>Ga0316190_10000200_pt1 | contig 39395 bp, 71 predicted proteins | sample Eddworburrow2_MG_FD_204929 | JGI IMG/M metagenome (GOLD analysis project Ga0316190, IMG submission 204929) | Coastal sediment microbial communities from Maine, United States - Eddy worm burrow 2 | ecosystem: Environmental > Aquatic > Marine > Coastal > Sediment | place: USA: Maine | collected...
TGCTAAGTATGTTTTTAATCACGGTCTTATGTGGGTTGACACAGATAAATTTTATAAAGATGATGAAGACTTTAAAAATAACTCAAATGCTAAATTGTGGAAACGCCTAGACTACACAGAAATAGAAGTGGAAGATTATTAAATATCTTAGATAGATTAAATTTGTTATATAAGGGGATAAGATGAAAGAGTTTATAGCCTATGATACATTTAATGATGTATTTTACAAAAGAGAAGACAGCAAAACACAAAGAGAGTTTTTAGATAAGATACTTAGTGCCGAAGAGGGCGAAAATGGCATAACTTATCATGATCTTATTAAAACAGACGATACAGACGAACACAATAAGATATATGCTGATAGTTCTATATTTGAGTTTGATTGTGCCGATGAAAAAGCAATAGGTTATTTTATATATGATGAATATTCTTTATCTTATGTTATCGTGAGTAATTTATCAAAAGAAAAGATAGATAGTCTTAGCTTGTGCCACAACGTAAGCTTTAATAAAGAAAACAATATTATATATCAAGCATACAAGCAAGGGAGTTTTGAAGTAATCGGAACACTACAAGAGAAACCAGAGCTTTTAAAATGATAGTGGGTATGCCAAAAGACAAAGCCGTAAGATTTAATAAAACTGAACTTAATAAACGTGTTCAATTTATTATCGAAAAAGAAGTATGCCAAGTATGTGAAGAGGGATATAACTTAGACTATCCACATCATGCAGTTTATGGTTTAGGTAAAAAAGACGATAGAACACTTGTAAATATCTGCATAGAGTGCCATAGAAAAATACATCAAGACGGTTACGCAAAAGTAGCTAAAACACGTGAAGAGATTGAAGTGATAGGTTGGGAAAATGACGCAGATTATACCGCTAGAAACTGAAGAACAAAAAGCGTTAGTGCAATATCTAAACGCTAAGAAGTTGTTTTATTTTGCAGTTCCAAATGGTGCAGTTTTAAAAGGTACACCACTTCAAAGAGCTAGACAGATGAAGAAATTGAAAGCTGAGGGTTTGATAGCCGGCACATCGGATATTGTCGTGCTACTAAAAGAGAAAATCTTGTTTATAGAAATGAAACGGATCAAAAAGAGTACAATATCTAAAGAACAAAAAGCATTTTTAGAAAAAGTAAATAAATTCCCTTATGCAGTTGGGAAAGTTTGCAAGGGTGCAAAAGAGGCGATAGAGTTTATTGAATCGCATATTAAAAAAGAGAATAAAGGATAACTTATGAGTAAAGATATAGCAGAATTAAAAAAGAAGTTTGATGGTGGGGGTTATGTTTGTTTCAGAAAACATGACAAAGGCTATAACAAACTAGATAATGGTTTCAAGTGGAGAGAACACGCTACATATAAACTAATCTCTCTCAAAGACGCACACATAGCCGAAGCAGTTGCTAATGATAGTAGTGTGGAAGTTGAGTTTAGTAATCATATGACGAATGGTTACTTTTTAAAAGAAGAAAACTTTTTTGAAAATTATCAAGCTGATGCAGAGTACAAACTAAAACCTAAACAATGTGATGGTGCATTGAATGGGTGTTATGTTGAAGCTAGTCCAGAGGCTATGAGTGCATTAATGAAATTGAAGTACGAGTATCAGTCATTAAGTGGTGTACGTTTTGACGGTTGGTTTTATATAAGTGATAATGCTTTTACTACTCATCAAATAAAAGATGCAATCATTGAATATAAAATCAAAGAACTCCACTTCAACAAAGAAACAAAAGAGTTTAGTGAGGTAGCAAGTGAGCCTATGAAGATAACGAGAGATGATATGTTTAAAATGTTAGTGGGTGCTTCTGTAGAATGGACTCAACAACAGCAACAACAACTGAACAAGATAGCAGACTACACAGAATCACTAGAAGCTGAAATCAAAGAGCTACAAGATAAGCTTAGTGTTTATGAGAAAGCAGAACGAACAGCGGAACAAAGATTTGGCGACAATGGCAAAAAGTACAAAATCTTAGTAATAGAGGAAAAGTCATGATAACCGGAGAAGATTTTGCAATAGCTTCAATTGTTATAACGGCTACTATTGGGTTAATTATTAAAATGAAAAAGAGGACTAACTAATGAAACTAGATATAATCATAGTCATGATATTTATAGCTATTTCTATAACTGGAAGTACCTTACTAATTCAACACGGCTTTGAGTCGGATAGTAAGCCTTGTTTATTGGTTGATATTGGAGTGCCGCATTAAATTAATTAAAAAAGGGGAATAGATGAATAAAGACTATACATATTGTGCAAATGAAAATACTTGCATACATAGAAGAGGCTGTAAGCGTTGGGTAGGTAACTATCCAGATGATGAAGTTAAAGAACTTTACACGGAGGATAGATTTGTTAATGAAATAGATGAAACAAAGTGTATTCCAGATTATAGTGATGTAAATTGTACTAATGATTTTGGTATGCTAGATAGATTTAGACTTAGTACTGGTGAATCGTTTAAAAATGGGTTTACGAATTAATAATTGTCTCTTAACGAGAAGTGTGTAGCTAAGATTAAAGGAAAAAAGATGAAGCTTAGTGAATTAATTAAGAAGTGTGGTGATGATGTAGTAATGTATCAAAAGTTAGATGATGACTCTATATCTTTTGATGATAAAAAAACACATAGAGAGATAAAGTTTGGAACTCCTGAAACTTTTCACGTAGACAAAACTGTAAAAATGGGTTTAGTGGTATGGCTTGATAGAGATAAAGTGAAAAGCATATTACAAGAACAAAAAAATTAGTCGTCCATAAAGGATAGTGTGTACTAAGAGATTAGTTAATTAAGTTATAAGGGATATAGAATGAGAGCAAGTAAAGCAACAAATAGTAAAGTTAATATGTGTGACACGTGTTGTCATCATTTTTCAGACTGTAAACAAGATTTAATTGAGTTTGGAAACAGCAAAGGAAATGATAATGTAATAGTATGTAGTAGCTATATGTCACAAGCTATGCATAAAAACAGTAGAGATATAGAAAGGGCTTTTAAGTTAGGAATTTTCAAAAGATATGACAATAACACTTATGATATTTGGGGTGTTAAAAATGTATGATTCACTAAAAGACAAACAAGTAGATGATGGTATAGCAGAGAATGAAGAAAAAGCAAGTGGTGCATTTCTTGATGAAAGTTTCATTAATCAAATGAGATATGAATTAAGAGCTAATATAGAAAAAGGAAATTGGCAAGAATGGAAGCCATCTTATGACGAGTATTGCAAAGAACTAGACCACCATGTAATGAAGCTGAAGCACGCTATAAACTATACAGATTACGAAGCTATTGTTGAACATAGTGCTGATGTTGCAAATATAGCTGAAAAAGGTTTTACTACTTTTAAAAAACCAAAGTGGCAAGAGTGACCACCAAATACAAGCAAAAAAGACTAACTAAGATTCAAAAGAAAAGTAGTCGTCCATAAAGGATAGTATATACCCTATGGGGTTGAGAAGATTAAAGGATAGAAAATGATTTTTAGCACACTATTATTTCTTAGCTGTTTAGTATGGTTAATGATTATAGGCTTAAATTGGAAAATATGGAGTAATGAAAAGTACACATGGCTTGCAATAGCACTATTAGGTTTATTTATTTCTTCTTTTTTTATCTTTGAATGGTTTAATACTATAGGGCGTGGTGTGATTGTGACCTACTAAAGAGTAGGTCTGGAGGTTGAGCTGAGAAGGCTCGGATGAAGTTTATCCTTGATTGGATAGCTGTATTGTATCAAAAAAGATATTAAAAAGTAAAGGGTGGTTAGTTATGAAAAAAAATATTAAAGATATGAGAAAAGAAGTTATTGATTTGAGAGGTGCAAGTCAAGAAGATATTGATAAGCTTGAAATTTTGTTAGACAATATAGGAGAAGATTCTAGCATAGGCACAATTGAATATATTTATAGTCTTCCTATCCCTGTGCTTTCTTTTAATATTGATTCTCTATCATGGTGCCATGTCTTAAGAGAACAAGCTGTTCTTGCGATTGCCCTCAAGGACTTCATAAAAAAGTATGATCCTTCATTAAATAAAGAGAAAGGGCTCCCAAGAGTTTTAAAAGTGCAAAAAAATTATTACTATGTATATGAGATTGAAAATGGTAGTGTAATTGGTCTATGCCTAAGCGATGAAGACTGTAGTAAAAATATTGGTACTTATGGTTATTGGCTTACTATCAATATAGAAGAGTACGGAGGTGTTATGCTTAACGAGTGGCAAAAGATAATTGATAATTATGAACTGCAACAAAAGATTGAGAAGTCTAACGAATCAGTAGAAGATTATCTAGCTAGTCAGCTACCAAAGAAAACGAGCCCCAATATAGATGATGAGATTAAAAAGCTTGAAGATACGATAAAAAGACAAGATTCTTATATTAGTGATTTGATGAAAGAGGTTGAAGATAAGGATATTATAATTCAGCATTATATTGAGAGGACGAGCAAGGGAATACCCTCTGCTCTATAAGATTTAGAATTGTTAATATACGCTCTCAAAGTGGTATGGGTCACTAAGTGTTTTATAGTTCCCTCCCCATCTATTTTGAGGTCTTATAGCACACCAAAATTCGCCCAATTTTTCCCAATCTTTATTTTTAGACCATTGGATTTCTCCGCCTACAAAAAGATTGAAATCGATTGCCATTCTGTCTTGATGATTACTTCTTTTGACCTGAGTCTTGCCATCTTGCAAGTAGATAGCCTGCATCTCTTCTGGTCTCCATAACTCACCTCCTGTTAGCTTATAGCCTTGGCTTACTGCATACTGAACAAACAATGAAACATCTTGAAGGAATACCCATTGCTTATTACTTTGGCTCATAGTTAAAGCACCTTAGAAACTAAATCTTTAGTAAGTGAATTTAGACTTGACTCTGTAATAGAGTGAATTATCTCTTTTGCATCGTCATTTGTAATTCCTACTTTATCCACGCCGCTGTCAACTGCTTTTGTTATCAGTTTCTTAGCACCTTCTATAGCTACTTTATCGCTTACTATCGCTACTACTATATTTAGTAATATTTTACTTATGATTGACCACATTTTAACTCCTTTTGTTTATTTTAAAAGCTGTTGTAACTTAGACTCTATCGTACTAGTTAAATTATTAATAGCTATTGTTAGACCTTTAATGTCACCTTTTAACTCTTGTTCTAAAGTGTTTAAGTCACCTGTTGTAACATAATGTTTGTCCAATAAATCAATAAGCTTTTTCTCCAATGCTACCTTATCCGCTTTGTCTTGTATTAAAATCCGGTCTATTAAATCCCTACACTCTTTTTTGTTTCTATCTAGCTTTGTGAAAAGTGTGTTTTGCACTTTAAAGATATAACCTATAATAAACATAAAAACTGTTTGTAAAAAACCAACAAGACTTAATATGACCGTGACCGCTGTTTCATCCACTTCAAACACTCCTTTTTAGTTATCTAACGATTTTACTGTAAAGCTAATACCATCTAAAGGTATAGAAATTGTAGCGCCTAATGAGTTTAATGTAATAAAATACTCATCACCTGTAGTTAAAAATATTTGCTGTGTTATTCTTAAAGTACATTCTGTTTTACTAGCTGCAAAATCATTAGAAGCGATAAAAGTCTTATATGCTGCTGTAGCTCTCTCTGTCTCTAACTTTAATATTACCCTTGCGGCTAGTGTTGTATCTAATACTATACTCACATCAAATAAGTAATTACCTGAAACAGGTGCTATTCCTTTTGATCCATCATGTAAAAATGTTTCCGTAACTGAATTGTATTTTAATGTCATATTATCAAGAGGAATTGTAGTATCTGCTGCTGAACTCCACGCTATAGGATAAGTAAAAGTGGACTCGTTAGCATATACGAATAAATCACCATAATTACCGTCTTGTGACGTTGCGGTAGGATCGCTTAGTCTATTTCTTCTGAAAGTTGTAAAAGTAAAACCAATAAATGTTATATTTAAAGGAAGAGTGCCAGTGAAATTATCATCTATTGAATTTATCCCTCCAGCATTTATTATTATACTAGAACTTACTATTTGACAATTATTGATTTTTATTCCGTCACAATTAAGCAAGTCGATAGGAGCATACCAAAAGGCACATGCTGTAAAAATATGCCCATTCACTACGTCAAAAATCCTTAGGCCCTTATGCCCTGCTGTTGCTGTAGCAGAATGATTAAAGCTACACCCAACAAATTGACCGTGAGCATCATTTTCGCCTGGCCCTAATAGCCCGTTGATGTAATTCCATTCAAAGTGACAAGCTGCAAAAGAATTATTTCCTCCTGTCATTTGTAGACCATAATTTCCTTCGTACCCGTAACAATTTGTAAATGTACAATATTCGTGTCTTTCACCAACATATATATTGGTCCAGTTGTTTCTACAATTTACATTATGATAAACTACTCTTTTTCCAAAGTTAAACCCAACATTAACCTCTAAGCCATCTATCCCAAATCTATCAAAACCGTATACATCACAATTTGATACTGATATGCCACTAAATCCTGAACCTGTACCAAGAGTAACGCCAATAACTAAACCATTTCTCGTACCTACTGGCAAAGAGTTATCATTCCATGTCGATGTGTCTCCACCATCAAAATCTACACTATCAAGCACAAAATTATCACTATCAATAATCAAGCCATCTTTAGATGCTCCTGCTATTACAGATATAACGGCTCGACCTCCCTCACAAATAAGACCACCACCTTCAACGGTTGTTAAATCTGATGCTGCATATCTTTTACCAGGAGCAAGTGCGATTATTTTAACACTATTTATTCCATTCTGAATAGCAACACTATCAACGGTTACCCCATCACCTACAGCACCATAAAACTCTGCTTTTGCCGTTCCATTATATTGTCTAATCCAACAACCAAGCCCAACTCCTGTACCTTGAAGTGCTATTGAAACACTTGGATCAACCGATATTCCTCCATCTGCCGTTGCTTTGTCGTATGTTTCGTCCCAATTGAATATATCTCCGCCACCGTCATATTTTGCAAGTCTTCCTTTTACGTTAGTCGTTGCAACTGTTGTATCAAGTGCTAATAATTCCGTCATAGTATCGACTGTGAAAGTTACACCCTTGTTCACTCCTTCTATTGTTATGATAGAGAACTCTACAATAATTTCATCTGTTGCGATCAGCGCATCAGTAAAAAAGAGTGTTCTTCCGTCAAGATCATAATCTTCTTCTAAGAGATAAGCACCATTTTTGTGAACTCCTACTGTTGATAATGGTGTTTCGTTAAGGACGATTGAATTCCCAATGATTCCAGTAAATTCTTCTCTCGTTGGCGTTGCTGCAGTTGGTGATAATTGGACTTGTCCGCCTGCTGGAATATAATTGTTAATAGTCCATACCGTGTTATCATTTTTATCATGAAGCGTAACGTCAAACTGACCATCTGTAATATAAACGTCTGCTTTACCACTTGAGCTTAATATGATGGGGTATGCATTTTTAGTTTGCATTGTTGATGTTGTGAATGTATCAACTTTGTCGCCACTTACAGAATCATAAAAATATAACTTACCATACGGTACTACTTGACCATTATTACCCGTTGCTTGAAACTTCCCGTCTGAGAAGATTACTGCTTTTACTTCGTCTGCCATGATTTTTCCTTTGTGTTATTTTACCTTAATTTTTTGATAGAGCGTTTGTATTCTTTGCTGAGAAAGTTACAAATATTCTATCTTTTCCAACCCCGATTGTTATCCCATCATATCCTAGTTGAGAGATATACTCATCTATCTCTCCGACATTTTTAGATAATTCATTTTTTCTTACACCTAATTCTCTCGCAAGATCGTATTCAAATTCTGAAAAATCACTCTTGCTTTTGAATTGGATAGGATTTTCAGGAAGTTCCCATTTTTTGACTTCTCTTACGTCACCGTATGTCATAGCTTCTTTCTTGCTTGTTGTTGAATAAAGTCCTTGACCATACATTGCGAAGCCCTCACCACTATCTGCCGACTCTCCTCTCCATACTTTTGTTTTTTCTGATAATGTGAAAGGTTTTTGGATTGTGCGACTTTTCATTTTTTCTGTGAATGGAATTTTACTTGCTTTTCCAAATAGTTCTTCTGCTTCTAGTCTATCAAGTTCAGCTATATCCGCTTTAGATAGTTGAGGTTTATTAGTTTTAGCAAAAACATTTTTAACCGCTTGCTTAGCTTCATCTTCACTTCCACCAACTTTAGGTTCAGCGGCTTCTTTTACTTTTTGTGCTTGTTCGCTAAGTTTTTGCTTCTCGGCTGCTTTTTTTGCACTTTCTGATTTAGCCTTTTTAAATTCTTGCTCTGTTAAAATCTTTTTTGTTTTTGCTTCTTCTTTTAACTGTTGAGCTTTTAAAATACTCTCTTTGTTTTTAGCTTCTTGTTTCATAACTTCAGCTTTTAAAAGTTGCTCTTTCTCGCCTATCTCTTTAACTGATTTCTTTAAAAGAATACGATCTTGATTTGGCATACCTTTAATTTTTGAAGCTTCAAAGAAGAACTCTCTTGGTGTTCTTGATTTTTCTAAGGCACTTTCTATTGACTTTTGAAGAGATAATCTTCTTCCTGTTTCAGTAGGAAATAATCTTTGCATTGCTTCAAAACGTAATGAGGATAATTTCATTAAAATTTTACCAAAAAATGAAGTTGCAATATTCTTTTCAACTTTTGGCGTAACTCCAGCAGCTATTTTTTGAATATCAATATCTTTCCCAAATTTCTTATCATATGCCTCTATATTTTTAAGAAACTGCTTTGCTTCTGGTGTTTTAAATATAGCCTTAGAACTTCCTATATCTTCAAGTAATAAATTGAAGTCAACCGCTTTTGCTTCACCCTTTACTGTTGCAGTATCTAGCATTTGCTTTAATATGCTAAATTCACTTTTTGTTCTTTGTACCGGTGAAAGTTTTCCTAAAACAGATTCAAGATCATTATCAACGGACTTTGAATATTTAACAAGTGCTTTTCCGATTTCCTCTTCACTTGCCCCTTTTTTAAAGATTGCGTTGTATGTTGCGGTGTCTTGCGTTTTAAACATTTTCGCATATTTGCTTTTAGCATCTGTAAAGGCACTTTTTAAACCTGTAGCAACATCACCAGGAAGAGTATTTATCGCTTCATCTATTTTAGTATCTATTGTATTTTGAATACTCATTAATGCGTCTTTGTCAGCTTTACTTTCAAAGTGAGCACTATTTTTTCCATAGAATTTATTAAACAATTGTCTTGTATCTATTAAATCACCGATTGTTTCTGACTTTTGGTCTGCTAGTGATTCAGATAGATTAAAAAGTTTTTCTTTTACTGTTGGGTCTATTACTCTCTTGTTTATGCTTGATAATGTATCTGTAAAGTCAACTAAGTCTAAATCAGATTTATAGTTTGGTAGTGCTTCATCGATTAAGCCTCTAACCTCACCGTAATTTTTTCCTACTGCTTTTTCATAAGCTTCGATACTTTTTCTTATAGCACTTGGTTTTTTACTAAATTGTGAAACTGCTTGCATTACATTTTTTGCTCTTGCGTCAATCTCTTTACTTGTTTCGATTGCTGCTTTAGCATTGTTGCGAATAGCTGAAGTGATTAAAGCTTTACCTTGTGCTTGCTGTTGAACCACTGCTGTTAATTTAGCTCTTAGTAAATCATCACCAGTTAAATCTTCTAAACCTTTGACATCTTTCTTAACTGCATCAAACATAGTATCAATATCTAAGTCAGTAACACCGTAATCTTCTTTTACTGCTTGCTTTGCACCTTGTATATCACCTTCTTTAAAGAGTGTTTTTATTCTGTCAGAAGCTTTTTTTATAGGCTCTATTGACTTACTTATTCCCTTAGCTGCTACACCAACCACCGCCGCACCTGTTACGTCTGCCACACCCGCGGCTAATGATTTTTCTAAAACTTCTTTAGCGTCAATTTCTTTATTTAATGAAATGGCATTACGAATTAAATCTGTTGCGCGTCCTGCTGCTGCTCCAGTATATCCACCAATTCCACCACCGACTAACGCTGCTGCTCCTCTTAATGGGAGTGGTGCTGTTGGAGGTAATGCTCTTTGTGCTGCTCCTGCTCCACCGATTGCGCCCATTGTTGCACCTGCGATTTCACCTGCACTTGCAGTAAATCCACCTAGAACATCATCAAGTATATTTTCATCAAGATTTTTTAATACTTCGTTGCCGTCTTTGTCTGTAGTAATTACTTTTAGTTTGCCACCGTCATTATAAGCCTCAATTCCTCTTTCTTCAAGGATTCCGACCACTTCATCATTTAATTTGTTTTGCTTTGTTTTAAGTGTCTCTTCTGAAGCCTTATCACCTGTTGCAGCTTTAAAAGTATCGGATAAATCAGAAAATGCAAAATCAATGTTTTCAAGTCTTGCTTTTACAGATTGTGCTTCTGCTACTTGACTTCCTTCCAATTGCTTAGTTTCACCAATAAACTGTGCTGCCATTTGTGGAACTGCTGCTATTGGAGTATATTCACCTAGAAATTTGCTAACTCTTTCTTTTATGTCCATCCAGGTATTATCATCAACTTCTGGCGGTCTGTGCTGTTCAACTTGTGCAAGTCTTGGATCTACTTGTGCTGTTGGTTGCTGAATCTCTTGTTGTTCTGGTGTAATAAAGCTATCAAAATCACTTACTAATGGTTCTACTGCTTCAGTTTGTGCCACTTCTACCGCTTGTGGTTGTTCGGTTGCAATAAAAGAATCAAAATCTTCTAATTCACTCATCTTAATACCCTTTAGAGTTTAGATATGCGTTTATTTGTTCTGGTGTTGCATTTGGTCTTTGTGTTGAGATTTGCTGATACATAGACTGTCTATCTTGTTTAGGTCTTGATTGTCTTAATCTTGTGATATCATCACCTTTTGTTTCTTTGACTGCGTCAACTGCTTTTGCAATATCTTCATAATTGCTAAGAACTGCACCATATTTAAGATTAAATGCTACTGGACCCATTACGCGCTTAAGTGATTTTAATTCACCTATATACCTTTTAGCAACATTTTTTATACCTAGTTTGATCTTATCTTTAGTCATATATGGTGAAGCTGTTTCAAGTGTATTTCTGACCATTTCCTGACCTGATACTGCGCTTCCTGAATCTGCTTTGATTTTGATGTTTAGTAGAGATTGGAACGCACTTGCAGCTTCAGAACTTTTTAATTCTTCTTCTGATAAACCAAAATAATTAGAGAAATACTTTTTAGTGAATTCATCGGCTGCTCTAAAATCACCTACTTGCTCATAAGCGGCTAAAGCATTTTGCATCTGATCTTGTGCTGCTCCAAACTCACCCATTTTCTTTTCAGCTACTTTTGCGTTAGCACCTAATCCCTTAACGATTATTGAGGCAGTTTGATTCGCTTGTGCTTGATCTTCTTCTGATAATTCTCTTGTGTCTATTGTTGCCAACTTATAAGGACTATCGAGGTTTAATTTATCTGCAAAAGCTGTTTGATAATCTTTTACTGTTTCGGCATTTATTTTAAGTGAAGACATATCAGATTGAGTAAGTTTTGTTAATCTTCTATTTACTAAGGCTTTATCTTCTTCAGAAATGTTAGGATTTTTCAACTGCTTCATTAATCTTTCAAATTCACCTGATTTTGTATCTGGCATTCTTTCTTTTTCTGCCACTTTTATATCAGATTTCTTTTGAACGTCATAAGTCTCTGCATTTTGCATCATCGTACTCATTTTAGAAAGTGAAAGCATCGGAAATTCTGCATCAAAACTTCCATCTGTTTTTAATAATGTTGGTGGAGCTTTATCTAAAGACTCTTGAATTTTATCTGCTATTTCTGTTTGACCATCTTTTAAGAAACCTTTGATTTTTTCATTCTGATCTTTGATATAGTCTTGATACATTGCTTCTGCTTGTTGTGGATCTTTTTGCGCAACTTGCATAAGGTTTTGGATTCTTTGCCCTTGCTGAGAAATGCTATTTCTAATTTGCTCCTGCTCGAACTCTGTCTTAGTCCTATATTCTTTATCGAAATTGTCGATATCGTCGGAATACCCCGTTGCTCTTAATTTAGCTTCTTCTTTGGACTGCCCTTTTTTCATGTAGTAATTCGTTAAACTTTCTATTTGTTGTGTTTTTTTAGTTTGCTGTGCTACTTCAGGCGCAAGGATATTTGCTCTTGTCTCTTCCTCTGGTGAAAGTGTTTTAATCATGCTCGAAGGATATTCTCCATCTGTCTCTAGGTCGCTATATTCTTCAAACTCTTTTTTTTCTTTTTTAGCAAGGATATTTTCTTGAAGTTTTATTGGTGCTTTTTCTTTTTCAAGCAATAACTCTTCTCTTTCTTGTCTCGCTCTTGCTGTTTTAATTGTTGATGATCGGGCAAGGATATTACCTAAATCTAATCCGTATCTGCTTCCATTTGACATTTTATGCTCCTGCCGTTGGTTGTGTCTGACTATATAGCAAGTAGTTTCCTATTCCTTGGTTAGCTGTTTGAGCTAAGTTGCCATACATATTTGCTGTCGTTTGCGCTTGGTTCATATTTAAAGCGTTTATTGCTGCTGTTGATTGCTGTCCTGCTTGGTTTGTTATATTTAAGGCATTTTGACCTATGCCAGCTAATGATTGTTGTTTGCCTAAGTTTGCTTGATTTGTTGTCAATGCACGATTAAAAGCATTTCCATACTCTTGTGATGCTAAGCCTTGACTATATCTTGTAACTGCCCTATCTTGTGCGCCACTTAGTAAGCGACCTCTTGATGCAGCACTTCTGTCTAAAGCATTTACGCCCTCTTCCATGCGAAATTGATATCCAGGGTCTTTCATCGCTTCAAAATCTTGTGCAGTGAATTGAAAATCTGGTGTGTCTTGAATTGTTTGCAAAGCTTTTTCTCCTGCTATTCTCCAAGGTTCTTGATCTTCTCTTGTTTGTTGATATTGTGCTTCAGTTGAAGCTATTGCTTTCTCTGTTGCTTTTCCTGACTCTTCAGTTGCGTAATATGTTGCTACTCCACCAACAACTGCACTTCCTACTATTGCCGTCGCTACCCATGACATATAGACTCCTTCTCTTCATTGATTATAAATTGTTCTTCTATCTTTTCGAGATCAGTTTCTTTAGTAGGGTGAGCATTTAACCATATAGTATCTTCATGAAAGTATGCCATCTTTTGGACCCCTGCATCTGATACAAAAGTGTATGGTGCTTCAACGTGAAGAATTGGGTTATCTTCTCCATTATAGATTGATAGCTTACCCTTTAGAATGATGTTTACTGTTGAAAATCTATGCTTTTTCCCGATTGCGAAAGTCCCTGCTGGCATATGTGTTTCTCTCACATATTGACCTTCTGCAAAATGATGCTGTACTGGACACTCTACTTGTGGAAGATTTTTAAAACCCTCTATCGCTTTAGGAATGTTTAGTTTTTTGGAAAAGTCTTGTAAATCTTTCATAGTAAACCTTTGTAATATTATATCTAAATTTTAAAACATATCCTTATTCAAAATGTCCATAAGCTTTAACACTTACAAAGCCTAGCGTTATGAGATCATCTTGATTTAAGATTTCAAGAAAATCTCCGTTGTCTCCGTTAAGATATGCAATTGCCTTAGCATCTTGCTCTAATCTTCCTGTTGCTGAAGTTCCGTGCGAGCCACCACCAGAACGGGGAAGGAATTTTATATTTCCTGTATCATTATCAATATCTCCATTTGTTTTCCAGATTGTTAAAGAGCCATATGTTCCAGTGAGCCCGTCATATCTCCTAACAACCATACCATTTGTTAGTGCAGTAAGATTTCCAAATAGTCCTAAATCACCAGCGCTTGAATGTGCCATAGCTATTGATATCTTAGTAATATGCCAGATCTCTCCAGCTAATGGCATAACCTTATGAGATAATGGAGAAGCTAATGAACCCGTTTCACTCATATCTACTATGGCTTTTTCAACAGTTGTTCCGACAGCAAAGCCATTGTCTAGTGGTTTATCTAGTGTAATTACATTTGCAACAATTAGCGTTATTTGCGGATGCACTAATTCCTGTACGCCGTTTTCTATATGCAAGTAATCCCCTATAGCAAAACCTACTGAAGACGTCACAGTTATTGAAGTATCTTGCGCTGTCACCGTAGTTGCTATCGTCGTTACTGGTGTAGTATGTCTATGAAATTTCCTGCTTATTATTCTTTTGTGGACATCAGAATTGTGGATATTTAAAACCCATTCCCCAGTTACTGGATCATAGTATGAACTTAGAGGGTTTCCGCTTCCATCATGAATGCTTACTTTTAGAGCATTTGCTACTGAATTTATTACATTACCTATGCCGTCATGTGTCCATGCTTTAACTTGTCTTAATAAACTCAATTTATGCTCCTAAATACCAGTTATTACCATCAGTAATAAAATTATAAATTTCCCCGTCTAATTCAAGGGATTGGCTTGCTTCACCCACTATTAATTCTGTGCCAAAGGGTAGAATATTAACTACGTTTGCTGTTGTATCTATCTTGTGAATTGCGAAAGGTAATGATCTATTATCTTCGAAGCAATCTAAAGGGTTTGGCATTATTATATCTATTGCCCCATCTGTTGCATTACATAAAACAGTTTGAGCCTCTGGAAGCAAGGAAGCGTTCGCTGTAATTGTACTTATTGCTATTCTTGTGTAATTCCATATCGCTTCATCTAGTAGTGAGTCGGCATTTTTTAGTGATGTTGCTAAACTTATATAGTGTGCTAACGTATCAGGTGAATAAGTACCATCATCTTCAAGCCCTGCCCCCTCTTGAATATTATTTACGAACTCAATTATTGCGTCTAATTCATCATTAGAACTTGAACTATTTCTGCTTAAATCAATTAAAAATCTTACTAAAGCTTGTGATAGTCTTCCTTTTTCTGAAATTTGCTCATGTATAGGAGGCGGTGAAATCTTGCCTCGGTTTGCATTGCTTGTTTTTTGGATAGCCATTATGAGGTCCTAGCCCATAGCCCTATAATTCTAATAGGGATAGCGTCTGTAATTACTATGCGGAAAATAGCATCTCTTGTTTGCCCTAATCTTTGCCACCTAACCCTTGTTGACCGTTCTCCTACTTTCCCTGTATAAGCAAGATTATTATTACTCCACGTTGCTCCAGAGTCTTTGGATAATTGCAAAATTACTGTTGCTTCATCATCGTAAGCGACTTCTATATCAAGTTGCACTTCGTGGATTCTTATTCTGTTTACTGTATTATTCACTGGCAGTGATACAGCTTCTCTTCTGATTCTTTCCCCATTTTCGGTGAGGTTATCAATAGAAATCGCGTGAAACTTTTTACCACTATATCCCACAATATTGCCACTTTCGTACAAGTTTATTGCTCCGCTTATTGTCCAGCGTCCTTCATTTCCACTTGCTCTTGTGTGCCATTGTGCTGTGTTGAGATCATATACAAATGTTTTATCATTGTCTATAGATAACACATAAAACCAGTGTCCATTTTCTGTATAAGTAAAGGCGATAAGAGTCGTTCTATCTGCATCGCTTAAATGCTTTTCTATTGCTGCGGTACTTATCGGCGAAGGAGTATATCCATTCGTAAGATACACCTTATTGTCTGTTCCGGCAAAGAGGATATTATCTCTAATTTTTGCTATTGTTTGATGATTTGAACAGCCTATATCACTAACTGCACCAGATATTCTTGTGAATGGAAAATCAGGATCTCCAGAGTCGTACCATACTTCCGCTGTCCTTTCTCCCATTATCCATAGTTGGCGAGATGCTACAATTACGCCTATTGTATCATCTGGTGCCGATTCTGCACTTGCCCAATCAATAGGATCTATTTCTGTACTATAAAGTTTAGAGATAAAAAATTGTCCTGTCGAGGTTCTGTTGAAAATAAAATACCCGTCCATATATGTTACCATTGCCGCAGGGTACCACCCTTCCTTTAATGCCATATTTTTAATCGAACCAGTGCTTGGAGTGTAAGCATATCCTGTGTTTCCAACAATCATCAAGTCTATCCCATTGTCGGCAAAAGTTACTTTTCTGTCAAAGCTAACTGTTCCAAGATTGTCAAAAGTTTGGGAATCACTATGATAAACAAATAATGCTTGTTCCGTTGCTACATATATTTTATTAAGAAATTCATATACTCCAAAGATTGTATAATCTACTTCTCCTAATAATTCTAAACCTGAAGTATTTATTAGAATATGATTGCTTTTGCTTCCTTGTTCTTCCATGTGGACATAAAGATTTAATAGTTCTGAATTATTATTTCTGTCTGAGTATGAGCCACCGCTGGAGATAGCGAAAGGAACTTTTTGTAAGTCAGGCATTTTAGTACCTTGCTCTATTTGTTCTGTTTCCTCTTGTGCGTCCACCTAATAGCCCTATATCTGCTTTTAATGTTCTAGGTTGATAGTTGAACGCTTTAACATAGTTTTCGGCTTCAGCAGCACTTGCCACTAATATTTGCGATGGTTGTACTTCATAGCTTGGTGCCAACTCTATTGCTAACCTTTTCATAAGCATTTTTTCAAAGCCAAAAGTCCAATTAATATCATCGGTTGGTATGTACTCATTTCCTACACTGTTTTTGCCTGTATACGGTTGTTTTGCTTGTAAGTGTAATTCTAATCCCTCTAATGGAACAGTATCGAAATATATTCTTATATTATTGTTATCAATCTTTTGAATATAGTGAAACTTTGGAATACTTGATGTTTCTTTTGTTGGAATCTGGGCGTATTCATTCATTGACATAGGTTTAGAGATAAAATCTGTTTCGTCTTGTCTCCAGAATAAACCTTGAATATCCACTGGAGCTTCCCGATTTATATCTTGGCAGTGTCCAATCGTAATACTTGACTTCCATTGTCTAACTGTAAAATCTTCAGGATCTGCACTCTCACACTCATTTGTTGTATATGGTGCTTCAATTGCTATATCTTGGATATATGTGATGAGTAAATTTTGAGTATTATATAAATCTACGATACGGTTTAAAGTTCTTAAGCCGTATTCGTGATCCTGTGGTGATGCTTCATCGGTAGGGTTTAGCACTCCTAATTCAACGAGGGCATCATTTATTGTATTTACAATTAGCATAATTTGCCTTTTTTAATCAGTTCCGAAGTTGAATGAACCTGTTAATACATCTATTGATGTAATGCTATCTCTTTCAATAGAATTTTGTTGACCTACAACAAATGGTGCTGCTATATCAGTTGTCCCATCTTTCCATGTAATTGTTGCTGTTCCTGCGATTGTGCATTGCATTGTGGTTAAACCTCTTTTTGCACATTCTACTGTTGGGCTTGCTAATACTACATTAACATAGCCCTGCTTTAAAGTTGTCATTCCTAGTGAATCGCCTTGTGCGCTAAGCATTTTGTAACTCCATTAATTTATTTATAAGTGTTTCTCTTCCGATATTTGAAGGAACTCTTAGATCGTTTTCTTTTGCTAATTCAAACAATTTTTCCATTTCTAAATCATTTAAGTCAACGTCACCTTCACCATCACCGTCTGTGTCAAATCCAGCTTTGCTATAAGTAGCCTCAAAAGTTTCTTTAGGAATCTTCCATCTATCAGAATCATCACCCTGGTTTTGAACTAAAACGTCACCATTTTCAAAAACACCAACTTGCTCTAAAAGTGCTGTCTTCTTAAATATAGGAAATTCGCCTTCTAATAGAGTTGCTTTTGCTGTTTGAATAGGACCTGCTTCGTCTTTTGTTTGACTCTTTTCCCATAGTGCTTGAACTCTATCAAATAGAGATTTATCATGCTCTGAAAGTTCTTCATATAAAAGTGAGCCGTCTGCAACACCTTTTGCAATATTTGTAATCAACTCTAAGCTGTTTTGCTCGTCTAGTTGAATAAAATCTTCTTCTTCAGCTTTTGATGTAGTATTCCTATCAAAACCCCATCCTTTCTCAATCATTGACTCTGCTAGTTCTGAATCAACTTCTATAAGTTTGCATTCACCATCTAAGTATAAGTGTTTTTTAATCTGTGACATTTTTATTTTCCTTTTTTTATTTACTAAGGTACGATTACCCAATCTTTTGCTAACGCATCGCTTCCAGATGGAGCCCACATTGCTAAATCACCCTGTGCTGTCCATAATGCAAAATATGGTCTTACTACTATTGAATCACCCTCTTTTACTCCATGAGCTTTTGCAGTGTCTTTATTTGCTGGAACTCCGTTTGGAAAGCCTGGCATAATAACAAAATACATATTTGCACCATTCCACCCAATTCTCGCTACTTTTTTGCCTTGCTCTGCTAAGAATACAGCATCTCCGAAAGTAAAGCTCCCTGAAGTTTTGTAGGCTTTTTCAAAAACATCTTTAGGACTCCAAGAGGTATAGCCACCTTCGTAAACAACCTTATATCCATCTTCGCCTTCAGTACCATTCTGCGGTTCCGCTTGTATTATCTTTGTTCCTATGTATTCTAGCATTCTTTCATCCTTTTTGTTTAAGTTAGTCAATGAGAGCCTAAGCTCCCATCAATTAACCTATCTTTTGGTTAGTTGCTCTCAGAATTAAATCAGGGCGTACCATCTTAACACCATAAAGAATATCCATTCTTAAGTTGTTTTGATTTTGGTCACCGTTGAAATACTCTGATACAGAAATATTTAAACCTGTTTGCTTATCACTAGCTCTTGAACCGTGACCTGAAACTGGTAAATCTAAGAACACCATTGCCATTGCTACTGCATCTCTGTGCATGATGTAGTTTTCACGATATGTTCCACCTGCATCACCAAGAACTGTAATTGCTGGATCAGTTGCACCATCAGAAGCCATGTTTTTATCCATTTCAGTCGTAAGAGCTGCACCACCACTTGGGTCTGCTATTGTTCCACCACCGATATTGATTGTCGGGCTAACTGTTAATGTTGTTGTTAGACCACCTGACGTTCCAGCTAATACAGTCAATGTTTGTAAGCGTCCTGTAGGTTGCTTAGTAATTGGGTTGATTTCTGTAACACCTGCAACTGTGAATCTATCACCAATTGAAAATGCTCCAGCCTGTGTTGTCTTAACATTAATAGTATTACCATTTGTAATAACACCATCAACAACTTCTGTTCCTGCATCTGTACCTACTGTATGAGTGATGATGTTTTGTGAGAAGAAAGAATTAAATCCTGCTAATTCACCAGCATACCCTTTTTGGATAGCATCTTTTACTAATTCTTGTTGCTGTAGACCAGAAATAGCATTTGAAATGTTTGCTTTATCAATTGTATTACAAATTAAGCGACACATTTTATCTGTTGGAATAGCGATATTTTGTGCGTGTGCTGCACCAAGTTCAACATCTGTGTAAGAAAGCGCGCTTCCTACTGTACCAAACGGAGTATATGCTTTTCTCATTTCTGTTGCTACTGCAATATCAACAACATTTGCAAGACGATTTGCTGCAGGCTCTAAGTAACGCTCACCAAATTGCTGAATAGAAAGTTTTTTATCTTTCATTCCCCATGCAAACTTAACATTTTTTTGAGTATCAACTACTAGAGCGACTGATTTATCATTTAATGGTGTTGTTGTAGTTGCAACATTTCCATCATTAACGATAACATTATTTGGAAGCTTCACATTAATAGTGTCGCCTATTTCACCAAATTGACCTTCTAGGTCACGATAAACAGATTTAGTTAATACTAAATTGTTTTTCCATCTAGCTAACATATCATTAGCGACTTTACTCGTGTTTAAAAGGTTATTCTGATTTCCTGATATAGCTGGTGCCATAATCTTCTCCTATGTTATATAAACCCACCGGCAGACTTTCTCTGCTGGTTATTCAGTAGTGCTTCATGCTCTTCAAATGATAAATCATCATCACCTAAACTTTTCGCTTTTGCACTTTGTCCTGAAATTGGATTAATTGGTTCTGGTGCTTTTGACTTTTTCACCACTTTCACGGGCTCTTTTTCAAGCTCTATCTCTATTTTTGCAACTTCTTTGAGTACTTGCTTTGGAGTCATTTCAGATATTTTTGCAGACAAATCTTTATGTGTTGCAAGATAATAAGCAACGGCACTTGGATTCTCTGCATCTAATACTTCATTTAATAGGGCTTCTGACAATCTTAAATCATCTGCTCTAACTAACTTATCAAACTCTTCGCCAAAGTCTTCTGCACCATCTTCAAACATTTCCGCTATGCGGTTGTCTTCAGTTGGTGTTTCTTCTTTTTTCTCTTCTTGTGCAGGTGCTTCTTCCTGTTCATCTAAAGCTTTTAAATAGTCGTCGTAGTTCTCAAAATCATCTACATTAATCTCTTCTTTAACCTCTGAAGGTTTAGACTCTTTTTTATGTAGTTGATCTTCGAGTTCTTTAATCTTACGATTTTGACGCTCTATTTTTCTTTGTGCGCGACTTTTTTTCTTTGGTTTTGGATCTTGTGTTTCTTCTTCTTGAGATTCTGCATCAGCTGGTTGCTCTTCCTCAATAGACTCTTCCTCTTCAGTTCCAATTCCCATTGCTTTCATATCACTCTCTAAAGAATGAATTTCAATAGCGTTTTCAGCCTCTTTATTGTTTTCGATTTCTTCTTTCGGATTTTCTTGATCCATTCGGTTCACCCCTTAAGGTTCGATTTATTTGCAAAGCTTTAAAATTTGCTACCCTAATTATTGCATATTGATTATAATTATGATACAATTATAAAAGTATAACCATTACAGCTAATCAATTAGCATTATATGTATTTTATTAACCCTCTGATTATGTTCATGGGAATTTATAATTGCGGTTAGCTGTAATGGTTATATACTAAAGGATTAAGCATGAACAATACTATTGCTAAAGGTAGAAAGATGAAAGAGTGGATATTTAATAATGGTTATTTCATTAACTCGGGACCAAACAGTGATATAAAAGAATATGCGTACTGTGCATCTCTTAAATTGAAAGGCGATAGTAATGTTCATTTATTTTGGGAACATTTTATAAAGCCCACAGAAATAGAGTCAGTAACTAAAGTATTTCTATGGGTATGGAACAAGGAGAAGAAATGAGCAAAAAAAAAGACAGCGATATTGTAATGATTCCAGTCACGGCAGGAACACGCAAAAAACTTATACAAATGAAACTTGACTTAGTAAACGGTGGAACTTATGAAGAGTTAATGCTGAAGTTTGTTAATGAGAAGGGGTATTAAGATGGCTAACAATTCAGATATCAAAGGTGCTTTAAAGGCTATTGCAAACGGAAGCGATGTTGTTTATGACATGAGCACAATGGAAGATAAAATTGTCATTGCATTAGACATTCAACAAATGGTCGAAAATATAATGAAATATGTTGAGACTATTGAGACTATTGACGCGTATGTTCCTATTGTTATTCAAGTAGGAGGCAAGCAAATTCTCTTAAAGAGAGAAACGGAAGTTGTCAAAACAATAAAAACTAAAGGATATAATATTGTTAAAGGATAACCACCTTAACTGGTGGTAGCTCCTGGTTGAATTGTCTCCGCTATCTTTTTAGCCAAATTATCTTTAGCTTTCTCGTCATTCTCTTCACTTTTTTTAATATCATTCTCGCCTGTTTCTATTTCCAAAGTATCAAGTTTAATTTGTTCTTGCATGACCTTGAGTTTATCTTGTTCAACTTTCAATTCTGCTTGTTGAGTTTTAAACTGCTCCTGCTGAGTCTTTAAAGCTTGTTCTTGCTGTGCTAACTCTTGCATCTTAGCTGCTAACTCTGCGTTTGGATCTGGTTGTGGTTCAGGGGCATCTTTTGCTAACTCTTCTTGCTTTTCTTTACTTAGATATTGAGGCGGTATCGTTTTTTCTAATCTCTTAGCTAATACATCACTTTCACTAAAATCTAAATTTTTAACAAGTAAATCACTTCCAACTTGTGCAACTTGTGGATTAGCACTCATTAGATTCATTATCTGATCAGCATTTTCTTCACGTTTTGTTTCGTAACTTGCTCCGCTACTCATAACTACAGTATGCTTTCCAAAGTTAAGATCATTTATTACAATATCTTCACCTGTGTAATTATCTTTCTCGACCTTATTTATCTCTACTGTTTGAGTCGAACCGTCTTCACCTCGAATTCTAATAATACGCTCAGTATCATATACTCTTGGTATCATTTCAGTACAGAGCAGACCAACTCTTCTAATAGCATTTTGATAGTTGTCCATAAATTCAAAAGTTCCAACTTCTGCTTCGCCCTGTCTTGCTCTTATTGCTTTACCGCTTACTTCGTTTGAAGTTTGACCTAGTGCTGCTGGTTGAATCCCAATACTATCCATCATATCGCCGTCAAGTACATTTGAAACGGTAAGTTCTGCAGCTGGCATTGTTGCACCCATTTCACGAGTTGGTCTTTCTTCACCTTTTTTATAGACAAGAGTGGACCACTTAATACTATTAGCTTCCGCCCATTGGTCTTCATAACCCTCGATCGCTTTATCTGTTGCTATCCATGGAGCAAGTGGAGACATATCTATTCTTTCAAGTGCTGCTGATCTCATTCGGTTTAGTGCTATCTGAGCATCTATCCCATCGTCAACTAAACCTTTCGTTAGTGTCTTAGTTCTAAAGTCTGTTTCTCTTCCCATCACTGGAACGACTGGAATTGTACTTGTTGGAAATTCAATATCATCTTCAAGAATATCTCCACCACTTATCTTACACCAGATTACTTTATGACTTTTAACCACTCTTTCTCTTGTTTTGGTAATGCCTTTCTTTTCTAGCTCTACAAATAAATCTTTGATATCATCTAAATCATGTATCTCTCCATTACTCAATTGACAAATGGTTTTATCATATGGCTCACGTCTGAAATATTCTGCGATTGTTACATTTTCAACATCACCCCAAAAAGTAGATTGCTCCGTGCCTGTATCAATTGGTGTTTCGTGAGATTTACCGGGGTATCTTTTGTTGAATTCTACTAAACTCATTGTTTCAGTAATAAACAACCAATTCATATCACTCTTATCTGACTCTTGGGCTGCTGGATCATAGATAACACTCCAACGATTACGAATACCCTTTACTTTGATATCTAAGTCAAAACCATCATCTTGATACTCTGTTAGCACTCTGAGCCAACCAAAACCACCTTCTAAAGCGTGTTTGAATGCCATCTTGTACCAACTTATAGCGTTTGATTGATATTCTATATCCCTGATTAAGTCTGTTAAAACTCTTGATAGCTTAATAGAATCACCTTTGCTATTGAGAATATTTGGTTCTTCTAAACCAATGCTTGCACCAGTAGGAGAAACATTAATACTTTGCACACTTGCTCTTTGCGCTCCAGTAACTTTATTAATAAACTGCGGCAATTTATTAAAAGTTAGAGCTATTCTGTTTTCAGATTCTTTTTCGGCAATTTCTTCAACTGTGTAATGATTTCCAAAGATGTAGTTTAATGATCTCTCTGCTCTATCCATGTTGTCTTTTGAGTAGTCATAGCCAACTAAGCCACGCTCTAAGGCTTCTTTGAGTATCGCTGTCTTATCATTACCCTCTCTTGTGCTGACTGGCTCTGCTGTTATTCCAGTGCTTTCATCTGCTTTCATTATCTCTTCCTTTTAAATAGTTTTCTCTGCATTGATGCGACATTTGATATTCCAGAAGTCATCACTTTTGGTAATGATAGCGAAAGATACCTAAAAGAGTCAGCGTAATCACTCGCCCAGTCATGGAGTGGCTTATCTTTATACCGGTTCATTTTCTCGTCAAACTCTTTCCGATATGATCGTAAAGCCCTTATTCCATCTTTACAATTTATCTCATCTATAAAACAATGTCCTAGCAATTCTCTTGTTGCATCTATCCCATCATCTACTGAAATGTTTGGGACCATGTCAACATTCCATCCCAATTCTTCAAGCTTCTCATATCTCGTCATTAGAGTATCACTTGTCATACTTCGTACATTTGCATCATGTGGAACGAATAATGACTCTATCGATATGCTATGTTTGTTTTGTAACTCTTTTAGATAATCAGAATAGAATTTAAGAGGTTGTCCACTATCTGCGAAACAATCATTTATTCTTACTTCTCTTCCATGTATCTGGAAAGTCCACAATACCATCTGATCGCCAATTCCTAAATCAAAAACAGTAAAGGTTCTAAGTGCTGTTTCAAATGGAACTTTTGTGATTCTGCCCTGCTCTTTCATCTTAGTTATTCGTTTAGCGTAGTACTGATTAGCGGTGTCTATATCTTCCCATGACCCTTCATACCATTTAGCTCTTAAGTCTAGTGGTAGATTTTTAAGAAACTGAACATATTGTGGATCTGCATCGGCAAGGTGTCTATTGTCTTCAATATTAGCAGGAACGAAGATTCTAGTTAGTCCGCCCTCTTCAAACTTTTTAGCGTTCTCTTGCTCTGGGTCTGTAATCTTCCAATATTCTTTAACCCATTCGTGACCTGCACCACCTGGATTTGTTGTTGCTAAAAATTGAGGAGTTAAGTCTGGGATAGTTGATCTTAATGAGCCCATAAGTTTTTCAAAAAGTTCTTGTGTAGGAATGTGCGTGAGTTCTTCGATTAGTATCTTTTGGTATTCGTGACCTTGGTATGCTGTGTATGCGTCTTCAGTTCCTAAGTGTCCTGTGTAGATTACAGCACCACTTGGAAAAGTAAACTTTGCAGGATTTCCAGTCTTCTTTGCTCCGAACTTACTCCAGACTTGATTTGCTCTGTCTACAAAGTCTGTTAAGTCTTTTGCATTACGTCTAATTACTAAACCGCGAAACTTCTCATGGTGTATATCATAGAGAAACCATCTAATAGCCGCATCTGTCTTTCCACCACCTCTTGAACCACCAAATAGAATATACGAGGCTGTTGAAGATAGCATTGTGGTTTGCTTAGCTGTTGGGGTCCATGTTGTTACATCTTTACCTTTATCGAAATATGATCTTGATACTTCTTCGTACTTCTCAAACGGTGGTAAGGCACTCATTTAAATGCTCTTTTCTAGTGTGTCTATAAATGCTCTGTAAATTTCTTCAACTATATGGGGCATTACTTCATCGTCTTTAACTTCTTGACCTATTGTTTCCATTAGAAAAAAACTAGCATGAACACATTCATGTGCTAAAATTTCCCCTCTTTTATCTCTTGCAAATATAATACTTACTATTTGTCCATTACTTAATTTAAGTGCTATAAATTTACCATTCACTTCTGACACATCTATCTTAGATTTAAAGTGTTTATTTATTTTCTTCATTTTCTTTTCTGTGTCTGCAAAATAATAGTGCATTTTAAATGTATCATTGAAATAGTATAAATTATCCATTTAATTATCTTTGTCTTTAGGAGGTAGCATTGTAATATGTCCACTATGAATCATTTCTGTTTTCTCATTGAATATTCCGAAGTGCTTACCTAGTAGCTCAAGGGCTTTTTCTTTGGAAAACTGTTTATATTCCTCTGTTGTTTTCTCTTGTGGGTCTTTCTTGTCTCCAATCTGAACACTTGTAACTTTAAATGATGAAACTGTTGCAGCGGTATCGTCGTCCAATTCGTATGGCTCTAGTAATCTACCAGTGTCGTCATATAGTTTTCTAACATCGAGAAGAGCAATTTTTGCAAGCTCTGAGATAACCATATCACCTGTTATCTCTGTCCTTTTTTCTCTCTCTTTAATATAAAATTGAATATACTCCTGAACCTTAACATGAGTTAACAACCTACTCGCCTGTGACGAAGCTGTCTTTTCGCTATACCCTGCCTTTATTGCGGCATCTGTTCCATTAAATTTAATTATGTATTCTTGGGCGAAAGTTCTATATTGTTTTTCTTGTTTGGGGGTTAGCTTCTTCTCTTCCATTTTAATACCTTCCGTGTATAAAGCGATTTGTTTCCCATATTATAACATAAGTTGATTTTTAGCTATTTTCTTACAAAGTAATGATATCCCCAGTGAAATATCCCTCTTTCTTTTCTTCCTCTTATCATTTTGTGACCTCCTCGTTTATGTATTGTTTTACTATGGGCTATTTTGGCATTTGTAGCCCTATTTTACGAAGCTCATTAAAAAGTCATAAACAAAATAAATGTTAATTGCTATGCTTACTATCATTACTTTTATTGTTTTTGGAAGTGTGTGTGTTGCTAAATATTTATAGTGGTAACATCTATGAGGTGGTCTTTGCCCTATTTCTTCTTCTGTAGTCATAATTTTATCCTCCAACGATAACGCCGAGGGTTGGAGTCTCGGCTAGTGTTATTATAGCGTTTTATTGCTTAACTTTTCTTCAATCTGCTTAATAACTGTTGTGTATTCTGTAAAATTAACATTAATATCAATGAAATATCTGACACCTCTTGTTTCGCTTGGATTCATGTCATTATTTGCACTCTTAAATATCGCAAATGTTGGCATATCCTCATGGTCTGCTAAGTGTTTCACTATTATTCCGTACTGGCTTAGTTCTTCAGCTATTGCTTCATATTCTTTCATCTTCACTCACCCCTCATATTCAACACGAGCCGACACCGCGATAGCATCACCCGTTAATAACTCTTTGTCTCTCTTGTCAATCGCTTCATTAAGAACATCTCTCGACTCTTTAGGAAGCAACTCATATATTAAAGACACGCTTTGCTTATAATCCTCTAACTCTGATTTACTCATTAGGGCTATGTCTTTTTGTTGTTGGATTAGGATATCTTTTTTCATTTCTCTAACCTCATCACATCATAACTTTCAATCGCTTCAATAAAAGCCTCTAAAGCGTTTACATCACCACTAAACATATTTATGTTACTTACTAACTGTTTAAGGTCACAGTAGGGCTTAATGTTGTTTAAAATGCTAGTTTCTCTCAACGTCAACTTATCAAACTGCTTTAGCTCTAAACATTCATCAAAAGTAATGCGTTTCTGTTTTGCTTCATTCACTATCTGTATAAACATTTCGTGGACTGTTTGGGTTAGCTCGTAGGCTTCAACTTGGTTCATTGTTGCTCCTTAAAATAAAGTAGACGTCGAAGTCTTCCCTGTATTTTCTATTGTTTGATGATGGTCAGTTTTACATCTTATAGGCACGTTATTATCCGCTGTCATTAAGTGGTCAATGATTACATAGTCATATCTATAAGCTTCCATTAAAAAACCTAATTTATTACAGTGATAATGTTTATATCCTGTCGCCTCTGGAAACCGCTTATTCCAATCTTCTATTACCGCTTTCTTTTTTTCTGATATTCTTATGTCTCGTTCGTTACTATACTCTAATACCGATTGAATACCTACGGATAAAAGAATCAGAGCTACTCCAACCCCAAATAAATATATTTTCTTCATTCCCTACCCCTTCTTTGATAGTGTGTTATCATTTTGTATCATGTCGTAGTTGTAAGCTTTGACATAAACTATCCATAACCCCGTCCCACTATCCTCATACTTTCTTATTAACTGCCTCATAGCTTCTTTAGCACTTGCAAGGTTAGAGAACTTATCTTGAAAGTGTTCGGCTATGATTTTGTGATCTATGTTTGTGTTAACCATTTATAATTCCACCATGTTTTTTAATTAATTCTTCTACAATCTCTATAGGAACATAGCCATATACTGTACCAGTTAAGTCTTCTTTATCTTCTGCATATCCCGATATTAAATCATCTGCTTCACTTGGAAAACCAAGCTCTACTCTATCATATTCGTTGCACATCTTTCTTGGTGTACAGTAGTGACCTGATGTTCCACCTTGTACGCTAATGTTAAACCCATCTTTACAAACTATTCTTTCTCTAGTACTGTAATTTTCGCCCGTATATGTTCTTTCTAAAAATTCAACTACTTCCATTTCTTATCCTTTATGTCTTTGATGTCATAAGTATACAGTAACAAGTTATCTTTGTCAAGTTATCTTGTTACTTCCTCACCTTTTCAATTAATTTACTCGCTAAAACATACATATCTTCACTCATCTTTTATCCTTATTGTATTTAGTATCAAAAAATTCTTTGATATCATTTCTGATTCTGATTCTTCTTGGCAACAACTCTTCTACCACTTCACTAGTTTTCTTTTGTCGCTTCACGTTTGTATTTTCTGTGCGTTTGAAATATGCTTTACGTTGTTCTATTTTTCGGCACGCTTTGCATATTGTAGTTCTATATCCGCGATCTAAGAAAAACTCTGTAACTGGTTTGATTCTGCCACAACCTTTTTTATGTTTGCACATTTTAGTGTCGCTCATGTTAAATCCTTTGGCGTAAAAAGTGAATACGCTTGTTTAAGCTCTTTTAAGCCGTCTTGACTGTAAATCGGTGTAATGCACTTAGTAGGGTTGATTTCTTTCCCTACTGTGCTTATATGGTGTTTACAGTTATGTGTTTGGGAACAGGTGTTGCCGTTGCATTTCATCTGTGAGCCTTATTAAAATATCTTCTCACTATATAGCTACGAACTAAACTTATTACAGTGAAGTAAGCACCTATCAGTAAGTTGTCCGTAAACGGCACCACAATGTCAAAAAGTGGAAATACGAGCAATTGACTTAGTACTGCAACGATATAGCCTATAAGTATGTTTATTATGCTTTCTATGAGTGATTGTGTTTTAGTTTGCATTAAAATAAACTTCCTTGTACTGCTTCTAAGCGTTTATTTGCTATTGCTACATAATCGGCTTCTAATTCACAACCGCACCAATCTAAGCCTAATGATTTACAAGCGATAGCAGTTGTGCCACTTCCCATGAAAGGGTCAAATATTTTAAAATCATCCTCTTTATAATCTCTTAGTATATTCTCGAATAGCTTAGATGGCTTTTGTGTAGGGTGATACCTTTTGTCCTTATTTTTCATATCTTGCTGTATCATTCCACTATACAAAAATCTAAATATCTTTGCAGGTTTTTTATAGCTAGTCCATGCCATTTCACAATCTGCAAAATCATTAGAGTATTTATCCTCTACTCTTTTATCCCATATAAGCCATGAAGCTGTAGGTTCTAATACCTCAGTGAAATAGTTACCACCAAAGATAATCTGATTTTTTGATACTCTCTTTATTTCATCAATTACTTCTTTAGATGGAATTGCACTATCCCAATCTTTATTATGTTCTTTATAGTCATTTCTTTTAGCAACCCCGCCATCAGTAGAATTTGTATAGCTCATCTTTCCAATATCTATTCCATAAGGTGGGTCCGTAAGTGCTAAATCAAAATAGTTATCTGGTACTTGTTTCATAAACTCTAAGCAGTCTATATTGTGAATTTTATTCATTTTATCTTGCATCTTACTCACCCCTTATCATTTTTTGTATCTTTGCTAAAAAAGTTCTTAAACTCGCTTGTTAAGTCATACATTGAACTATTATGAATAAAGGCTACATTCTCAAAACCTTTTTCATTCATCTTTTTTCTGATTGTTGCTTCACTTGAATTTACAACTGCAGTAGACAAATCAAATTTATTGTTAGTTCTACTCATATAATTAAGAACATAAAATCCGCCCTCTCTGCTGATTCTTCCATCACTATTAATAGGCATATACATATCTACTATAACAAAATCAAAATGTTCATTTATAAGTCTAATGACCCCACCCTTTGCGTATTGTTCCCATTCTATAACGGCATCTGGTTGTACTTTTTTTACATACTCTAATGTTGTTTTGTACTTACTCTCATTATCTTCAATTATTAATATTCTCATAATCTCTACCCCTTTTTAACCAAAATTTGTTTCATCTTACTATTCTCTATTGCTATGCTTTCGCCTCTTAGTGATTGTTTCATGTTTCTATCTCTTTTTGATATTCAAACTCTGAAATATCACCATACTTTTCTAAATGCTGTTTAAATAATTCAAGATTATCTTTTTCAACCTCGTTATAATCAACTGTTGAAAAGTCTATTTCATTAACTTCACACATTAATTTAAAATCATCTTCCATTTGTTTTTTTATATCATCCATCTTTAATCCTTATATTGCCATTGGCATTGATATACTTGAACTTGCTTCACTTCATATTCCCTAGTCTTTTTCTAACTTCAAAACTCATAGCCTCTTGACCGCCTTGTTTTATAGCCATTTTAAACGCTTGTAGCTGTTCTAAACTTGTTTGATAAGCACTTATGTTACTTATGAGTAGTTTCAAGCTAAAATGCGGTCTTACGTTGTTTAAAATCGCTATGTCTTCATCACTCACGCTTGGAAATTTCACAGCCTCTAAAAGAGTATCAAAACTTTTACCGCTTTTTATGTGTGTTTGATATATTTCGTTATTCATATCGTATACTAAATCTATAAGCTCTTTAGCTTTTACTTCGTGTTCGTCTGTTAGCTGAATTACCTCTTTGACATTTGTACGCTCTAAGATTTCAGCAGGTTTTGGAAATGTTGGATAAACTCTCTCACTTAGTAAACCTCTTATTGCTTGTTTGAAGTCTTCATTTTCCATCACTTGTAAGATTGCATAGTAAATCTTTAATAACTCTTTTGTAAGTGTTTTTTCATAGATAACACCTAGTGCATTCATGTTTTGAGCGAATATTGTATTATCTAACATTTTTAATCCCTCACTAAACTTGGGAGTGATCCACAAAAAGGCTCACAAAAATCATAGTATTCTAGAGTCCAACTAAGCTCTCCATATCTTCCTATCAACGGGGATTTCATTAAACTTTTTGAATTTTCATCCCAAAACCAACACCATTCACCTTGCTTAGGTTTCCATAATTTAAGTGATTTGCCCCAAACTTCATTAATACTAATCATGTTTAGTATAGATTCATCTATTTTAAATAACTTATTAACAGAATCTACTACCCAATCACCTATTTTAAATTCATTCATTACTTACTCCCTATCACTTTCACGTCTTGCGTGTCATTCTCTTCTAGCCAACTCTTAGCTACATTTATATTATTGTCTGTTTTAGTTGGTCTAGCACCTGCATTTTTATTCCAAGTATCATAAGCCATTTTAAAGTTCTTGTATTTATAAGGCTTCATTTCGCATTGGGTATAAAAGTCTTCATAACTCATTTGTTTACCTGAGTTGTTTATATACTCTTGTAATTTAGATTGATATTCTTTGCTTGTAGAAGAAAGTAATCGTGAAGCTGATAAGCTGAAAGTAAATGCTTTTATCACTATCTCTTTCTTTATCGTATCACTATCACTTTCTTTATCACTATCACTTACACTATCGGCTTTTTTGGGTTTAAGTGGCTTTTTTTGGGTTTCTTCTTTTTTAGGTCTGCCACCTTTTTGACCGTTTTTAGCGTTTCTTTCCACCACATTTGAATACTTGATTAAGTCCCTATCTAACTGCATTTTAAAGGGGTGAGCTACACTATTTAATAACCCACTTAACCCACTCGGTTCTTTGGCTTCTTTTGGGTTATTTATAAATACAGAATAATCAAATATTTCTTTAATTAGTTGCCCTGCTTGTTCATCACTTAACTCTTTTATTACAGATAAAGTGTCGTGATGAAGTATTAGATTATCTTTCATGGTTTATCCATTTATCTAAGACTTTTGTTTTTACTCGACAGCAAGTAACCATTTTTTTAAACTCTATAAATGATACATCCCAATGAGTTAAGCCAAAATCTCCACCACTGAATACTTTATTAATTGCCTTGTTTCTATTGTCTGCTTCAATTTCTAAGTCGCAATACCACCATTCATCAAAACATTCTTTTTTACCTTTCACATTGAAGTGCGTTTTTGAGTACGAGTATTTAAAAACTTCCGAAACAGTATTGTTAAAATATGCTTCAAAGCTATTTCTATCGCCCTCTAGTTCAAAATTAAGCTTTGTTATCCCAAGTTCTTTTCTAACTTGACCTGTGTTAGGTAAAACAAAAAAGCTATTTCTTCTTGCATAAGTTTCTTCTTTGTCTCCATATGTAGGGAGTATAATTTTTTGTTTATATTTATCTACAATATCTTTATGAATTAAGAAGTCACCACGATAGATTTGAGTCTGCATATCTATATCGGAATTTTCATATAACCCCGCGTCTTCTATACTTCGATAATATCCAGCATTATTATTTCCCCAAAACAATAATGTATTGTCATTTTTTCCTGCGTGTCTAAGACATATTTTATAATAGTCTTCCATCTCACACCTCCAGCTTATATTCAGCGATATAACTGCTATTCGTTGGAACTTGCTTTGATAGTATGCTATACCCTGCACGTTTTAAATCGCTTATACGGCTTCTAAGATTCATTCCGAAGCCCATTTGCATAGCTTCTAAACAAGTAAGTGAAGCACCTGACTTAAGATAGTTTAATATCTTTGCGTTTTGTGAGTTTTGCTTGAAGCTTTTTATTGTTCCTTGCATTGTGTAACCTTTTAGTTACCGCTATTTAATTTTAAGTGAGTGATTTTTTTCGTGGGGAGTTGCGGTCGGACTTCCCTCAAGCACTTAGTAGGTAGCACCGTCCGACCAAAGAGGAATGCTACTTACTAAAAGCTTGGCTACCCGACTAATTTTTAAGTGCTTCGGATAAACTGCACCTGTTCTGAACAATGTTATTATACCATAAAAAGACCTAACCGTTTGCACTTCTTTGAGAGGTGGGTTAGATGTGTTACTTTTTGTAATAGTTCTTTGTTTGACCTACTACCACTTGCAAGGTTAGCAACACGAATCCGTATTACGATAGTAGGATTTTAAGTCTCAGTGACTACTGTTTAGCTTTCGCAGTTTTTCGTATAAGACTCTAAAAAGCAAACAATAGCTGAGATTATATCCATAATGACTATTTAGTGTGTGATTTCTCACGTTTGCTTATTACAATCTTAAACACATTTGTCTTACACCTAATGCCAAGTTAGCACTAAGTGTAAGAATAGATAACCTAAATTACAAGGAGTTAGAAGAGGCTATAATATTTAACCCTGCATGGTCTAGTATCTCTCTTCATGTTGATATTATATCATAAAACACCCTCAATAAGAGAGTGGCTTGATTTTATATTTTATATTGCGAATTAACGCGAGACTTTCTTAACCATCATCAAAAGAGTGTGCGAACTCCGATGGACTTCATTTTGCAGCACGACCAGCATTTTAAAGCGTTATTTTTATAGAGTTTGGTGAACTCTGCCACCCAACTTCAAAAGTAGAGAATGTATATATTCCCATTTTAGCAATTTTTAACGGAGTGCAAGAAGCACCACTAATCTTCAAATTATCTTTTAGTCCTTCTAATCCACTAGCAACTAAACTCGTGGGGTTATCTGGCTTAATTCCGTATGTCCCCATATCCGCTGATACATGAGTTGAACCAGAAGCGTGAATTGGTGGAACATAATTGCCATCAAAGAATCCTTCTCTACCATAATCGTCAATGGCATATAAAGAACTCATAAAGCCTAATAACATTGAAAATAAAATCAATATCTTTTTCATATTCTTCCTTTTTTTTAGTTTTTGTAGGTCAACCCCTTCGATTATTTATCATGCGGAATATCTTCATGTTACCGCTACCTACTGTTATTATATCATATTTACAGCGAATTCAAAACATTAGCGAATTGCGATACCGTCATTTTCTCATCTACTGCTAAACATTCAGCCATCTTTTCATAAACTTTGTGTATCATGTTCTTGCTCCAATTTATTTTGTCTCTATCTTGTGGCTCATCTTTATCCTTGATGATCTAACTCTTTCTATGAGTGCCTATAATTTTTAAGGCACTCGAACTTCTAGACTACCAAACAAACCAGCCCATAATTACCCCTACTGGAGGAAAAAATACTCCACCGATACCAATAACACTTTTTGCACTCCATATAAAAGGCTCCATGTTGATTAACGCCAATAGATTCACTATCCACCCATAACCCGCTGCAACTACGATTGACAACATTATTAAAAAACCTGCTATTGAACTTTTCATCTTTTATCCTTTTAAAAACTTAATTTTATATCTCTTTTTAACCTTTACGGCAACACTTACTTTTTCAAGTTCACCACCGCATTTAAAGCACACCACTATGTTAGGCATGAACTCTAAATTGCAGTTTTTACATTTAGTTCTAGTTGTTCCCATTGTGTTGGTTTTGATTTTGTTGGTACTGCTGCTGAGATTGATTATTACCTTGATTATCTTGATATTGAACTTGTGGCTGTTGATAACCTTGATTTTGGTTATTACCTTGATTGTTTTGTTGTTGCCCTTGCTGATTCGTTTCTTCAAATACACCAACCATCACCATTCCATTTTCACCTATTGGAAGACCTGCTAAGTTAATTTTAGGATCAAGTAAAATATACTCTTTACCATTTTGATTAACATTTAACACGCCTAAGTTTGTCCACTCTGTACCTTCTGTACCATCTTGTTTTTGGTATTTTCTACCTGCAACGCTTAATTTTTTCATTATTTTTTCCTATTTCTTTTTTTATTAGCTTTCGCTATTTTGTTTTTAGCTTTACGCTTCTTTCTAGCAACTTGATTTTCTCTTTGATAATCTGAATTGCAACTAGGTTTATGGATTCTAGCCTCATATTCTTCTAAGTGTTGAGATTTTAATTCGCTTTCAGTCATCCATTTTCCTTTTTATAAAAATCTAATTATTTCATTTAGGGCATCATCACCCACTAATTCTAAACAAACATCAATCGCAACACTGTAGAACTCTTCAAATTCTGCATTATCCATGCTATGAAATGCTATTGACTTTGTAACTATAAGTTTATCCCCATTTAACGTAAATATCGTTTCGTAATATCCTCCCCTAAATTTAACTGCTTCGTGAATATTATCAACTGTTTTGTAATGCTCTTGATTTAACTTCACTTGATTAAGTAGTGCGAAGTATTTTTTATGGAACTTCATATTTCTACGAGGCTTATAAGTCATATAGACTGGACTACCTACCTTTATTCTTTGTACTGCCCTAACTCCCTCATCAGTTATCGGAATTAACCCATCTTTAGTTTTAAGTAGTTCAATTTCCATTTATATACTCCCATTTATAACCACCAGCATGAGGTCTTTCACCACGACAAACTGATGCAATGTTTGATGGAGAAATTTTTGTATCTCTATGTGCTGACTGTACTGAATAATAATCACTTATATAATCACCGTTCATTGAATATTTCTTCACTGCTTTACTCATTTTATTGTAAGCGTTTACACTTGCATCATCAACGGGAACTAATCCCGTTTCTGTTTTAACTAGGTGTAGGAGCATTGTCAACTTCCACATCAATAACATCTTCTTTTTTCTTCTTTTGCTTATTTATTTTAAGTTTAGCTGGAATAAAATCAGATGTTTTTGTTGTCGTAATATTTTTTAATTCTGCTTTACCTAAACCAATAAGCAATTCTTCTATCTCTTCATTAGGTATAAGAGGTGTGAACACTTTTTTAGTCTCTTCTGTATCTTTAGCTTCCTTTTCAGCTATGATAGTAACAGAGGAGCAAATATTCCCATCTAATCGTTCAATTCCTGATTCAGTTAAAAACTTTGCACCCTCAACTTTAATATATTCTATTTGAGATTTCAAATCCTTTTCTTTATCAGATATTTGCTTTTTAAGGTCTGCTAAATAGTCTATCTCATTTTGAAGATTATCAACAGAAAAAGCAATGTAGTCCGCTAGACCACTTTCAATAGGAAGGCTAGCTTTTGTAATAGTTTTTACTTTCCAATTTAGAGTGTCTGCAACATCGTCGGTTTTTTCTAAGCTAGTTTTCTTTGTCAGTTGCATTTGATTCCTTTATTTGTTTTTTCTTTAGTAGCATTGTTACTATTTTTCCTGCTTCATCTGTGAACAGATCAACGAGCTCATCAACTCCAAAAACATCACAAATAGCTTTTTCTTCTGTTTCAGTTTCGATCATAAGCTCTTTAATTGTTTTTAAATTAACAGGAGTTACATGCTTTTTAGGAAGAAATCTATCTTCAAGCATTGGAGCTTTCCAATAAAATTCTTTGTTCGCTTTAGTTTTTACTTTCTCGTAAGGCTCTTTTTCATGTTTCTGTAATTTCTTAAATGCTTCAGCGGAAATTGTTATGGCGTATACAGCCTCTACATCATATAAATATCTGCCTATGTTAAATTGTACTGCTGCCCGCTTCATTGAGCCACTAAGCCCACCCTTTGTCGCTTCTATGTTGGTATTATCAGCACCATCGTATTTTGTTATCCATTCACCATCATATTTTATTGAAATTCCACATAACGCACCATTCCCAACACTATTTGGTAAAGGGCTAAATTCATTCTTCCACCCAAAAACACCAAATACATCATCAAGTCTTTGTTGAATCGCTCTATTTGTAACGTAAGCGATTATTCTCGCCCAGTCTCTATCTCCTGATGTTCCAGCTTGTTGCACTCTCCATTCTAAGTCACTAGCACTAAAAGGCTGTGCTAACTCTCTCTGTATTCGCTTCGCATTCATTTCCCAACCTTAAGTATTTTCATCTAACCATGCAGTTAGTTTTTCTTTATCTGTTCCAACTTTTTGGACTGCTGTGTCAATGTCTCTAATCTCTAGTTTGTAATTGATATCGTCGTTATGTCTACTCATTGCGTAAACTGCGAAAAAATCTAATAATTCAGTGCTCATTTGTTCTCTCCCCACTTTCTATTTTTCTTACTCCAAAACTCTACGATTAAAGCTGCTATTAAAAACGAACCCAAAAACAATTCAATTATAAATGAATCAATCATTATTTTTCCTCATCTTTAATATGCTTACAAATTTTATAAAGATAGTAAAAGATAGTTGCTAACAACACCGCAACTACAAATCCAACTCCATAAAGTACATTTTCATTCATTATCCTAACTCCTTCGTTCTCCTAAAAGAACTTAAAAGAATCTATGTGTAAACTCTTTTAAACTCTTTGATAGAGGCGGTTAAGCCCCTATTCTTTAAAACTTTTAAAGTCTACAGGAAGTTCAATAATAATTCCCGTGCAATAGACTTCATCTTTTTCATCATTTTCATAGACAATAAAATCTTTTGATTCAATGCCCTCTCTAACTTTATAGCTAAAGGCACCGCTCTTCTCAGTATCGTACCCTATAATTTCTTTACCCTCTGAATCTGCTATTTTCCCACACCAATAGATTTCTAGCCCTAATTGTGAGGCTTCTGATTCTAATTGTTCATCATCAATACTAATAAGAGTGTCGCCGTCCCAACCATAACCATGCTCGATATAATCAGTTAAGTAAGAATCAGCACCATAACAATACATTAAATCATCACTACCGCCAACGATTATAACAAAACCATTCTCTTTCGCTATCTGCTTTGCTTCTTCTGGAACATCTCTTGTGTACTCTATGCCGTTAAGCAATTTATAAAGCTTTTGAATCATTCTATATCCTTTTGTTTTAAACTCTTTGTGAAGATGTAGGCTGATATCTTTCGGGCAAGTATACTCGCTGTATGTGAGACATTAACATCTTCATCAAAAGTTTAACAATAATAAGTTAAATAACGCAGAAGAAAAAGGGTGAGCGTTCCGTTTATGGTATCGTCTCACTTTTATCGTTTTTGAAGTTCTCTTTTTCGTTCTGTTAGTCTAATTGTAGTGGAATAAAACTTAAATGGATATTAAGAAGTGTGGCAACATTCGTGACAACATGACAAAAGAAAGATTTAAGGTTAATGTGGCTACAATTTGACATGACATTAAAAAGAGAGGGATAAGAAGATGATACAAGGTAAACAAAAGTTAGTAGAGTATTTAGGTAAAGAAGAATTAACATGGAGTGATTTAGAGCATATGCTTCCATTGTTTGGAACTATGATAGGTGAGATTTCAGATATGAACTTCTTTAGAAAAAATGGAGTTGCTGAAATTCAAGAAAGTTTAGAGTCAATGCTATTTCAATTAAATGGGTTAGGTAAGTCACTTATACAAATATCTGACAACTTAGATAGCGAGATAAACCAATGGTGGGATAGAGGCGAAGAACAATATGAAGAATTTAGAGAGAAAAATAAAAGACTAAAAGATAAATTTGAGAATATTCCAAAAATAGAAATTCCAGACATTATGATTCCTTACTCTTTTGAAAAAGCAATAGAGATTGCAGAAAAGCTAGACACTATGAATCCAGAAACTAGAAAGCTTCTTTTAGAGCTATATAAGCAAAAGGATAAATAATGGCAAAAGACGAAATATTTAAAATGAGAATGACTAAAAAAGCAAAAGAAGATTTGTTTAGAGTAGCAGAAGAAAACGGAAAGTCTGCCTCTGATTATGCAAGTGAAGCGATAGAAAACAGAGTGAAAAGACATGACGCTAAGTCAAGCAAAGCAAAGGGTATGTGATGACTAAAGAAGAATTTTTTATTATGAAAGATAAAGTGTTTAAAGAATATGATGAATCACACAATGAAACATTAGAACTTTTTAATAGTGGTGAAAAAGATATAGCTAAATACAAAAGAAAGTTTTTAACTACGAGAAGCAAAGAGAGTGAAAACTTTGACGGGTGTTCTGCTCAAGAAATTATTAACATTTGTAATGATTTTATAGAACAAGAAAATTCAGAGGTGCTAATTGAGACCTCTGCTAAATTTGAGACTGAATTTGAAGAAAGCATTGATTATCTTTTCTATCAATACTATGAGCCAACTCTCTATAACGAACAAACAAGAAAATCAAATGTCAGAGAAGAGTTTGGAGAAATACTGAGACCTAAAAAATATCAAGGCTTTACTAAAAGTGTTGATTGTTCGCTAATGACATTGTTTAAAGATGGAGTATTATCATTTGAAGCATTACAAAAGATAGTCTATACAGACTGTGAAATATAGATAGATTAAATTTGTTATATAAGGGGAGAAGATGAGTGTTGAAAAAGAATATTATCAATGTAGTCATACGAGAAAATGTAAATGGGTAGGTGAATACTCAGATTTAAGAAGTGTACGCAATAAAAAGCACCCCGATATAGAAATGTATGATATGGGTTGTCCTTATTGCGGAAACTTAGAACACTATATTATAAATGAAGAAGAGTATCAAAAAAAACTTGCAAATATAAGGGAATAAAATGATAGTGGGTATGCCAAAAGACAAAGCCATGAGATTTAACAAAGCTGAACTAAATAAACGTGTTCAATTCATAATCGAAAAAGAAGTTTGTCAAGTTTGCGAAGAGGGCTATAACTTAGACTATCCACATCATGCAGTTTATGGTTTAGGTAAAAAAGACGATAGAACACTTGTAAATATCTGCATAGAGTGCCATAGAAAGATACATCAAGACGGTTACGCAAAAGTAGCTAAAACACGTGAAGAGATTGAAGTGATAGGTTGGGAAAATGACGCAGATTATACCGCTAGAAACTGAAGAACAAAAAGCGTTAGTGCAATATCTAAAC
>Ga0316190_10000201_pt1 | contig 39255 bp, 31 predicted proteins | sample Eddworburrow2_MG_FD_204929 | JGI IMG/M metagenome (GOLD analysis project Ga0316190, IMG submission 204929) | Coastal sediment microbial communities from Maine, United States - Eddy worm burrow 2 | ecosystem: Environmental > Aquatic > Marine > Coastal > Sediment | place: USA: Maine | collected...
ACCCAGCGGTGATACAATGCTGCATGGCTTGCTCACACAGTGGTTTGAGCAGCTTAAGATCATACCAATCGTAGTGGGGACATTTGATGATAGTGCCTTGATGAAGGCCTTTGGTCAGGCGGGGATAGGGGTTTTCAGTGCACCAACCATTATTGAGCAGGAAATCTGTCAACAGTACAGCGTAGAGATTATCGGACAGACAGATGATATACGCGAGCACTTTTATGCAATTTCAGCAGAGCGTAAACTTAAACATCCCGCCGTGATAGCAGTCAGCCAGGCAGCACGTCAGGATATTTTCAGCTAGCGACCAATTACTCAAAATTTACTTAATAGATACATACAAACTAGGTAAATATTCAGAACCGCTTCTGCCTCACTCAGATAGCCTCAGCTGCAACTTCATTACTAACTTTCTGCATAACTTGACGCCGCAGCCGCAGCCGCAGCCTGCATTATCTTCCCTCCACTACAGCCGGTAATGGATTCTTTATTTCTGCATAATCTTCACGGTTTGTTCATGAAATGATTTATATTCTTCTAGCAAAATAATATAGCGCTTAAGCTTCCGCTCCTAACTTACATCAGTGATAAAATAATCTAAATTAGCTCACTCAATAATACATTACCAACATCTGTTTCTAGTATCGAATGCAAAGCAAACATCACGAAATAAGCATGACAGAAACTGGCATCAACGGTCCATTTGGCCATTGCGCTATCACCTTCGGCATTGAATTAAAATGAATATTTTGAGAATCCCAGCCAACTCTTGTTTCAATTAACGCGAAATACCTGATTGATTATAAAAGAGTAATATGGAGGCTGAGCCCGGAATCGAACCGAGGTCAACGGCTTTGCAGGCCGTTGCACTTTTTTATATTTCAATAGGTTACGTGCTTTGCCACTCCTAACACCACTCCACGTACTTTCTTGCTGCCTAACTCTGCCTCTTTATTTCAGTAGCAAGCCATGGAGAATTTATATCTTCGACCAATAGATCAAGAGATCACTCTGCAAAATTAATACGCTTATATTTTAATAAGTTACCGAGACGTCTGTTGCCCATTTTGTGTAACTTTGCACAACAATGCAGGATTGATTCACGCAAAACTCACGCACAGATGTCCCCGTGCATTCATCTGAATGTTGGTCCTCCAATCACCTGAATAGGCTCTTTTTATTTCACGCTCTTTTAAACCTATTGCTATTAGTCTAACCAAAAACCAATAAATAGTTGACACATAGATCATATTAGTCCATTTTGATTTATGTATAGACCATTTTTAAAAGAGACACTCATGGCAAAGTCAATTACCCGGACATATTCACGCTACACCCGTGAGGCGATGAAACTTTTAGGGCAGACGATCAGGCTTGGCCGGATAGAGCGCAAGCTCACGGTCCAGGACCTGGCAGATCGTGCAGGTATATCCAGAGGCTTACTCCAGCGTGTTGAAAAAGGCGACCTCAAATGTGAGGTCGGCGTGGTATTCGAGCTTGCAACTCTTGTGGACGTAAAACTCTTTGATGCAGATGCCTCCTCATTGGCCAATCATATCAGCCGAACAGAGGACAAGCTGGCCCTTTTGCCTAAGCATGTACACAAGACAAAGGCGGTAGATGATGAGTTCTAAATCACCATACACCCAAGCCTTTGTCTGGATATGGCTGCCCGGTGAGACCACACCCGTTGTGACAGGCAAGCTGACTCTGGATGGCCAAAACCTGCTCTTTAACTACGGTAAAAGTTACCTGGCACGCGAAAACGCAATCGCCACCTTTGATGTCGAACTGCCACTCAAGCCTGGCGTGCTGCCCCTGACAGCTGGCCTAAGTATGCCAAACTGTATCCGGGATGCTGCCCCCGATGCGTGGGGCCGTCGTGTCTTAATCAATCACCTTTTGGGCTTAAAGGGTACGGATGCAAACAGCACCTCTCAGTTGGATGAACTCACATACCTGCTGGAATCCGGCTCCGACCGGATTGGGGCACTGGATTTCCAGCACTCTGCAAGCGAGTACATTCCACGCTCTCCAGTCAATGCCTCACTGGAGGAGTTGCAGGATGCTGCCACACTTGTTGAAAAAGGAGTGCCCTTAACCCCAGAACTGGATCAGGCGTTACACCACGGTAGTTCCATTGGTGGAGCACGACCCAAAGCACTCATTGAGGATGGTGAGAAGAAATACATTGCCAAGTTTTCCTCCTCAACCGATCTATACAGCGTTGTGAAGGCAGAATTTATCGCCATGCGCTTAGCCGCACTGGCAGGACTGGATGTTGCACAGGTTACTATGACCCAGGCCGCCAATAAGGATGTATTGCTCATCGAGCGTTTTGACCGCATTTACACATCCAAAGGCTGGCATCGAAAAGCCATGGTTTCAGCGCTGACCTTGTTGGGGTTAGATGAGATGATGGCACGTTATGCCAGCTATGAAGACCTCGCCGAAATTATTCGGCACCGATTCAGGAATGCCTCGACTACATTGCGAGAGCTGTTTTCCCGCCTGGTATTCAATATCCTGTGCGGCAACACCGACGATCATGCCCGCAACCATGCCGCCTTTTGGGACGGAGAAATGCTCTCACTCACACCCGCCTATGATATTTGTCCACAAGGACGTACCGGCAATGAGGCCACACAGGCTATGCTGATCGCAGGAGAAAACCGGATGAGCCAGCTCATAACCTGCCTGGATGCAGCACACCATTTTTTACTCTCCCATGAAGGGGCAACCGAGATCATCAAGCACCAAGTTGACACAATCAACACAAACTGGACCGCAGTATGTGATGAAGCACAGTTAAGTGAGACGGATCAAGCCCTCTTCTGGAAGCGACAGTTTTTAAATACATTCGCCCTGGAGGGCTTCACTAATAGCCCCATTTTCCATTCATAAAGATGATTCCTAACTGAATTTCCAACACCTACCCTTCTCCTAAACATGAAGGATCTATTCATCCTCTTCGCACATCTTCTAACCACCATCGCTAAGCTACTTGGGCCTGGTGGCACAAAGTCCGTTATTGCTGATTCACTGATTATGAAGCAGCAGCTTCTGGTGATGAGCCGCCCCAAACAGCGATCACCTAAGCTCTCTATGCTTGATCGATTTCTCTTTGGTTTATTCTCACTGCTCCTCACTCCACATCGTATGGGGCGTACTGCTGTTATTATTCGGCTATCAACTTTATTACGATTTCATAAGGCGCTCAGAAATCGAAAGTACCGTTCACTCTTTTCTTCATCTTCAAAAAGTAAACCTGGACCAAAAGGGCCTTCTCAGGAACTCATTCAGGCTATTATTGAGTTAAAAAGGCGTAATCCCAGATTTGGCTGCCCCCGAATCGCACAACAAATTCCTCATACATTTGGAGTAGATATCGATAAGGATGTTGTTCGACGTGTTCTTGCTGCGCACTACCATCCAAGCCCTGGTAATGGCGGTCCCTCATGGCTTTCCTTTATTGGACATGCGAAAGATAGCCTTTGGAGTGTTGATCTATTTCGGTGTGAATCAATTCACCTGAAATCACATTGGGTGATGGTCATCATGGATCAGTTTACAAGAAGGATTGTAGGTTTTGCAGCTCATGCCGGTGATGTTGATGGTACTGCACTATGTTGTATGTTTAACAAAGCTGTTTCTCAGCAAAGCATTCCACGCTATCTCAGCTCAGATAATGATCCACTCTTTCAATATCATCAATGGCAGGCCAATTTACGAATACTTGAGATTACGGAGATCAAAACCGTTCCATACGTACCACTTTCGCACCCTTTTGTTGAAAGACTCATTGGCACGATTCGCCGTGAGTATCTTGACCATCTTTTTTTCTGGAACGCTTCTGATTTGGAGCGGAAGCTCAAAGCATACCAGGATTATTACAATAATCACCGCGTTCATTCCTCACTTAGCGGTAATACGCCAGCTGGAAGCTCAGAGAAACCACATTTAGTCAAAAAACGCCTCAATGAATTCAGTTGGCAAAGCCACTGTCGGGGGCTTTTTCAGTTGCCTATTACCACTTGAATTAGGAATTCGCCATGCACAGGGGGCGATACTAGAAAATAAGGTTCATATCACGAGAACTAGTAATACCCGAACTAGTTCAACGCCATCTTCTGTTTAGCGCTAGAACAAGATATATAGATCAAGATGTGATGCCTTGGTGGATCTCTGCGCGCAGAGCTTCAAGCTTTATGCTCTGTATTAATCTGCATCCAAAAGTGACCCCATATTTGCACTAAAATTTGTGGCCGCCTACTCGACTCATCTGGATATTCTTAGTGAGTTGTCTATATTTTAATTTGCTCATGCGCTCCCAAGCATGCTGGGAGCGCTGGGTACTTTAGTTATTGGCGGCGGTATAGGTGTAGTTGTTGTACACCCAAGAAAAGTTGTTACTCTCCATCGTCCATAACTTCACGTAGATAGTCGAGCCATTGGTAGGCAGGCCTGATACCGTTACCGAGGTATTTGTTCCTTGAGAGGCATGGTAGAGGTCCAATCCGCCAGGACTCGTGCCCACATACAGGTAATACTGTGCGGAACCCGTATCCTGCCACTGGAAGGTCACGGTGTTGGAACTCAGGGTAGAGCCTGGCACGGGGCTGAGCACTTCAGATGCGAGCACCGTCTCGCTGTCAATCACCAGAAACTCACCAATCTTCTCGATGAGATCGTCACCGGGTTGCATGATAACCACAAATAGGGAATAGACTCCGGGGGTGAGTGCCGCATGACTGCCAGGACTAGCGGTATTGATTTGTCCTGAAATGACGCGATGATCGCCCTCTGCTAATGTTTCCTTCCACATTTGGTATTTGGGCGAGGCATCACCGACTTCCACCTGGCCAACATGATTGCTTACCGAGCCTGTGAAGAGTTCCGTGGTTGCGTAGTGGTTACCTGTTATTCCAACGTTAAGCGTATATGAAAAGTTAACTACGCCTCCTTCCTCAACCGATGAGGTAAGAGAAATATCCGTAATCGGTTCCACCGGGGTAACATCCACTTCCGAGGTGATACTGAAGGTGGCACTGGTATTGCCCACCGTTAACGTAGCAGAGCGTGTTGTATTGTAGGTATTGGCGGACATGAGGCGCAGCTCAACAGTATCACCTTCCCTTATCGAACTCTTCGATATTCTCCAACTTTCCCCATTAATACGATACATTCCCGCGCTGACGGCAATCGTCGTTACGTTATTAATACCGCTAACGGTAATGACATTTGAGGTATAAGAGGTATTTATTTTGACATTTATTAAATCCACAAAGCTAAATGCATTCGGTGTTATGTCTACGGCCTCGGTGGTTATGTCATAGCTATCGCTAACACCACCGATGGTTAAGGTGGCGGAAACAACGGTGCTGAAGTTGGCAGATGAATGACGACGCACCGTAACGGTATCGCCCGCATTCACTGTGCCGGACACCGTTGTCCAGTTACCGCTATTAATACGGTATTCACCGCCACTAATTGCAATCGGCGTTGCGGCATTAACACCGCCTACCGAAATGGCGTTAGAGGTATAAAGCGTATTTCGCTCAGCACTCACAACATCGGCGAATGAGAAAGCATTGGGTGCACCATCTACCACCACAAACTCACCGATCTTCTCGATGAGATCATCACCCGGTTGCATGATAACCACAAACAGGGAATAGACACCGGGGGTGAGTGCCGCATGGCTGCCCGGACTGGCGGTATTGATTTGCCCTGAAATGACGCGATGATCGCCCTCCGCTAACGCTTCCTTCCACATCTGGTATTTGGGCGAAGCATCACCCACTTCCACCTGTCCAACATGGTTGCTTACCGAGCCTGCAAAGAGTTCCGTGGTCGCATAGTGGCTGCCAGTTACTCCAACGTTAAGCGTGTAGGAAAAGTTAACCACACCTCCCACGTCAATAGATGAGGTAAGAGAAATATCTGTAATAGGATCTTCTGAGATGACATCAACTTTCGTTGTGATATCAAAGGCATCACTAATACCACCTATCGTCAACGTTGCTGAGGTGGCTGTGCTGAAGGTATTAACTGAAGTCAGGCGAATCTCAACGCTATCATCAGCGACCACATTGCCACTGGCAGATGACCAACTACCCCCATTAATACGGTATTCACCGTCACTGATGGCAATCGGCGTTGCGCTGTTAATACCGCTGACAGAAATGGCATTTGAGGTATAAGGCGTGTTTAACTCAGCATTAGTGACATCCACAAAGCTAAATGCATTGGGTGTGGTGTCGGCAGCCTTGGTGGTGATGTCAAAGCTATCGCTAACACCACCAATAGTTAAGGTCGCGGAAACCATGGCGCTATAGTTTGTAGGCGAATGACGACGCACCGTAACGGTATCGCCAGCATTTACTGTGCTGGCAACTGTTGTCCAGTTACCGCTATTAATACGGTATTCACCACCACTGATGGCAATCGGTGTTGCGGTATTAACACCGCCTACCGAAATGGCGTTAGTGGTATAAAGCGTATTTAGCTCTGCGCCCACTACATCGGTGAATGAAAACGCATTAGGCACACCACCTATTACAACAAACTCACCGAGCTTTTCTGTGACTTCGTCACCGGGTTTCATTATGAGGGCAAACAGTGAATAGGTACCCGGAGAGAGGGCATCAAATCGGCCGGGGTTAGCGGTATTGATTTGTGCAGAAATAGCACGACTTTTACCGGTGGTTAAACTTTCATTCCACAACTGATACATAGGGCTGGCGTCACCGACTTCCTCCAGTCCAACGTGGCTACTTACCGAGCCAGAAAATAGTTCAGTGGTGGCGTAGTAGTTACCCGTTATATCGGCATTAAGCGTATATAAAAAATCAACCAGACCACCCGCTTCTACAGATGACGTGACAAAAACATCAGTAATAAGATCGGTTTCTGGTGTTGGAGTATCTGTTAACCCCGACTCTTCACGTAGAGAGTTAAGCTCGGCCTCACTACCGATGAAGATCAACTTACCCTTTCCAGGATAGATCGACACACTACCCGTTGAAGTACCGATTAGATTTCCGGTTTCCAGATCATACATGCTGCTACCAATTACATTGGTCAGCTCAATGCTTCGTTCTGTTGTCTTTGGTGTATAGTCCTCTGCGAAAACATCGCCGTTTTCATCGATACGATACAACTCTTCATCAAGCCAGTAAGTGGAATTATTGGCCCAGGTGCCCACATCGGCATTCATCAGAACAACCATTTTTCCATCATAGCCTGGTAGGCTAAAAGAGCCGCTATACGCTCGGTCTACGTAGACAAACTCATTCACGTAGTCAGTGTCCACACCCTCGTACTTCATACGATTTATCACCCAGGCAAATTTGTGTAGCTCATTGATGGTTTCTGCAAATTCATCCAGCTGAGGACTGCCGGTACCATCAGGCCCCATGATACCGTGCCGGTTTGGCTTATTAGAGAAAGGGCCTGGGCTACCATGATAAACCTGCACCCCTTTATATCCGGTGGCAATAGCCAGCCAGGTTTGGGCGCTCATGGTATTTATGGGTGAGTTATAATGATTCCAGAATAGAATGCTATCTCTATTTTCATCGAAATATGAAAGCCCTTGATTGTTGTTATCGGCCAGTCGTAATAAGCGTTGGTATTCGTCATTCGAAAACTCAGCCTGAAGCTCACTCAGTGTTTTTAAGTGGTACTTCTCCTCACTCCAGGCAAAGGCTTGAATAACGGCCATTGGAAATTGATCGTCGCGAATGTAAGCACGGTCTCTTGTAAAGTCACGATTAAGCATATTTAACGCACTGAGCGGTGTGGAAATAACACCATTAAGGACGCTCGACATCCAAATAAATCGATAAGGATCAAACCCTGTCACTAAGGGATAAATACCGTAAGGATTATCTTCAAAAACCTGTTTTGCAGTATCACTATAGCTTCCAGAAACAGCGCCAAATATCATACCAAGAGGCGCATCCGTAGCGCCGTGGGTATTTACAATGTCGTTGTAATAGGCGAGTACTCGGGGAACTTGTGCGGTGTGCGGCTCTTCTTTTACTGAAAAGCTCATTACTGCGGAATCATCCCTGTAGTTGTTAATAAAGTTAGCCGCCTCTTGTGCATTTCTGTCTAGCGCCGCCTCACTCCAGCTTGGGTTCCAATAGGCAAAGTTGAGTTGGAAGCTAGCTTTAGTGCCATACCGTTTGGATAGTTCAAGGACATTATCTGCATATCCTGTATACACCGCTTCATCAGCGGAGTTAGGGGTTGTAAAGTAGTGATGCGTGAGACCTTTGTCTGCCAACGTCCTTAAGTGGTCATCAAGCAAGCCGGCATTAGCTTCTCGATCGTATATGTAAAGACCACCATTAAAGAGTTCACCCCTGCCATCTGGATCAGGCAGATAGAGGCGAGTGACATCGTTCGCTGCCCAGGCAGTTGAACTGACGAGCAAAAACAATAAAGCTAGGCTAACTAGCTTTAAAAAAGGCATTTCAAATTTGTTCATCGAACTTTCCTCAGGTTGCTTCTGACATCATTCCAAAACATTTGTGTCGCTACTTCGTTAACCCACACAATGGCGCTATTGAAGCGAATAAATTTTTATAACTCATGGCTATGTGATCTCGCTTATTTTTTTATAAGCATTCACACCCTCGGTATTCTTTTACTATTACTTTGATTTTAGTGGCGCGCTCCCAAATGGATTGGGAGCGCGCATAGTCATTACTGACTGGCAGCTGTATAGCTGTAATGCTTAGCTATTACCATTAAGAAGACCTATGCTGTATGAAGATTTGCAATACAAATCTTCAGCGCAAAGTATATTTGGCTGTAGACCTCAATACCGAAAGGTATGATTAAAATTCTCATAATAACCCTCCTTATTGATGTTTGTTAATAGTCGTTGATGATAGCGAGATTCCTCTTCATTAGCCCACAGGTTGTCGATTGAACGTTTACAGGAATGAGGCATTTGTATGACTTCTACATTTCATAACAAGCCCTAACTCTTGTATCCCATGGTTTCGTGGTGTCTTGTTACTGTATTGGCTTCTAGCTTGATATAGGATGGACTTTATTAGAATCTGAAACGATATTTTGTTCTGTGATAAAAGTTACATAAGCCTGGTGGAAAGAAGCCAGTTAAGCATAAGATTCCTCTCCAACTGAAGTCAGAGAACCTTGCATAGGCTTAAATCCTCTAGGCTCAATTATTAGCACTATAACCAAGTGTTATAGTGTGCAAACTAAGTGTTATAGCGCATAGTATGTTTAAGGATTAATAAACCACACATTAGGCGAATGGGTTTGGCATTTTATCTCTTTGTGCTGTAGTACGGCGCAACAGCATGCTCTAGCTCAGCCTAATCCCGCGCATAATCCAAGGTGAGCAATGAATGGTTGGAATTCAGTTGATGGTTGATATTGAGAAAGCTGTTTTGGAGGGAGTCACTAGGGCTTTCTGGGAGAATTTCTACACTTTGTTTCAACCAGAAAAGAAAGGAATATTCTAAAGAATCAATCAAAAACAGATGCTAATAATATGGCCTTTTTACTGCAAACTAAGAGGTTAGATTGTTGCATAAATCAGTCATTTTAGCCACGTAGTAGAAAGAACTGGTGAACACAAAGCAGGTGCACTTTGATACAACCATGAGTTCAATTATCTGTGCTTATTAAAGTTCTAATAAGGTAGCTCATCCACCATTAAACCCCTTTGGACAGCTGCTCATGATCTAAAATGTCTATTGCTCCATGATATAGTTTAACCCAGCCGTGACGTTCAAACGCTACCAGCCATGGAGAGTGAAACGAAGGCTGGTAGCGAGAGAACTTCTGGGCCAGAGGGTATTTTGTGACCACCATAGGTCTTGATAAGGAGGTGGTCAGGGCCTATGTGAGAAATCAAGACAAAAAAGATGCCTATTACGACCAGCTGAAGTTAGGGATGTAATCAAGCGCCTTAAGGCGCTTCATGTTTTTTGCCCCTTTGAGGGGCTAACAGATATAAACCTCCGGCTTTGCCGGGGGTGACTTAATTAGGTAATTGGAGGCTGAGCCCGGAATCGATCAGCAACCCGAACAGCCCCTATCAACCTACGTGCGCAAAATTCACAACGCAACCTAATTGATCATGCCGCAGCTGCATTAGGTAAGAACCGCTCAGATTTTATGCTGGAAGCTGCATGTCGTGAAGCTGAAAATGTACTACTTGATCAGAGGCTTTTTATGCTGAATCAATTAGATTTTAAAGCCTTTAACCAAGCTCTAGAGGCTCCAGTTAAAGACAACCCAGCACTGAGTAAATTAATGGAACGCAAAGCACCATGGGAGTAAAAGCCCCCTGCCCCATTTCAGACAAGCACGATGCCTCTACATTTGACTGTGGCCATGCAACACTGAATGATTGGCTACGACGGCGTGCTATCAAAAATGAAAGACAAAGGGCCTCACGAACATTTGTTGTCTGCGAAGGTAATACCATCATCGCCTATTACTCTTTAGCTGTTGGTGCCGTCACTAGAGAAGAAGTCTCAGGCAAGTTACGTAGAAATATGCCAGAACCTATCCCGGTCATGGTATTGGGTCGTCTTTCAGTGGCAACCCTATGGCAAGACAAAGGTATTGGTGTAGGCATGCTTAAGGATGCCATCATGCGCACACTGATCGTTGCAGAGCAAGCTGGTATACGTGCGATATTGGTACATGCTCTATCTGAGGAAGCAAAACGTTTCTATCTACACAGTGGTTTTCACGCATCACCTATCAATGATATGACTTTAATGATTGCATTGGATGAGGTCAAAAAAAGCTTTTATACATAATTCCTACCGTTGAGAGAACATCGAAAGAAAGCTGCAGATGGAATTACACACACAAAATACTACGAAGAAAATGGAGGCTGGTGTCGACGAAAACAAAGGTGTCCATGCAATGAAAAATTCTAACGTAATTGGTATCGATTTAGCCTGAGATTACTACTCAGATCAATCCAATCGGATGTCGGCTCCACACAAAGCCGTCATTCATGAGTTGTATTTTGGAGGCTAGATTAAGACTCATCTAGCTGTCTTGTCAGGATTTTTTACACCCTTTTTTCAACCATCATTAGTAACGCCAACAAGCCCAATCGATCATTTTCATTGTTGTTTATGAAAAATCTATTGGCAGATTCGTAGCAGGTTAAGACGGTAATTCAGTTACATCGGTTGGTGCTGGGGGGGGGCTGGCATAATCAGGCTGAGAAAAGTAAAAATGCCGGCAAGATGCCGGCATTTTGAGGGGTGTAGTTAATGTGCTAACTAGAATTTATAATTAAACCCAGCATAGATGGAACGTCCCATACCCGGTACTTGGGTGCCCCAGGCTACACCGGTTCCACTCATGGTTTTGCCTTGACCTGTATAGGCACCGCCTAGCGGGTGGTCGTAGAGCTTATCCAGGGCATTCTCAACCCCAACGTTAATGCTAAGCTGCTTCCACTGATAGTTGCTGCGCAGATGAAGCAGACCATACCCAGCCGTCTCTAGCTCATTTCTAACATCTGAAGTTCTGGTTTTCTTATTGACCAGTTCAACCTCAATACTATTATTCCAGCTGCCTTTTTTATGTTGCACTGACAGTCTTCCGTTGAGTGGCATGATGTTATAGAGATCATCATTGGTGTCCCTATTCTTTCCGCGGGTGTAGCTCATCATAGCGGTTGCGGTAAAGTTGCCATATTGGCTGTTTTCCAATAGAGGGTAATAGCCAGAGAGATCCAGGCCGTAGATGCGTGCAGAATCGTTGACAAACTGAAGGTAGACAAAGGCATCAGTAGCCGTCTGGTTTGCAGCGCCACAGTTGCCATTGGCAGAGGAGCAGCGTTTGGCATCAATGTAATCATCTACGTAGGTAAAGTAAGGGGTAGCTGTAAATCCCCACTTTTCCTGGGCTGCATCGTGCCAGTCAAAGGTTGCGCTGAGGGTGTGGGCGATCTCTTCATCAAGCTCAAGATTGCCTACATAGCCATTGCCATCGCCAGTCATATTGATCATGCGCATGGCCATGCCGCCGGTTGACCAAGTGTAGCGCTCGTACAGATTAGGTGAACGGGTCTTTCTAGCATAGCCAAACTCTATAGTGCGTGAGGCATCAGGTGTGAAACGTGCCACTGCGGTTAGGTCAATATTGTCATCAGTCTTGTCACGGTCGGCGGCATTAAAGGCAGCGGATTCAGCTGCATATTGTGCAGATGCAGTGTTGTATCCCTGCACAGTACCTGTATCCATATCCACTCGCTCATAGCGCATACCCAATTGGGTTAGCCATTGTGCACTCCATTCGGCTTCCCATTCTGAAAAAACAGCTATCCGATCACGCTCGCCATTGTTGATGTTCCAGAAGGTATTTGGCCACATCCCTTTACCTGAAGGTTCCCACCAGTCATCCAGTTCGTAATCCTGAGCTTCAATTCCCACTCTGACTGTATCACGCTTGGAAAGGGCAATATTGGCCTTGATGGTTAGGCCAATATTTTTTCCTTCGGTATCCATCGGCATACCTGCAGCACAACCATTCATGCCCGCGCTGGGTGTACAAGGTATTCCATCGGTAGCGGGCGCAGTTGCATTGGGGCCATACCAAAAGAGCTTGTCATCAAAGAACTGCATTTCATGTCGGGTTCTTTCACGATAGGCACGTGCCTCTAATATGCCCCAGTCAAACTTCCCCTCATAGCTTAGGTTGATTTGGGTACTGTCATTGCCGGTCATGTCCATGCGCTGGTTAGCCCAGCCCTGATGAGGAATATCTTGCAGTCCTACCTTAAATTCAACCAGGTGGTTTTCATGGCGTAACCCCAAGGCAATTGAGTGGTTGGTTGATTCATACATGGTAGAGCCGACCTCATCTCCACCCAATGACCCACGACCACCAGCTGCCGCTCCAGATGCTTTGAAGTTGCCACCGGCATCGTAGTTGTTTGCTTCAGTCATGGAGCCACTGTAGCTCAGGCTGATTTTTTCATTGGCGATCGTCGCAGCGATGTTGCCCGTGGCAGCATCACCATTACTGCGATATGAAGCCCCAATTTCGCCCTTGTGTAGAATCCCTTCACCAGCGCTGGCAAATTCAGGGGCAGAGGATTCAACCAGGATAGTGCTGCCGATGCTGTCGCCACCAACACTGACCGGTGTGATGCCTGTAAAAACTGTAGCACTGTCTACATTGGTTGGATCAATGTAAGAGAGTGCTGGATTCATGTGGTTGCCACAGGCAGAGATGAGATCCATGCCGTCTACTTTGATCCGTATGCGGTCATCAGCCAGGCCGTGGATAACCGGAAGATTGGAAACACCACCACTTTGCAGATTAAGTCCAGGGATGTTTTTTAGCAGGCTAGCTGTATCGGAAGTAGTTGCACGCAAGGACTGTAGAACATCTGCATCAATCTCTATCGCATTTGGGGTGTCTGCATCGAGTGATGGTGAGCCAGTGACAGTGATGTCTGGAATCTGCGCATTTTCAGCAAACGTTGAACTGCAAGTTATAGTGGCAATCAGTACGACTAGAAGACGTTGCTTAAAGTGGTGTGGAGGTTGCTTCATGTGAGTTCCTATGATGTATAGATTATTTGTTTTATAAATTGCTGAATGAGGCAGATTGTTTAAAATATCTGCATCCCTGCATATAGCTGTATATCACTTTAGTTAAGGTTGTCTTATTGAAGTACCTAGCTAAGCGCACTTCAGAGAATTGGGTGGGATCGTATAGTATGTATGTAGAAGGGGTAGCGTGGTTTATTGTCGCAGTGTTTGGTGTTGAGATTGTGCTGGAACAATTCTGGCTACCTCTCTAAAACTCAACTCGGTAGCTAGTGAGTGGCCTGGGTTGAGTTCACTAAGCCCAGGATGTGCAAAAACAGAGTTAGGTATTACGCTTTGCCTTTACCTTCTCAAATGGCCGCTTACGCTTGCGAGTTCAACCGGTCAATTGCAGACGCTGGACTGCTGCTGATTGGAGATGTAGCCTGTATAGCTGCTCCATACACCCCGAACCTACCCACGCCCTTAGGACGTGGTTTTTACATTTAATAAATGGAGGCTGAGCCCGGAATCGAACCGAGGTTCACGGCTTTGCAGGCCGTTGCACTTATATATATTTCAATAGGTTATGAGCTTTGCCACTCCTAATACCACTCTATCGGCTATTTTTGCATTGACAAGGCATCGATCAAATCGGATGCCTACGCTGCATCCCCTCTGGCTCAAGGCACGACGGGTATGCTGCGAGCAGCCTACACCCAATAAAAGCAGAGTTAGGCGCTGATTGTAGACCAACTGCTAACTAAAAGTTACTGAGGCACATATTCACTAGAGACCCCAAAAAACCATAACATCTTCTCCATACGGCTAAACATCTCTGAGCCAGGTTGATTTAAATAGAGCAGATGCCAGCTGGATAGACCCATGATCACACCGTGCTCTCCATTCGAACCATCCCATGCATTAAAGGCAATAGGGATAATACTGTCCGGGCCAAACTGCACATCACGCTTATCACGGGTTGTTAATGGTCGAATCATCACCATGCGCCATCGTCCATCTGACCAGGTTGCTTTTGTCTGCACCTGCTGTTGGGCATCTGGTTGTATCTGTACAGACTGTCTGATGCCACGCAAGATGCTCTCTTCCGCTTTACTTGGCTGATCTGATTTCCACAACCATTGATTCACTGGATTGTTTGGGCTGCCAAGAAAGGGAGGCATTGATCTACCCATGGTGGCATTGAGTGGAAACTGGAGTGCAATGGCATCGCGAAAGATACCTGGTTCTCTGGGAATCTCTCCATTCACTTTTACATATTGATCCTGAAACACTCTTACCTCTCGATCCAGATGATGTTTGTTATCCTCTGCAGGATCATCCCATTCAATAAGAAAACCAATCTCATAACTGTTATAGAGGGCACGTACCTCTAGCATTGAAATGGCATTGTTGACCCAGGCTGGCCTCAGCATCGTCTGACCCTGTAGAAAAACCGGGGTTGCCGATACAGTGCGCCATAGATCTGCATTTACATCCAGTGGGATGGTTGCATTAGTGTGTTCCGCTTTAAAGATCATATCTTGTTTGAATCCACCCTCAGCAACTGAGGCCAGATAGTTGGCCAGATGCCAACGGTCATCACCTTTAATGCTATCTTCATACGACGGCATTGCGGTGCCGTTAAGACCCGCAATAAATCGGTAGATTAGATCTTCAGGTTTTGTCCCCCCTTTGAAGTTCCAACCGTATCTTAGGTTGGGAACCCGTGTGGGATAATCCCAGTCATTTTTCAGATTGGTACGGCCATCACCACGAAGTTCATTACCATGACACTCCCAGCATTTATTTCTCTTAAACAGCGCCTCTCCCTTAGCGATACTCTCAGCTGAACTGGCTATTTTTGGTGACAGGGTAATAACAGATTTTTCAGCAGCCAATTCAGGATCAAAAAAATCTTCAGCAAAGGTTTTTATGTAATAGACCAAAGCCCAACGCAACCCTACAGGCAACCCTTCCCAGCTTGGCATTGCCGTGCCAGGGATACCGCGTGTAATGGTGCGAAAGAGATCATCATCTGTTGGTAAAGCCCCCGTAGAGGTGGTGCGAAACTTAAACATGCCCAGTGTAAAATCCCGTGGACGAGGATCAAGGAAGTCAGCAACCTGGCCATTGCCATCACCTTTCTCACCATGACAGCGGGAACAACGCATCATGTATTGATGTTCTCCTTGAGCAATCACACGCTTGGAAGCAGGAGGCTTCTGATCCATAGCAGCGGCTAATACTAAAGCAGGCAGCGTAAGTGACAGTAATATATTTATGGCAATCAAAGCTAAGATTTTTATTGGCTTTGTTTTTAGCGGGAATGTCATCATCATAATCTCTTGAATTATTTGTTTGCAGAAAGCCAGAACCACCAAATGATTAAACCAATGATGGCAATACCTACGATGTTAACAAGCAGAGCAGTCATGACTTGACCTCCTGAACAGGACTACGAAACCAGCGCAGACGGTTGGCATTACTGACCACAGTAAAAGAGGACAAGGCCATGGCAGCACCAGCAATCATAGGGTTGAGTAACAGGCCGATAAAAGGAAAAAGAATGCCTGCTGCAATTGGGATACCCAGGGAGTTATAAATAAATGCACCAAACAGGTTCTGTTTGATATTGCGCACTGTGGCACTGGAGATAGCAATGGCATCAGCCACTCCGTGCAGGGAGCCGCGCATCAGGGTCACATCAGCACTTTCAATCGCTACATCAGTTCCTGTGCCAATGGCAAAACCAACATCTGCTCGTGCTAAAGCAGGGGCATCATTGATGCCATCCCCCACCATGCCCACAACCTCACCTTGCTGTTGTAAACGAGCAACCTCATTTGCTTTATTTTCTGGTAATACTTCTGCAATCACCTCATCAATGCCAACCACTTTTGCAACAGCTTGAGCTGTGACTTTATTGTCGCCTGTCAGCATAACCACTTTTAGGCCGATGGCATGCAAGCGATCAATAGCTTGGTGAGAGTCTTTCTTGATAGGGTCAGAGATTGCAATAATACCCGCAGCTTTGCCATCCACCGCCAGATAGATTGGAGTTTGAGCAGCAGTTGCCAGTGTGGCAGCCTCTTGGATAAATTCACCCAGTTCAATCTGGTTATCATCCATTAGTTTACGATTTCCAAAAAACACGGTGTTATTACCCACCTGTGCTTGGATACCATGTCCTGCAATAGCCTGGAAACCTTTGGTATCTGATAACTTCAATTCACGCTCTCTCGCTGATGCCACAACGGCCTCAGCCAGCGGATGTTCTGATCCAACCTCTATGCTGGCAGCCAATTGCAATAACTGATTTTCACTCCAGTTGTCACTGGTAATTACTGCAGTCACTGCTGGAATCCCTTCAGTTACAGTGCCCGTCTTATCCAGCACCACAGCAGTCAGTTTTCCAGAGACTTGCAAGGCCTCTCCATTACGGATCAGGATGCCGTACTCAGCTGCCTTGCCTACACTGACCATCACTGAAATAGGTGTAGCCAAACCCAGAGCACAAGGGCAAGCAATAATGAGCACTGTCATTGTGGCCACCAACATATAGCCAAGACGTGGTTCAGGGCCAAAGTTAAACCACAACAAAAAGGTGATGACAGCAATGATCAGTACTGTAGGTACAAACAGGCTTGCAATCTTGTCTGCCAAGCGGCCAATAGCCGGTTTTGAGTTCTGGGCCTGGCGCACCATTTCAATGATACGCGCCAGCGCGGTGTCTTTACCGATGTGAGTTGCCCGAAAAAGAAAGGTGCCTGATTTGTTCATGGTGCCACCCACCACCTCATCTCCCTGAGATTTCTCAATCGGCATGGGTTCGCCAGTGAGCATGGACTCATCAAGGTTTGAGTGCCCTTCAATGATGACACCATCTACCGGTAGCTTTTCTCCAGGTCGAACACGTAACAGCTCACCCAGAGTAACCTCTTCAATAGGGATATCGATCTCTTCCCCATCGCGCACCACACGGGCCGTTTTTGGTTGCAGTCCAATTAACCGCTGAATGGCCTCAGAGGTTTTTCCACGGGCACGCATCTCCAAAGCAGAGCCCAGATTGATAAGGGCAATAATGATGACCGCTGCTTCAAAGTATGCATGCTGCGCCAAACTTGGCACCATGCCTGGAAAGATTGCAACCAACATGGAGTAGAGCCAGGCGGAACCTGTACCCAAGGCAATAAGGGTATCCATGTTGGCGTTATGAGCGCAGAAGGAGTTCCATGCCCCGGTAAAAAAATGGCGTCCAGAATAGTACAGTACAAACAGGGTAGCCAAACCTACCAGTAACCAGAACCATTGCCCTGCTGTGGTTGCCAGCTCAGGCAACCACCCCAGCATGCCAAATAGAAATAAGGGAGCGCCTACAGCACCTGCAACCATCGCTTTGCGCAGCAAGTCTCGATAATGAACCATCTCAGACGCTTCTCTCTCTTCATCATCCTCTGCACCACGCAGTTCAGAAGCATCATAGCCTGCATCTTTGACCGCCTGGATCAGCGTTTCAACATCTGATGTACCCGTTATCGCTGCTGTACGTTCAGCAAAATTAACACTGGCATTACTGACACCAGAAACAGCTGCCAAAGCCTTTTCGATGGTACTTACACAACTAGCACACCCCATACCGGTGAGTGAGAGGCGAACACTCTTATTAACGGCCTTCATAGGTGTGGATATAATTGACATACTTACCTCCTATCAATGACTCAAATCCGCCTTCATCTGCTCATATACATCATGCTCAACCTCTCCTCGGGCATAGCGCTCATCAAGAATTTGGAGTGGTGTCTTATCGACTTTAGAAGACTTTCCAAGTAAGCGACCTAGCAAATAGAACATAAATATAAAAAGCAGCGTTAGTCCTCCCCAGTAGAACCACATGTGAAAACCACCTCCACTCATCCAATGGGTTTCTCCAAACATGATTCACCTCCTTCTCAATATGTTTGCCTAATGTGTTAGACATGAGACACAGGACAAAATTTTGGACTATGCCTTGAATGTTCCCGGTTGCCCTATTCGAGCAGGTGTTTCCTCGGTTTCATTTTTGCCATCACCTATATCACTCTCTTTCTTTTGCTCCGAATGGCAGTATGAGTGGCCACCCTCTTTTTTCTGGCTGTCACGATGCATCATGTACATCATTCCAACCATACCAATAGGGCAGATTAGAGCAATGAGTGTTTCCAGTGAGGGGGTGCCAATCCCCAATGCACTGATAGCCAGAAACCCAATAATGGGTAGCCCACAGCAGATCGCCATCATCCACATATGTTTGGCATGTGAATGGCCCTGTTTTTTATTAGAGTTTGAATGTTTTGGTTTCATCTGTTTTTCCTCATATACACTTCTTCATTTTTCATTTGATACCAGCCTGTCGTTGTTCACGACGGATGTAGCTGGTGATGTGGGCTGTCTCTTCTGGAGTAACATCAGGCTGGGGCGGCATATCACCGAACTGCCAATGATGCTGTTTTACACCGTCTCTTGCCGCAAAGTGGAATGAGAGATTCGCGTGGTGCGCGGGGCGGTAGGTTTTGTGGATAAGGGGCGGCCCCTGATCACTTCCTTGGCCACGGCTCCCATGACAGGTAATACAATACTGTTGAAATGCTGCCTCACCCTTAACCGCATCCCCTTTAAAATCAGGAGGCGGCAGATGCATAGCCTGACGCCGTTGTTCTGGATCCCCTGCATCACAAGCAGTCAATGTCAGGAGCAAAAGAGTGATCAAGCCCCAGCATTTTTTCATCCTAATCATCTTATTAACACTCTGCTCCTAGAAGTGCACCGTTATCAAATATCTCAAACACACTGATATCCCACTACATGCATTACATGCACTGCATGTGTTTAGGCCCTTGGCATTCAAGTGCCCGTGGCCCCCACTGGCTTTTCATATAGGCCACAACATCTTGTGCATCTTGCTTTGATAGTTTGTCTTTCCAGGCCCGCATACGATCTGTACGCTCCACACCTTCCAAAATGGTTTCTACCAAAGCATCATCTGTGTGATGCCATGCATGGGACAGGTCGTTTAATGGTGGAGCAAAGAAATATTTTGCCTGGCGCAGAATTTCTGGAGTAAAGGTCTCTCCAACACCCTGTAGGCCGTGGCAAGTCTGGCAATTTTGTACATAGAGTTTTTCTCCTCGTTTCTCCGCTGCATTGCTCGGCAGCAGATCACCTGAAAAGCGATGCCAGCTCTTGCCTCCATCCTGTGAGACAAGCACTCGGCCAAAATTGCTAAGCACCATGTGTTGATCAGGATCATTAGGGGCAGTAATCATCTGCAGCAATACCTGACTGCCAAACTCGTTGTTTACCAAAACCCAATCCCGTGTTGATTCTGTTGAGCGCATCAACCCTTTACCAAGGATGTACGCATAAAGCACACCCTTTTCTGTTACCCGAATCAGAGTGACCGGCAATTGAAACTGATAAGCATCTATCCAATTCTCACCGCCATCCTGGCTAACCATCAACCCACCTCTGGTTGCAGCATACAGTCGCTTTGAATCCATGGAAGATACAGCCAAGCTATAGAGCCCTGGCAACTCACCACCCACCTTGCTCCATGTTTTACCTCCATCATGACTGACCTGTAGCCCTTTAGAGACACCATAGATAATTTTAGGGTCAGACTGACTGATCGCCAATGCATGGAAGCTCACTTCGCCATCAGCACCGTTAGAAATGCGTACCCATGTGCGTCCACCATCGTTAGAACGCAGGAAACCCAAAGGCTCTTCCGTAGATGAAAAGCCACTTGCATACAATGCATTTGTACTGTTTGGAGCGGCAGCAAATGCGGACAGATTATCGCCATTTCTTGCAAGCAGCTGCGCCTGTTTATCCGCAGTTGTTAGGAACAAGCCCTGACGGGATGCCAGATAGAGATGTGAGGGATCATTTGCCTGCATAGCAACCCCTGTTACCCTGGGCAGATAATCCAGTGCTACTTTTTTCTTGCCATCACTCTCAGCAAGTCCAAACAGTGCGGTTGCAAATAAACCAAGCAGTACAAAGACGCCCAACAGCAGTTTTTTATCTTTCATATTCAGTTACTCATGTAATAATTAACGGAGTTTTCTCAAACAGTCAGTTGCTACAAAATGGCTAAATCTCATATCAGTGATGTTTCTTCTTCTCGCTCTGGACCAGGATGCTGGTGGGGTTGCTGCAACAGGGCGATGGCTTGGCCCGTGCGTTATCACGGGCGACACAGTCCTGATCCTTGTACCAGCCACGCTTGATCCGCTCCCACCAGCTTGCTTCCTTTAGCAGACTAGCCTCCTCCAGTGCTTGGATCAGGGCGGGATACAGGAGCTTCGCCGTGTCATAGCGCACCTGGATATACTTTCCGGATGAGACGGGCTTCGCCTCCATCACCCCCTGCAGCGCGGAGAGTATCTCCGTAGCCTGTTTTAGGGTTTCCGTATCTCCGAGGGATGAGACATTCACCTTTCTGCAAACAGTTGAGAGTTCATTGCTGTTCATAGCTGTTTCTCCTTCATCATCCTAGGATCATCATTACCCCTTGAGTAGACGGTCGATCTCCGCCTTCAAGGACTCGAAAGGCACCGCACCACTTTTCACCTTGGCTCTTCCACTCTTGTTATGCAGCAGGATGTTGCCCGGGGTGCCACTGACACCACTACGCGCACCGTTCTCGTAGTCCTCCTTCACACGGGCGGCATAGCGGCCGCTGTCGAGGCACTCCCGAAACGGCTTCTGCTCCAGGCCGATCTCCACCGCCAAAGGAACCAGCCCATCCATTGGAAATCCTTTGCCGTTTGAGCGGGTACGCGCATAAATCAGATCACTGTATTTCCAGAAGGCGTCATTGCCCCCCAGCTCCGCCGCACACTCAGATGCCTCGGCCTCCTTTTGCGCCAGAGGGTTGTGGAAATCGAGAGGAAAGTGGCGATAGACCCAGTTGACCCTGCCACCGAAGGCCTCAACGATTCGTTTAGGAGTGGCGTGAAAGCGTTTACAGAACGGGCACTCAAAATCGGAGTATTCAACCAGTGAAATCTCCGCATCCGGGTTGCCGAGGATGTGGTCTCTCTCCACGGTAACCGAACGTATATTCTTTTCCGCCTGCTGATCCGGCGCACGGACCTGGGCCTCTCGCTGCTGCTTCACATACCGTTCAATACCAGCATCAACCTCCTGCTGTATAAACTCAGATCCACGCAATTCCTGTATTACTTCAGCTTTAATGCGCTGAATGAGCGCCTCCTCACTGGTAGTCACTTCTGAGGCGGGTGGATTGGCCTGCAACTGTTCTGCATTGACTGCTGTGGCACCCAACAGCACACTGGAGATCATAAGAACCCATAAACTCTTCTGTTTTTTCATAAAAAATTCGCTCTATTTTTGGTTAACAAGTATTACCTCTGTGCCTGGGGACCTCATCAGTAGAGTCCGTTTTCCTTTTGCAACCAACGAATGAAGGGCAGAATCCGCTCCACATCCTTCGCTGTTGCTCCTTGGACTCGTGGCATATCACCAAGTTTCCAGTGGTGAGCCTTTACCCCTTTAAGAGCAGCGTTGTAGAAGGTTGGATCTCCATGGTGTGAGGGTTTGTAGAAGTCATGCATCAATGGCGGCCCCTGATCAGAGCCTTCACCCCATTCCCCATGGCACTGGGCGCACATCGTCTTAAACTTCTTCATGCCCACGCCAAATTTGAAGGGGACCCTGGGTTTTTTGACAGCAACCTTTTGTGCCATATTGCCCATCTTGTGACCGGATGCCGCCGGAGTAGCTGCGTTGGCGCTGTTATCTCCCTCTTGGCTGCATGCAGCCAGGAGAAGTGCCAATACCATTACGAAAATAACTTTATGCATTTCTCTTTTTCCTAATCTTGGTTAATGCCCATGAGGCTGTGGTCATCATCATGACCATGGGATGGAGCATTAGGCTCTATGGCATCCATATGACCTGTACCATCATCCACCGGCATGGTTTCAGCACTGCCCATCGTTTCAGCCATAGCATCATCATGTGCTTCCCTCGCTGCCGGGGCATGACCGTGAGCCCCACCATCATCATGGGCATGTCCATGGCCATCCTCCCCGGCCTCCACTGCGGGAAGAGAGAGAACGCCCAGTCCATAGCGGTAGACCAGCTCACCACCACGCCAAGCGGTGGAAAGGAGTACTAACTGTGTAATCAGCAATACAACAGTGAAGATGGTGCCAAGAGGCTTTGCCGAACGAGTGCGGGCAATCGACCAGATGGCCAAGAACAGGAACAGAGCTAGAGTAGCCAATGCCCAGTTACGATGGTCGGTCATAGCCGCATGAGAGGGGGCATCATGGGCCACGGTGTTATAGGCATGAAACCCGGCCAGCACCGTAAGGATCGAGGCCGCAGCACCGAACCAGAGGTTCCAGCGTGCGACGATCTCCAGCTGTTGTCGAAGATTTTCCGGGAGCCGCGCTCCCATAACTTTTAGGCCAACAAGCAGGGCCGTGGCCACAGAAAACAACGCCACGGTAAAATGCACCAGGACAGGGTGAAAATTGGGTAGTATTTCAAACACAGACAATCTCTCCATAGTCAACGATCCAGCAGGCCTGAAACAGGCATGCCGTGAACAGGCGCATCAACGCCTGGAGCGGTTAACTATGAAGTTGTCTGGGGGGTCTTGGGAGGGGAGTATGGCCGAAGAGAATCAGCCTAAGTGCAGCATTATCGGAAAAGCGTTCCGGCACTTGCTTAAATTGGAGATCATGATCTAACCCAATAAATTGAGCCTGGACACAAGAGTTGCAACTGAGACTGCAGGAACTATCGGGGCATGAGTCACATTCAGACTCAGCCGCATCCATATCCGGTTCAGTCTCAACATCACAGGTTAGCCCACTTTGGTCCACAGATTGGACAAGCACCAGCTCTCCACTATCCAGAGGATTTGCCATAACCATACCACCCGGCGCTATCAGCACCAGGAAAAGCATGGTTGCAGTCAGCAACCAGGCAATTGGTTTTTTATGTCGTTGGCAAATCATCACGTTAGTTTGATGGACTCAGGAATAGAAAGTTCAGAATCTCAACCGTTGATTTTCAGTATGGCAGATAATCCATCATGGCTCTAGGGTTCTGAGGTAATGGACAATCTGCCAGCGTGCCTGTTCATCCAAAATCTTATTGAAAGCAGGCATGGCAGTACCAAATTGTTTTCCACCTTCACTAATTGCCCAGAATAGGTAACCATCCCGCGCAAGAGGCGCTTGCAGGATATGGGTTAAATCAGAGGGTCGTGGAGAGAGATTTTCTCCCGCCGGGCCGTCGCCCCGTCCTTCAGAGCCGTGGCAAGCACGACAGTTAGCGGCAAAGAGCACAGCACCCTCAGCAATCACCTCCGGTGTATCCGGTAATGGATTCCTCATGCCCGCATAGGGTGTCGGCAGATCCCCCATCATGCCCTGCATATGACGGCTCATACTGTGATTCATATAACCGGGGATATGTCCGGTGGACACTGCACCAATGATAATTAGCACTATGATTATCCCTAGTACAAGTGGTAGTTTTGATTTGCTGTTTTTCACTACAAAATATCTCAAAACCAAAAACGCACACCGGCAACAAATTGAACATCATCGCTGGATTCACCCTCTTCTTCTGCAAAATCTGCAGTATCACCAAATTTTTTGGCCCAATTGATACCGAGGTAGGGGGCAAACTCCCGCTTTATCTCATAGCCCAATCTGATACCAAGCGCTATATTGGAGAGACCGGAGCCGGTTCCTGTGGCCTCATCATTCTTGCTATGAAAATTCATTTCGATCTCAGGTATCAGAACCAGCCTTTGGGTGATCATGTATTCATACTCAGCATCCAGCCGGGCGGCCAACTGCCCTGATTCACCGTAAAACAGTGCTGCATCCATTTCAATGAGGTAAGGGGCCGTCCCTTTGACCCCCAATGCCAGCCAGTCACGATTTGGCCTGGGTCTGGCATCGTGACGCCAGCCGATCTGAGCATCCCAGAATGGGCTGATAGCACGGCTATATAGCAGTTGTACTTCAGCTTCTTCTGTCGCGGCTTCAACACGCTCTACTTCGGTTTTAAGCCAGAGTTTGTGTAGATCTCTGCCTATCCAGGCATCTGCATCAATCAGCAGCATGTGATCGCTATCTTCTCCATTGCGGTATTCAAGCTTATCCACGATTAATTTAGTGAGTACAGGGTCATCTTCCACTCCGCCCGCCAATGCTAAATTGGAAACGGCCCCCATCATCAGTGCAATAATTAGTTTTTTCATGATTATTCTATCCTTAACTGACAACGACGGTGCGGAACATGCCCAGCATGTGGTAGACAAGATGGCAGTGATAGGCCCAGGCACCTGGGGCATCTACAGTGACGCGATAGCTGATCCGGGCACCAGGCTGCACAACGACGGTGTGTTTACGTGGGAGGTAGTTATTGTCACCTGTCTCCAGGTCGCTCCACATGCCATGGAGATGCATGGGGTGGTTCATCATGGTGTCATTGATGAAGGTAATACGTAACCGTTCTCCCAGCTTCCACTGTAGGGGGTCAGCATCGGCATGTTTTACACCGTTGATGGACCACATGTAGCGGCCCATATTACCGGTGAGATGCAGTTCAATCTCCCGATCAGGTTCAGGATGGTCACTGGTCGTTTTTAGGTTACGCAGATCGGCATAGGTGAGCACACGCCGTCCGTTGTTACGTAGGCCGACACCGGGGTCGTCAAGCCGATACTGGGGATTGTCAGAACGCATATCAACATGGGGGCCATACTCGGTAGCAGCATGATGCACTGCTCTGGCGCTGAAGTCAGAGGGGTTGGATGTTGTATGGCCTGCATGCTCTGAAGGCATATCATTCATATCCATATCTCCCATGTCCATATCATCCATATCCATCTGATTCGCTTGGGATGCCTCATGCTGACTGTGATCCATTTCAGGCATCTGATGCCCTGCGTGGTCTGTACCCTGCATCGTGCTGCCATCGGGCATCTGGTGTTGGCTATGATCCATGCCGGTCATTCCACTTCCATGGTGATGCATCATGCCCATATCAGCGTGGCTTAGATCCGGTACCGGATCCAGCTTTGGAATGGGGGCGCTGAGGGAGGGATCGGGTGTCAAGGTACCACGGGCATATCCTGAGCGGTCGCTAGATTGGGCAAAGAGGGTATAAGCGCTGTCACTCTGTGGTTCGACGATGACATCGTATGTCTCAGCTACTCCGATACGAAACTCATCAACTGAGACAGGTTGCACATATTGTCCATCTGCTGCTACCACCGTCATTTTCAGGCCGGGGATACGCAGGTCGAAAAAAGTCATGGCAGCTGCATTAATAAACCGCAGCAGAATTTTTTCTCCTTTTTTGAATAACCCGGTCCAGCCATCTGCCGGTGTTTGACCATTCATCAGATAGGTGTAGGTGTAGCCCGTAACATCGGCAAGATCACGCTGGCTCATGCGCATTTGGTTCCACATCTTGCGGTCATTCCAGGTGTTTTCTACGCCTTTCTCCTGAATGTCTCTCATCAGATCGGCATGGGTGCGTTCATTAAAGTTGTAGTAGTGACTGAGTTTTTTCAGCTTGGCATAAACATCAAGAGGGTCTTCGTCAGTCCAGTCAGAGAGCATGACCACATAGTCACGATCATAGGTATAGGGCTCAGGCTCTTTAGGGTCAATTACGATTGCACCGTAATGACCTGTTTGTTCCTGAAAGGCTGAGTGGCTGTGATACCAGTAGGTGCCGCTTTGGATCACTGGGAACTGATAAGTGAACGTCTCATCCGGTGCAATGCCATTAAAGCCTTCAGCAATACCGGGGACGCCATCCATGGCACTTGGCAGAATAATGCCATGCCAATGAATGGAGCTTGATTCAGAAAGTTTGTTGGTTACCCGCATTGTCACGCTATCACTCTCTCGCCATCTTAGGGTTGGAGCAGGCAATGAGCCATTGATTGTGGTGGCGATACGAGGTACGCCTGTAAAGTTGACGGGCTGTTCTGCAATGGTCAGGTCAAATGCTGTACCTCGCAGGGTCGGTTGCTCCTGTCGTTTCATTGAAGTGGCCAACAGGGAGGATGGGCCAAGGCCCAAACCGGCGCAGGTTCCTCCCATAGCCAGCCCTTGTACAAAACGGCGGCGAGAAAGAGATATCCCACCCTTCTTAACATTACGGCTATTAAAATACATTAACTTTGACTCCTGATTAGTGGGTGTGTCCGGTGTGCCCATCTGAGGCTTCAGATGGAAACATTTCCATATCACTCATATCCATATCCTCCATCTCCAAGTCTGCGCTAGCATTGGAGGCAGGTACCTCCGGGTGTCCATGATCACTGTTGCCTTCATGCTCATGAGCATGTCCATCGCCTTGCACCGTTGGTAATGAGATCACACCCAAGCCATAGCGATAGACCAGTTCACCACCATGCCATGCAGTTGAGAGCAGTAGCAATTGAGTCACCAGCACAGCCCCAACAAACAGCTGACTGATACATTTTCCACTCTTAGCCTGAAGTGCGGCCCAGATAGCTACACCCAGATAAAACGGTAGTGTTGTCAATGCCCAATTGCGGTGGATTGTCATTGCTGCATGGGAAGGGCCATCATGGAAAACTGTGTTGTAGGCAAAGATGCCAGCAGCTATGGTGATTAATGTGATAGCAGCACCAAGCCAGAGGTTCCACCGTGCAACTATTAGAAGCTGCGCTGAAAGCTTTTCTGGAACTTGCTTTCTAAACAACATAATAGCGATAAATAGCAGCGAAGAGATAGAGAAAAGCGCCACGGTAAAGTGGACAAAAACAGGATGTAGATTGGGGATAATTTCAGGCATAGTGGCTATCCTTTACTTGTATTCCAGTGGATTCTTGGTACGAATCCTATAGAGTTTTTCAACAGGTAGAATTGCCACAACACCATCTCCTTCCATACCGGTATAAGCAGCTTCCATAATAGTCGCCGCAATGGCTTCAGCCTTCTCTTCACTGCACAATATCTCAATGCGCTCGTGCTCAATCATTAAATCACGAGCATAATAATCGGCATATTCTCCATAGCCTTTCACTGTGCTGATACTCATCCCTTTAACACCACTTTCCAGTAGCTTCTTCTCTACTTTTTCCAGTTGATCACTGCGAATAAAAGCCGTTACCTTTTGATGTCTCATGAGATTGCCCTCTATAGTCGTCATGGCATTTTTTTCAGATGTACCAAAATTCTGTAGGGTGATTACAGTCACCCTACAGAGTACTGAGTAATAGAGCTATGGATAGTAAATGCCACCTTTATGTTTTTTACCATCTGCTGTTTTGAATAGGATCATCAGCTGGTGTTTGCCTGTATGCCCCAAGTCATAGCCCGCCATGAGCCAGTCTCCCATTTTCATGGTTTTTTTACTCTCAGCGTTACCATCCGGGTGCTTAACTTTGGTGTTCATAACGACATCTTTCAGTGCCTTGCCATCCTTCTCAACCTTGATCATAAAGTCATGGGTACCGCCCATTTCTTTTCCGGGTTTCGCTTTCATGACATGAAAGCTGACGGTATAGCCATCAACCTCTTTTTTCTTCAGAAACATGCCACTTGTTCCTGAATTATGGTTGTCATGCTTTGCACTCTCATCATGGCCATGACCACCTTCAGCAAAGGCCAGGGGGGTTGCCGCCAGGAGGCTGCAAAATGTAATGGCTATTATCGATTGTTTAGTCAATTTCATAGGTTTTTCCTCTTTCGTTAGAATCAAAATAGATGGGTGAATTCGAAATCATGAAGACTTATTAAGTCTCTCTTGAGCTTGCAATACCATGCCGTATATTACGGGTAGCACCAGCAGACTCAGTACGGTTACGGTGATCATGCCACCCACCATGGGGGCGGCAATGCGTTGCATCACTTCCGAGCCGGTTCCTGATCCCCACATGATGGGCAAGAGACCGGCAATGATGGCAGTGGCCGTCATTGCAATAGGGCGTACACGCTCTGATGTGCCGGTATGGACAGCCTCCATAATGTCATTGGCATTCAGATGCCCTTTCTCATGGCGACGGTGGGCAATCTCCTGATCGATAAAGGTCAGCACCAGCACACCAATCTCTGCTGCCACTCCTGCCAAGGCTATAAAGCCCACTGCCACAGCTACTGACATATTGAAACCAAGGTAGTGGATCAACCAGAAGCCACCAATCAGCCCGAATGGGATAGAGAGCATCACCACCAGCGGCTCAGTAATATTTTTGAAGTTGAAGTAGAGCAGTAGGAAGATCAGCAATAAAGTGCCGGGGATAACAATACGTAACCGTTCTGCAGCCCGCTCCATATATTCAAACTGCCCTGACCAAACCAGGGTGTAGCCCGCTGGAATATTAACCTGGCTATCAACGATCTGTTTTGCTTCAGCAACATATCCGCCAATGTCAGAGGTCTTTATATCGACATAGATCCAGGCATTGGGACGCGAGTTTTCACTTTTGATCCCCGGTGGCCCGCGACGCAGATTCAAGTCTGCGACCAATGAGAGCGGAATTTGTGCGCCAGTCGGAGTGGGCACCGATACCCGCTTCAAGCTCTCTATATTGTCACGTAGTTCTCTTGGATAACGCAGGTTGATGGGATAACGCTCCAGCCCTTCCACCGTATGCGTGATGTTCATACCACCAATGGCCGTTTGGATAATATCCTGCACATCCCCCGTCGTAAGGCCGTAGCGAGCAGCCTCTCCACGATTAATATCAAAGTCGAGGTAGTAACCACCTGCCGCTTTATCTGCAAAGGCAGAGAGGGTGTTGGGCAACTGTGATAGGGTCTGTGCAATCTCCCCCGCTACCTGCTCCAGAACATTCAGATCCGGCCCACTGACCTTGATACCGATAGGTGTTTTAATGCCGGTTGATAACATGTCGATACGGGTCTTGATCGGCATCGTCCAGGCATTGGCCAATCCTGGAAACTTAATCGCAGCATCCATCTCATCCATAAGTTCTTTCGTCGTCTTCGTGGGATCAGACCATTCAGAACGTGGTTTCAGTTTGATGGTGGTCTCAAGCATAGCCAGCGGCGCTGGATCAGTTGCTGTGTTAGCCCGACCCACTTTACCGAAGACCTGCTCAACCTCTGGAAAGGTTTTTAAGATCTTATCCGTTTGCTGTAGTAACTCCTTTGCCTTTGTAATGGAAATGCCGGGATAGGTGGTTGGCATATAGAGGATATCCCCCTCATCCAGCGGTGGCATAAATTCACTACCAAGCCGCTCTATAGGATAAGTGGTTGCAGCAAGTAATAGCGCTGCAATAATCAGGGTAACCCAGCGCCAACGAATGGCCAATTTCAATACAGGTGCATGCATCCAGTGCAGAATTCGGTTCACCGGATTTTTTGCTTCGGGCATAATTTTGCCGCGAATAAAAAAGCCCATCAGCACCGGAACCAGGGTGATGGCAAGCAGTGCAGCAGCTGCCATGGCATAGGTCTTGGTAAAAGCAAGCGGGGCAAATAACCGCCCTTCCTGAGCCTGTAGTGTAAATACAGGCAGGAAGGAGACTGTAATAATCAACAGTGAGAAAAAGAGCGCTGGCCCCACCTCTCTTGACGCATCAGCAATAGCCTCCCAGCGTTCAGGAGAGGTCAGCATCCTGCCTCTTCTATCAACAGCTTGTTCCAGGTGTTTATGGGCATTCTCGATCATCACAATGGCGCCATCCACCATGGCTCCAATAGCAATAGCAATTCCCCCTAGAGACATGATGTTGGCATTGATCCCTTGTGATTTCATCACAATAAAAGCGATCAAAATACCAATGGGTAGCGTCAGAATCGCCACAAGAGCGGAACGGGCATGCAACAAAAATAGAATGCAGATAATGCTAACAACTATGGATTCTTCCAGTAGTTTCTCAGCCAAATTATCTACTGCCCGTTCAATTAAATCACCTCGATCATAGACGGGTACAATCTCAACCCCTTCAGGCAGACCTTTCTGTAGATCAGCCAACTTCTCCCGCACCCGCTCAATGGTTGTCATGGCATTTTCACCATAGCGCATGATGACCACACCACCTGCCACTTCACCCTCACCGTTTAGCTCAGCAACACCACGACGCAGTTCAGGCCCTAAATGGATATTGGCAACATCCTGCAGGCGAATTGGGATTCCATGTTCACTGACCCCTACTGGAATAACATTCAGGTCATCAATTGATTTGATATAACCCAAGCCTCGCACCATGTATTCCGTCTCAGCCATCTCTACAAGCTTGCCGCCCACATCATTATTAGAGCGTTGAATGGCCCGTTTTATCTTTGAAAGCGGAATGTTATAGGCAAGCAATGCATTGGGATCAACTTCAACCTGATACTGCTTAACATGCCCCCCTACAGAGGCAACCTCAGAAACACCGGTTACCGTCTGTAAGGGGTAACGCAAGTACCAATCCTGAAGCGAGCGCAGTTCAGCCAAATCATGCTTGCCGGTGCGATCCACAAGGGCATATTCATAGATCCAGCCTACGCCTGTAGCATCCGGCCCCAGAGAGGGCGAAAGCCCAGCAGGCAATCGGGAGCTGACATAGTTTAGATACTCCAACACCCTGGAACGCGCCCAATACATGTCGGTGCCATCCTCAAAGATGACATAAACAAAAGAGAAACCAAAAAAGCTATAGCCTCGTACAACCTTAGAGTTCGGCACCGCCAGCATAGCGGTGGTTAAAGGATAGGTGACCTGATCCTCCACCACCTGTGGTGCTTGGCCTGGGTATTCGGTGAAGACAATAACCTGTACATCAGAGAGATCAGGGATCGCATCCAGCGGGGTATTTTTTACCGCCCAAGCACCCGCTACTAGCAGGATAAAGGTGGCAATAAGAACCTGGAATTTTTCACGCAGAGAGGCATTAATGATGGACTGGATCATTGGCTGCTCCCTAGGTTGTCTTCAGGCTCCATATCACTCAGGCTCATATCCGACATATCCATATCATCATCCATAGACATATCATCCATCGACATATCACTCATATCCCCAGCATCAGCTTCAGCAGCCATAGCCGCTATCATCTTTGCTGTGGCTTCACGTAGTTTTGATTCTGAATCGATCAGGAACTGACTTGAGGTCACTACCTCTTCACCCAATTCAACGCCTTCAAGAATCTGAGTAAAACCACCTGCACTGAATCCTAAACGCACCTCACGAGGTTCAAATTTACCCGGTTCACGCACGACAAAAATCTGCTCTCGACTCCCCGAACGAACAATGGCCTCAGAGGGGACAACAACCGCTTCAGGTTGCGTATCGGCATGCAGCATGACATTGGCAAACATACCTGGCTTTAGGGTCAGATCTGGATTATCAAACTCCAAACGCACACGCACAGTACGACTCTTTTTTTGCAGGATGGGGTGAATAAAAGTCACTTCGCCTTCAAAGAGACGGCCAGGAGCGGCACGTACTGTCATCTCTGCTTTATCACCCACTTTCATCCAGGGCAGGTCATCCTCATAGACATCCACATTGACCCAGATGCGACTCAGATCAGCGATCAGATAAAGCTCATCTTTAGGCGTGATGTATTGGCCATCACGTGCACCAATATGCATTACCCGTCCCGCAAAGGGTGAATGAATATGCATCCGCTTCTTAATCTTGCGTGTCTCCTTCAGCTCTTTTAGGAGGTGAGCAGGCACATCAAATAAATCCAATCGTTCACGCGAGCTTTGCAGAATATTCTTTGCGGATTTTTTCATCTGCGCTACTCCGCTTTTTTGTACCGCTTCCCAGTTCTGTAGCGCCACTAGATATTCACGTTGTGCGGCAACCAAGTCGGGTGAATAGAGTTCCAGCAAAATCGTGTTTTTACTGACCCGCACGCCTGTCTCATCCACTCTCAGCTTCTCAATCCAGCCGGTGGTCTTTGGGTGTAACCGGGCAAGGCGCTCTTCATTGAAATCAACATGCCCAAGCGCATTGATTTGACGTGCAAGGCTGCGCTGTTCTGCTTTGGCAATGCGTACACCAATATTCTGCACCGTTACAGGGTCAATCTTTACCGTGCCTGCGGGTTCATCATCACTCCCATCCTCATCCGCGTAAACAGGGAGATAATCCATCCCCATCTCATCCTGCTGAAAAACAGGGGATGTAATTGCAGGGTTCATCGGGTTGCGCCAGAACAGCACCTCCCGCTCTTTCGGTTCTTTGGGTTTACCCTCATCCGCATAGACAGGAAGGTAATCCATTCCCATTTCATCCTTCTGGAAAACAGGTGATGTAATGGCAGGATTCATAGGATTACGCCAGAACAGCACCTTTCGCTCCCCACTACTTTCAGCATTGGCAGTGGAGGCTTCACCTAATAAAACAGCCAGCGGATCAATCCCCTGCTGCTGTAGCGCATACCCATAGCCTCCAGCTGCTCCGGCTACCAAGGTAAACAACACTAGAAATAATTTACTCATGGGTAATCCCTCCACCAACAGCGGCTTCTAGTCGACCCAGTGCCTGATTGGCACCACTCAAGGCCTTCCAGTAATCCGTTTCAAAGTTATAGAGCTTGGTCTGACTACGAACCAGATTGAGAAAATCAACCTTACTTACCTGATAGCCTGCCAGCATGGAATCCACAGTCTGCTGGGCTTGAGGGATAATCTGTTTCTTTAATATCTCTATCTGCCGCAAAATATTCTGATAATCTGTCATGGCTCTGTTGACCTGAGCCAGCACCTGATTTCTGTGATTATCCAGACTATATTTCTGGCGCAACCACTCAGCTGTACGTTGATCCACGGCCTTGGATTGCTTGGTTTCGGCAAATATTGGCAGATTCATGCTGAATTGAACGGAAGCAAAATCACTGCGGTGACTACCGTCAGGATTACTCCCTTCACGCAAGCCATAAACTGCCCCTACTTTAAAGTCTGGGTAATAATCCTTTTTTGCCAAATCAATACGAGCTTGTGCTGCCTTGATACGAAAAGCCTGGGCTTCTAAATTAGGGCGTGCAACCAGAGCACGTTGGTGGAGTTCATCAGCAGTGGGCAGAGCCACTAATAGTTCATCAACTTGATCAGGCAACATAAAGGACTGCTGAACCGGGCGATCCAGCAAGGTATTTAGACGAGCGGACTCACTCTCTCGTAACTGCTGCAACGCAATAACCCGATTCTGCAGTTGGGAGAGTTCCAATTGAGCCAACAGTACATCCTGTTGCAATCCTTGCCCCACTTGATAACGAGTCTCAGCGATAGTGACAAACTGCTGTAGTAGGCTTTGGTTCTTGGCATTAATCACCAATGCCTTATCCAAATAGAAAACATTCCACCAGACCGTTGTGACATCACGTTTTAGCTGCAAGCGTCGCTCATCCAGATCAAAGAGAGCAGCCTTTGCTTCCTGAGTGGCTGCCTCCCCACGTAACGCAAGCTTACCTGGATAGGGCAGCATCTGAGATATCCCAACCTGAAACTGAGTCATTCCCTCCTGAGTAAATGAGGGGTGATCAAGGGGCAGATTCACCAGATTCACCATCAAACGGGGATCAGGTAACGTTTCAACTTGAGAAGGAATAGCAGCCAGAGCATCAGCCCGAGACTGGATAGCTGCCAGACTGGGATTGGAGGCCAATGCAACCACAGCGGCATCCTTTAATGTCAATGTATCAGCTAAAACAGCAGCAGAATTTAGAGCAATAGCAATACATAACGGCAACAGTGCCGTTTTTGTTTTGAACAACATGTAATCACCTCTTACAACAGAGGGTGCCGTACAAGCCTAACAACAGCTTGATTTGCATATTAAGCAAATAGGTATGGCAGCCTCTAGCAGACGCAAAAGCGCCCAAGCACAATCAACTAAAAAGTAGGGGGAAACCCAAACTTATGAACAATGGCCCAACAGGCCATTTAGCCGAGGTGGCTTCGAGGTGGTCTTATATCGGTGGGGAGTAAAATACAGGCCCAGGAGTGATCAGAAGAGAAATAGATAGAGTCCATCTCTACTGCAGGGAGAGCGATAGCATTCATGAAAAGTACAGCTCCACATGAAGCCATAGAGCATACTGTGCTTGATGCGCAGCAGTCATCTGAATCAGCATTCAGATGGGTATGATCGAGAGTAGCAACTGACTCTGTGGCATGATCCATCACATTAGAAACCGCAGCCATATCCGGCATTGCCCCCATATGATGACTCATCATTGTCATAGAAAAAGCAGCCCCCATGGGCTGAAACACCATAATGGCGATCAGCATCAATTTCAGCAGGAGGCGTCTCTTCTCATTCATGGCGGGAAATATACATTCAAGCCAGCTGTCATGCAAATTAGAAATATCAACGGCAATAAGACTCACTATTGCGAGACCGCACCAAAGTCATTGCCTGAAAAAAGGCCCTATCCAAAGGTCATCGTATTAGCGCCAGCTCCAAATACCAAAGGTGATTATTAGCAACACATACGCTCCTACTCAGCTATGCATTACAAAGTTTGATTTAGTTAGATAAGCAATCTTTAACATAACACCTTGCTTTATTTTGATTAGCCCTTGAATTTAGATTCAAGGGTTTTCCATAGGCTCCTTTCCCACTTCCGGCAATCATCTCCAGCAATACACAGTACGTGAACCGCAGGCAAAGAAAAAGACGCTAAAAAGCGCCTTTTCTATTTAATCCTACTTGTATTTAATATGGAGGCTGAGCCCGGAATCGAACCGAGGTCCACGGCTTTGCAGGCCATTGCATCTCTTTATATTTCAATAGGTTACATGCTTTGCCACTCCTTATGCCACTCCACCTGAGATTTTTTATTAGCACGATTCTAAGAAATAACAGCCAATACCACTAAATCACTCATGCGAACATTCGAGTATTATTCATAACAAAAGCTCTCTCCACCAACCTTATTTCTCAAGTAATTGTATATCTATCCGATATACAATATAGTCTTACTCATAATATTTGTATTGGAGATACTCATGGCTCAATCAGCAACCCGAACAGCCCCTATCAATCTGCGTGCACTTAATTCGCAGCGCAATCTAATTGATCAGGCCGCTGCTGCACTAGGTAAGAATCGCTCAGATTTTATGCTGGAAGCCGCATGCCGTGAAGCTGAGAATGTACTGCTTGATCAGAGGCTTTTTATGCTAAATCAAGTAGATTTTAAGGCCTTTAACCAAGCGCTAGAGGCGCCAGTTAAAGACAACCCAGCACTGAAAAAACTAATAGAACGCAAAGCACCATGGAAATAAAAGCCCCCTGCCCTATATCGGATAAGCATGATGCTTCTACCTTTGACTGTGGCCATGCAACACTGAACGATTGGCTACAAAAGCGTGCTATCAAAAATGAAGGGAAAGGGGCCTCACGAACATTTGTTGTCTGCAAAGGTAATACTATCATCGGCTATTACTCTTTAGCTGTTGGTGCCGTCACTAGAGAAGAGGCCTCTAATAAGGTTCGCAGGAATATGCTGGAACCTATCCCTGTTATGGTATTAGGCCGTCTTGCAGTGGATACTCAGTGGCAAGACAAAGATCTTGGCGTAGGCATGCTCAAGGATGCCATCATGCGTACACTAATTGTTGCAGAACAAGCTGGCATACGTGCCATATTGGTTAATACTCTAACTGAGGAAGCAAAACACTTCTATCTGCACTGTGGTTTTCACGAACCATCTATTAATGATATGACCTTGATGGTTACATTGAGTGAAGTCAGAAAAGTCTTTGATATATAGTTTCAGCAACAAACGGGGAAGCCGACGATTTGGCCGGTTACAGCTATATTCAGTCATAAATTACTGCCATGCATTATTATAAATATTAGTTAATTATGGTTTCTAATAATAATTATCCACCCAAAATTACCCGCCCAACCAATCGCAATATATTACTTCGTGAGCGATTGTTTAGCCAGTTAGATGAGGCCTGCAAACACTCCTCTCTGGTGTGGGCATCAGCCCCGGGTGGATCGGGTAAAACAACACTGATTTCCAGCTACCTGCAATCCCGAAAGCAAAACGCCCTTTGGTATCAAATTGATGAAGGTGATATCAATCCTGCTACCTTCTTTCACTATTTAGGACTTGCTGGAAAAAAGGCAGCACCTAGGCGAAGGCGCAAATTGCCGTCGTTAACAGCTGAATATATGCAGAACTTAGCAGTCTTTACCCATCGTTTTTTTGAAGAAATGATTTCTCGCTTAGGTGATGGCGGGATTATTGTATTGGATAACTTTCAGCTGATTGATGAAGGCACTGAGATTGCGCAATTACTGATCTCAATGGCTGAAGCTATCGCTGGGCAATTAACAATTATTATACTCAGTCGTAACACCCCTCCCCCTCATCTCTCAGGTTTGCAGGCAAAAGGTGAACTGTTTGAGTTAGATGTGGCGCAAATTCATTTTAGTGAAGCAGAGTGGTTGGCAGTTTCCGAGTCTACCGATACCTCACTGAAAAAAAGTCAGTTACTTTCTCTTCACCAGAAAATGGATGGCTGGGTCTCTGGACTGATGCTATGTCAGAGTAGTGATTTTGATGCATTACTGAATAATGATATAGACAAGCTGGTGAATGAACCATTGTTTAATTATTTTGCGCATGAATTTTTTCATCACCTTGATAAACAAGCTCAAACATTATTGATTCACTGTGCATATCTTGATCACTTTAGCGTGGAGATGGCACAGCGTATTTCAGACATTAGTGATGCTGCTCCTATTTTAAAAAACCTATTGAGTAAAAATCATTTTATCCAGCGACAAGGGGCAGCTGTCTATACCTTACATTCTTTATTTCAGTACTATTTACAATCTGAGGCGAAAAGAATACTTGGCAGCACTGAATTAAAAGAGCTAATACTTGCTAGTGCAGACTTGTTGGCGGCACAAGGTAGGTTTGAATCTGCCATTCAGCATTATATTGATTTAGCTGCCTGGCCTACGCTGGCATCATTAATCAAAGAGCATGCACACACACTCTACCAACAAGGGCGAACAGTAACCTTGCAGTTGTGGCTGGCCGTATTGCCTGATACTGAAAAAGGAAAAAACACATGGCTGCTCTACTGGGAGGCATCCCTGCTTAGTTTTAATAATATCCCCGACTGTTTGGATAAACTAGACAGTGTGTTTGATAGATTTATAACCGATGAGGATGGGGCTGGTGCCTGTCAGTGTTGGCTACTAGCTATGCAGTTAATGAATAATACCTGGATGGAAACAGCACGTCTGCCTGACTGGTTAGCACGCCATGAAAAACATCACCATATATTTAATTACGAGCAGGATTCTGCCCTTGAAGCAAGCCGGGTAGCCAATCTTGCCCATGGCTATTTTATGATGGGTCATGACCCCACAAGCACCGAGTTTTGGTTAGAGCAGTTAGGAGAGATGATAGCGCAATGCACCGACCCCAGATTGCAGGCTACTTTGCTCTCTTACGCACTATTTATTTGCATGATTCTTGGTTATACCCTCAAGGGAAAACAGTACTTGAAAATGCTGAATGATATTGGCACTCAAATCACACTTGATCCTCTTGCACAGCTTAACGTACTGGCTAACCGAATGTTGGGTGAGGCAACACTGGGCGATCCACTACAATGCCTACGGCTCTACTCAGAGTCGCAGACTCTTCAACAAGAATATGGGGTTAATATATTTTGTGGTGTATTTCAAACATCATCAATCATGGCAGCACTAGCTGTCAAAGAAACAGAGCAGGCAAAACAATATCTAAAGTGCCTGAAGAACATTGCTAACCCAGCAATGACAGATAGACTGAACTCTTATTGGGGTGAAACACAGCTACGCTTAATTGAAGACCGGCCGGACGCAGCCATAGTCGCCGCCTCAAAAGGCCTGGCATTAATGCAAGATAACACCCAAATTCCTGCCTATGCACTCATTCTGCAACTGTCCCTTATCGAAGCGTACCACGCTAATAATGAATTAGAAAAAGCACAGTCACTCTTAGAAGCTGCGATAAAAGAGTCTGACCGTTTACGTATGCCGCTGGCTCAGATACGCACTCACTTGCTCATAGCCAGCATCGCAAATGAACAGAACGATAGGCCAAAGGTACACAAACATTTGCTGGAAATGTTTAAGCTAGCCAAATTATTTGGTCTGCATCTTTTTTGCGGCTGGGTACCTGGCCATTTAATCTCTTGGGCATGCCATTACGCATTGAATGAAGGGATAGAAACAGAATTTGTACATAACTATGTAACGCGCTTAATCCCTTGGCTGGCATCACCAAACGAAACAGTTAATGCATGGCCATGGCCTATTCGCATCTATACTCTGGGTACATTTAAGGTCGTGTTAGGCAGTGGCAAAATCTTAGGTAAAAGTAAAAAAGAGCACCGTCCGTTAGAGATACTACAGATGCTGGTCATTCATTCAGGTGAAATCAATACCAGTGAACTGATGCAAACACTTTATCCTAAGCTAAGTGATGAAAAACAATCATCAACCTTACGCAAGCACCTGCATCAATTGCGCATTATGCTCGGACATGAGCTGGCTATCATACGCAATGGCTGTTTCTTAAAGCTAAACCAACGATTATGTTGGTTGGATGCAGATGCATTTGAAGTTCTGCTAAAGGATCAAAGCAACGCCTCTCTTAAACAAGCCTTGACCCTTTACCAAGGCATCTACT
>Ga0316190_10000202_pt1 | contig 39219 bp, 38 predicted proteins | sample Eddworburrow2_MG_FD_204929 | JGI IMG/M metagenome (GOLD analysis project Ga0316190, IMG submission 204929) | Coastal sediment microbial communities from Maine, United States - Eddy worm burrow 2 | ecosystem: Environmental > Aquatic > Marine > Coastal > Sediment | place: USA: Maine | collected...
ACAGTAAATAGTCCACTGTTATCAATTAGATTCACCGGATCATTAATCACATACCCATACAGATTACTATCCCCGCCATCAAACCGTATCGGATCCTTCGCCGTCCACCTTCCGGTCTGCGGATCATAATCCCTGGCCCCAAAGCGCGCCAATCCAGTATGCTGATCATAAATCCCACCAGCAAAGCCAAACGGCTGAAAGTCCGGATTGGTGTCCGAGCGGCCATTGTCTCAAATTAACCGGACCGCTGGAATTATTTGTTGCTTATTAATGATCGGGTATTAGTACTGCTATTTCAGATGGGAGGCATAGAACGGCCAGAAGCGGCCGCTTCTGGTAGCAAGCGCAAATAGCTAGATAATACTGAATTTACTAACATTCAAGAAACGGCGGTTATCCATTTACCTTAATAAGGTGATGAAGATAAGAAAACAGCCCCAGTTAAGGGGCTGTTCTACGATATAACTTAGATATGCCTTAAGCCATTACTCATTAGTTACAGTAAGTCCTAATGAGTTCGCTACTGAATTGTAGTGAGAGCGGCATGCACTATACACGGATCCGCTCAACCATCCAATCCTGTTCAAGCTACCCACGCCCGTCTGACACGACCGATATATCTGGACCGACGGACTGGTATTCTTAAATGCCAGATCTGCGATAACAGATCCACCAAGCCTCACAGCTATAGCTTCAATATCCCCATTGTGTCTGATCAGTAGCTCATCCCCCTGAACGAGCTGATTGTTACTGTAATCTATACATTCCTGAGGGCATGCCGCCGGCCCAGCAGCTGAAGCCAATCCGGATACCAACGCAAGGCACGTTAGTAATACACCTAAAACAAAACCAGTTGAACGATTCGTATATTTCATGAAATCCTCCAGTAAATTAATTTATACTATGATTTATCCATCTTAACTATATCGAGCACTGTAAATTAGATACCCTTCTACTCTACATAACAACAACAAGAAATATATGGTTTTAGTACGTGCTCAATAAGTAAGGACAATTGAAGTATAATTATCCACCCTTATATATATTCGCCTGTGCTGAAGCAATGTCTGCTTTGGGTCGACTTTTGCCTGTCACTAACTATACCTCAATAACCGCATCCAGTATTTAGCCGACTCATGACTACAGACCAGTAGATGACGGCAATGGGACGTACTCAGACTCTGTAAGTCCAACATTCAAAATAAGCACATTTAGCGTAGTAAATGATTTACTTCGCTGTGTTGTAATCTGACTGACATGAACTCTATCACTAAATGTATTAAAACAACCGCCACCCGAATGGGTAGCGGCTTTCTATGGCTTGCGGCATCGGTGTGGTCAAAAAGTGGGAACTAATTTTCTTTTCCCTTTATATTCACAAAAAATGATACCTTAGATCACCGGCCAGGCACCTGAAATCGAATCATCCACTCCAGCAACACCATCCAGATCCAGCTCCAATGTATACCCAACCGCGTCTGCCGTCATTGTAACCGTCGCGGCATTGGCACCGATCAGTACATAGGAACCAGCGGAAGGCCAATTGTCTGTTAGATAATAGACCCGCATCGGCGTCGTAGTCACCAGTTCTACATAGCCATAATCTGGATCATAGAAACGCCCTTCCATACTAATATCCAGATAATCACCTGAACCATCCACGCCCTCAGCCATGGTGATAATCATGTTCTCAATCTTGAATACCTTACCCGTGGCATCCTGAATCAACATGTTCGTCGTAAGCACAGGAACCGAATCATAATAGCTGAAGCGCATATTGCCGGACATAGCAACACTTTCACCATCAGCTCTGAACCTCAGATTGATAAAGGTCATGGTCATCAAACCATAATCCACACTGGCAGCATCGAGGATCAGCGTCAGGCTCATGTTGCCCGAGATTGTCACACCACCCTCACAGTAGTTTTTGAAAACAGATGTTAAGCTGATATCCAGGGTTGCATCATTGATGGTCATGGAATTTGACACCGACCCACCACATGAACCAGAAATTGTTTCAGAGCGCTGGAGTGAAACCAACGTCTGCTGCCCGCCCCCACCTGATGTAATAATTGCCGCACCCGCCGCCTTGTGTAGCAGTCTAAACAAACGTGCCGCATTCAGCCCTGCATCCGGGCCACTGCTGACATGGCTGGTAACGCCTGAAAGAGCACCTAGATCACTTGTGCCAGCAGCATTGTGACCACTGGAAAAGCTCTCGAGCGCCAGAGTTTCTGCGTTGTCTACACTAAGGACTGCCGCCGTGCTGGCGCCGGTATAACTAAGATTGGCACCGCCACCTCCACCACTGCTGCAGGCCGATAGCAATGACGCCAATAGAACAAGCAAGCCAACGCTAACCCTCATGTCGCTACTCCTAATGAAATCAATAATACAATGTTGAACTTGGCACTTTACACGACGCTCCATCCGCCTGCTATAACCCAAAAGTATTAGTCGTAACCGTCACCATGAAAATAACTTAATAGATCCGAAGAACACTTTTCACCCTATTGCCAAAGAACTCATACATTTAGTCCCAAATGAGTTGCATGGCGGCCATCTAAATGAGCATACATGGCAAACCAGCTAATCTTAGTTAGATAGACAGCCACTTCGAATCAACTGTAGCAGTGCAATCGCCTCCCCGCATGCACCATGCAGACCCAGATCCTGCCTGTTCCAGCCAAATGCAGTCACACATACATATAATTCACAGAATTATTGACAACCTCATTGTCAGATAATATATTGTCAATATTGTTGTCATATGTGAGGTGCGCTGTGCATAAATCTCCACTATCAACACTCTATAAGCTCATCTGGCAAACTCGCCGCCTTTTTCAACGACTGCGCATTACCAGTGATGAGTTATTGCTTGGCAGCGGTGTAAATTCCAGTCAGCGAGCTGTACTCGAGTTTTTGTATCTAAAGCAACCCCAAACGGTGCCAAAAATTGCGCATGAAAAATCAGTGAGTCGGCAGCATATCCAGGTCATCGTTAATGATCTGCTGACTCTTGAGCTGATCGAATCGGTAGAAAACCCCGCCCATAAGCGATCAGCACTCATACAGTTGACTAGCAAGGGAAAGGCTCTGTTCGAGTCTATTCAAGAAAAGGAAGCGAGCCTTCTTAAAACAATGGCGCAGAAGTTTTCACAAAAGGACTTAACTACGACGCTTAATACCCTTAAATCATTTGATGACTATTTGGCGTCTGGTGATTGGAAACGTAGTAAGAAATCTTAATTGGAGAAAATTGACTATGAATAATCTCAAGGACGTAGTAATCAAATATTTTTGACTACCCTTAGATTCATTGTTGCAACGATATTGCTATTGTGGGGCTGGAACAGCGCTATGCCCGATCTCTTTGAATTACCGATAATACAGTTTGAACAGGCTTTGGGGCTAATGGCGCTGATTGGAATTCTCTTGTCTTTTCTTCGTCACAGGCAATGGCTAAGCAGAAAGGATCACACCAGCTCTTGTCCCCACGATTCTATTGTCGATAAGCAAGCATGAGCTTGAAACATAATATTATGGCGCAATTCAAGCAGCCTCATGAAATAATCGGGGTCAGAATAATCATATGCATCTCAACATAGGGCACGAATACGAGCAAGGGGTGAGAGCTTCTCACCCCTTGCTCATTACTAAGCCCTAAGCCCTGCTTTTAATCCCTGACCGCCTCAAGCTCGAAGCTCAACTGCATCTCATCGCCGATACCCGGCAGACCATATTTCACACCGAAGTCAGAACGCATGATTGTAGCCGTTGCATCAAAACCACACACAAACTTTTGCTTGCTGGGGTCAAAGGGATGCGTTGCACAGTTCATACTTTTTACGTTGAGTGTGACATCTTTACTAACCCCGGCCAGCGTCAACTTGCCGACAACCTTGCCCGTACCGTCCTTGTTCAGCTTAGCCTTGTCGGCCTTGTAGGTGATGCTTGGGAATTCACCAACATTCAGGAAATCGGGGGAACGCAGATGATCATCGCGCTTTTTCATGCCGGTATCCACTGAAGCGGCATCGATAGTGATATCGACCGAACCCGTCATTGAACTCCTGTCCAGCGTCAACTTGCCACTGGTACTACCAAAACGGCCATGCATGGTTGAATAACCCAGATGGTTAATAGTGAAGTTAGGGTAGGTGTGATTGGGATCAATCGTATAACTCTCCGTGGCCGCCGTGGCCGCCCCGCTGATCAGTAATAACATCGCCAACAACGTCACTCTACGCATGGTTTTCTCCTTTTTGATTAATAACTCAATAATAAGCATCACTGCCGGTATCCCAGGCCAGATACGCTGCCCCTGCTACCATTGGCAACATGATCAATAACTGAACAAATAGCTTGATCCAGATATTGTTCAGCGTCAATGGTAATCTGGATACCAGCGGTATCAACATCAGGCAGAGCAGGCTTTGCCAATTCAGACTGGCATAAACAACTGCGGCCAGCCCGACCAGGCCAACCAGCAGCACTGCCGGAAACAGCAGTAAATCATCGTCCCTACCCTTGCCCAGCACAAGCAGCGCCAGCAACAAGCCACCGCTGGCCGCGGCCAGGGCACCGCTAAGCTGACCCAGCAGGGCACTGGCCCCGAGGGTAGCCACAATCGCAGTACCGGCCGCCAGTATTAAAACGGATAACAGTTGCGTCGACGCCTGCTGACGCTGCTTATCAAGCAGCACCACCAGCCAGATCACATAAACCACACTGGCTGCCAGTGTAAACAGCCCGCTCAGATCATTGGCGCGAAGTAAAACGGGCCATAATACCCAGGTTGCGGCGGCACTGACCAACAACAACAATATAAAATAACGCCTGCGGGCATCCATAAGCTGGCGGGATAACAGCAGAGCAACAATAAGCCCGACAATACCCAGCACCAGTATCTTGCGGGTGCTGGTCAGCGGCAACAACTGCGCCCCTGTTATTAACGGTGCAGACAGGTAAAACCCCGCCACAACTGACAGGCCACGCCAGCGCGGGCGCACCAATCCGGCGATACCGGCCAGGACAAATGTAACTACAAATGGCAGCAGCGCCGACTGTACCAACGGGTTATCAAAAAATGTAGCCATTATCGAATTGTGCGCCTAATCCGGCGCTGACTCAAGACGATCAATGATCGGGGCCGGCAAACATATCGCCCGCAGAATCACTCGATGTCACAAGCTAGCGGACACGGCACCATGGTCCATTCAGGCTGCGGACTATCCAGGCGTAATGCCGTCATTTCGGCGCCCCAGACGCAGCCACTATCAAGACAGTAAACATTGTCAGCGTGATAACGGCCCAGTGTCGACCAGTGACCGAAAATTATTCGCAAATCCTGACTCCGCCGCCCCGGCACCCTGAACCAGGGTATCAGCTCCTGATGCTGTTCAGGAGCCCCCTTTTCCCGCAGGGACAGCCGGCCATCGGCATCACAAAAACGCAAGCGGGTAAAACAATTTACGATATAACGCCAGCGCTCGACACCATGAACATCATCACTCCAGCGGTCCGGCTCATCACCATACATCTGCTCTATAAATTGCTGATAATTTTCGGAACGTAAAACGCCTTCCACCTCAGCCGCACATGCCTGCGCTGCACGCAAATCCCAGTTTGGTGAAAAACCGGCATGCACCATGGTGAAGTTTAATTCGTTATCATGATGCAGCAGGGGCTGCCGCCGCATCCAGTCAAACAGCTCATCACGATCCGGTGCAGTCAACACGGCATCGAGATTATCCCTGCGAGTTTGCTGGCGCAAACCCTGGGATATCGCCATCATATGTAAATCATGATTTCCCAGTACAGTAATTGCGGCATTACCCAGGCCACGGACAAAACGCAGGGTCTCTAACGATTGGGGTCCACGGTTGACCAGGTCACCGACAAACCATAAACGGTCCCTGCCCGGATCAAATTCAAGTTTATCCAGCAAACACTGCAATGACGACAGACAACCCTGAATATCTCCTAATGCAAAAACCGCCACGATATATTATTTCACCCGTACATCATCATAACCGAGTAGCTCGAGCGACTTGTTATAATATTCACAGTTATGTAATTGTTCATACAACATGGCATCGATCACCGGTAACTCTGCCGGCTTAAAAAAAGAATATTTCGGCCGCCTGTCTTCATTACTAATAATATCACCAGTAATTTTTGAATATCCCTGCCACTTGTCGATAAACCCCGCATCATAATCGATCTCAAGGTTTGCGCAGATCTTCCGCATGCTTAATGCCGGATCACGGGTGAAATCTTCATAACGTACGTAACCATTTTCTGAAGCCAGACAGGCATACCGATAATAACCTTCAAGATATTGCTCGAGCATTAATTTTCCATGCATAACGGCCAGGTTATCGGTACTAAACCATTGCGGCACCGGGTGGCGTACCAGGTGATACTGGATAATGTCAAAATCCTTCTGCAGATGCTCAACCAACCTTGAGCGATAATAAGGTTTATCGATAAACGGCACTGCCATAAAGTCCAGATGGGTCCAGTCACGAATAACCAACTGCAAACCCTTCGTCTCCATGGCCCGGCTGATCAGCATAGTAATTTCAGAAAACGTATAACGCTTGACAGGCGAAATCTCTCCAGCCTGAAACAGGCCATACCATTTCACGGCCTGTTCCAGAATATTGATATTTGCTGCCTGGACACCCAACGGATGTATTTCACTGAGTAGCGCAATATTATCCATACACCCGACACAACGTGACACCAGGGTTCCACCGGTACGCGCCAGATTGGAAAAAATTCTTAATTTTGGTTTCATCGTAACATCATTATAGTTTATACAGACGCTATATTATAGGCCCTGCATATGCAGCGATTGCCGAAAACAGTATCGATCCTGACAACCTCTTCAGTCACAGAATATTCATAAAGTCATCATAAGACTTTCATACTACATACCGATAATTGATCCTGTCATAAAACAGAAGAAATAAAACATGAATTTTTATATCAAAGAATGGGCAAACAACACAGCGACCTTAATGACGGATTGCGGCAAGGTGTTGTGGATCTTTTCCAGTGTCGCGGTCGCTTACAAGGTATGTCAGGAATATTATGACAGCCAGATCCACACTCACAGCCCCTTTTCACAGCGAGGCGATGTGCCTCAACCACAAATACTGGTCTAACCTGGCCCGCTGATACACGGGCCTCACCCGCCGCCAGGCTGGATCTTTAACCAGAAGGTTACTGGCCCGTCATTGGTAAGTGTCACCTGCATATCGGCGCCAAACCGCCCGGCGGCTACTGTGTCAAAATTTTTTCTGGCCTGGCGCTCCAGATAGTCAAACAGGCGCTCACCTTCCGCAGGTTCGGCCGCCGGCGTAAAGCTGGGCCGCATACCTTTGCTGGTGTCTGCCGCCAACGTGAACTGCGGCACCAACAACAGGCCACCCATAATATCCTGCACACTGAGATTCATCCGCCCCTGTCCATCATTAAACACACGAAAACCCAGCAAGCGTTGTAACATGCGGTCGGCCTGCTGCTCACTATCACCGCGCTCAACACCCAGCAATACCAGCAGGCCCTGCGCGATTTCTGCAATCAACTCATCTTCTACTACAACCTGCGCCGTGCTGACACGCTGCAACAATGCAATCATCCCAGCTCCCGACTCAGGCGTGATGTAGCCCGCACCAGGGCGTCACTAATACCTGGCTCTGCGGCCGCATGACCGGCATCGTCGATAATATGAAACTCGGCCTCTGGCCAGGCCCGATGCAAGTCCCATGCGCTCTCCATTGGACAGACCATATCGTAACGGCCATGTATTATCACTCCGGGGATACCTTTCAGGCGTCCGACATCACGCAGTATCTGATTATCTTCAAGAAAAGAATTATTCATAAAATAATGGCATTCAATACGCGCCAGACTCAAGGCCGTAAACGGATTTGAAAAATGATCGATAACCGCTGCGGTAGGCAATAAAGTCGCTGCCCGGCCTTCCCATACTGACCAGGCCTTGGCAGCTGCCATACGCACCACTTCATCATCACCGGTCAGACGCATATAATAAGCCTGCAATAAGTCGCCGCGCTCGTCTTCGGCGATTGGTGCAATATAGTCCTGCCAGTAGTCGGGTAACAGGCGATTGGCACCCTGCTGGTAAAACCATTCGATTTCATGCGGCCGACATAAAAATATACCTCGCAATATCAGTGCCATGACGCGCTCAGGACAGGTCTCGGCATACACCAGGCTCAGGGTTGAACCCCAGGAGCCACCAAATAATATCCAGCGCTCGATACCAAGCTGTTCACGAATTGTTTCGATATCGGCAACCAGTGCCTGGGTTGTATTTGCCGTCAGTTCGGCATGCGGCATCGACCGGCCACAGCCACGTTGATCAAACAGGATAATCCGATATACCTCGGGATCAAAGAAACGCCGGTGATAGGGTTCACATCCGGCCCCCGGCCCGCCATGAACAAACAGCACCGGTAATCCATGGGGGTTGCCACATTCCTCAACGTGCAACACATGTGGTTTTTCGACATTAATACTGTGGTTGACGTAGGGCTCTATCTCTGGAAAAAGATATAACATTGTGAACACCTCTTAATAAGCAAATGTTTTCCTGAATGCAGATCAGATAACAGCATATCACGAAGCAAGATCGGGCATGAGCCATGCGTTATTATAAAAGTGTTACCCCCAACAGCAACCCGATGCCATAGGTCAGGGCACTGGCGCTGCCACCTATCAGCAACATTCTCAGACCACCTTTAAATGCGCTTTTACCCGTAAACAAACTGATCAACGCACCGACCAAAAATAACGATATCGCCGTCAGCACCAGCGCCGCAGGGATTGGCCCGCTTACTCCATGATATAAAAAAGGTAATAATGGAATTAACGCACCAAAGGCAAACGCCGCAAAGGATGACAATGCTGCCATAATCGGTGAACCCAGGTCTTCAGGATTGAGGCCCAACTCCTCCCGGGTCAACGTATCCAGCGCATGCTCCTTATCCTGTATCAGCTCATTGGCCATGGCCCGGGCCTGCTCCATGGATACACCACGGGCATTGTAAATCAGCGCCAATTCTTCGGCCTCTTCCTCCGGATACTCCTCCAGCTCTTCCCGCTCTAACTGGATCTGGTATTCATAGAGTTCGCGCTGTGAACGGACAGAAACATATTCGCCAGCGGCCATCGACGCGGCACCGGCCACGAGGCCGGCAATACCGGACAACAGGATAATACTATTATCCTGGCTTGCTCCCGCCACGCCCATAATCAGGCTGGCATTCGAAACCAGGCCGTCATTAGCCCCAAATACAGCCGCACGCAGATTGCCTCCACCTCCCAGACTACTGTGGCGGTAACCAATTTCTTCAACAGAGGTTGGCATCGGATGCCCGGCGCCAAGACTGGCGCCACTATATACCGACAGGCCGCGCACCTTCATTGCTGCCAGTATCGGCTTGATCGCTCTGGGACCAAGCTTGCGAATCAGCCATGCCACAAATCGGGCACGCTGTGCCGGTCTGAACTCATCAGGCAGGACTATATTATTTTCCTGAAGCTTTTTCTGCCATAACAGGGCCTGTGATTCTGCCGCATTCGCCAGGGCCGTGAACATACGCTCCAGATTTTCATCAGATTCATTGTCGGCCATCACCCGATATAGCCAAGCCGACTGTTTTTCCTCTATCCAGTTTTCGATCACGTTCGGTCTCCTGAAATCACCGATAAATACCGCAGGGTGTAATTACTTGGAATAATAATGGCAGATTACTTATCATGCCTTATCATTACATCATCAACAACGTCACACGGATATCTCTTTATTCAATGCCTGCTTTTTTTATCCTTAAATTTTTAAAATTATCGGCGCTAATGCCGTTGCCGCTCAGTAATCGCCTGGCCTCGCTAATAGGCTGGCTATTTATTATTGTCCCGAATGACATGCGCCGTGTAACCCGAATCAACCTGCAGCTCTGTTTTCCACACATGGACAGCGCTGAGCGCCGACAGCTTGAACATAACAGCCTGCGGGAAATGGTCAAAACCGGCCTGGAACTGGGACCCATGTGGCTGTGGGATCAACAGCGCAGTCTCGGACTGATTCGGAAGGTACATGGCAGGGAGTTACTGGATCAGGCTATCAATCGCGGACAGGGGGTAATCCTTGCAATTCCACATCTTGGCATGTGGGAAATGATCGGCCTGTATGGCTCCAGCCATCACGCCATGACCAGCCTCTATCGCCCGCCCCGGTTCGCATCTCTGAATGCCGTGATGCAGCATGGCCGGGAACGTTTCGGCGCCAAACTGGTACCCACCGATACCCGGGGTATTCGTTGCCTGTACCAGGCCCTGGCGCAGGGTGAACTGGTCGCCATCCTGCCAGACCAGGAGCCACGCTGGGGTAATGGGGTATTCGTAGATTTTTTTGGCCTGCCGGCCTATACCGCCACCTTGCTGCCCCGTATCGCCCACAAAAGCGGCGCCACTATTTTACTGGCCTATGCTGAACGCCTGCCACGCGGACATGGCTTTAATCTGCATTTTCGTGAGGTCGACAACAGTTGCTACAGCACTGACCTGAGCCAGGCGGCCGCAGCGCTAAACCATGAAATAGAACAATGTGTCAGAGAATTGCCCGAGCAGTACCAGTGGAATTACCGCCGCTTTCGTAGCCGCCCTGATAATGGACAGCCCGGTTATTACTGGCGCAATAAGTCCTAAGTCCTAAGTCCTAAGTCCTAAGTCCTAAGTCCTAAGTCCTAAGTCCTACAGATTTTAACGCTTCATGGCATCAAAAAATTCGGCGTTGCTCTTGCTGCCCTTAAGTCTATCCATCAGAAATTCAATGGCTGCCAGTTCATCCATAGGATGCAACAATTTACGCAAAATCCACATCCGTTGCAGTTCATCCGGCTTGGTCAGCAGTTCTTCACGACGGGTGCCGGAACGGTTGATGTTGATAGCCGGATAAATACGTTTCTCGGCAATACGCCGATCCAGATGCAACTCCATATTACCGGTGCCCTTAAACTCTTCGTAGATTACATCATCCATGCGCGAGCCGGTTTCAACCAGTGCCGTGGCGATAATCGTCAGGCTGCCGCCTTCCTCGACATTACGCGCCGCACCAAAAAAACGCTTGGGCCGTTGCAGGGCGTTGGCATCAACACCACCCGTCAACACCTTGCCCGATGAGGGTACAACCGTGTTATAGGCACGCGCCAGGCGGGTAATAGAATCCAGCAGGATAACCACATCTCGTTTGTGTTCAACCAGTCGTTTGGCCTTTTCGATAACCATCTCGGCCACCTGAACATGGCGACTGGCAGGTTCGTCAAAGGTACTGGAAATAACTTCACCACGCACCGAACGCTCCATCTCTGTGACTTCTTCGGGACGCTCATCGATCAATAATACAATCACCATACATTCAGGATTCTGTTCTGTAATCGAGTGGGCGATACTCTGTAACATCATCGTTTTACCAGCCTTGGGCGGTGAAACAATCATGCCACGCTGACCCTTACCAATAGGTGAGGTCAGCTCAATAATTCGCGCTGTCAGGTCCTCGGTACTGCCATTACCCAATTCCAGCTTAAAACGGTCATTAGCAAACAATGGTGTCAGGTTTTCAAACGCGACCTTGTTTTTGGCCGCTTCGGGCGGTTCAAAATTGATTTCCCGCACCTTTAACAAAGCAAAATAACGCTCACCTTCTTTCGGTGGTCTGATCTTGCCCGAAACGGTATCACCGGTACGCAGACTGAAGCGACGGATCTGACTGGGGGAAACATAAATATCGTCGGGGCCGGCCAGGTAGGAACTGTCGGCGGAGCGCAAAAAACCAAAACCATCCTGTAGAATTTCGAGTACACCCTCACTATAGATGTCTTCACCTTTTTTGGCGTGGGCCTTGAGAATGGCAAAGATGACATCCTGCTTGCGGGAACGCGCGGTCCCTTCGATGCCCATAGACTGGGCCAGTTCCACCAGTTCGGCGGCGGTCTTTTGCTTGAGTTCAGTAAGATTCATAGTTACCTGTTTCGATATGATATTGGCAATGAAATAGATACGGCGAGCACCTGCCTGACAGACAGTGTGTGGTACTACTACCGGGGATTAATGTGTAATGGATACGTCTAGGTATTATTATCCTGAGATGTAACGCTACCATTTCTTCGGCGCCACGTCTAGCCTTTTCCCCAAAAGACCTGCGCCGCAGAGAAAGATGAATACACAGGGCGCCAACGCGGCGCCCTGTTTGGATTATTCAGATGTTGCTATCGAGAAAGGCTGCCAACTGTGATTTTGATACAGCGCCGACCTTGGTTCCCTCTACATTACCACTCTTGAACAACATCAGGGTCGGGATGCCACGTATACCGTAACGTGGTGGCGTTTCAGGATTGTCGTCAATATTCAATTTCGCAACCTGTACCCGTCCTGCATATTCATCGGCAATTTCTTCCAGAACCGGAGCAATCATCTTGCATGGGCCACACCATTCTGCCCAAAAATCCACCAGTACCGGCATATCACAATGTAATACGGCCTCTTCAAACAAAGCATCTGTAACCTGAATCATTTTACCGCCCACGTTTTAAGTCCCCCGCTCTCCTCAGGCCCATCACTATAACAAAACGAGCATGACTGAAAAACTGCATTATCAACAAAATAGTCGCCGGACTCAACATATGCCTGATAATTTCGTTGCATTTCTGTAAGGCAAAATTCACGCCAAGCTGGTATGCTGCACAGTCATGAGCAAAACCCATCTTTCTGACACGTCTTTTTCCGATTTCAAATTGCCTGAAACGCTGATGCAAGGCATACATGATACCGGCTTTGAGCAGTGTACACCGATACAGGCCGCTACACTGCCCCTCACGCTTGCCGGCAAGGATATTGCTGGCCAGGCCCAGACCGGGACGGGCAAAACAGCCGCCTTTCTGATAACCATGATGGCCCGCCTGCTGGACAGGCCTGCCAGTTCGCAGCGACGCCCCAACCAACCTCGCGGTTTCATACTGGCGCCAACACGTGAGCTCGCCATCCAGATTCACCAGGATGCCCTGGCACTAGGTCGTCATACAGGCCTGAGACTGGGGGTCGTTTATGGCGGGACCGGTTATGAAAGCCAGGGGCAGATGTTGAGTGAGGGCATCGATATCCTCATAGCCACACCGGGGCGGGTGATCGATTATTTCAAGCAACACCTGTTTGACCTGAAACAGGTTGAAGTGGCGGTCATGGATGAAGCCGACCGCATGTTTGATCTCGGTTTTATCAAGGATATCCGCTATTTGCTGCGCCGTATGCCACCACCGGAACAGCGCCTGACACTATTGTTCTCAGCCACCCTGTCGATGCGTGTTACCGAGCTGGCCTATGAACACATGAACAATGCCGAGCTGATCCGCATAGCACCGGATAAGGCCGCCGCCGACAATGTCTGCCAGACGGTTTATTACACCTCGAATGAAGAAAAAATCCCTTTATTGATTGGCCTGTTACAGCATATGGATCCCCACCGTACGATCATCTTTGTCAATACCAAGGGTGCCGGGCGCCGGGTCTGCGCCTGGTTGCAGGGAAATGACTTCAATGCCGGCATTTTGTCTGGGGATGTCGCCCAGAACAAACGTATGAAGTTGCTGCTGGATTTTCAGAAAGGGCAGTTAGCCATTCTGGTTGCCACCGATGTCGCCGCGCGCGGCCTGCATATCCCGGACGTCAGCCATGTCATAAACTTCGACCTGCCCCAGGATAGCGAAGACTATATTCATCGCATCGGCCGCACCGCCAGGGCCGGGGCCAGTGGTGATGCCATCAGCTTTGCCTGTGAAGAATACGCCTTTTCATTACCGGACATCGAGCAGCAACTGGGCCATAAAATCGAATCTCGGGCAGTGACTGCTGAATTATTGGCCAGCCCCAAACCACCCGCTGCAGAAGAAAAATCATCGCTGCCGCGCAAACATAATGCCGGTAACCGGCCCCGCCACCGCAACCAGCAGCGGCGCCACTCTACAAAAAAAACCTCGAGCTAATCTACCCGCATCCCGACCACTGACCGCCTCAATATAATCTCTTTTATTTCATAGCCTTATCCATTTTTACACCTTTCTTTATACGCGGGATTTATCCCTGCGCATGATATAAACCCTGAAAAGTCAGCCGCTTACACACGTAATCACAACAGCTATGACTTGACAGTCGCCGGTCAACATGGCATAAATGTGCTCCCGTATCTGTCAGTCTAAGCAGAGCGGAAAATAAATATTGGGGAGGCGGCTCAAGACGAGCTGGCCAAATTGAGAGCCGTGGTTCCTTTGGGATCACGGGGGATAACTATCCCGTTGAAATCCTGAAGGAGATTGAATAATGAAAACGCGTTTGCTGAGTATTACTGCTGCCGCAGCACTGATGATGGGTGCCCAGGCTGCCTATGCTGATCTGGATCTGGCCAAGAAGAGTGGTTGTCTGGCCTGTCACAGCATCGACAACAAGGTTGTTGGACCTGCATGGAAAGATGTAGCTGCCAAATACAGCGCCGGTGACCGTGCTGCTCTGATCGACAAGGTCAAGAAGGGTGGTAAGGGTAACTGGACTAGTGTTACTGGTGGCGTTCCAATGCCTCCATACTCACCCCGTGTCTCTGATGCCAACATCGAGAAGCTGGTTGACTTCATCCTGGGCCTCTAATTAGATCCAGATGAACGCCTAAAAAGCCAGCCTCAGGGCTGGCTTTTTTTATACATCGATATCATCATTCTCTCTACACCCATTCATTGACTGCCTGCTCTATTGCAGTCGGATGGCCACCATCCCCACTACCAGGAAATCATGGACAATAACGAAACACTCCCGATCGTGATGACCCTGTCCGGCAATGATCCGACCGGTGGCGCCGGCATCCAGGCCGACATAGAAACCCTGGCCAGCATGGGTTGTCATGCCGCCCCGATCATCACAACATTAACCGTCCAGGATACTCAGGATGTCAAAAGTTATGCCACGATAGACACCGACATGTTAATTCAGCAGGCCCGCGCTGTACTCGAAGACATGGCCATCACCACTTTCAAGATCGGCCTGCTGGGCGCTGTCGAAACGGTCGAGGCCATACACACCATCCTCACCGACTACCCGGATATACCCGTTGTGCTTGATCCGGTTTTGATCTCCGGGGGCGGCAGCAACCTGGCCGATGACAGTATCGTCGATGCCATGGCCAATCTGTTATTCCCTTTGACTACTATAATCACTCCAAATTCGATCGAGGCCCGCCTACTGGCCCCCGAAGCCGACAATCTGGATGCCTGCGCCCAGGTTTTACAGGAACTGGGCTGTGAATATGTGCTGATTACAGGCACCCATGAAAACAGCCGTGAGGTCATCAACCGCCTCTATGGTAACCAGCAATTACTGGAATCCTTTCACTGGGAGCGCCTGCCAGGCAGTTACCACGGCTCCGGATGCACATTGGCAGCCGGCATCGCCGGGTTGCTGGCCAACGGCATGGATATACTCACGGCCGCCAATGAGGCTCAGGAATACACCTGGGAATCACTGCGTCAGGGTTATCGTGTGGGTATGGGACAACTCATACCCAACCGCCTGTTCTGGGCCCGCCCGGAATCCGGGATAACTACCGATCGTGAAGACCCTGAATAAATATGCAGCCAAAACCCATCCTGCACGGCTTATATGTCATTACCAATAACGACCGGGAGCAGACAACTGCCGGGCTCCTGCAACAGGTAACTCAGGCCATCGCCGGTGGCGCCCGCATCGTCCAGTACCGCGATAAAAGTCACGACTTTAAGCGCCGGCAACAGCAGGCCCTGGCCCTGCGGGAATTGTGCCACCAGCATCAGATCCCCCTGATTATCAACGATGATCCCGAACTGGCCCGGCAAGCCGGCGCCGATGGCGTCCATCTTGGCCGGGATGATGGCTCAATAACTTCTGCCCGTGAACAACTTGGTGAGCAGGCACTCATTGGTGTCTCCTGCTACAATCAGCTCGATAGCGCCATCCTGGCCGAACAGGCCGGAGCGGATTATGTGGCTTTTGGCAGTTTCTATCACTCACCAAGCAAACCACAGGCTGTAATTGCCCCCGTGTCACTGCTGGAAGAGGCGCGGGAACGACTAACCATTCCGATCGTCGCAATAGGTGGCATTACAGTCGAAAATGGTGCTAATTTACTTGCGGCGGGCGCAACAACACTGGCCGTTATCAGTGGTGTTTTTGGCCAAACCAACATCACTGCAACCACTCAGGCTTACGCCCGCCTGTTTGATAACAACCGGAACCATGAAGGCAGCAATGTTTACTGCTCCAAGCTTTAAGGAATACACATGACCCGATCACACGATTTATTTGTCCAGGCCCAGAAACATATCCCCGGCGGGGTCAACTCCCCCGTGCGCGCCTTTCACGGTGTCGGTGGTGAACCGATATTTTTTCGCCGCGCTGAAGGTGCCTATCTGTTCGATGAAGATGATCAACAATATATCGATTACGTCGGCTCCTGGGGACCGATGATTCTCGGCCACGCCCACCCGGCCGTTATTGCTGCCGTCAAGGACGCGATTAATAATGGCCTGAGTTTCGGCGCCCCTACTGAGCTCGAAACCCTGATGGCCGACAAGGTCTGCAAATTATTACCTTCGATTGAGTTGGTACGTATGGTCAGCTCGGGTACTGAAGCAACAATGAGCGCCATCCGCCTGGCCCGCGGCTATACCGGTCGTGACAAAATCGTCAAATTTGAAGGCTGTTATCATGGTCATTCCGATTCATTACTGGTCAAGGCCGGCTCCGGCGCCCTGACTCTTGGTGTGCCGACTTCACCTGGCGTACCAGTGGCATTGGCCGAACATACCATTACACTGGAATACAATAATCTGGATCAGGTGCGTGAAACCTTTGAAAAGGTCGGCCATCAGATTGCCTGCATCATAGTGGAGCCGATTGCCGGTAACATGAACTGTGTCCCCGGTACCCCTGAATTTCTTACTGGTCTGCGGGAACTATGTGACAGCTATGAAACGGTGCTGATCTTTGATGAGGTGATGACCGGCTTCCGCGTTGCCATTGATGGCGCCCAGGGTATTTACGGTATCCGTCCTGATCTAACCACGCTGGGCAAGGTCATCGGTGGCGGCATGCCGGTTGGCGCCTTCGGCGGCAAAAAAGAGATCATGGAAATGATCGCGCCGCTGGGGCCTGTTTATCAGGCCGGCACCTTGTCCGGCAATCCGATCGCGATGACAGCGGGACTGGCAACACTGAATCAACTGGAACAACCGGGCTTCTATGACGCCCTGTCGAGCATGACCCAGCGCCTGGCCGAGGGACTTGTGACCCGCGCCAATGCCTTTAATATCCCTATGACGACAAATTTTATCGGCGGCATGTTTGGTATGTTTTTTACAGAAGAAGCAGAGATTCACAACTTTTACCAGGTCACCAATTGTAACCTTGACCGTTTTAAGCTGTTCTTTCATGAAATGCTCAAAGAAGGCGTCTACTTCGCACCATCGGCCTATGAAGCCGGTTTTGTCTCCGGTGCGCATGAGCAGAGTGATATCAAGACCACCTTGATGACAGCCGAACAGGTTTTTGCCCGCCTGTAGTCAGTGGCTCCGATCATGCGTTACAACACCCTCGGCCACACCAACCTGCGAGTCAGCCACCTGTGTCTTGGTAGCATGACCTGGGGCGAACAAAATAGTGAAGCCGATGCACATGCACAACTGGATACCGCGCTGGATAGCGGCATCAATTTTATTGATACGGCAGAAATGTATCCAGTGCCTCCGCGCGCCGAAACCTATGGCCTGACCGAACGTTATATCGGCACCTGGCTCAGACAACGCAATAATCGTGATCAGGTCATCATCGCCACCAAGGTGATGAGTCGCTCTGATGATCTGAACTATGTGCGTGGTGGTAACAACCGGCTGAACCGGCAACATATTGAAGCGGCGCTGACGGCCAGTCTTGAACGTCTGCAAACAGATTACATCGATCTCTATCAATTACACTGGCCCGAGCGGCGCAGTAATTTTTTCGGCCGCCTTGGGTACAACCATGATGAACAGGACACCCCCACCCCTATAGAAGAAACACTGCAGGTTCTGGGTGACCTGGTTAATAGTGGCAAAGTACGTGCTATCGGCTTATCAAATGAAACCCCCTGGGGTGTCATGGAGTTTCTGCGTCTGGCCAAGGAATACCGGCTACCTCGTGCTGTCAGTATTCAAAACCCCTACAGCCTGTTGAATAGGACGTTTGAAGTCGGGCTGGCAGAAATCGCTCATCGTGAACATGTCGGACTACTGGCCTATTCGCCACTGGGCTTCGGCACGCTGAGTGGTAAATATTTAGGGAATAAAAAACCATCGGGGGCACGCCTGACACTGTTTGAACGCTTCAGTCGTTATAACAATGAACAGGCGCAACAAGCCATCAGCGCCTATGTTGATCTGGCAAAAAAACAGGGACTGGACCCGGCACAGATGGCGCTGGCTTATGTCAACAGCCGTCCATTCCTGACCAGTAATATCATTGGCGCCACCAATATCGAACAGTTACAGAGCAATATAGCCAGTCTTGATATCACGCTGTCGAATGAAGTACTCGCGGAGATCGAGGCTATTCAGCGCCGCATTCCGAATCCGAGCCCCTGATTCACGCTCATCTGATAACTTTTATTTATGAGGTCTGTAGTGTTTTGTTTATCACATCCTGGTGTATTATCCGGTATTGCTGCATTAATATTTACCGGCCTGCAAACGGCACATGCCGTCGCGCCCCTGATCACGCCACAAACCCTGAGCAGCGGCAAACCGCAGCGTATAGAAATACAAATGCCGCAGGATACACAAGTCCGGCAGTTATACCTGTCACCGGGCGGGCCATACACGACTCAAAGCTGGGCATTGCCACATCCGGGGCTGGATATCATCTGGCGTGAAGACTTTACCTATGTTGCTGCCGGTGCTGGCGGCCTTATTATTATTGACAACAATGATACCAGCAACCCTGTCAAGGCACGGTTATCAGTAGGTGATGCGCTTAATAAGATCACTCTGAGCCATGAACATGCCTGGCTGGCGGCACAGGGTGGCATGTACACGGTAGATGTCCGTGACCCGGAGTCACCACGCACGCGCGCCTTTATCAATACGGCACAGGCAGTAACTGCCCTGGCCAGTAATGAGGATTTTACTGCCCTGGCACAGGGTCGTGAAATACAGATATTCGACAGCCGCCATCCCGGACGTTTACAGCTGTTGACCACATTACCACTGAATAATGAAATCCACGCTATAGCGATCGACCAACATCAGCTTTACGTTGCCGCAGGCAAGGCAGGTGTTTTACGTTATAGCTTTACTAATGACAAACGTTTGCTACCCGCAGGCCATTATCACACCACCGGGCCGGCCCTCGACATCCGGGTGGCTAACGGCATCGCTGCCGTAGCCACGGCGGCACAGGGATTAACCTTGTTAGACACCCGTGACGACCAGGTCCTGTATTGGCTGGGTAGTCACCAGCAGGCCGGACACGTACAACAAGTACAGTTTGATCAGGATCAGACCAAACAACAAATAATCATCCTTAATAATCAGCAACAGCTCATGACCCTCGATATCAGCAACCCGCGCATGCCGTCGATGTCCGCCAGTTTGCAACTTGAAGGCCCAATCACGTCACTGCGTTATCAACACAACAAGGTTATGCTGATAAATAACATGCAGTTACAGCAACTGGATTTCTCGGTCGTTGTGCCACAATACAGCAATGAAGGCCTCGATTTCGGCCAGGGGGTCAATTATGGTGGCGAGCGCCGTGTCTTTATCCGCGCTGACATTGCCTATGTCGCTGACTGGTTTTCCGGCATCCATCTTTACGATATCAGCAACCCGCTACAACCGCAATTATTATCAAGCTTTCATACACAGGGGTCACCCAAGGGCATCGTGGTACGCGACGACTACGCCTATGTCGCCGATGACGACCATGGCCTGCAAATTATTAATATCCGTAATCCACGCCAACCCTTCAAGGTTTCAGAACTAGCGACGCCCGGACTGGCCTACATCCCGGTGCTTGGTCAGGGTACTCACAGTAGCCGGCTCTATCTGGCAGGTCACCGCGGCGGTTTCCAGATTATCGATATCAGTAATCCCGAAAAGCCAACACTGATTGGTCATCATGATACTTCGGGAAAAACCTGGGCTATCCGTATTCGCGATAACATTGCCTATATTGCCGATGATGATTCCGGACTGATGATGTTTGATGTCAGCCGCCCGGACAATATACAACTGGTAGGTCAATTCAGCCCTGGTGGAAATGCTGAAGATCTCATCCTTCACAACAACATCGCCTACGTCGCCTTCTTTGATCGTGGCTTGTATATCATCGATATCAGCGATCCGGGTTATCCGAAAAAACTAGGCCATCTGCAGACGCCGGGTAATGCCCGTGGTATCGCCCGGGATGGCAATCTATTATATATCGCTGACTGGTTGTCCGGCATTCAGGTTGTTGATGTCTCGACTCCATCACAACCACATATCATTGGTAGTTACGACACAGTTGGTGCAGCCTGGGGGGTAGCGTTACAAAATTCATTTGCCTATGTGATGGACTGGTGGGGTGGTTTCAGTGTACTGGACATCAGCCGGCCGCATAAACCCGAACTGGCCGGACGTTACCACCACCGTGATCGAATTTATGATATCAGTATTCAGGGCAAGGTCGCCTATGCGGCCAATGGTAAAGCCGGCTTACAGATTTTTGACATCAAAAACCCTCTCAATCCCACCTGGATGACTGGCGTCGATTTCAGCGCCGCTGTTACCCATGTGGCAACGTCTACACAACGTGCCTATGTGGCACTGTCAGATAGACATATTTCCGTTATCGATATCAGCAATCCGTTTGCCGCCCATGTAATTAACGAAATTCGCAGTCCATACCCCATTACTGACATACAACTCCAGCAGCCATGGCTTTTACTCGGCCATGGCAAAAAAGGCATGTCAATCTATCGGATAGATGGAAAATATGCCGATAAACCCCGCAAGAAACAGCGCCTCAAAAACGCCGTCAGCAGCACAACAATAATTGACCAGCAATCACTGGCAACGGCACTGATCGATGGCACGATTCAGGTATACACCCGGATCGGTGATAAAAAACCGGAAAAAGTATTTTCCTGCGCGGCCGATTTACTGGCCGCTCACCATCAATACCTGCTCTGCTATCACCCCGAGAGTGGCATTAGCATAATCGACAACCATGGCGACATTATCAGCAGTATCACACTGAGCCGACCGCTTATCGACATGAAAAGCGATGGCAGCATGTTATATTTGATTGATGAACAGCAACAGCTGATGCTGTTCGACCTTACGAATATCCAGCAACCTTTGATGAAAGGTCTTTATCGGATACTGTCACCGTCAAGGAAGATAACACCTGCCAAGGGCACATTATATTTGTCTGGCAGCAAAACAATTACAGCCTTGCGGCCAGCAACAGGTATTGCATGGGAGAAAACTGAAAACTCCTTCTATACACTGGACCTTACCCCGGATATGCCCATGGGTAGCTATAACGTACACATTGACGATACGCTGCTAAACAATGCCTTTACCCTTGAGCCACCAAAATTCTCAAAACCCAAATTTTCCATGGAGGATCTGAAAAAGGCCATGGAAAAAATACGTCAACAACAGCCATAACCGGAACAGCTTATGCTCGACAGGGAAACGTTTATTGATGTTGTAAAACACACCCCCCTGGTTTCAATTGACCTAGTTGTTATGGATAACAACGAGCGTGTGTTACTGGGCCACCGCCGTAATGAGCCAGCCCGTGGTTTCTGGTTCGTGCCCGGCGGCCGCATACTTAAGGATGAAACACTGGCCACGGCCTTGTACCGGATCAGCCGCAATGAACTGGGTATTGAGTACTCAATCGAAAATGCAGAATTCCTCGGTTGTTATGAACATTTATACAACAATAACTTTGCCTCAGTGCCAGGCATTAGCACACACTATGTCGTACTTGCGTATAACATAACATTAGCACCTGAGACTGACTTGCAGGGAGACCAGCAACACGATTGTCTGCGCTGGTTTACGCGGGAGGATATTCTAAAAAACCCGGATATCCATGAGAACACCCGCGCCTATTTCAGAGAATGAACACTGATCCCAGTGGCACAAAATCAAATATTTTTGACAAGGCATTGGCAAACTGCATCATATTAAATATATAATTGATGCTATAATCCTGAAATTATTCAAATAAATGCGCCCCATGATGAGTGTAAGACCAGAAAATATTTACCCGATATTTTTTCTGTTTATTGCTACAGCTCTTGCCCATTTTTTTCAAATGGGCGATTTTGGTTTATATGAAGATGATTATGTCTTTTTTAACCTCGAAAAAAACTGGCAACAGACACTCTTAAAATTAAACTGGGCCATCACTAACTGGCCTTCAGGTCGCCCTACCAGCCACATTATCCCCAACCTGATGGGTTATCTGGGACACCTTACAGGGGGGCTAACCATAATTTACCTGGCCAGCTATGCCCTGATATCTTTAAATGCTGCACTAACATATTTGTTAATTCGAAAATTCGCCCCTGCGTTAGTAGCTACTATCGGCGGCCTGGCCTTTTGCCTGTTTCCAGCCGACACTACTAAAATTTTACTGATTCACAGTTTTGCTATTCAAATAGGCCTGACCTTTACACTCCTCGGTCTTATTGCTTATGTCAATGGCAAAAGGATATCACCTTACGTCTTCGCCTTTCTGGCGCTAACGTCTTATGAAACCACTGTATTACCCTTGCTACTAGCCCCCTTATTTAACCTGAAACTATCTCGCCAGTTCCTGCGCGGCCTGTTATTACATACATTCATAATACTTGGTCTTATCGGGATAATGATAATAATCCGTTCGTCCATGGGGGAAACCAGGATTGCTGGTATGGGTGATGACTCCGCGATTACCCTGGCCGTAAAAGTATTATCCGCTCTTGTCAGCGGCCCATTTGTATCGATGCTGACGTTTATCATACGGCCCGTCACATTCCTTTTAGAGGCATCACCCGCTGCATTTATACTCGCCGGTGTTTTTTTTACGTTGACATATATTGCCCTAAAACATCTGGCACCAAACCAGGGCGCTTATAAATGCACCAAAAATTTCTCATTTAATACCAGGCTACTGAGCCTTAACAGCACCTCAACTCAGCCCGGTGAATTCAGTTCTGCGCTGCGCCTGTTATTTACAGGTCTGATTATGTGGCCAACCAGCTACCTCATGTCTTTTACTCACTGGCCACCAACTACAATAGCCGGCCGCTTTACGTCAGTACACATATCTGCAACCCTGGCTGCCGCAATTACCATTGCTGGCAGCATATGGCTGATTATAATTTTTATACAGCCAAAATGGAAAAATATTACCCTTATCCTTTTATCAATCTATTTTTCCATGCTCGCCGGCTTTCATTATGTAGTGCAGACTGATTATGTAAAAAGCTGGGACATCCAGCGCAGCTTCTGGAAGCAGGTCATTGAATTGGCGCCGGATCTGCACAATGACAGCGTGATTCTTATCAAAAAAGACGGCGAGGGCGTAAACAATACAAAATATATATATGCTTATTCGTGGGCCAGCGTAGCCATCCCTTCAAAAATTTATAACATCCCCAATTCAAGCTATACCAACAGGGCTGAACTGTTTTTTATCAGTACATCGTTGCAAAAAACATTTAACGTCAGGAACAATAAACTTTTCTGGACGCCACCACCTATTATGGGGGCAACCAAAGAAAAGGAAATCCGTCCTGCCGATATTATCATTCTATCTGTGGACAACGCTGGCAGCTTAAAACGACTCTTCGGAAAAACCAGAATCAACAATATACGTTTAAATATAAGAAAACCTGAGCAATGGAAAACCTATCCAGCAACACCCTTTTATAAATTATTTATGGGCTCATGATGATAGCTGTCAATTCAATCAACACGGCACATAAATAAGGAATTGTTACCGTGTTTATCGTCTATATATATTATTTCCATCGTATTTCAATGGCACTAACCTCCCCAATAACCACCCCTGCCAGACTTTTAGGTATTATCGATTTATTATTAGTAACAGGAGTGCGTCCTGCCATTAGCTCGGCCTTGCGCTGCGGGTATAAAGGCTGTTGTCCTGGACTGGCATACCCGGCTGGATAGAGTGGTTGATTATTACTCAGATCATATTTATCTGTAGCACCTACAGTATGTAATAACTCATGGGCAATCACCACATTGTTAGACCCTGCCATTTTGTTACTGGCAAAGGCATTAACCACACCTACCATGCCTTTTTTGAGACCCATAGAATGTGCCAGCCGTTTATGCGTACGTGGATCAAAGTATCTCACAAACATCTGGATATCCGGGCTTGGCCCCGCATAATTATTATTATTCCAGGCCCAGTAGCGCATTTTCAGACTCCAGACCACAACATTCAGTATATTGCCACCCTGCTGCATTTGTGGCGGCTGCGAAATTACCTGCGGCGCAAGCTTGATAGTAACCGGGTCATACAAACCCAGATTATGACGTTCAGCCTCTCGTTCAAAAAAATCCTCTATATCTTCAAATGACTGCTCATCCAGGGTATTGATATACTGTGCCGTAATGGTACTGCCATCAGCATTGATTGGATAAATAACCACCCACAGGGGTTGATCCCAATCCGTTGTGCGCATCTGTGTCAGCCATGTCTGGACAGCAACAAAAAATAACACCAGTAGCAATATGAATATTCGTAGCTTTCTAAACGTCTCTCTATTCATTTATCATCCTTAACACGGGTTATAATCAATATAACGTTCATGATTGTGTTTTCATGAAAACTTACAGGAGCATCCTTATGAGGACCCACTACGATCAAATCACCCCATTCATAACTCGCGATGGCTCACTCATACGTGAACTGATGCATCCGGACAGTCATGGCATCCAAAATCAAAGCCTGGCTGAGGCGATAATTACTATTAATAGCGAAACCCTGTTACACCGCCACCACCGCTCGGAGGAACTCTATTATATTACTCAGGGTAATGGCCTTATGACATTGGACACGCAGTCGTTTGCCGTCACTATCGGTGATAGCATTTGTATTCCCCCTGGCGCAGCTCATAAAATTCGTAATACGGGTGATATTGAATTAAAAATCCTGTGTTGTTGTGCCCCCGCCTATAGTCATGACGATACCGAGCTGCTCGACTAATACTGTACTCTGTCCTAAGCCTCAGGTCTTTTTTTAAATATGGCTACTGATTCACCATGAAACTCCACGCTCAGTGAGTCACGTAGCGCCATCCACTCAAATGTCTGCCGCGAAAAAAAATGGATGTGGGTAGGGTCATTTTTGTAATACCAGCCCGAAAAATCAGCTAGCGGATCAACTAACTGAGTCATAATAGCCAGGCAGCCACCATCATTCAGCAGACTCAGTAACCGCCGCCACTCAGTATCCGGTCGGCTAAAATGCTCAATGGCCTCAGTACAGGTAATAAAATCATAGCACCGCTGCAGAACCAATAGATTATTGGCATAAAATGGATCATAAACAGACATGGAAAAACCCCGCTCCTGCAGCATCAATGACAGGGTTGGGCCGGGGCCACAGCCAAAATCCAGTCCTTGCTGACCAGGCCTTAAATAAGTCAGCAAAGGTGACATCAGCCGATTTAGAAAACTGCGATAATTGGGGTCGCTCGCTGAATTCTGGTGTGAATCATAGCGTTGCCGTTCTTCTACAGGGCTCAGGTGAAAATACACCGGCACATAAATCAGTGCACAAACCGGGCAGGCCCAGTATTGCCGCTGCCGGTCTTCAAAATACAGGCGGCTTTGTTGCTGGTGGCAGAGCGGGCACTGCCCGCCCCCGTCATTCGACATAAATTACGATCTTACGCGAAACCACTGCCGGTTTATGGGGGATATGATCCTGATCCGCCAGTAACAACTGCAATGTATGTTTGCCGGGTGCAAGAGCAAGTATCGTTTCTGTTTGGCCACTACCAAAATGCAGGTGTTTATCATCTTTTGGCACCGGATCATGCAGAAGAGCCTCGCCGGGCACATCTATCAGCAGGTGATGATGGCCTGTATCCGCGACCGCAACACCCGCTGGTGCAACTCCCATACCCGTAAGGCCAAATCGAACCTTGACCGGACTACTGACGACTTCACCATGCGCCGGGCTGATAAAATATACGGCCGACCCCATCCTGGATGGCGTTTGCGTCGCCTGACTGAAACTGCTCAGACCCATCAGCAAGACCGCAATCACTGTCATCATTCCTTTCATTTTCATCTCCTTTAGTCAGATTATCATTATAATTACAGGCTGGTTACACCAGACACATACAGGATCGGGCTTCAAACACCCAACAATCACGGTTATAGTACGTCAATCTGATGCCTGAGAGAACCAAGGAGCCCCTGAACATGCCATCATTTGACGTAGTTTCCGAAATTGATATGCACGAGGTCAGCAATGCCGTTGATCAGGCCAATCGCGAGGTTGGCACACGCTTTGATTTTAAGGGTTGCGACGTAAAATTTATTCTCAAGGATGACGTGATTACCCAGCATGCTGAATCAGACTTCCAGATCCAGCAGATGCGTGCGATCCTGTTCAATAAATTGACCAAACGCGGCGTCGATATCAGCAGTTTGAAGACCGAGGCCGTTCAGAGCACCCTGAAACAGGCCAGTCAAATCATCACCTTGCGCCAGGGTATTGATAATGACATGGCCCGCAAGATCATCAAATTAATCAAGGAGAGCAAGTCCAAGGTTCAGACCGCCATACAGGGTGAAAAGGTACGTATCAGTGGTAAAAAACGTGACGATCTGCAACAGGTCATCAGCCTGCTGCGTGAAGCCGATCTCGACATTGCACTACAATATGAAAATTTTCGCGATTGAAGCGGGCTGGCTGAGACAGGGCCGGGCACAATCCCTTATAATAGCCCATCCTTAATATAGATAATCTGCCAAGCCCATTCATTAATGACCTGGCGGGCTCGACACACAACAACAGGAATCACACATGACATTGCATGCTACGATCAACACCAGCAAGGGTCCAATCAACCTGAAGCTGTTCCCCGAACAGACACCGATGACCGTTGCCAATTTTGTCAATCTGGCCAAACGCGGTTTTTATGATGGCCTGAACTTTCACCGAGTTTTAGCTGACTTTATGATTCAGGGTGGCTGCCCACTCGGCTCAGGCACCGGCGGTCCGGGTTACCGTTTCGACGATGAATGTTCAGCCGAACTCCCCCATGACAAGCCAGGTAAACTTTCTATGGCCAATGCCGGCCCGGGCACCAATGGCAGTCAGTTTTTTATTACCCATGTTGCAACTCCATGGCTGGATGGCAAACACACCGTCTTTGGCGCAGTGGTCAGTGATGCCGATCAGGATGTTGTCAACAGTATTGCCCAGGGTGACAGCATCGATTCAATCACTATTGAAGGTGATGACAGCGCATTGATGGAACAAATGAAAGACAAGATTGCCGAATGGAATGCCGTACTGGACAAATAGGTGTTGTTAATACTTCGGCCGCACTCAGGCCATTGTGATTACTTACGCAACAATAAAAAAGCGGCTTAATGCCGCTTTTTTATTGTTGCTTCAGGCTAGACGATCATCAGCAACATGATAACGCGGGTCTTCCATAACATTAACCTCGACCAAATCTCCTGCCTTGTCCAGCAATTTTCGACACTCTTCACTCAAGTGACGTATATGTAATGTTTTACCCACATTCATATATCGTTCGGCCAGGGCATCAATGGCCTCCAGTCCCGAATGGTCATAAACACGTGAGTGTTGAAATTCCAGCACCACATCATCCGGGTCATCCAGCGGCGTAAACAGCTCCTGAAAATTACGCACTGAACCAAAAAACAGCGGCCCATGTAATTCATACACCTTCCAGTCATGTTCGTCCTTGCCAATCTTGATTTCAATATGTTTGGCATGTTCCCAGGCAAATATCAGTGCTGCAACGATTACACCCACAATAACGGCAATCGCCAGATCAGTCAGCACAGTGACCACCGCCACCAGTATACCAACAAAGGCATCGGCCAGCGGGATACGACCCAGCAAACGGAAACTGGCCCATTCAAAGGTGCCCAGTACCACAATGAACATCACTCCCACCAGGGCTGCCAGGGGAATCATTTCAATCAAGCTTGAGGCAAACAGGATAAAGATCATCAAAAATAGTGCCGCCGAGATGCCGGACATACGCCCCCGCCCCCCGGAGTTCACGTTGATCATACTCTGGCCGATCATGGCGCAGCCACCCATTCCCCCGAAGAAACCGGTGACAATATTGGCTGTTCCCTGGCCGATACATTCCTTGTTACCACGACCTCGGGTCTCGGTAATTTCATCAATCAAGGTCATGGTCAATAGAGATTCTATTAACCCGACGGCTGCCAGGATCACTGCATAGGGTAAAATGATTTTTATTGTTTCCAGATTAAACGGAACCATCGGTATATGAAAATCCGGCAAACCACCGGCGATCGATGCCATATCGCCAACGGTACGAACATCCAGGTCCAGACCCAGCACCAGTGCTGTAACGACGATAATCGCCGCCAGCGCTGCTGGAACAGCCTTGGTCAAACGTGGCAGGAAATGAATAATAGCCATCGTTAAAACCACCAGCCCCAGCATCAACCCCAGTGCAGCACCGCTCATCCATTCCAGCTCGCCATCGACACCCGGTATTTTGAAATTCTGCAATTGCGATAGAAAGATCACGATCGCCAGGCCATTAACAAATCCCAGCATTACCGGGTATGGCACCAGGCGGATAAACTTACCCAGACGTAAAATTCCGGCCAGAATCTGAATCACCCCCATCAACACCACGGTAGCAAACAGATATTCAACGCCGTGTTCGGCAACCAGGGCCACCATAACGACGGCCAGGGCGCCAGTGGCGCCGGAAATCATACCCGGGCGGCCACCAATTGCCGCCGTAATCAAGCCCACCAACGAAGCCGCATATAATCCGACTAAGGGATGAACACCGGCAACAAAGGCAAAGGCCACGGCCTCGGGCACCAGCGCCAGTGCAACGGTCAGGCCTGACAATACATCCATCCGAAAATTTCGGGGATAATAATTTGCTATATCAAACATCATTAACCTCTGACGATCCACAAATCGTCTTAATCCTGCTACTAAACCTGATAATTTATGGCGCCCGAATTACGCCAGCAGACACATCGAATACTTCTTAGATCGGTCACAAAAAAGCCCGTATCCGGCAAAACCGGATACGGGCCATTGACCCGCAACAGGAATTATTCCTGGTGATAGGAGATAACGCGCTCTACTTCATTCTTCGAACCCAGGATCACGGGTACACGCTGGTGTAAACCTGTCGGCTTGATTTCCAGAATGCGTTCACGCCCTGTTGAACTCAGACCACCGGCCTGCTCAACAATCATCGACATCGGGTTGGCCTCATACAAAAGACGCAGTTTGCCGGCTTTACCGGGATCCTTGGTGTCTTTCGGATACATGAAAATGCCGCCGCGCGTCAGGATACGGTGGACCTCAGCAACCATCGAGGCGACCCAGCGCATGTTGAAATTTTTCTCGCGGGCGCCGCCCTCGGTACCGGCCAGACATTCATCGATGTAACGCTTGACCGGGGCTTCCCAGAATCGTGAATTGGACGAGTTGATCGCAAACTCCTGGGTGTCGGCCGGGATCGTCATATTCGGATGGGTCAGGATAAACTCACCGACGTTCTGGTCCAGTGTAAAGCCGTTCACGCCGTGACCCGTCGTCAGCACCATCATTGTTGACGGGCCATACAGGGCATAACCACCACAGACTTGCTCGGTACCCGGCTGCAGAAAGTCCTCGGCCTTGGCGTCGACCACACCCTCAGGTGCGCGTAAGATTGAAAATATCGTTCCCACAGAAATATTCACATCGATATTGGACGAACCGTCCAGCGGATCAAATACCATCAGGTACTTACCCTTGGGAAATTCGGCCGGGATCGGCGACACTTCATCCATCTCTTCCGAGGCCATACCGGCCAGATGTCCGCCCCAACAGGTCGCATCCATGACCATGTCATTGGAAATGATATCCAGCTTTTTCTGGGTCTCCCCCTGGACATTTTCGGAACCGGCCGTGCCTAATACCCCAATCAGCTCACCCTGATTAACGGCATTAGAGATGTTCTTACACGCCGTACAGACATCATTCAGCAAACCGGTGAAATCACCAGAAGCACCAATCCGGCGTTGCTCCTCAATAATAAACTGCGTAATCGTCTTGCCAATTTTCATAATCACTCATCCTAATAGGTCAAAAAACCACACCAGCCACATTATCCCGCTGGTCAAATTCGATACACGTATTTCAGATACTGCAGAGAAGTATCCGGGACAGTTCTCTTGCTGACTTACAAAGCCCGGCATACGTCTTGATAATGGCGCATTATCCTTGTTTTAGAAGATAAAATCAAAGCGGCGGCAAACTTTACAGGTTCATGGCAACCGTTAAAACCATCACAACATAATTACCCAGAATTTCGCCTGCACCAGTGCCACAATGAAAAAAATACTATAAGCAACTGATATTTATGGTAATAAAATGACGACCCCTAATAGCCTCCAGGAGCCGATGTAATCCACAGAATGGCAGGGTATACTGACGCTCGCCATGCTGAACCATCCCACCATAGATCCCGTTGCCATCCATCTCGGCCCTCTCCAGATCCACTGGTACGGCATTATGTATCTGATTGGTTTTGTCGCAGCCTGGTGGCTGGGTGTACGTCGCGCCGGACACAACCCCACCTGGAATGCCGAGCAGATCGGCGACCTGATATTTTACGGTGCCCTCGGCGTCATTATTGGCGGTCGGCTGGGCTACATCCTGTTCTATGATCTGGCTGCTTATATAGCATCACCGCTCAATATCCTTAAGGTCTGGCAAGGGGGTATGTCCTTCCATGGCGGCCTGCTCGGGGTTATTACGGCCATGTGGCTCTATGGCCACCGCATCGGCAAGGGCTTTTTTGAGGTCACGGATTTTATTGCACCACTTGTACCCATTGGCCTGGGGGCTGGCCGTATCGGCAATTTTATTAACGGCGAATTATGGGGCCGGGCCACTGACCTGCCCTGGGCCATGGTTTTTTCAGACCCACGCGCCGGGGGCCTGGCACGACACCCATCCCAGCTCTATGAGGCCTTGCTTGAAGGCCTGGTGTTATTCATCATATTATGGATTTTTTCCAGAAAATCGCGGCCATTAATGGCGGTTTCTGGGATGTTTCTGGTTTTTTACGGATTATTTCGTTTTCTGGTCGAGTTTGCGCGCATGCCCGATGCCCACCTGGGTCTGATTGCCTTCGACTGGTTATCGATGGGACAGATATTATCCATGCCCATGATTCTGCTTGGACTGCTCCTGCTGGGTCTGGCATATGTTTATAATAAGCGACCACCGAGCCAATAAATCGGGACATCTCCAACAAGGACTATTTTATGCAGCAATATCTTGATCTAATCCGCCATGTCCGCGATAACGGCACACACAAAGACGATCGCACGGGCACCGGCACCGTCAGCCTGTTTGGCCACCAGATGCGTTTTGATCTGGGTCAGGGTTTCCCGCTGGTCACCACCAAGAAATTACATTTGAAAAGCATCATCCACGAACTGCTATGGTTCCTGAGTGGTGACACCAACATTAAATACCTGAAGGACAACGGCGTTTCGATCTGGGATGAATGGGCCGATGCCAACGGTGATCTCGGGCATGTTTATGGCTATCAATGGCGTAGCTGGCCAACACCGGACGGCAGCCACATTGACCAGATTAGCCAGGTCATCGAACAAATCCGTAACAATCCTGATTCGCGCCGGTTGATAGTCAGCGCCTGGAATGTCGGCGAGATTGACCGCATGGCCTTACCACCCTGCCATGCCTTTTTTCAGTTCTACGTCGCTGATGGCAAACTGTCATGCCAGCTCTATCAACGTAGTGCCGATATCTTTCTGGGTGTACCGTTCAACATCGCCTCATATGCTCTGCTCACCATGATGGTCGCTCAGGTCACCAGTCTACAGCCGGGAGAATTTATTCACACCCTGGGTGATGCCCACCTGTACAGCAATCATATGGAACAGGCTGAACTGCAGCTCTCCCGTACACCCTATGCAGCACCGCAAATGATTATGAATCCGGACGTCACATCCATATTTGATTTCAGTTTTGACGATTTTCAACTGGTCGACTACCAGAGTCATCCGCACATCAAGGCTGTAGTCGCGGTTTAGCAACGCTATGGGTAAAAAATGAAAATATCTATCATCGCCGCCATGGCCTGCAACCGCGTCATCGGTATTAATAACACTCTGCCCTGGCACCTGCCCGCCGATCTGCAACATTTCAAACAAATCACCATGGGCAAACCGGTCATCATGGGCCGCAAAACCTATGAGTCTATCGGTCGACCATTGCCGGGGCGACTCAATATCATTATCAGCCAGAACCAGGATTACATCGTCGAGGGTTGCCAGGTTGTTCATTCCATTGATGAGGCCTTTTCTGCAGCATCACAATACGATGAAGCTATGGTCATCGGCGGCGCCTCGTTTTACGCCCAGGCCCTGCCCTATGCCAATCGTTTATACCTGACAGTGATTGATGAGAACTTTGACGGTGACGCCACCTTCCCGGAATATAACGAAGGCGAATGGCAGGAAATCGAACGCACCGCTGGTGTAACCGATACCAACAACACCCATCCCCATTATTTCATTACCCTGGAAAAATTAACGCGCTAAGTCCTAAGCCTGTTTTATAATGACTGCTGAAAACCTTATTCTGGAAAGGCATCTAACCATAGAAAAACCCGGCATCAACGCCTGCGAATACCTCAGTACAGCTACCGGGCTATCCAGACAACGTGTTAAACAAGCCATGTTTAAGGGAGCGGTCTGGCTCAGTCATAACAAACATACCCGGCGTTTGCGCCGGGCCAGTAAAACTCTCGACCGCGGTGATACATTACACCTCTATTATAATGAGCGTATTCTCTCAACTACACCAGCATCCGCACAATTGATAGCCGATGAAAAGGCCTACAGCATCTGGTACAAACCCTGTGGCATGTTTTCACAGGGGTCCAAATGGGGTGATCACTGCACCATAAACCGCTGGGCAGAACAATATCTGCAGCCACAACGCCTGGCCTTTATCGTTCATCGCCTTGATCGCGCTGCAAGCGGTTTGATTTTAATCGCCCACCAGAAACAAACGGCTGCGGCATTGGCAAAATTATTCCAGGATCGCCACATAGAAAAAGTCTATCGTGCCATTGTCCATGGCCAGTTTCCGGTTCTGTCACAGACCCTGGACAGCAACATTGAGGGACGCAGTGCGTGTAGCACTGCTACCTTAATAAAGTATGACCCGGAAAAAAATTGTTCACTACTGGAAATCATGATTGATAGCGGGCGCAAACACCAGATTCGCCGTCATCTTGCCGAATGCGGTTTTCCTGTTGTGGGTGATCGACTCTATGGAAATAATGATAACAGCACGGACCTGCAGCTTACGGCTATACGTCTGTCTTTCACCTGCCCTGTCAGCAGCTTGCAGAAATGTTTTCTTCTTGATGAGCATTTAGCGCCACATTTGTGAAAACCGAAAAATCATACCTGGGCCTTGATCATGGCCAACAACTCATCTTTCAGGTGCAGACGTTTTTTCTTCAGGGTTTCAATATAATCATCTGAAGTTGTTTCCACCCCCTGCTCAATCCGGCCTACCTCATGATCAACTTCGTGGTACTCATCAAACAAACGAGAAAAATGCTGATTATTCAACTTTAACTCATGAATACGATTTTTGTGCTCTGGTAACTCGTGTAATAAATCATGTTTTTCACCGAACATCGTGCGCCTCCTGACACCTTAATGCTTATCTACTTGTAAGTTTATACAGCAAAGCAGTAATCACTGAAAACATAATTATTAACTGCTTATGAAACAGGCTTTATCATCAACAACCAGCACCCACCACGCGGGCATCCCGGATAAGTAACAACTGGCAAGGAATAAGCAATCGTAAAACCCAAATACTCATATAATTTTTTTGCTGTCACATTTTCCTCGGCAACAATCAGGCTCATTTTCTCACAGGCAAATGCTTGCGCCTGGGCCTCCGTATCGGCCATCAATTTTTTCGCCACACCCTGGCCACGATATGCTTCGCAGGTAGCAATCGCATTAATATACCAAGTCCCCGGCACCCGTGCCTCCAGCGCCAGCAATGGTCGCACCGGACCAGGATAATCAGCTATATCAGCTATTTCACAGGGATCGGGCAGCCGGTAGGCAAGGATCATCCCCTGCAGCGCATCATCCTGCACGCAGACTCTTGCATTGTTATAACTAAAATTCCCTGCATCTCTGGCCGCGCGTTTCTCACCAACGTCCAATGGTGACTCACCTTCCCCCGCGAGGTTTGCCCACAAATACTCAGGCATACCCTCACCGGCCAGATTAACAAGACAGGCCAAATCTCTGGCATCTGCTTTTGCTGCCTTTTTTATTTCCAAACTAAGCCTCTAATAAAAAGCCCGCAAATGCGGGCCTGAATTACTCAACAACCGGATGACTGATGAACGCTCAATGTACCGGATCTTCTACCTTGCGCTCATCGGTCTCGGGTAATATTTCATACCAGCCTTCATCTGGCTTGTCGGTAATGGCTTCAGCACCGCTATCATCCAATATCTCTGAGGTTTTTTTTACCTGTTGCGTTAATGGCTGGGTTTTTTCCTGCTGAATCTTGATCGCGTCACTGTCACACAGTCTTTGCGAACCTTCTGCCAGATGGTTATAGATCTCACGGGAATTTGCTGCCAATGCATCAACCAGCTCGGCAGTACGAGAAAAATGTTGCGTCACCCTGTTACGATATTCATCGAGTTCGGTATTTACACTTTCGAGCTCGGTTTGCAGGGCATCGGCACGTTTTTTATTACGATCACCGCTGTGGGCAATAACAAAGCCACCAACTACACCAATGATCAATGCCGCCAGTACGGGCCACCATTCCATCGTAATACCTCCACTTCACTAAAACCAGGGTTAGGGGCTAAGGTTTAATGTCTAAGTAAAAATCTCAACCCCCAGGTTATTTGATCTCGACGCCTTGTTTACGCAGCTTAATTTAAGCCAGCTCCTAAGGCCTGGCTTAAACATGAGTCAACCAGTCACTATGTTCGTCGGTGCGCCCATGTACCAGGTCAAAATACAGGGTTTGCAGGCGCTCGGTAATCGGACCGCGTGTTCCCGTACCAATATTACGGCTATCTACAACACGAATTGGTGTCACTTCGGCAGCCGTCCCGGTAAAAAAGGCCTCATCGGCAACATAGACTTCATCGCGGGTAATCTGTTTCTCAACCACCCGGATGCCTAACTCCTCGGCTAACTGAATAATAGTAGCACGGGTTATACCATCCAGTGCCGAGGTCAACGTGGGTGTATAGATAACACCATCGCGAACGATGAAAATATTCTCACCACTACCCTCAGCAACATAACCCTGAGCATCAAGCAACATGGCCTCATCACAGTCACAGGCCAGCGCCTCGTTTAGAGCCAGAATCGAGTTAATGTAGTTACCATTGGATTTTGCCTTGCACATGGTCACATTAACATGGTGCCGGGTATATGATGAGGTACGGACTCGGATTCCATTTTTCAGGTTTTCCTCACCCATGTATGAACCCCAGGACCAGGCTGCAATCATGACATGTGTTTCCAGGTTATCGGCACGCAACCCCATGCCCTCGGCGCCATAAAAACACATGGGACGGATATAACCCGACTCCAGATCATTTTCACGCACAGCAGCGCAGGTTGCGGCATTGATTGTTTCCTTATCAAATGGCATCGGCATATTAAGGATATGCGCCGAACGGAACAGGCGTTCAGTATGCTCCTCAAGCCGGAAAATAGCGCTGCCCTTGTCTGTTTTATAGGCACGGACACCTTCAAAGACACCCAAACCATAGTGCAATGTATGTGTCAGCACATGAACCTTGGCCTCGCGCCACGGCACCATTTCACCATCCAGCCAGATGACGCCATCACGGTCATCCATTTTCAGCATACTCATAGTTTTCTACGCTCTGAAATGACAAATAAACAAAACACCGATTGTAGCGAATATGCACCTTTTTTTCACTGCCCAGAGCATTATTTGCTGCAAAAAGTCTTATGCCCGCAAGCCACCAAACATCTGCGCCCAGACATCTGTGACCACCGCTCGATACTCGCTGAATTCACTTGCCGCAACCAGGGCTGGCTGCTGCTGCAGTGCCTGACGGTGGCTGCAGGCGCGGTAGGCCTGATAGGCATCAATCAGCAAGCGACTCTGCATATTCGTCAACAGGCCAACATCAGCCAACGCCTGTAACTGGCGTATATTATCTGTCCAGCGTAACAGGGCCTTATGCTGACCGGCCCAGCGCAACACGGCATACTGAACCAGAAACTCGATATCGGCAATGCCCCCGGGGTCCTGCTTGATATCAAACTGCTCCTGATTGCCACGTGACAGTTCCTGGCGCATGCGCTCGCGCATTTTACTGACCTCCTGGCACAATTGCTCCGGATCACGTGTTTGCGCGAGTATTTCACTGCGCAGCTCATTAAAGGGGACTGCGATAGTGTCGGCACCCGCCACAATGCGCGCCCGGATCAGGGCCTGGTGCTCCCAGGTCCAGGCCTCATTACGCTGATAATCAGCAAATGCCGACATACTACTCACCAGCAGCCCCGATGAACCACTAGGACGCAGGCGCATATCGACTTCATAAAGAGTGCCCGCCGGGGTACGAGCCGTCAGGATATGGACTATCCGCTGGCCCAGACGGGTATAACGCATGGCCAGCTCAGTATTCCCATCATGCAGAAACACCAGATCAAGGTCGGAACCGTAACCCAGCTCAATACCCCCCATCTTGCCATAGGCAACCACGGCAAAACCACCCAGTACAGCTGCCCGCTCTGCCTCAGGGACAACATGGTGAGCGGCAATATTTAACACCTGAGCCAATGTTACCTCGGCGATCATCGTCAAATGGTCACTGACAATCATCAGTGGTATTGCGCCAACCAGATCCGCCGCCGCCACACGCAACATCTGAGTTTGCTTGAAATGCCGTATTACATCCATTTGTTGCTCCAGATCATCCCGGTCTGTGGAATCAAGCTGATCCTGGAGCTGCTGTTCCAGACTGTCACGTTGTGGTGGCGCATACAGGCTACGCGGATCCAGCAACTCATCAAGCAACAGGGGATGACGAGCCAGCTGCTCACTGATCCAGGGACTGGCTGCACATAACTTGACCAGTTGCGACAGGGCCAGAGGATGTTCAATCAACAGCGCCAGATAGGCTGTACGCCGCATTATCGTCTCGACCAGGTGCAACACCCGCTGCAAGGTCTGATCTGCTGAATAAAATTCACCCTCAGCGGCTTCAGCAACGGCGCCCAATAACAACGGCATCAGGCGATCAAGCCGCCCCCGGCCCTGGGCACTCAGGGCACGACAGGCATGGCTATCACGCAACATGTCCAGACGCCGCCTGGCCTCAGCAACATCGTGAAACACACTCAACGCTTTATCATTATCACCATGCCACACTGCCTGCCAATCGGCACTGCCCGGCTTTTGATCTCCCTGCGGTACCTTCTCGGCTTCAGCCTGCGGTGCCTCAAAAACCTGCTCGAAATGGCCTTGCACACGGGAACGGAGCCGTTTAATTTGCTGCCGTAAGGTCGGCACATCGGCAACATCAAGCGACAGGGCCAGTCGTTGCCAGGCCAGATCATCGCCATCACCCGGTAAACTATGGGTTTGTTCGTCAGACCAGGCCTGCAGGCGATTTTCGAGACGGCGCAGCTGAACATAATCCTGCAACAACTCCTTGCCGACATATTCCGGTAAATGATCGGCGGTGATCAGGGCCTGCAAAACTGACTGGATGCCGCGTTGCTGCAGGGCCGGCTCCCGACCACCCCGTATCAATTGAAATAACTGACCAATAAACTCGATCTCGCGGATACCGCCAGGGCCCAGCTTGATATTCGCCTGCATACCCTTGCGCATCACTTCATGGTTGATCATGGACTTCATGTCCCGCAGCGCCTCAAAGGTACCGTAATCAAGATAGCGCCGGTAAACGAAAGGCCGCAAGCTATTCAGCAACTGGTGGCCACCCTCCAGATCCCCAGCCACAGGCCGTGCCTTGATCATGGCATACCGTTCCCAGTCACGCCCCTGCAACTGATAATAGCTCTCCATCGCATCAAAATTTATCGCCAGCGGTCCGCTATCACCATGGGGACGCAGGCGCATATCGACGCGAAAGACAAAACCATGCGCCGTGCCGGCATCCAGCGCCTTGATCAGACGCCGCCCCAGGGCGATAAAATACTGTTCATTGGCAATAATTCGCGGTCCACCTGTTGTTTCACCCGCTTCCGGAAAGGCAAAAATCAGGTCGATATCTGATGAATAATTCAATTCATAGGCGCCGAGTTTACCCATCCCCAGGACTACCAGTGACTGCGGCTTGCCGCTGTGACTACCAACAGGTGTTCCAAATTCCTGGCTATGCCATTGCTGTAACAGTGACAGGGCCTCATCGATACAGGCATCGGCCAGTAATGAAACATCCCGCATCGTCTCATCCAGTGTTGCCAGACCGGACAGATCCCGCCACGCGATACGCACCATTTCACGCCGACGACAATGACGTAGCTGTTCACCCAGCTGCAGTTCGTCCGTCACGGCTGCCAGCAACCCATGCACATGGCTACGCATCTCCTGTTCATAAACCCGCGCCAGATCGCCACTCTGTAACAAATCCAGCAACATGGCCGGATATCGGGTGCAGCTTCGCACCACAAATTCACTACAGGCCCATACCCGGCACAATGCCACGCCCTGATCCTCGGCTATGAGTGCCCATAGCGC
>Ga0316190_10000204_pt1 | contig 38967 bp, 36 predicted proteins | sample Eddworburrow2_MG_FD_204929 | JGI IMG/M metagenome (GOLD analysis project Ga0316190, IMG submission 204929) | Coastal sediment microbial communities from Maine, United States - Eddy worm burrow 2 | ecosystem: Environmental > Aquatic > Marine > Coastal > Sediment | place: USA: Maine | collected...
GGCCAATCGTTTCGTTGACGAGGGGGAGCTCGACCGGATTCTCGGATCGGTCTACGCCGCGGTCGAGCTCTGCTTCGGTTCGGCTGCGCGAGTCGGGTTCGCTTCCCGCTCGAAGTGATCGTTCAGCAAGGTTCTAGCCTTTCGATAACTTTCCATCATTTTCAGTTGATTGAGAGGTACTTTCGGGGTACGGTAATGCCGTGCCCGGGAAGGACCGGTTGCGGTCCTTCGGGGAAGTGGGATCGTGAGCCAACCTTCCCGGGCTCCTCCCGTCCGGTGAGGGACCGACCCGACGGAAAGACACTCCCGTGAAGGCATGCTCACCGACCGTGCCACATGGCTCAGGGTTCCTGGTTCATGGTCAATCGGCTGCTACGGTGCGCGATTGACAGGCTCTGGCCCCGGTGAACCGCGGGCTGTGGGGTGCTCCGCCACCCGTGTCCGTCGCCCCCCTCTCATGCACCGACTCCTCACGGTCCTCACGGTCCTCGCTCTGCTCGCCGCATCGACGCTGGTCGAGGTCAGCGAAGCGTCCGCTCGACAGGGCTCGCCTGCGGTTGGCGAAGACGAGCCCCCGGGGACCGGGACCGAGGCGGGACTCACATCGTCTGACGAGCTGTTGGCGGCCGCGGTGCTCAGCTATGGGGGACAGGTCATCATGGAGACCGCTCGCCTGGAGCAGGCTGCCGATTCCCTACGCACGAGCCATACCGAGCTGGCCTCGATCGAAACGTCGAGAGCCGAGCTGGAGGCGAGCGTGGCGGCCCTCGAGGCCGAGGCGAACGATCGCATCGTCGACGCGTACATGAACCCCGCCGAGAGCACGTTGGGCTATGTGTTCGGCGCCGAAGACCTGAACGGGACCCTCGCCCGCAACTCCGTGCTGCGGGCGTTGGCCGACCGTCATCTGCTCGCCCTCGCCGAGGTGGAGTCGGTGCGCGCAGAGCTCGCCGCCCTCGAGCGTGACGCCGAAGCGGTGGTCAGCCGTATTGGCCAGCTGAGCGAGGAACAATTCGAGGCGACCGAGGAGTTGGCGAGTGCTCGCCGCGAGCAGCTGGAGATGGAGGAGGCGCTGACCGACCGGATCCAGACCTTCGTGTCCCAGATCGACGGTCTGAACTCCGGTGAGCCGGAGCTGGTGGCCCTTCTGAACAGCGTGTCGCTCGACCCGACAGGGATAGTGGTGGGTCCTGTCGAGTCCTTCGCCCCCCAATCCGGGGTGCCTGACACCTCGGGTACCGGGCTGATCATGCCGGCCGTCGGCCAATTGACCAGCCTGTTCGGCCCCCGGTGGGGTCGACTGCACAAGGGAATTGACATTGCCGCCCCTGCGGGGACCGGGATCTTCGCGGCAGCCGATGGCGTGGTGCTGCGTTCGGATACCAGCAATGGATACGGCAAGAACGTGATCTTGTATCACGGTGACGGTTTCACGACCCTGTATGCCCATATGCGGGAACTGTCCGTCGTAGAGGGCCAATTGGTCGCCCAGGGGGACCAACTCGGTGAGATGGGGAGCACCGGCAGCGCCACGGGGCCCCATCTCCACCTCGAGATTCGTTTCGGAGCCGCCGCCGTCGACCCCCGCCCCTTCCTCCCCTAGCGTGTCAACCCGATGGGCGATCGGGAGCGGGCTCGATCTCTTCAGCCCAGTTCTCGGGACCGGCGGGTGGCGGCGCTGACCGCCTCCAGGAACGCAGCCCGCACCCCGGCCGACTCCAGGGCCCACAGGCCGGCGGCGGTGGTGCCACCGGGCGACGTGACGTCGGCGCGCAGCGCGGACGCGTCCCGGCCCGAATCGGCGAGCAAGGTCGCGGCGCCGAGCAACGTCTGCACGGTCAGCGTCGTGCTGACGTCGCGGGGGAGCCCATTGAGTACCCCGGCCTCGACCAGACTCTCGGCCACCAGAAACACGTAGGCCGGTCCGGAGCCCGACAGGCCGGTCACCGCGTCGAGGAGCTCCTCTTTCACCCTGGTGACCACGCCGACCGAGCCCAGGACCTCCTCGGCCCACGCCAGGTCCTCTTCGCCCGCCGCCGCGCCCGGGGCGATAGCGGCGGCGCCCCGGCCCACGAGCGCTGGGGTATTCGGCATGGCCCGAATAACTGCGGTCTCGGCCCGGCCGATGGCCTGCTCCAGCGTCGCGATGGTCACGCCGGCCGCGATCGACAGCACCCGACGGGGCGCCTCCTCCAGGGCCCCGAGGGACGCGGCCGCGCTCGACACGTCGTCGGGTTTCACGGCGATGAGGGCGCTGGTGCACGGCCCGATCTCATCGACCACCGCGACACCGGGGAATAGGTCGTTCAGCTCCTCACGGCGACCCGCGAGACGCTCCACGATCGCCACTTCCGAAGGCTGGGCCCAAGCGTTGGCGAGCAGCCCTCCCAGCAACGCCTCACCCATCTTGCCTCCGCCAATGACTGCCAGTCTCACCATGACGCCAAGCTAGTGTCCCGTCAGGAGGCTTTCCGTCCGGCCCGGAGTTCTGCCCGATACCCGCTCAGAACCGGCGGATGCCCGCTCAGAACCGGTGACGTCGGGCGATGAGCTCCTCGAACCGGGTGCCGGTGTCGTCGCCCCATTCGCGGTTGATGACCAGCCCGATGCGATTGATGAGCAGGGGGCGGGCGCGGGGCACGATGTCTCGACGGGTTCGATACAAGACGGGTTCGTCGTCGAGCCATGTGAGGAACCGGCGTCCGTCGCTCGCCACCCGGATGCGGGAGGTCACCCCCCAACGAATCTGACGGGCGACATTGGCCCATACCGCCTCGTAGAACCCTTCGTGGCCGTCGGTCATCCAGAACTGGGAGATCGCCGACCCGTCGTGCACAGCGGTACCGTCCGGCTCGGTGTGGTCGTCCAACCAGGTGCTGACGATCACAAAGTTGGCGGCGTTCTCCCAGAAGATCACTCCGCCCCGTCCGTTGTGGCCTTCGCCCCGTCGGGTTCCCGGTGGCGTGATCCTCAGCTCGATATCGGCAAAGGTCGGGTCGACCCAGTCGGTCACGAACGCCGTGCGGCCGGGATTGGGGGCTTGGGGAGAGCCTCGAACAACCCCTCCGCCCCGCCCATCGATGTCGACTCGTCCGGTGCCCAGAACCCGTTCCCATGTTGGGGCGAGCGGTCGGAGGTTCGACGCGTCCACCGGGGTGTCCAGCTCCCGGGCGGGCCCATCGAATCGCTCGTGGAACACGATGTCCTCGCCCCGCTCGACCCATGGCCGATTCAGGAGCAAGGGGGTCGGAATGGCGAGCTCCCGAGGGAGCACCTCGAAGTCGGACAGCGACGAGAGGCCGGCGATCATGAACCCGGTCGAGGTGGCTTCGGCGAGTCGGTCGTCGTCTACCCACCCATCGAATCCGAGTTCGCCGTCGATGTGAACGCTGATCGACCGTCCGGTGTCGAGAATCTGGACATGGTGAACGGTGGCCGACGCCAGCCCGAGCCCACCGTCGACCACGACGGTCCACTCGCCGCCCGCCGCGGCCCGAATCTCGAGCGACAGCCGATGGGCCGCCGCCACGAGCCGCCAGCCCGGCCCATCCCCGTCGTCAGCTCCTCGGAAGCGAAGCTCGACCCGACCTCCGTTTGCCGCAAACCGGGGATCGGTGGAGAGGGTCGCGTGTAGTAGCCCGGCCGGGGCCAAGGCGTCGATCTGCGCCAAGCCCGTAGATCCAAGCGGACCCACCATCGCCCCATTTGCTTTGCGCAACAGGTTCTCGGCCCGCCAGATGCCGCCGGTCTCGCTCATCGCACCATCGAGCGGGGAGGCGCTCGGGCCACCGGTCGGGGCGATTCCTGGCTCGGCGACGAGCCGGTCGGCCACCAGCGCCCCCCACCGCTCTGCCACCAGACCGGGCACCTGCTCGACCCGAATGCCATCGACGCGGGTGTCCATGAGATAGCGGGTCTCCCCATGGACCGCCTGGTGGACCCCGGCGTAGAGCAGGTCCGACCGGACAGCAGTATCCACGCCGACCGGCCGCATCAGGGGATGGTCTCCCAGTCCTGCCGCGCCCGGCGTACCCGATACGTAATAGGTGGCACCGATGGCTCGGAGCACGACGATGTACTGGATCGGAATGTTCTGTATCCCCTGGTGAACCCGCATGCTGTGGCCGTCGGCCCGGAGCCGAAGCTCCCCGTTGATCGGTCCGGCCGAGTGCATGATGAAGGCGTTGCTGTCCTTGGTTGGGTCGTCGGGCACCGACTGGTCGAAGAACCCGATGGCCAGATTGTCGTCGATGTGGGGGCGGTGTCGTCGTCCGGAGGGGAACTCTCGTATCAGGCGTCGGGTCATGGCCCGGCGGCCCTCGGCGAGCACATCGGACTGGGCGGCGTTGTGCCCGTTCAGAGCCAGAACCGACATCGCCAACCCGGCGCGGCGGCCAAACGGGCCATAGGCGATGGCCTGGCGTCCCCAGCCGGGGGTCCGCAAGGGCGAGAAACGCAGGGCGCCATCGTCGATGCCTATTCGGTCCTCGGCGTCGATCCCGTGTCGGATCGAACCGTCGGCGGATCGAGAACCGACGACCGCGCCCGGCAGCCGGGTATCGGTGAAATCGTCATGGCTCCGCTCATCGACCGCGGTGACCGGATCGACCGGGCTCGGTACGCGGAGGTCCGCTCGACCCGCCATGGCGTCGCTCGTCATCGGGAAGAACACCTCGGGTGGGCCCCCGGATGAGTCGGTCTCCGGCCCGGTCCAAGACGAGCGGTTGACGGTGTTCAGGGCTCGGTGTTTCGGCCCGAGGAAACCGCCGGTGGCTACCAGCTCAGCGACCGCATGGTGTCGGTCGTGACCCGACGGCGTGCCGTCCTGTCGCCCATCGGCATCACAGCTGACGACAAAGCTGAGTACCCGGCCTGCGAAGGTGCTGGCCTCGATGGCCGCGAACGTCGCGTCGACGACAGCCTGATGGTCCCGGTTCTGGTCCTGACCGCCGGCGACCAAGATCTCGACCGGGCGGGCTTCGTCGATCAGCTCGCTCAGCGCGGCGACGACGGCCGGTTGCGCCCGTTCGACGGTGTCTCGCTGAAAACCAAGGAGGTGCAATCGTTCGCTCGCCACGCCGAGGATGGCGCAGGCCTGGGCGAGATCGGCCGGTGATTCAGCGGCGCTCGTCTGGGACGGTGTAGAGGGGGACCGTGCCGGTTGATCGGCCACGACCGCGATGTCGACCCTGACGCCCGCTGCTCGTTTGCGCGCCACGGTCGCCCCGCAGGCCAGGACCTCGCCGCCCGGATGGGGCGCGATGATCAGCGCGGAGCTGGTCGTGGACCGGACGGTTGTGTCCAACCCATGGCGAATGGTTCGCCGCCGTGCGGCTATAGCGGCACGTTGCGCGGTCGGCCCCAGTAGCCGCCTACCCAGCGACCCGAGTCGCTTCGGCGATGTTCTGCTCATACCCCCAAGCCCTCGCGATCCGAAGCGGGCCGCAGCCAACCGCCCGATCGGATATTCCGCCATCCCACCGCAATCAGCGCGTGGGCCCCGAGCATGAGCGGCCCCACGACCAGGATGCGAAGCAGGTTCGGTCCTAGCGCAGCGCCCGTGCCGGTGGTGGCGTCGAGCGCCGCCAGTGTTCCCAGCCCGACGAGCGAGGCGGCCGCGGCCCCCATCAACGGTCTGGTCACCCGCCCGGCGAGGGCGCGGAGATCGACACCGATGTGGGCGAGAACGAGCGCAAACAGGGGGAGCGCCAGTCCGAGCGCCACGACCGAATGCGCGAGAGCCGTGCCGCGGATGTCGCCCCGATTGGTGCCGATGATGAGAGCCGGCAACAACACCGCCAACCAGATCAACCGGATGAACAGCGCGAGCTGCGACCGGCCGAGGCCGACGAGGAGATCCCACACAAAGCCGCTGAGGACGCGCGCGCCGCCGAGGACCGCGAGAAAGCGCAGCGTCTCCACCGACGCCAGCCACTTGTCCCCGTAAACGAACAGCACGACCGGGCCGGCCAAGACCACCAACCCTGCGACCATGGGCACCAACAGGGTCACCAACACCCCGAAGGAATGGGCGAAACCGGCCTTCCATGCCGCATCGTCATCGCTCAATTCGCTGAACCCGGCGATAGAAACCCGTCTGATCGCCTGGGTCATCACCGTGCTCGGCCAGCTCGAGATGTTGAACGCGAGGAGATAGAAACCGAGCGGCACGGGACCGAGGATCGATCCGATGATCAGATAGTCGATGTTCAACAAGGTGTGTTCGACGAGGCTGCCGCCGCCGAGCGGAATCCCGAAACGCATGAGCTGGGCGGCCACCTGGCGATCGAAGGCCGGGCGAGGGACAAACGGGGCCAGCTTCAGGACGAGCGAACCGTTCACGAGCGCGCCGGCCAGGGTGCCGAACGCCAGGCTCCAAGCACCCGCCCCGGCGACGGCCGCGCCGATCGACACCGACACCGACACCGGAATCGAGGCGACCTCGCCGACGGTCAGCCGATCCTGGCGGAACTCTCGGTAGAGCAGACCCCGCGGCACGGTGATGATCCCGTCGATCAGGAGAATCGACGACAACAGGCGGAGCACGCCCGCCGATTCAGGGCTGTCGAACCCGTCGGCCAGCGCCGAGGAGCCGGCGAAACATGCCGTGTACAGCACGATGCTGGTGACGCCCACAATGGTCTGTGCAGTGCTCGCCGCGGCGGCCACATCGCCCCGCCAGCGGACGATGGCGAACCCCATGCCGACATCGTTGAAGCTCATGAGGATATTGGTGACCGCAAGGGCGACGGCGTAGACGCCGAAATCAGCCGGGGCGAGGACGCGGGCCAGCGCGATCCCGGAAAGGACCATCGCCAGCCGCAGCAGCATCTGGTTGGCAAAACTCCACCGCAGGGACGACCGCACCTTCTCGTCGAGCGGCGAACTGCCAGCGTGGTGTCGGGTCATAGCGCTACACCACGCTGGCAGAACAGAGGTCGGAGGGCAATGACCCGGCTACAGCCGGTGAATATTCGCCATCTCGGGCCGCTTCGTGCCGTTGACCGCGTCGAACACGGGAGTGGTCGTCTCGGCCAGCAGCTCGTAGGGGATCTCCGGGTGGGCGGTGAGCACGATGACCGCATCCGCCGCGTCGATGGCCTCGGGGGTCAACTCCACCGCCTTGATCACCTCACCATCGAAGGTGAGGCTGGGGACGTAGGGGTCCACATAGTCCACCTCGGCACCCGCGGTGCGGAGGATCTCGATGACCTTCACCGCGCGGGAGTTCCGCATGTCGCTCACCGAAGGCTTGAACGCGGCCCCGATGGCCAGAATCCGGGCATCTTTGAGGGCTTTGCCGTCGTCGTTGAGCATCGTTTGGAGTCGCAGACGGACATACTCGGCCATGCCGAGGTTGGTGTCGGCGGCCATGTCGATGAACTTGGTCTGGAAGTCGAAGATCCGTGCCCGCCATGACAGGTAGTACGGGTCCACCGGAATGCAATGCCCACCCGGCCCGATGCCGGGGTAGAAGGCCTGATACCCGAAGGGTTTCGTCGCGGCACCGTCGATGACTTCCCAGATGTCCACGTCCATGAGGTGGGCGAGCTGGGCCAGTTCGTTGACGAGGGCGATGTTGACCGCGCGGTAGGTATTTTCCAACAGCTTGGCCATCTCGGCCGAGGCGGGCGAGGAGAGGATCCTGACCAGACCCTCGGTCTCCATGGCCGATTCGAGCAGGGCTGCCGCGCTGGTCGAGCTGTCGTCGTCGACCCCGCCCACCACTTTCGGGGTGTTGCGCAGGGTCCAGGTGACGTTGCCCGGGTCGACCCGTTCGGGCGAGAAGGCCAGGCTGAAATCCACTCCGGCCCGTAGCCCGGACGTTTCGAGGATGGGCTGGACCACCTCGGTGGTGGTGCCCGGGTAGGTCGTCGACTGCAGGATGATAACCATCCCGGGCCGTAGGATCGATGCAACGGTTTCCGTGGCCGCCCGCACATAGGTGAGGTCGGGGGTCTTCGCCTCATCGAACGGTGTGGGCACGGCGATGAAGATCGCATCGGCCCGGCCAAGATCGTCTGGCACGTCCGTGGCGACGAACCGATCATCGACTCGTTGCGCGGCGATCCGTTCCGATACCACATCCTCGATGTGGCTGGACCCTCCATTGAGGGCCGCGATCCGTTCGGAATCCACGTCGAACCCGATAGATCGGTATCCAACTTCGGCGAACCCGACTACGAGAGGTAACCCCACATAGCCCAGTCCGACCACACCCACCGTGAGATCCCGTTCGGCGATCCGCCTCAGGAAATCCTCGCTCTTGCTCATCGCACTCCTCAAATCCGCCTGTCCAGAACTGCCGGGCTCGCTCAACCGCCGTAGGTCGCTTTCCACCATTGGAAGGTGCGCTCAAGTCCGTCTTCCAACGAGACCAGCGGTTGCCAGCCCAGCTCTTTGTGAGCTCGGCTGACATCGGGGACCCTCCGTCGGGTGTCTTCGAAACCGGCGCCGTAATAGCTCTCGTATGAGGTGGTCACGATATCGGAGCTCGACCCGACCGCAGCGCGGATCGTCTCGGCTAATTCGATGATCGTGGTCTCGTGTGGGTTACCAATGTTGTAGATCCGCCCGATCGCGTCCGGCTCGGTTCCGACCAGGTAGGTGCCGGCCACCGTGTCATCGACAAACGTGAAACTGCGGCTCTGCTGGCCGTCGCCATGGACGGTGATCACATCGCCGGCGAGGGCTTGCGAGATGAAGTGGGCCACGACGGAGCCGTAGCCGCGAGGGTCGATCCGGGGCCCGAACGAGTTGAAGTACCGCACGATCGAAACCGGGAGACCATGAGCGTGGTAGGCGAGGGCCAGATGCTCGTCGAGCGCCTTGGCGGTCGAGTACCCCCACCGATGGATCTTGGTCGGTCCGAGCACACGATCGTCGTCTTCGGACATCGGCACCTTGGGGGTCTTGCCGTACACCTCGGAGGTGGAGGCCACCATGATGCGGCGCCAGTGCTTGAAACACGCCGCGAGCACGTTCTCGGTGCCCCGCGAGTTCGTGATGAGGCCTTCGAGGGGAGCGTTGACGATGTGGTGCACGCCGACCGCGGCGGCGAGATGGAAAACCAGCTCGGCCCGGGCGACCTCACTTTCTACGAGGGCCTCGTCGAGAATCGAACCGTTCGTGAATCGAACCCGATCCAAGCAGTGTTCGATGTTCTGGATCTTTCCGGTTGAGAGGTTGTCCAAAATGGACACCTCATGGCCTTCGGTCAACAACCGATCCACGAGATGTGAGCCGATATAGCCGGCACCGCCGGTCACCAGTACGCGCATAGTGTCTCCTTCTGTCCACTATGACGGATCGGTCGCCGCGCCCGATGCATGAGTGGTCAGCGCAGATCGGGAGATCTAGAGTGACCGCATTCAGGAGACCGGATTGCGATACGACACCATTTCGTTTCTGTCGGACTACGGCCTTGCGGACGAGTTTGTCGGCGTGGCGAAGTCGGTGATCCGCCAGATCGCACCCGCGGTCTCGGTCATCGATGTGACCCATGACCTCGCGCCCCACGATGTGCGTGGTGGGGCATTGGCCCTAGCGAGGAGTGCTCAATACCTTTGCCCGGGGTTGGTATTGGCCGTGGTCGACCCAGGGGTGGGCACCGATCGGCGGCCGGTAGCGGTCGAGGTCGGTGATGGGATGTCGATACTGGTCGGCCCCGACAACGGCCTGCTCGCGCCGGCGGTGGCCATGGTCGGAGGAGCCGACCGGGCGGTCGTGCTCGATCGGCCGGATTATCACCTCCCCGGGCCGGGAGCGACCTTCGATGGTCGTGACATCTTCGCGCCGGTAGCTGCCCACCTGTGCGCCGGTGTGGCCCTGACCGATCTCGGCACCGAGATCCCAGTCGCAGGCCTCCAGCCGGGAGTTCTGCCGATCAGTCGCCGAGAAGGTGATGCGCTGGAAGCCGAGATCCTCTGGATCGACCGGTTCGGCAACGCCCAGCTCAATGTGGATCCGGACGATCTCGAAGCGTTCGGGGCGCGCCTGACCCTCACGGTCGGTGACAGGACCCAAGCGGCCGGTCGGGTTGGGTCGTTCGCTGAGATCGGCGTGGGTCGCATCGGGCTCATCATCGACAGCTACGGCCTGCTCGCCATCGCCGCGAATCAGATGTCGGCCGCGGCCGAACTCGACTTGGCGCCCGGGGACCAGGTCACCATACGAACGATCGACGACGCCGAGAACCCTGACAGCGGCACCCGCTCGGTGCCGGTGGCCATGAGTCCGAGATCTGGGAGCCCGAGATCTGGGGGTGAACGGTGAGACCGGGTACGACATTGGTCATCGCGGTGCTGTTGTTCGCCCTGCTGGGCGCGGCCGCGCTGCAATTCTTCTTCCTTGCCCAATAGCCGAGCGCCGAGTTTCGAGCCGACAGCCTTTCGGACCGATCTACGAACCAAGCTCGCTCATGTTTGGTTCGGGTGCGCCGGTCGAAGTGGCCTGCGCCGAGGACAGCCCCGCGGGTGACGACTCGGTGGTATCGGCCAGGTACATGAACCGATGGGTCGTGAAAATGGTGTTTCCCTCCCGGACGACCCCGACGCCGACATGGGTGTACAGGGGGTCGATCAGGTTCTCGTAGTGGGTCGGACTGGCGATGAACGCCTCCATCAGAGGCGTCACAGCGCCTCCCATCCCGACGTTTTCGCCCACCTTCAGCCAGGGTTGGGTTATTCCGGCGGTGATCTTCGGCGCATGAGAAATCGCGCCCACCTCGGCCATGCTGTCGGCCCAGTAACGCGATGCGGTGATCAGCTCCCGGTCGACGATCAAAGGGTTTAGGCCCTGAGCGATCCGAAGCTGGTTGATCGCGGTGACGAAGTTTGCTTCGTGGGTGCCTGGATCCGCGGCGGCCTCGCTCTGGCCGCCGACCACGACAGGCACGGACATGAGCAGGGTCACCAACAGCAGGGCCAGAACCCCGCCGAGTGCTCTGAGTTTCGCCATCGCCGTCCACTCCCGCAATCTCGGCGCGACAAGAGGAGCGCCCGCTCACCCTTTGCCTTCACCGTCTCCGCCGTTCACCCGCTCCAACCCGATGGTGGGAATCTCAGATGAGCAGCACTAGATCAACGGCAGGCCGAATGGCCGCCTTGAGAGGCTCGCTTGCCAAACGGCGTGGAGGCTCCACCACCGCCCGATGATTGTGCGCTTGTGAAACAGGTGGGTGGCCGGTAGCGTCAAGAACCGTGGCACAGCGGCATCGCATCCCAGAGGCCACGGTGGCTCGTCTGCCGGTCTACCTCCGCAGCCTGCTCGAGATGGCCGGAGCGAGCACCCCGACCGTGTCGTCGGAACAACTCGCCGAGATGGCCGGGGTCAATGCCGCCAAGGTCCGAAAGGACCTTTCATACCTCGGTTCCTATGGCACTCGCGGTGTGGGCTACGACGTGGAGTACCTGCTGTTCCAGATGCGCCATGAGCTGGGCCTGACCCATGACTGGCCGGTCGTCATCTGCGGTGCAGGAAACCTCGGCCAGGCGCTGGCCAACTATGGCGGTTTCAGCGAGCGGGGGTACCCGATAGCGGGGGTGGTTGATACCGATGCCGACAAGGTCGGGTCGGTCATAGGTGGTGTGGCCGTTCGTCATGTGGACGACCTGCCGGCCATCGCCGCGGATCGCGGCATATCGATCGGCGTCATCGCCACGCCGGCCGAGGTGGCCCAGGACGTGGCCGACCGACTGGTCGCCGCCGGTGTCGGGTCGATTCTGAACTTCGCCCCCTCCCTCGTATCGGTGCCCGAACATGTATCGCTCCGCAAGGTCGATCTCGCCGTGGAATTGCAGATTCTCAGCTTCTACCAGCAGCGTCGCGAGCCGATCGCTCATGAGCGCTAGCTGCTACCCGACGGGTGCGCCGCGGTTGGCATAGTCGGGCGAATTCGGGGACCATGGGGGTTCCCCTGTTCCCTGTCGCGCACCGAGGCGACCCGTGTCTGTCGTAGCGATCGGGCTGCACGCCCGTTCCCTTCCTCTCCATGTCTTCGAGCGCTTGTCGCTCGACGTGGTGAGTCGTGCCAAGTTGCGCGCCCATCTGGTCTCGTCGTCCGATGTCGGCGAAGCCGTCGTCGTGTCGACCTGCAATCGGCTGGAGGTCTATGTCATGGCCGAACGGTTCCATGGCGCCTACGCGGAGATCAGGAACGGGATCTCGTTGATTGGTCAGGTGGCGCCGGAGGACTTCAGCGATCAGCTGTATGCCCACTATGACCTCGAGGCGGCCGAGCACCTCTTCGGGGTATCGACCGGTCTCGATTCCGCTGTTGTCGGGGAGCACGAGATCTTGGGTCAGGTCCGCTCGTCCTGGGAGGAGGGTTTGGCCGATGAAACCTCCGGGGCCGGCCTCAACCTGCTGTTCCGTCACGCGCTCGAAACCGGCAAGCGGGTCCGGACCGAGACCGGAATAGCGCGAGGCATAGCGTCGATTTCCCAGGCGGCGGTGGCTATGGCTACCGAACATCTCGGCGCCTTGCGCGACAAGCGGGTGGTGATCCTCGGAGCGGGGGAGATGGGTGAGGGCATGGCACTTTCACTCGCCGACGCCGGACCGGCTGAGATCCTCGTGGTCAACCGGACGCCGGAACGAGCGGATGCGCTCGCTGCTCGGGTCGGAGGTCGCGCCCTGCCGCTCGAGGAACTGGGCCGAGCCCTCATCGACACCGACGTTCTGCTCACCTCGACGGGCGCAAACTCATTGTTGGTGGATCATGCCTCGATCGAACCCACGGTCGAAGCCCGAGGAGGTCGAGATCTGTTGATCGTCGATATCGCGGTGCCGCGCGACGTCGATAGTGCCGTGGGTTCACTCGCCGGCGTCACTCTGCTCGACATGGACGACCTCCGGGCCTTCGCCGAGCGGGGTCTCGCCTCGCGTCGCGACGAAATCGGTGCCGCTCGAATCATTGTCGAGGCCGAGCTCGAACGGTTCGCCGGCGAACTCTCGGCCCGGGAAGTTGCTCCCCTGGTCGCCGCTTTGCGCATGGGAGCCGACGCCACCCGCTCCGCCGAGCTGGAGCGCTACCGGACACGCTTGGACGCCCAGCAGTTGAACGCAGTCGACGCGCTCACCAAGGCCATTGTGGCCAAGCTGCTCCACCAGCCGACGGTGGAGCTCAAGCGAGCGGCGGGGACCGCTCGAGGGGCCCGGCTCGCGGAGTCGATGCGCGAGCTGTTCGACCTGTGAGCGGTCCGGCGCAGGTCGCGGGTTGTCGGCCGGATCGAGGCTGACGTGCAACTCCTCGCCGCGACCCGCACCAGTCCTCTCGCCCTGTGGCAAACCCGTGAGATCGAAGCCTTGCTCCAACGGGTCGATCCTACGATCGAGCTGACGCCCGTCCTGGTCGACACCCCAGGTGACCTCAACACCGACGTGCCCCTCAGCCAGATCGGTGGAAAAGGGGTGTTCGTCAAGAACGTCGAGGCCATGATCCTCGATGGCCGGGCCGACATCGCCGTGCACTCGGGTAAGGACATGCCCGCCCAACTCGCCGAGGGTTTGATCATCGCCGCGGTGCCCGAGCGGGGCGATGCTCGGGATTGTCTCGTCGGGGCGGCATTGGCCGATGTCCCCACCGGCGGTTCGATCGCGACGGGCTCGCCCCGGCGACGGGCACAGCTGAAGATGCTTCGTCCCGATCTCGTCGTTCCCGAGCTGAGGGGCAATATCGGTACGCGCCTGAAGAAGTCGGCGGGGTTCGATGCCATCGTGATGGCCACCACCGCGCTCGTGCGGCTCGAAATGGAGGAGCGGATCGCGGAGATTCTCGAGCCCGACGTCATGCTTCCCCAGGTCGCTCAGGGCTCGCTGGCGGTGGAGTGCGTCGGGTGGCTCACCCCGCTCGTCGAGCTTCTCGCCCAGATCGAGCATCCACCTTCGCGTCTCCGGTTCGACGCGGAACGAGCCTTCCTCGATGAGCTGGGTGGTGACTGTGAGCTGCCCGCCGGAGCTTATGCCGAACTGGACGGTGAGCAGATCTTCCTGCGGGGTGTGCTCGCCTCGCCGGATGGTTCGACGATGGGACAAGAACACCGGCGGGGGACCGACGCCGACGAGGTGGGCCGAGGGGTGGCGCGGGCGCTACTCGACCGCTTCCCTCGCGCTCCGGTGCCGGTCGGGGACAGGCCCGGCGCCGTCTGAGGATGGCCCATCAAAGCCGACCCGAGGCGCGCCGGGCGCCCTCGTCTGCGGTTGGGTCTCCCTCGGCTGGGTTGCTCGCCGGTCGGGCCATCGTGGTCACGAGGGCTCGGACCCAGGCGTCGGACCTGGCCACCCGCCTGGCCGACCTGGGCGCGGAGCCGCTCGAGGTGGCGGCAATCGCCATCGAGGAGCCGGTGGACGGTGGGGTGGCCTTGCGGCGGTCGCTCGCCCGGCTCGAGGACTACGACTGGCTGGTCGTCACCTCCACGAACGGAGCCGAGAAGGTGGTCGCAGCATTGTCCGGTCGTGCTCCAACCACCGATCTGCGCATTGCCGCGGTGGGTCCCCGCACCGCCGAGGTGTTGGAGCGGGCCGGTGTCCGGGTCGACCTTCAACCCGAGCGGGCCGTCTCGGAATCGCTGGTGACGGCATTCCCACCCGGCCGCGGATCGGTGCTCCTCGCGGTGGCCGAAGCCACCCGGGACGTCATCGAGTCGGGGTTGGCGCGCCTTGGCTGGACCGTGGACCGGGTCGTCGCCTATCGGACGGTCGGGACCCGGCCGTCGGCTCACGAGTTGGCGGCGCTGGCCCGGGCCGATGCCATCACGTTCACGTCGTCCTCGACGGTCGCTCGCCTGCTCGAGCACGTGGCGGTGACCGACCTGCCACCGGTTGTTGCCTGTATCGGGCCGATCACCGCGGCAACCGCCCAAGCGGCTGGGGTGGAAGTGAACGCCGTGGCTGATCAACACACCATCGATGGGCTCATCATGGCCCTCGTCGCGGTCTACGTTCCGGATCACGAAGCGGGGTGACGGCCCGGGTCAGAGCCTCGCAGAGCCGGGAGTCGAGGCGGAAGGTTCTCGTTCGGCTCGATCCTCTGCGGGAGCGCGGGGGTACGATCGGCCAGTGAGCTTCCCTCAACGACGACTCCGCAGGTTGCGGCGCACCCCGGCCATGCGCCGCATGGTTGCCGAGACCCGTCTGAGTCCCGACGACCTGATCGCCCCCTTGTTCATCCGCGAGGGCATCGATGAGCCCCAGCCCATCGCGTCGCTTCCGGGCGTCGTACAACACACCCGGGAGTCCCTACGCAAAGAGGTGGCCGAGCTGGCCGCGCTCGGCATCCCGGGGGTGATCCTGTTCGGGGTGCCGCTCAACAAGGATCCGGAGGGATCCGAAGCATGGAATCCCGACGGCATTGTCCAAGTGGCGCTGAAGGATCTGCGTGATGATGTGGGTGACGACCTGGTGATTATGGCCGACCTGTGTCTGGACGAGTACACCGACCACGGCCACTGCGGCCTGCTCACCCCCAGTGGTGACGTTGACAACGATGCCACGATCGAGCTCTATGCCCAGGCGGGAGTGGCGCAGGCCGAGGCGGGTGCCGATGTGGTCGCTCCGTCCGGAATGATGGATGGCCAGGTCATGGCCATCCGCGACGGGCTCGACGATGAGGGTTTCGAGCACGTCTCGATCATGGCGTACGCCGCCAAGTTCGCCTCAGCGCTCTACGGTCCGTTCCGCGATGCGGTCGACGTGACCATCAGCGGCGGCGGTGACCGCAAGGGCTATCAACAGGACTTCCGTAATGTGCGCGAGGCGATGGAAGAAATCCGTTTCGATCTCGGCGAGGGTGCCGACATCATCATGGTGAAACCGGCCCTGTCGTATCTCGATGTGATCGCCCATGCTCGGGCTCAGGTCGATGTCCCGGTCGCGGCGTACCACGTGTCGGGTGAGTTCGCCATGATCAAGGCCGCGGCGGCCAATGGCTGGGTCGACGGCGATGCCGTCGCGTTTGAGCATCTCACCTCGATAAAGCGAGCGGGTGCCGACATGATCCTGACCTATCTGGCCAAGGAGGTCGCGGCGGTTCTGTGATCGAGGTCGGTCGGGTTGGGCGTCGAGCACCGAGCCGCAAGTACGCTCTGCGTCGATGGGGCTAGCGAATTTCGAAGAACGTCTCGCACCGGTCCTCGCCTTGGTGGCAGAACGGGCCGATTGGAGCAACGAACATCGTCGGCCCGATGGCGAGGTGTTCCAGGCCCTGGCGGCCGCCGGGATGCTCAGGATGATGGCGCCCTCGCACTACGGAGGGCAGGGGGCCGAGCCCGAGGAGTTCCTGGCGGCCGTCGAGGCCGTCGGTCGTATCGATGGTTCTGCCGCCTGGACCATGATGACGCTCAACGAGGAAATCGGTATCGCCTCGGCCTATCTGCCGGCCGAGTCGATGACGTCGTTGTTGACTGATCAACCCGACATAATCATCGCCGGTTCGGGGGTGGCGGTCGGCCGAGCTGTCGCCACCGCGGGCGGGTGGCTGGTGAACGGGCGTTGGAAGTTCGTCACGGGATCACCCGTGGCCGACCGGCTGATTCTGGCCTCGCTGGTCCGCCGCGACGGTGCTGACTCGGGGTCGACCCGCCAACCTCGCCAGGTGTGTTTCGCCCTCGTTCCGGTGGACGATGTCGTCATCGAGGACACCTGGCAGGTAGCTGGGCTTCGCGGTACGGGTAGTAACGATGTCGTGCTGCAAGACGTGTTCGTACCCGATCGCTGGGCCGGGGTCATCGGTGGGGGAGATCTACCCCTACCCGACACGCCGTTCTACCGTTTGGCCAACGGTCTGAGATTCCCGTTCCCGAAAGTCGGCGTTGCGGTCGGAATAGCGCGGGCGGCACTGAGCGAGTTCGACGAACTCGCCCGAACCAAGCGGCCCTCGCTCCAGCCAGGGCTGCTCGCCGAACGCCCGAGCGCGCAGGCTGCGATGGCCAATGCCGAGGCGCTGATCGGGTCGGGTCGGGCGTGGGTCCGAGATCAGGTCGCCGCCCTGTGGTCGCTGGCTTGTGCCGACCGGCCTATCCCTGCTCCACTCCACGCCCGGGTGCGTCTGGCCAGTTCCTATGCCGTTGTGTCGGCGATTCAGGCCGTGGAGGAACTGGCTTCGGCTGCCGGGACCACGGCCGGCCAGCTCGACGGCCCCTGGCCTCGCCTCTTGGCCGACGTCCGCGCGGTCGGGCAACACTTCATGGTCGCTCCCCATCAGATGCAGACCGCGGGACGGGTACTGCTCGGCGAGCAAGCGGACGACCCAGCGTTCTGATCGTGGCGGGTATCGTCAGGCCGTGACGAATGACACCAACGCCAGTCTGTACGATCGTGCCCGAGCGGTTATCCCCGGTGGAGTCAATTCACCGGTTCGAGCCTTTGGGTCGGTCGGCGGTGCCCCCTATTTCGTCGCACGCGCGCTCGGCTCGGCGATCTGGGATGTCGAGGGGAATCAGTACATCGACTATGTCCAGAGCTATGGGGCATCGATCCTCGGTCACGCCGACCCGGACGTGATCGCGACCATCCGGTCGGCGGCGGGTGCGGGTACGACCTACGGCGCGCCCACCGAACGGGAAGTCCTGATCGCCGAGGAGATCGCCGATCGAGTGGAGGGGGTGGAGATGGTTCGGCTGGTCAACAGCGGGACCGAGGCGGCCATGTCCGCAGTCCGCCTGGCCCGCGGCGCCACGGGACGTAACCGGGTCGTGAAGTTCGCCGGCAATTACCACGGTCACTCGGACTCGCTGCTCGCAGAGGGCGGAAGCGGGGTCGCCAACCAAGGTCTGTCCGGGTCGATTGGCGTGCCTTCCAGCGCCGTGGCCGATACCGTCGTGGCGCCCTACAACGTTGTGCCGGAGATCGACGACACGGTGGCGGTCGTCGTGGTCGAACCGGTGGCGGCGAACATGGGCCTGGTCTCGCCCGAGCCCGGCTTCTTGAGCGGCCTGCGCGAGGCGTGCGACGCGGCCGGTGCGCTACTGATGTTCGACGAGGTAATCACCGGGTTCCGCTTGGCGCGAGGGGGTGCGGTCGAGGTGTTCGGAGTCCGGCCGGACCTTTGGGCCTTCGGGAAGGTGATCGGGGGCGGGCTGCCCATCGGGGCCTTCGCCGGGTCGCGTCAGATCATGGAGCAGCTCGCACCGGTCGGCCCGGTGTATCAAGCCGGCACCCTTTCGGGGAACCCGGTGGCCACCGCGGCGGGTTTGGCGGTCCTCGCCAAGCTCGATGCTCCGGCCTACGCGCGACTGGTCGATATCGCCACCCGGCTGGCGACGATGCTCCACGATGCGATAGCCGGAGCGGGTGTGGCGGTGAGCGTGCCTCGGGTCGGCCCTTTGTTGGGCCTGTATTTCACGACCGACCCGGTCATCGACTACGACTCCGCCAAGGTGGCGGCCGACAACGGCTTGTACGCACCGTTCTTCCACGGGATGTTGGAGCGAGGCGTGGCACTGGCCCCTGGCCCGTACGAGGCCTTGTTTCCCAGCCTGGCCCATTCCGATGAAGATCTGGAGCGTACTGCGGTGGCGGCCGCGGAGACCGCCGCCACCCTGTCCGTCTGAGGGCCACGGGAGCCGCTCTTCGGTGAGCTTCCCGGCGGCAGTCCGCACTGGGCCGGGGGATCCACGAAGGGTTAGTGTCGGGCAAAACGTCCGTCAATGAGGTGGAAAAAATGAAGGCTGCGGTGTTGCACGAGATCCCCGGTGATCTCGCCATCGACGAGGTCCAGATCGACAAGCCTGCACCGAACGAGGTGCTCATCCAGACGACCCACGCCGGTCTATGTCACAGCGACCTGCATTTCATGGATGGGCATTGGCAGACGGCGTTGCCCTCGGTGATGGGTCACGAATCGGCCGGCCTCGTGCAAGCGGTCGGAGACGACGTGCAGATGTTCCAGAAGGGCGATCATGTCATCGCCTGTCTGTCGATCTTCTGCGGCTCGTGCAAGCATTGCCTGACCGGTCACCCCAACCGCTGTGCCAACAATGCGGCCGTCTCCCGGCCAAAGGGATCGAAACCGCGACTCTCCACTCCGGAGGGCCAGGAACTCACCCAGTTCGCTCGCCTCGGGGGCTTCGCCGAGGAGATGCTCGTGCACCAGAACGCGCTGGTGAAGGTCAAAGAGGAGATGCCCCTCGACAAGGCCGCGCTCATCGGCTGCGGGGTCACGACGGGTGTCGGCGCGGTGTTCAAGACGGCCCAGATCGAGCCGGGTAGCGTCTGTGCCGTGTTTGGCGCCGGGGGTATCGGGCTCTCCGCCGTGCAGGCGTGTCGTATCGCGGGAGCGGGTCGAGTGATCGTGATCGACGTGGAGGACGACAAGCTCGAGGTGGCCAAGACGGTGGGCGCCACCGATGTCATCAACGGCGCGACCTCCAACGCCACCGAGGTCGTCAAGGAAATGACCGGTGGGGAAGGCGTTGACTACGCCTTTGAATGCATCGGGCTGAAATCCACATGTGAGCAGGCCTGGAAGATTGCCGGAGTCGGAGGCACCGCGGTCATCGTCGGCATGATGCCCTTCGGCGAGAAGATCGAGATCCCCGGTTACGAAGTGTTCATGAAAGAAAAGACCCTCAAGGGATCGATGATGGGCTCGAACTCGTTTCGGGTCGACATGCCCCGCTATGTGGACATGTACCTCGATGGCCGCTTGATGCTCGACGAGATGGTCAGCCAGACGATCGGCCTGGACCAGATCAACGAGGGGTACCAAGACATGCGTGACCGCAAGGTTGCCCGCACGGTGATCGATTTCGCCTGAGGCCCTGAGCTGTCCTGGATGCCCATCCAACGGCTCGGTAGAACCACACCCCCAGCGCAACAAGGAGAACTGAGATGAAAGCAGCTGTACTACACGAAAGCCCCGGTGAGCTGGTCATCGAGGATGTCAGCATCGACAAACCTGCGGCCAACGAAGTGCTGGTCCAGACCACCAACGCGGGGCTCTGTCACAGCGATCTGCACTTCATGGATGGCCACTACAGCACCAGGATGCCCGCGGTGATGGGTCACGAGTCCGCCGGGATCGTGCAAGCGGTCGGCGAGGACGTGGAGTACGTCAAGCCGGGGGATCATGTCATCGCCTGTCTGTCGGTGTTCTGTGGCAACTGCCAGGACTGCCTGTCGGGCGCCCCGTACCGTTGTCGGAACAATCGTGCGGTCTCGCGGCCGAAAGGCGCCACCCCGCGTCTGAGTAAGGACGGCGAGACCTACCAACAATTTGCTCGGCTGGGCGGATTCGCCGAGGAGATGTTGGTTCACCAGAACGCTCTGGTGAAGGTCGACCGGGACATGCCGCTCGACAAGGCCGCGCTGATCGGCTGTGGCGTCACCACCGGGATGGGCGCGGTGTTCCGTACCGCTGCGGTCCGTCCGGGTGAGACGGTCGTAGTGATCGGGGCCGGGGGTATTGGGCTCTCGGCTATCCAAGCGGCTCGAATCGCAGGCGCAGGGATGGTCATTGCCGTCGATGTCACCGACGAAAAGCTTGAGACCGCCAAGACCGTTGGAGCAACCCACGGGATCAACGCCATCACCGTGCAGGATCCAGTGCAGGCAGTCAAGGAGCTGACCGGGGGTCTGGGTGTGGACTACGCCTTTGAGGCGCTCGGTATGAAAGTCACCGCCGAACAGGCTTTCCACATGATCCGTCCGGGCGGAACGGCCACGGTCATCGGCATGGTGCCTGTGGGTGAGAACATCGAGATTCCCGGCCACGAGCTGCTCAACGACAAGAAGCTTCAAGGATCGATGATGGGCTCCAACCAGTTCCGGACCGACATGCCCCGGATGGTCGACATGTATCTTGATGGCCGGCTTCTGCTCGATGAGATGGTGAGCCAGACCATCAGCCTCGACCAGATCAACGAGGGCTACCAGGACATGCGTGACCGCAAGGTGGCTCGCACGGTGATCAACTTCTAGCGACTTGTCCGGTTGGTCACCCTTCCCGAAAGAACAAAAAAACCCCGCATCCGCTTGCTGTGTGCAGGCGGATGCGGGGTTTCACTTTTGTGGTGGTCTACTCCGCTTCGCCCTCGGCGGGGACGATATGCTCCACCTCGATCAGTTCGAGGAGATGGTCCACCCGGCCGGCTTCGAGACCGGTGTCGGGTCCCTTCTCGTCTAGGCCGGTGAGCCAGGCTTCCTGGTCGGGCACCTCGCCCGAGAGGACCTCACGCTCGTGTCGGACGACGAGGAGTAGTTCTTCTTCGGTCAAGATGTCACCAAAGGCTGGCATTCCACCGGTGCTGGGCTTGCCGCCGTCTCCGTAGACACCGTCCACGGCACCACCGGCCGAGCCGAGTGTCACCCACCGAAGCTGGTCGACGGGGTTCGCAAACGTCTGCAGCACGGCCCCATCGCTCAGCGGCGGGAAACTGCCCACCCCGCCACCGCTCGGACCATGGCAGCTGGCGCAGTTGGAGGAGTAGATCTCACCGCCTACATCGAGGAAACTCTCCCCCCCGGATTCGACCGGGCTCAGGGTGCCGGCATAGATGAACGCCCACACGGGCATGAGCGCCAGCACGGGCAGGGCCCAGTACGGCACCCGCCGGCGGCGTTCGGCCGCCTCTATATAGGGCGGTGTGGGCGCGGGTGCGGCCACCACCACCTCGGCAGGGTTTTCAGGAGCGATCGGGCCTTTCGGCACGGGGGCCGCCCCCCCTGCCGCAACGACGGCGCCACCGCCCGCGGCCGCGGCACTGGCAGGTGCGGCGTCATCACCGCCGCTGACGGGCAAACCCAGCGCCTGACGGCGACTGCGGGTGCGTTCGAGAAGATGTTCAGGAATCTCGGTCAACGGGCCCTCCGGTGGACACGAGCCATGGGACTGCTGGCATTACCGGGCCCAGTCGTTGGGAAGAACCCCAAACCTCTGTGACCGGCACGTGATCGCCGAGCTGTGTAGCCGGTGATCACCATCGACCTGGTGGTCGTATGGCCGTCGCCAAACATAGTGTGCTCGTCGCAGTTCTCGTAATCAGCTCGGCGCCGGCCTCTCTGACGGCTCCAGGATCGTCCCGCGAGCAGCCGGCCTTCATCCCCGGACGTCGGTCCGCCGAGGGCACGGTGCCTTGCACCGCTGGGGAACGTGCTAAACAACTTGGCGCCTGCCGATAGGCACTCTCACAGGCTCGAGTCGAAACCCGGCTCGGCCTGGCCGGCTCGTCCGGTTATCATTGTGAGAGATTTCACGAGCCCGCGAACGAGGTAGAGAGCGTGGTCGCATTCGTCACGTCGTTAATCGTCTTGGCCTTGCTGGTTATGCCCATCTTCGCGTTGATGAAGCGGCGCCCGGTCGGAGCTTCCCTCAGCTGGGGCGAGGCCATGTTCGCTTCCACATATGTGTTCATGATCCTCTTCTGGGTGTATGGAGTCGTTCCGCACCAGTGGCTGACCTGGGCCGACAACGAGCTCAACTGGCGTCCGGACCGCATTCTGGTCGGCCCCGGCGAGATCCTGGACCAGCTCCTACCCTTCACCCTCACCTATCTGGTGCTGCGCGACGTCATTGCCGCCGGCATCTACATCGTGGCGCTGGGCATCAACATGGCCATGTTCTCGATGTGGCAAGGCCGTGGTGAACGAGAAGAGGCCAAGCGCAAAGCGCTCACCGAGGCCAGCACTTCCCGCTACGGGCGGCCCCTGGTGAAGAAGGCTCAAGCATGACGACCACCGACGCCAACCCACCATTACCGGAGTTTCGGGACGACTACGTCCTTCACGAGGTCGATGCGGCATGGCTGGCCCAGGCGGTCAAGCCCAAGCAGTTCATCCATATCGATCAGTCCGAGTGCATCATGTGCGAGGGCTGTGTGGACATCTGCCCGTGGAAGTGCATCCACATGGTCTCTCCCGACGCCATCGACGAGGCCTACGACACCGAACGGCCGGGCGTCGATCCGTCCGACCATGTGATCTTTACGATCGACGATGACGTGTGCACCCGTTGCGCACTGTGCGTCGACCGTTGTCCCACCGGGGTGATCATCCTCGGCAAGATCGGCGATCCCGCCCCCGAGGGGGATCAGCATCAACGGACCAACGCCCATGGCTACTCGTACGGAATGCGGCTCGGATGACCTCCTGTGAGCCCGTCGGCTCCCTGGCCGCATCTGTCGACTCGTCACACCCCGACTGCATTCCCTACAGTCGGCCCCGATCCATCGCGAAGAGCTAGAAGGAGCACCTGTGGCGAAGACTGGCCCGTCACTCCGGGAGCGGATGACCGAGAACGCATCAAGCTCGTTGAGCGACACCCTTGATGGTGTCCAAGACAGCCAGGCCTGGAACTCCATCTTCCGGCCGGGCTCCATCTTTCGGAAGGGCTACACCGACAGCCCCCGAAATCGGTCCTACGTAATCATGAACAGTGTGCTCTATCACCTGCACCCCGTGAAGGTGAAGCGCCACGCAGTGAAGGTCAGTTACACCCTGTGTCTGGGTGGCCTGAGCTTTTTCTTGTTCATCGTCCTGACCATCACCGGCATCTTCTTGATGTTCTTCTATCGCCCAACGGCCGCCCAGGCCTGGGATGACATCTACACCCTCCACACCTCGGTGGCCTTCGGGCTGCTCGTGCGAAACATGCACCGGTGGGGGGCGCACCTCATGGTGCTGTCGGTGTTCTTGCACATGGCGCGAGTCTTCTATCACGGGGCGTACAAGGCTCCGCGCGAGTTCAACTGGGTGATCGGCGTCAACCTGCTCCAGTTCACCTTGCTGTTGTCCTTCACCGGGTACCTGTTGCCCTGGGATCAGCTGGCTCTGTGGGCGGTGACGGTAGGTACGAACATGATGGGCTACACGCCGGTCTTCGGTGATCAGGTGCGATTCGTTCTCCTTGGGGGCAAGGAGATCGGCACCGACACCCTGTTGCGCTGGTATGTGCTGCACGTATTGCTGTTGCCCTTCGTCGTCGTGATCTTCATGGCGATCCATTTCTGGCGAGTCCGTAAGGACGGGGGGATCTCCGGCCCGCTCTAGGCGACTGGAGACCAGGACCGAAAGAGAGACGACACCATGACTGAGATCCCTGAACACCTGCGGAAGAGAGCCGAAGCCGCCCGCAAAAAGGCTGAGGCCAGCCAGGCCCCCAGCGGCGGCGACGCCGCGGCCACCGGCGACACCGCTAGTGGTGCCGCGGCCGAGAAGATTCCTGCTCACCTGCTCGACCGGTCCAAAGCTGCGGCTGACCGCGCCGCTGTCGGCGAGGCCGGTACCGCGGTGGCTGAGGCTGGTGGTGGCGGGGTCGCCGTCGAGACCCGGGTGGTAGCGAGCGGACCACAGGGCCACACGCAGCGTTTGTTGACGGTGGTGAAATCAGGCTCGATCCAGGACGTGCGGGCCAAGCCCGTCGACAAGGTCCACACCTGGCCCCATCTGCTGGTCGTCGAGTTCGTGGCCGCACTGGTGTGCCTGGTCTTCCTGGTCGTGTTCTCGATCTTCGTGAACGCTCCCCTTCTCGAGCTGGCCAATCTCAACCAGACTCCAAATCCGTCCAAGGCCCCGTGGTACTTCCTCGGCCTCCAGGAACTGTTGACCATGTTCCATCCCATGGTCGCCGGGGTGACCATCCCGGGGATGGGGCTGATCATCTTGATCCTCGCTCCGTACATGGACAAGAACCCGTCCAACAAGCCCGAGGATCGCAAGTTCGCCATCAGTCTCATGACGGTTCACCTCATGTTCTGGGCGACTTTGGTCATGATCGGATCTTTCTTCCGGGGCCCCGGGTTCAACTTTGTGTGGCCTTGGACTTCCGGCTTGTTCTTCGAGCTGTGATCCCAGCCATGACTCTGATCCCAAGCCCGGCTCCTGCGGTGCGACCGATGGGGCAACTCAACGAGGAGGCCCAACGATGACAACTGGGACCATTATTCTCCTGGCGGTGATCGCCCTTGTCGTGCTGGTCGGCATCTTGTTGGTGTCGTCGAGCCGACGGCGTGATTCGAGCCGAGCGGTCGGCGTGCTGTCCGAGGAGACCAAAGCACGCGACAAGGTGAGTGCGACGAGCGCACCCGCGGTGACCGGCCGGACCTACGAGCGCGAGGTCGCGCTACAACGGGTCGGCGGCGCCGAGATCGTGCCAGTGACCTCGAGCGCCCCCGTGGCGTTCGTGCCACCGGATCCCGAGACCATCGGCGTCTCCCGTCGCCAGTTCCTCAATCGAGCGATCGTGGTTTGGTTCGCTTTCGGCCTCCAAGCGTTCGGGCTGGCGGTCATCGGATTCCTCTGGCCCAAGGTCAGCGGTGGATTCGGGTCGCGGATCAATGTCGGTGAAGTCAATGACGTCAAGGCCGCGGTTCGAGCCGGGAACGGATTCTTCTATGTGCCCGAGGGTCGGATGTGGATCACCGAGTACCCCGAGGCCGCTCTGGAGAAGGCGAGAGAAGTGTACTCCGCCTCGGAGCTACCGGGTATGGAAGCCGGTCTCCTCGCCCTCTGGCAGACCTGTCCTCACCTCGGTTGCCGGGTCCCGGAATGTGCCTCATCCCAATGGTTCGAATGTCCGTGCCACGGGTCCCAATACAACCGGGTCGGAGAAAAGAAGGGTGGCCCCGCCCCCCGGGGCATGGACCGATTCGCCATGAGCGTCGACGACAGCGGTAACTTCATCGCCGACACCGGCCTCATCGTGCCGGGTCCCGCCATTGGAACCAACACGACCGGTCAGGAAGCCGAAGGGCCCAACTGCATCGGGCAAGCTTCGGAGCACTAGGTGACTACCGCAATTCTCGCTCAGGTCTCGTCAACCCAACGGAGTTTCGGCCTTGTTATTGCCGTTCTGGTCTTCGTTGGGTTCGTCGTCTACCTGTTCATCAACATTCGCCAGTCCCGCGCCGAGGTCGGCAGTGAGATTGAGCTGGCGGCCAACCGCAAGCCCTACTTCTCCGACGAGGAGCTTGAAGGGGTCAAGCTGGACCGCTCCCTGACCTGGGGCCTGGCCCTGCTCGTGATCGCCGGGATCTCGGTTCCGCTGTACTGGTTGGCCGAACCGGGTCGCCAGGCTGGAGCCGTCCAAGAGTTCGACCGCATTTTCACCGCTCGGGGCGAGCGCAACTTCGCATCGACCGCCGATGGCGGCCTGGGCTGCGCCGGTTGTCACGGACCCAACGGGGTGGGTGGCTCGGCCCCCCATACCCTCACCGCTGCGGACGGCTCCTACATCGATTCGGTGAGCTGGAAGGCTCCTGCGCTCAACACCATCTACGAGCGTTACGACCGAGAAGAGGTCCGCTGGATTCTCAACTTCGGTCGGCCCTTCTCGCCGATGCAAGCATGGGGCACGCCTGGTGGTGGCCCACTCACCGAACAGCAGGTCGACAACCTGCTCGACTATCTGGAATCGATCCAGCTCTCCGACGATGAGCTCGCCACCGAGGTGTCTGAACTCATCGCGGCGGCCGACGAAACCGGCCTGTACTCGAGCCCGGGTGAAATGTTGTTCAACCTTGGCCTCAACAGCGACGCGGCCGCGGGCGCCTACTCCTGTGGGCGTTGCCACACCCCGGGCTGGTCCTATGGTCAACCCGAAAACCCTGGCGGTGGGGCCTACGGGCCATCGCTGGTCGGTGTGTCGAGCACGTTCAGCGACAAGGAACAGATGATCGACTTCATCGCCTCGGGGACCGAAGAAGGCCAGACCTATGGCAATCAAGGGATCGGCCAGGGTGGCGGTCAGATGCCAGGCTTCGAGACCATTTTCACCAGAGAGCAGATCGCAGCCATCGTCGACTATGAATGGTCGCTGACGGGCGATGAGCCCTCGCCGGGTTTCACCATCGGGGGTCAACCACTCGATGCTGACGGGACCGACGAAGGCAGCGACAGCGACGCTGACGAAGGCGCTGAAGAGGAGAACGACAGCTGATGACCATTCTCGGTTTCATCGAAGGGGTCGGATTTGATCCGTTCCTGCGCGGCCTGCTGGTCGTCATCGCCGGGGTCATCGTGCTGATGGGCTCGATCTATGTGATCGTGGCCACCAATATCGGCATTCGCAGTGGTTTTCTTATCTCCGCGGCGGGCCTCTTCGGCTGGCTGTTCATCATGACGTTCATCTGGTGGATTTACGGCATCGGCTTGGTCGGGACCGCGCCCTCCTGGAACGTGGTCGAGCTCAACCGTGGCGACCTCACCGTCGCCTCCCTCGAGGAGGCGCGCGATCTGGACGAGTGGCGGACCCTGTCACCCGCAGATCCTGCCCGCGGCGAGGCCCAGGCCTCTGTGGACGCGTTCCTGCTCAGCAGTGGCGAATTCGGCCTGGGCGAATACATCCCGGTGGCGGGTTTCGATATCGGCGGCAAGCCCAAGCGAGCCAGCGATGCGACCTGGGACCGGGTCACCAACCGAGTGGCCAACACTCTACGGATCACCCACCCGATCCATTACGCGGTCATCCAGGTCCAGCGGGTCACCCCCGAGTCGTTGGTCGTGGTTGCGGGTCAAGCACCCCCGCCGAAAGAACCCGACGTATCCCAGCCGCTGGTCTCGGTAATCATGGTCCGCGATCTAGGGCATCTACGTCGTACGCCCGCCGTGAGTACCTTGTTGTTCGGCGTGATCTTTGGGTCTTTGTGCTGGATGTTGCACGATCGAGATCGGCGCCTCAACGAAGCGCGCGACCAGTTCGCGTCGGCGGGCTGAGGCGACGACGTGGGCCAGTATCTTCCGCTCGTGGCCTTGATGGTCCTCGCCGTGTTGTTTGCGGCGTTGAGTTTCGGGGCGTCCAGGCTTCTGGCCCCCCGAAATCTGACTGTGGCCAAGGCGGCGCCCTACGAATGCGGCATCATCCCGGGCCGTGAGCCGCCTGCTCGTTTCCCGGTGCGGTTCTATCTGATCGCCATGATCTTCATCGTTTTCGACATTGAGATCATTTTCTTGTATCCGTGGGCGGTAGCCCATCGCGAGCTCGGTGGTTTCGGGCTGTTCGCGATAGCGATCTTCGCGGCCTCCGTGTTCGAGTCCTTCCTCTACCTCATCAGCAAGGGCGCATTGGATTGGGGGCCGGCCCGGAGCCTGCGCCGCCAAACCCCGATGGTTGACGCCGGGCGCAACGGTATGAACACCGTGCGTCTGGTCGGCCTCGATGGTCGCAAGGAAGATCGGGCCACCGCAGGGACAGTAACGAGCTGACGGAGGTCAGGTAGATGGGCGTTTCTCATGGGGCTTGACCGTCAGGCGGTGCTCGATTCCGGGCTGGCGGGCCTCGAACACAATTTCCTTACCGGGCGGATGGAAGACATGGTGCGCTGGTCCCGGGCGCGCAGTTGCTGGCCGGCGACCTTTGGGTTGGCCTGTTGTGCGATCGAGATGATGGCGACCGGAACCGCTCACTACGACTTGGCCCGGTGGGGGATGGAGGTCTTCCGCGCCTCCCCGCGTCAGGCCGATCTGATGATCGTGGCCGGTCGGGTTTCACAGAAAATGGCTCCGGTGCTTCGTCAGGTCTATGACCAGATGATGGAGCCGAAGTGGGTGATTTCGATGGGCGTCTGCGCTTCGAGTGGTGGCATGTTCAACAACTACGCCATCGTCCAGGGAGTCGATCAGATCGTGCCGGTTGACGTCTACGCGCCCGGCTGCCCTCCGGGTCCGGAAACCTTGATGCATGCCATCTTGACCTTGCATGGGCTCATCGAGACGGGTGAGATCATGGTGCGCCGCGATGCCAATGTGGGCGGTGCCGCCGTGACGGTCGAACAACGCGATGGGTCCGCTCCGGTACCGGTCACCCTCGGCCCGGCCACGACAGCCGGTGCCTGAGATGGCCGAGGACGGCGAGTCAGTCGACGATGTCACCGAGACTGACCAGATCCTGCCGGTGACCGAACAGCTCCATGGGGCCCCCGTGGTCGGTGAGCCCGCCAATCAGGTGGCGTTTCCCGACCTCGAGCAGCTGGTGGACATCTCTCGCGCGCTGAAAGCCGACGGGTACGTCATGTGTGTCGATCTGACGGCGGTCGACCATCTGCACGCTCCGGCCGTTCATCTCCCCGCCGGAGTCCAAGGGGCGCGGTTCGAGCTCGTGGTATCGCTGATCAACCATGGTGAGAGAAGACGCCTGCGGCTGCGTGTGCAGCTTCCTGGCGACGAGCCGGTGGTACCGACACTGTTCGACGTCTGGCCCGGCACCGAGGCTATGGAGCGCGAAGTGTTCGACATGTTCGGCATCACCTTCGAGGGCCATCCGGACCATACTCGCGTGCTCATGCCCGAGGACTGGATTGGCCACCCCTTGCGCAAGGACTACGCGGTCGGCCGGATCCCCGTGCAGTTCAAAGGAGCACCAACCCGATGACCGACCTCGCCGCTACCGGCATGGCGTCGGTGCCCGAGTCGCCGACCGACGGGTCCCCGACCGAGGAAATCGACTACGCCGCTCGCATCCGGTCCGGCCATGGCGTGTTGCGGATGTCGGAAGTGAGAATGGCCGAGCTCGGTGATGAGCCGCCATCGGACGATCAGACGATGCTGATCAACATGGGACCATCGCATCCCAGCACCCACGGGGTGTTGCGCCTGATGCTCGAGCTGGACGGCGAGACGGTTATCAGGTCCAAGCCCATCGTGGGCTACCTCCACACAGGTATGGAGAAGACCGGCGAAGAGCTCACCTACCTCCAGGGTCCGACCAACGTCACCCGGATGGACTACGCGTCGCCGCTGTTCAACGAGTTGGTGTTTTCTCTCGCGGTCGAAGACCTCCTCGGTATCGAGGTCCCCGAGCGGGCGACTTGGATCCGCATGCTGATGTGTGAGCTGAACCGAATCGGTTCTCACCTGTTGTTCAACGCCACGAACGGCATGGACATCGGCGCCGTATCGGCGATGCTCTACGGCTGGCGTGACCGAGAGGAACTGCTCCGCTTCTTTGAGATGGTCACCGGCCTGCGCATGAATCACAACTACATCCGCCCGGGCGGCGTGGCGGCCGATCTCCCCGACGGCTGGCGCGATGCACTCTTGCGGGTCATCGATCCGCTGCCCGAGCGGCTCGACGATTTCGACACCTTGCTCACCGGCCAGCCCATCTGGCGTGAACGGCTGCAAGGAGTCGGTGTGCTGTCGGTCACCGAAGCACTCGAGTTGTCGGCCACCGGTCCGCTCCTGCGGTCCACCGGGTACGCCTGGGACCTCCGCCAAGACATGCCCTATCTCGCCTACGACGAGGTCGAGTTCAATGTAGCCGTAGGCAGCTACGGCGATTGTTTTGACCGGTATGCCATCCGCCTTCACGAGATCCGCGAGTCCCTGCGCATCGTGCGCCAGATCCTGGACAAGTTGCCGTCGGGCGACTACCGAATCCAGGAACCGAAGGTGACGCCACCGCCGCGCGCCCGCATCGACCAGTCGATGGAGGCGCTGATCCACCACTTCAAGATCTTTACGGAGGGTTTCAAGGTGCCAGAGGGCGAAACCTATGTTGCGGTCGAGTCCCCTCGGGGCGAGCTCGGCTGCTATCTCGTCTCCGATGGCGGGACCAAGCCGGTCCGTATGCATATCCGAGCTCCGAGCTATGTCAATCTCCAGACGCTTCCTCATCTGATGGCGGATGGTCTGCTCGCGGACGCCGTCGCCAACATCTCCAGCGTCGATCCAATCATGGGCGAGGTCGACCGTTGAGCAGGCTGAACGACACCAACCTCGCGACGGCCCACGAGATCATCTCGCGCTATCCGCGTCCCAAATCCGCGCTGATCCCGCTGCTCCACCTAGCTCAGGAACAGGACGGCTGGGTTAGCGAGGCGGCGATGGCGCACATCGCCGAACTGGTGGGCGTGACCTCAGCCGAGGTCATGGGCACCTGCACCTTCTATGAGATGTTCAAGTTGGAACCCGTCGGTACGTATCTGGTCAATGTGTGCACCAACATCTCCTGCCAGCTCCTCGGCGGCGAAGAATTGCTTCATCGTGCCGAGGCCAAGCTCGGGATCAAGGCTGGCAACACGACCCCTGATGGGATGTTCACCCTCGAGGATGTGGAGTGCATCGCCTGTTGCACCGAGGCTCCTTGTCTGCAGGTGAATTACCGATATATGTCCCGGATGTCGCCCGCCGAGCTGGACCTGGTTATCGACGGCCTTCGAGCCGATGAGTTCGCCGAGGCCGTTCCTACTCACGGCACCCTGGCTCGGGTTCGCCAACACATCCCCGCCGATCGAGCGGCCGGCGTGGCTCTGCCCGACTCGGCCGACGAGCCGGCCTGGATGGCCCGTAACCGCCAAGCCGAGGATGGTTCCGATGGGTGAGCAACTGATCGGCGAGTATGTGGACCACGCCCCGGGCTATGTCGACAACGGCGAGACCAAGATCGTCACGTCGCGCTTTGAGTATTCCGACAGCTTCACCTTGTCCCGTTACGCGGCCACCGGTGGCTACCAGGCGCTGGGCGCCGCGCTGGCCCGCACCCCGGCCGACGTGCACGGCGAGATCCGCGACGCCAGTCTGCTCGGCCGCGGGGGCGCCGGTTTCCCGTGCGGCGTGAAATGGGGCTTTTGTCCCGAAGGGGTCTGGCCCCGCTACCTTGTCGTCAACGGCGACGAATCCGAGCCAGGTACCTACAAGGACCGGCTTCTCATGGAGCGCGATCCCCACCAGCTGATCGAGGGTTGTCTGATCGCCTGCTATGCCGTCGGTCTGTCCCAATGCTTCCTCTATGTGCGCGGCGAGATGGCGTTGGCCCAGGAACGTTTGGCGCAAGCGTTGAACGATGCCTACGCCAAGGGCTATGTCGGCAAGGACATTCTGGGGTCGGACTTCTCTTGTGACATCGTTCTGCACTGGGGTGCTGGTGCCTACATCGTCGGCGAGGAAACTGCCCTCATCGAGAGCCTCGAAGGCAACCGGGGTATGCCCAGGCTCAAGCCCCCGTTCTTTCCCGCCGCCATCGGTCTCTACGGTCGTCCCACGATCGTCAACAATGTCGAGACCTTGTCGAACCTGCCGTGGATCGTGAACAACGGCGCGGACGCCTACAAGACCTACGGGAGCGAGACCTCGCCAGGCACTCGCTTGTTCGCGGTGTCCGGCCATGTGGCACGGCCCGGTGTCTACGAGGTCCAGCATGGGGTTACCACCTTTCGTGAGCTGATCTACGGCGACCGGTTCTGTGGCGGGATGCGCGACGGCCACGAGCTCAAGATGTTCATTCCTGGTGGCGGCTCAGCTCCATGGCTGTTTCCCGAGCAACTCGACCTCCCGCTTGAAGCGCGGCCGGTCGGCGGCGCGGGCACCATGCTCGGTTCAGGCGCCATCGTCATCATGGACGAGACAACCGATGCGGTTCGGGCGTGTTTGCGGCTGGTGAGGTTTTATGCCCGCGAGTCCTGCGGCAAATGCACGCCCTGCCGGGAGGGTGGCGTGTGGTTGGAAAAGATCTTGCAACGGATCCTCGACGGCCACGGTCGCCCCGACGACATCGATCTACTCCTCGACGTCGGCGACAACATCAGCCCCGGGCCCTATCCCCGCGCTGGATGGGAAGCCGAAGGGCTTGAACCGATACCGTTCCCTCCGAAGCAGACCACGATCTGTCCGCTCGGACCCTCGGCCGTCGCCCCGGTCGTGTCCGCGGTCACGCGGTTCCGTGATGAGTTCGAAGCCAGGATCAAGACCCGAATCCCTGTCAACGCCGCGGTCTCCGCGGCGCACAGTGCAGCCGCGCCCGTCGCGGCCCCTGTGACCGCCGCCGACTGAGAAAAACATGACCGACACCAACTCCGAAGTCGCCACTGTTCCCGTTACGATCAACGGGACCGAGATAGCCGCCGACCCGGGCGAATTGTTGATTGACGCGGCCGAACGCCACGGGGTCTACATACCGCGTTTCTGCTACCACGGTCGGATGAAACCGGTCGGGATGTGCCGGATGTGTCTGGTCGAGGTCGACGCCGGCCGCGGTCCGGCGTTGCAGCCCTCGTGCATGATCCCGGTGGCGCCGGGTATGACCGTGGACACCCAGTCAGATGCCACGGTGAAAGCCCAAGAAGGCGTTCTCGAGTTCCTGCTCATCAATCACCCGCTCGATTGTCCCGTGTGCGACAAGGGCGGCGAGTGCCCTCTCCAGGATCAGACCGTGGCCTTCGGGCCCGGTGAGAGCCGCTTCGTCGAGGAGAAGCGCCACAACGAAAAGCCGATCCCGATCAGCGAGACTGTCCTCTTGGACCGGGAACGCTGCATCCTTTGTGATCGTTGTACCCGTTTCGCCAAAGAGGTGGCGGGGGACCCGCTGATTCATTTTATGAACCGCGGGGGCCAGACCGAGGTCAACACCTTTCCCGACGAGCCCTTCTCTTCCTATTTCAGCGGCAACACGGTGCAGATCTGCCCGGTCGGTGCGCTGACCGCCAAGCCGTACCGGTTCCGGGCCCGTCCCTGGGACCTCGACGAAGTCGAGTCCACCGCGACGACGGACTCCGTGGGCAGCCGTATCGTCATCCAGTCCTCGCGCAACCAGGTGCTGCGGGTGTTGGGCGTGGATAGCGAGGCCGTCAACTGGGGCTGGTTGTCCGACGTCGAACGCTTCAACTTCGAGGCGATCAACAGCGAGCACCGGCTCACCCAGCCCGCGATCCGGGATGCCGATGCCGAACTGGTCTCCTCCTCGTGGGGAGCCGCGGCCGCCGCTGTTACCGACAAGATCAAGGCCGCGCTGGATGGTGCCGGCGCCGGGTCGATTGCCAGTATCGGCGGCGCTCGCCTGACCAACGAGGCCCAATACGCGTGGGCTCGTCTCCTCAAGGGCGTGATCGGCACCGACCATGTGGATGCCCAACTAGGAGACGGTCTGCCCGCCGAGCTCGTGCTCTCCATGCCTCGAGCCACCATCGCCGAGGCCTGTCGCCCCGGGGGCATCATCATCTTGCTCGGGCCCGACCCAAAAGAGGAGCTCGGCGCGCTCTTCTTGCGCCTGCGTCACGCCATTGTCGAGGACGGCGCCACCCTCATCGAGCTGACGCCCGGTCCGACCGGCCTGTCACCCCATACCCGACACCGGCTCCACAGCCCCACTGGCACGGTCGCCGATGTCGCGACCGCTCTCGTCAAGGGAGGCGCGACCACGAGCGTCGCCGGAGTGGATCCTGGCATGATCAACGCCGCTCACGACGCACTCGGCGCCGGTCCGGTCACCGTAATCCTCGGGCGAACTTCGGTCACCGAACACCCCGGCGTACTGGCCGATGCCGCTCGTGCCCTTTCCGCCGCGCACCCCGATGCTCGGTATCTGTCCACTTTGCGCCGGGGCAACATTCACGGGGCCCTCGACATGGGTCTGGCACCTGGGGTGCTGCCCGGTCGGGTCACACTCGCCGGGGGCGAACCAGCTTTCACCGAGATCTGGGGCTCCGTGCCCGGCTCTGTTGGCATGGGCACCGCCGACACCTTGCGCGCCGCGGACGAAGGTGGGATCGAGGTCCTCTTCCTGCTCGGCGCCGATCCATTGGTCGACTTTCCCGACCGAGCGCTCGCCGAACGCGCTCTGGCCCACGCCCACACGGTTATCGCGATCGACCTGTTCGTAACCGAGTCGGCCGCCGTGGCCGACATCGTGCTCCCCGCGGCCGGTTTCGCCGAAGTCGGCGGTACCACTACCAACCTCGAGGGGCGGGTGAGCGTACTCAACCCCAAGGTCACCCCGCCCGGTACCGCCAGGCCCGATTGGATGATCGCCGCCGAGCTCGCCTCCCGGCTCGGTTCGGATTTCGGGTTCGACTCCGATGCCGCGGTCTGGGAACAGGTCACCACAGTCTGCCCCTCCCATGGCCAACTCGGGGCCGACGCCCTCGCCGGGGTCGACGCCGAAGATGGTCTGCTCGTGGGGGCGCCCGGGTCCGCCGGGTTTGACTTCGCCGCTCCGGCAGCGGTTACCGGAGTGTCCGAACCGGAGGCGGGCTCGCTACGTCTCACCGTCGGCCGCAAGATGTACGGAGCGTCGAGTGCCACCCGCCATTCGCCTTCACTGGTCGGCCTAGCCCCCGGCACGACGGTGCGGATGCACCCTGAGAACCTCAGAGGCATCGGCGTCGATACTGGCGAACCGGTGGTCGTCCGCTCGGCTCGGGGTTCGGTGATCGTCCCCGTCCAGGTCGATCCATCCATCCCGCTGGGCTCGGTTTGGATGACGGGATTCCAGTCCGATGTGACCATCAACGATCTGCTCAACGCCAGCGACCCCATCACCGATGTCCGCATCGAGGCGGTCCACCGCACGGCGCAGAGCCCGTCCGGTGCCGGTGGCTCAGAAGCCGGACGGTCGTGATGTTCTGCCGCGCAGCATCTACGTGCAAGGATCACTGCTGATGTTCGGTGATCCCCTCCTCGCCGGCGATATCGATCTGGTCGTCGTGCTCATCGTGTTGTTGAAGGTCGTAGTGGCCTTCGCCTTCCTTCTCGTCGCCGTCATGTTGATGATCTGGTTCGAGCGCAAGCTCATCAGCGACATGCAACACCGCATCGGCCCCAACCGGGCCGGGCCTTGGGGCATACTCCAGACCCTGGCCGACGGCACCAAGCTCTTTTTCAAAGAGGATCTGATCCCGGAACAAGCCGACCGGCGGGTCTTCATCCTGGCCCCTTACCTCGCACTGGTACCCGCCTTTCTCACCTTCGCCGTCATCCCGATCGGCGGCAACTTCAACGGTGACCAAGGCGGCACCGTCAGCTGGTTTGGGCGTGACACCCTCCTCCAGGTCGCCGACCCTCCCGTCGGCGTCCTGTTCGTCCTCGCCATGTCGGCCATCGCCGTGTACGGGGTGATGCTCGCCGGTTGGTCATCAGGGTCCAAATATCCTCTGCTCGGCTCGGTCCGGGCGTCCGCCCAGGCCATCTCCTATGAGGCTGCGCTCGGCCTGTCCCTGGCGGCGGTGGTTCTGATGAATCGCACGCTCAGCACCCATGACATCGTGGTGGCACAAGCCGGCGAGGGTTTCCTCGGGTTCATCCCCAACTGGAATCTGATCATCACCGGTGTCGTGCCGTTTGTGATCTTCCTTATCGCCGCCACCGCCGAGCTGAACCGGCCACCCTTCGACCTGGTCGAGGCAGAACAGGAACTGGTCGGTGGTTTCCACACCGAGTACAGCTCGATTCGTTTCGCCATGTTCTTCCTGGCTGAGTTCATGAACACGGTCACCATGTCCGCCATCATCGTCACGTTGTTCTTCGGGGGACCGGCCGGCCCGGCGCTGTGGGGCCCGGCCTGGATCTGGTCGTTCGTCTGGTTCTTCGCCAAGCTCATGGTGTTCTTGTTCGCCTTCGTGTGGATGCGAGCCACGCTCCCCCGGCTTCGCTATGACCAGCTCATGGACCTTGGTTGGAAGGTGCTCATCCCGTTGGCGTTGGGTTGGCTGTTGTTGCTGGGGGCCATCCAGGTCGGTCGCGCCGAGGATTGGCCCCTGCCGATTGTCCTCGCCGTCGTCGTGGCCATCTTCGGCTCCGCGAGCGCGCTGCTCGCCCTCTCGGTCCGTTCCGGTCATCGTGTCCGTGCCGAGTCCGACCGTGATGAAGCGAGGGTGGCGAGACGCTGATGGGGTACCTCAACGGGTTCAAGGTCACCTGGCGGAAGTTGTTCGAGGAGCGAGTCTCCACCGACTATCCCCACGAGAAGCGGCCCAAGCCCGCTCGTATCCATGGTCGTCACGTCCTCAACCGGTACGAGGACGGGATGGAGAAGTGCATCGGCTGCGAGCTGTGCGCCGGTGTGTGCCCCGCTCGTTGTATCTATGTGCGCGGTGCGGACAACCCCGACGATGCACCGGTGTCGCCCGGCGAACGTTATGGCTTCGTCTATGAGATCAACTATCTCCGTTGCATCCATTGCGATCTGTGCGTGGAGGCTTGTCCGACCGAAGCCATCACCGAGTCCAAACTCTTCGAGTTCAGCTTCACCAACCGGTCCGATGCCATCTACACCAAAGAGGAACTGGTCGTCGACGATGAGGGCCGACCGCAGCATCTCCCGTGGGAGGACTGGCGGCCTGGCGAGGATGAGCACACTTCGGCCTGGATGCGGGCCACTGCCCCGGCCGGCAACGCGGCTTACGAGAATCGTGTGGCCTGGTCCGGAGAACTCGGCTATGGGGTGCGCGCGCCGGAACGCGGCCAGCACACCACCGATCCCGAAGCCGATGGCGCCGCCGAGGACCACGACTCGGACGGGGGAAATCGCTAATGGTCGAGCTCATCGTGTTCCTGATCGCTGGGACGATCGTGTTGGGTGGTGCGTTCGGCGTCATCTTGAACTCCAACCCCGTGCACGCCGCACTTAGCCTGGTCGCCACCCTGTTCGGTGTCGCTGTGCTGTTCATCGCCCAGGACGCCCACTTCTTGGCCGCCATCCAGGTCATCGTGTACGCCGGTGCCATCGTGGTGCTGTTCTTGTTCGTGATCATGCTCTTGGGGGTCGACCAGGCGGAGCAGCTTGAGGTCGAACCGTTAACCGCACAGCGGCCCGTGGCCATACTGGCCGGCGTTGTCCTGGCCGGCTTCACCCTCGTAGCGCTCTTGGCCGGCGGCTCCACCATCACTGGCCAGAAGTCGGTACGCGGCGACATCGCCCGCGGTGAAGACGCGGTGATCACCAATGTTGACCAGATCGGCCGCGTGTTGTTCACCGACTATGTGCTCGCCTTCGAGATAACGGCCGTGCTGCTCACGATTGCGGTCGTGGGCTCGGTCGTGCTCGCCCGCAAGCTCCACTCCAACGAGCGAAGCCTTGTCGGCGACGACGGTGAGACGACTACTCCCTTCGCCGACGAACCCGGCGAGGCAGTGCGGTGATCGACCGGTCGCGGGCCATCCCCGCCCACCGGTACAACGGAAGGCTCTGAGTCGATGGCTCCCACCGACACCTGGTATCTCGTGCTGGCCGCGCTCTTGTTCGCTATCGGCGCGGTCGGCCTGCTGGTCCGACGCAACCCGCTGGTGATGTTCATGTGCATCGAGTTGATGCTCAACGCCGTCAACCTGACCTTTGTGAGCTTCGCCAGCGCACTCGATGACATCGGAGGCCAGGTTGTGGTCTTCTTCGTTCTCGTCGTCGCCGCCGCCGAAGTCGTGGTTGGCTTGGCCATCATTGTCGCGGTCATGCGGCGTCAACCGGGCGCGACCGCCGATGACGTCGCTGTCCTGAGGGGGTAGACGAGTGCTCGAGCTCGCATGGGCGATCCCGGCGCTGCCGCTCGCCGGATTCTTACTCTTAGTGCTCGCGGGTCGCCGACTCGGCGAGCCTGCCGCCGGCTGGTTGGCCACCGTCATGATGGCGGGGAGCTTCGCGGCCACCCTCGTCGTGTTCGGAGGCCTCCTCGCCAGGGATGAGGGCGAACGGTTCTTCGAACAAGTGCTGTTCACTTGGATCCCGGCCGGAAGCTTCACCGTGGACGTCGGTTTCCTTGTCGATCCCCTCTCGATGACGATGGCGCTGTTCATCACCGGTATCGCCACGCTCATCCATCTCTATTCCGTGGGCTACATGCACGGCGACGAGCACTACTCGAAGTTCTTCATCTATCTGAACCTCTTCGCCTTCTCCATGCTCATGCTGGTGCTCGGCAACAACATGTTGTTGACCTTCCTCGGTTGGGAAGGGGTCGGTGCTTGTTCTTACCTCCTCATCTCGTTCTGGTTCACCGACAACGCCAACGCCAGCGCTGGCAAGAAAGCTTTCGTCACCAACCGTATTGGCGACTGGGGCTTCATGGTCGCCATGTTCTTGACCTGGGTCTCCATCGGGTCCATTCGGTGGGTCGACGTCCTGGCCGAGTCCTCGAGCCTCGCCCGGGTGACCGCCACGGGTATCGCCCTGTTGTTGTTCGTCGGCGCGGTCGGCAAATCGGCCCAGCTGCCGTTGTATGTATGGCTTCCCGACGCCATGGCGGGGCCCACCCCGGTGTCAGCGCTCATCCACGCCGCGACGATGGTGACCGCAGGCGTGTTCTTGATGACCAGAGCCAATCCGGTGCTGGC
>Ga0316190_10000205_pt1 | contig 38924 bp, 33 predicted proteins | sample Eddworburrow2_MG_FD_204929 | JGI IMG/M metagenome (GOLD analysis project Ga0316190, IMG submission 204929) | Coastal sediment microbial communities from Maine, United States - Eddy worm burrow 2 | ecosystem: Environmental > Aquatic > Marine > Coastal > Sediment | place: USA: Maine | collected...
AATCCAAGCCAATTACGCTAATCTTTTTCATGGATACCGTCCTCTCTGTTTTAGTTGATGGGTAACACTTCAACTATGGCACTTTTGATGCCGGTTAAGAGAGGGCGGTGTCCATTCCATCTGATTAATTCAGAGTTTCCGGAGCCAATGGATGAGCTTCCTTAGAAGTTCATCTCATACAGGGTGAGCAGGATCTCAAACACGATAAGAATCGTAATGTACCATTCTACCCGCAGGCTGCGTTTTGTGTTCAGCAGGCCAAGTAGGGTTTCAGCGGTGCGTGATAGGAGATCCAGCTTGCGCTCCAGAGCCAGGTTGCGTTCGCTGAGTTCATATTCATCTTCTAATCGATGATAAAGACGCTCAAGCTCGGGATGCTCCCAGAGTAGTTCGGGCTTCTCCATGATCCCTGCGCGCCCTACCATCTTTGCTTGAATAACCAGGTTGTCCCCAATATGCCGAATCAACTCACGCCCTCTGTTGCCGCCTTTTCCATGTCGCTGCAGATTGGCTGCGAGTGGTTCAATACGATCAAAGCTGGATGAGATGCTGGCCTCATAACGAGATAAAAGAACACTGTTGGCCAGTACCTCTGCAACCAGCTGCAGGCGCTCTACATTGAATCGGTCAAGCAGAATCTGTGAACTCTCAATCCCCTCTTGCTGGGCGTTACTCAATACCAGCTCTACTGTTTCAATTTCCGGTTTTTCCAAAGGTTCGCTGATGAGTGGTTCTAATCCGTTGAGAAAGTTTATCTCTTCCAAAGAGGTAAGGCCGAAAAGTACCACAACTCCATATCGAAACAGAGCTACGCAACCCTGTTGACCTTCTGTAATGGTGAGTGGTGAGGAACCCAGGCGATGGGTGGAGGCGAGTGACCGCAGATCAAGCCGGTGGCCTACATAAAGTGCGCGCACTTTAATATTGGAAAGTTCGCTAAACAGTGAGTTGTTCATTTTGCTGGGCTCTGTCTCATGTTTTGATTAAGGTCTTTTCAGGGGCTCTATTTTCACTCAATTTGCCAAATGCACCCAAAGGTTTAATTTGCTCAATAAACTAATGGGCTGGCGTGATTTTTACATCCAGTTCCGGGGTTATGGTCACGATGTGGTTTTTCGGTATAGCCTGCCAGTCATCGCGCTCCTCGGTGAGTGGCTCGGAGGCAATGATGGTGGTATGTGGCTGGTTATCTGTGCCAACCATTCGGTGACTAGCAACATACGAGCCTTTTTGTGGAGAAAAATAATTTATCGAAAGCGTTAAAAATAGTGATTGGCAGTATAGAGAAATGTAGTCTAAACAATGGGAGTAAGGGAAGCTTTTTGCACTGCCCGAAATGTTTGGAGAAGGATGTGTCGCGTAATAAACAGAGTGATGATGGTTTTGGCAGTTGCCAAGGTACCTTCCAGTTGCGGAAGCGTTTGTATGAGGAGAAGCTTGCGCAGCTTCATGCTGCCGAACTGCAGCAAATGGAATGTTCGGGAAAAGCCCAAAACAGGGGTAGGGATTCTAAACCCTGAGGGCGCAGGGAAGCTGGATGAATGGTTGTGCAGGATTGGCGATATTCATCAGGCCATCTTTATTTAAATTATTCCTTCCAACAGATCAGTGGTAGTTCTATTGGAATAAAGACATCCGGATGATGAGGAACTACCCGGGGCGTGATCTCCTCTATATTTCCGCCAGCCCCTACCTTTCCATAATAGATATAGCCGTTGATAGCTCCGAGGATGAGATCCCTTCGCTCCATTATTTGACAAAGGGGTACGGCATCTCCCCAGTTATCGGCATATAGCTGGACTTGAATTGAATCAGGTGAAATACCACCAAGATAGACCTGCAGCAAGAAAGTCCAGCCATCCTCCTCCTGTGTCACCTCCAGATTTCCAAAAAGAATATCCTGCCAATGGCGTTTCAGTGACTGCTCCCAAGTGCACACTGTTTTCACAAGTTGCCCACTATTGTTCTGGCGCAGGTTATAAGCGGTTGCGGCAGGTAAATACATCCTCTCTACATACTCTCGCATCATTCGGTTTGTGCTGTATTGGGGGGCTAATTGGGCCATACTGGCACGCAGGCGTGTCACCCATCCTCGGGGTATTCCGGCCGCATCACGATCGTAATAGGCCGGTACAATCTTCTCCTCCAGCAATTGATAGAGTCTGTCAGCTTGTGTGCCATCCCAGTCTGGATTCTGATGTTCCTCCCCATTGCCCAGAGCCCAGCCTACCTCTTTGTTATAGGCTTCCGCCCACCACCCATCCAGTTCAGATAGGTTAAGTCCACCGTTGACCAGCACCTTCATGCCGCTGGTGCCACATGCCTCCCAGGGGCGGCGTGGGGTGTTGATCCAAACATCCACTCCATGCACGAGTTCTTGTGCCAGGGCCATATCGTAGTCTTCAAGAAAAACAGCATGGCGGCGAACCTCGGGCTGCCGGACAAATTGTGCCCAGGCCTGAATGAATCTCTTGCCCTGCTCATCCTGAGGATGAGCCTTACCGGCAATGATGATCTGTACTGGCCGTTGAGTATTAGTCAATAGACGGATGAGCCGCTGCTGATCGTGCAGTAACAGATTGGGCCGTTTGTACTCGGCAAAGCGCCGTGCAAAACCCAGGGTCAGGGCGTTGGGATCCAGGATATTCTCTGCCTCTCCAATCAGGGCCGTGCTTTCACCTCGCTGCCCTAGTTGGCGCACCAATCGCTGTCGGGTGTAATTTACCAAATCTGCCTTCTCATTACCGCGGAAGGTCCACAAGTTCTCGTCGCTGAGGCTTTCTATTGCTTCGGCCAGTGCTTCGGGATCGCCAAGCCAGCGCCCTTTGCTTGCTGCTTTAGTCCATAGCTCGTCCGCCCATGGGGAGTCCCATGTGGGTACATGAATCCCGTTTGTAATGGCACTGACCGGAATCTCACCCAGCGGCCAGCGAGGAAAAAGGGGGCTGAAGATACGCTGACTAACATCACCATGCAGCTGGCTGACACCATTGACCATGGCGCAGGTGCGCATGGCCAGGTAGGCCATGTTGAAAGGTTCAGCAGGGTTTGATGGCTCCTTCCGGCCCAGTGCAGCAAGGTTGTGAAGCTCAACGCCCAAACCTTTTGCGTAATCATCCCCGTACTTCAGTACCAGTTCTGGCCGGTAGGCATCGAAGCCAGCGGCTACAGGTGTGTGTGTGGTAAAGATATTGCCCGCCCGTGTAGTCCAGAGGGCTTCATGAAAATCAATGTCATGACGATCCATATAACAGCGAGCCCGCTCCAGGGTGGCAAAAGCGGCATGGCCTTCGTTGAGGTGACAGACATCAATCTCCAGTCCAAGGGATTCAATCAGGCGCCAGCCGCAAATACCCAGTGCTACCTCCTGGGCTAAACGCAATTCAGGACCACCACCGTAGAGTTTGTTGGTGATACCCCGATCGCTGGGATTGTTCCATGGATCATTACTGTCCAGAAGATAGAGCGTGATGCGACCGACCTGGGCCTGCCATACGCGAAACCGAACCCTACGCCCGGGGAAATCCAAATAGATCTTCAACCAGCCACCAGAGGGGGCCTCTACCGGCACTACCGGCAGAGTGGTGGGATCGTTATAGGGGTAGACCTCATGTTGCCAGCCGCCTTTATCCAGAACTTGGCGAAAGTAACCTTCCTGGTAAAGCAGGCCGATGCCGATCAGTGGCACACCGAGATCACTGGCTGCCTTGAGATAGTCACCGGCGAGGATACCTAAACCACCTGCATAGAGAGGCAGAGCTTCACCCAGTCCAAACTCCATACTGAAATAGGCGATTCCCTTCAAATTGGTGTTGAGATAATTCTCCCCAAACCATGCCGGGCAGCTGCAATATTTATCTCTTGCAGAGGCCACTGCCTGTAGTCGCTTTTTAAACTGGGGATCGCTTGCCAGTTCTTTGATCCGTACCTCACTCAACCCCTGCAATACTACATAAGGATTTTCTGTTCTGTCCCAGGCATCAGCGTCCATCATCTTCCACAAAACATCGGCAGCATGGCTCCATGTCCAACGCAGGTCAGTCGTTAGTTCAAGTAGAGGTGTGAGCTCTGGCGGTAATGATCGGGAAAGATAGGGGGTGGCTTTCATGGGTTTTTCTCTTGCTTGGTATTAGAACCATTCCTTGCGCTTAAATAGATAGAGCAATCCACCCCCGATGGCGATCATAACGATCCAGATCAATGGGTAGCCGTAATACCAATTAAGTTCCGGCATGGCCCAAGGGCTGTCAGTTTTATTGCCGAAGTTCATGCCGTAAATACCTGCGATAAAAGTCAATGGGATGAAAATAGTGGCGATGACCGTCAGCACCTTCATTGTTTCATTCATCTTATTGTTGACGCTGGATAGATAGAGATCCAGCATGCCGGTGGTCATGTCGCGATAGGTTTCCAATAGGTCCATGATCTGGATAGTGTGGTCATAGCAGTCACGGAAATAGAGTTTGATCTCTGTGTCAATGGGGTACTCGCCGTCTTGCATCAGATGATTTATGACTTCACGCTGAGGCCAGAGCATACGGCGCAGTAACAGGGCATCCCTCTTGAGTTCATGTAACCGCTGCATGGTCTCTTTGGTGGGGTTTTCCAACAGCTCTTCCTCCACTTCTTCCAGCTCTGAACCGAAGCGATCCAGTACAGGAAAACACTGATCGATAACCAGATCAATCAGAGTGTAGAGTAGATAGTCTGGCCCTTTTTGGCGGATACGGCCTGTGTGCTTTCTAAGCCTCTTGCGCACGGGGCCGAAGGGGTCATGCTTTCCATCATGAAAGCTGAAAATTACATTGGTGCCGAGAAAAAGGCTGACCTGTTCGGTTCCTCCATAATCGTCCTCCAAAATGGGATGGCTGAGGATGACAAACAGTTGTTCATCATACAGCTCGGTCTTGGGCCGTTGGCCAGAATTGATGATGTCTTCCAGAGCAAGGTCGTGCAGGTTAAAGGTTCTACCTAATTCATTGAGAGTGTCCGGATCAGCGTCGCCCTGTATATGTATCCAGGTTGTGGTGGGGCGATCCAGATAGGCAAGACAGGCCTCGGGGGTGATCTCTTCAATCTCTTCAAGTTGTGTGTCGGAGTAATCGATCAGTGATATGCGAGGCGGTGTGAGGGGTGGTAATCCCTTAAGTGCCAAGGTGCCAGGCCGGGTGCCGGGTGGATGATAGCGTTTAGTGAAGAAGCTCATGGTAATCCTTTATTGGCTCACTGGGTTTATATTATCGCGCTATCCGTTATGGTATCCGTGTAACTATGCCGCGCAGCAGGCGGCCAAGGATGTCAGCGCCGGTAATAATCATGGGGTTTTCTCCCCATACAAGAATAATATCCTTGTCGATCACTTCATCATCCGAGTGGGAGTTGACTTTGAACTCTGAGAGCAGGTCACCCATTGGTGTTGATGTGTCTCGTACTATTATAGGCCGGTGGCAGAAAGCATAAGGATTGGTGTGTTGGTCACTTAGGAGCGCATCACGCAAATAGCTATTCGCATTCATGACCAGGCAGGGCTCTCCCGAAAGGTCTGTCAGTATCACCCACTTGAGGCCAGCTGAATTGACCTGCTGTAGAAAAGGATCATCCGGTTCTGTTACTTCGGGAAGCTGTATTTGGCCGTTCATTTCAGGCAAGGCAATGATGCTGCGTGGGTCCACTCGTGTGCCAATATGTGACACTGGAACATCATCAATGGCCAGAAAATTTAATGCCCCTAGCCCTTCAATTCGGTCTATATCGACCTCATCGGCCTTCATATGCTGACGAATTACGGTGCGCAGGTCTTGTTCCTGGAAGTATTGTATGCCTTCAGGGCCCAGCCAACGATCCAGTAGCATGGCTGTTGGCTTGGCGATTATAAACAGCAGTGCCTGATAAAATCGTAATAGAGGCAGCAGTAAGGTGACAATTCTCAGGGTGTGGCGTGAAAAATAGGCCTGAGGGACAATTTCACCAAATAGAGTGATGATCACTGTGGAGAATAGGAAGGCCCCAATACCAGTGAGTACTGAGTCTGACAGCAGAGTCAGTAAAACATTGATAGCGACGTTTCCCCAGAGAATAGTCGTTAGGGTGAAATTGGCATCCTGACGCAAGTCCAATATCTTTTGTGCTGCAAGATTGCCGCTGCTTATATCCACCTCTAGCTGCAGCCGGCTAATGCGGAATATAGCCAAATTGAGACCAGAAAATATGCCGGCCTGGCTGATGCAAAAAAGGATACCTATCCAGACAATAATATCAGTCAATATTAAATGCTCCGTGCCAAGAGTTGCCTATATGATCAGTGATAATGTAGTGAAAAGTGCCTGCCCAAACTCGGTCAAGCGCTACGGTAACCGACTGCTTGCTGTAATACCCACTCTGTAAATGCCTGTGCCCCATCACCTGTTTGAGCTGAAACCTCGAAGATCGGTAAACTGGCATCGACCTGTGCGATGTTGTCCCTGCAAGCCTGCAGGTTAAATGTCAGATGTGGGAGCAGGTCAGTTTTTGTAAGCACCACAGCGCTTGCTTCACGGAACAGCAGTGGGTACTTGAGGGGCTTGTCCTCACCTTCGGTGACACTCAGGACAGCGATTTTTGCATGCTCTCCAATATCGAACTCAGCGGGGCAAACCATATTGCCGACGTTCTCCACAAACACCAGGTCCAAGTTGGCTAGCGGAAAATCGGCCAGTGCGTGGTTGACCAGCTTGGCTTCCAGATGACAGGAACCACCACTCAGCAACTGGCTGACCGGGACACCCAGTATGTCCAACCGCTCAGCATCTCGCGTGGTTTCGATATCGCCCTCCAGTACGGCAAATCGAGCCTCTTTATTGAGGTGTTCCACCATTGACTCAAGCAGCAAGGTTTTTCCTGCCCCTGGTGATCCGATCAGGTTCAGCATGACGATCCTGTTCTCTGCCAACAGGGTGCGTGTTGTGGCAGCCCATTTTTCGTTGGCCCCCATCAGATCCCTGTAGACCTTTATCTCTCTAGTGTTCGTCAAGCTCTACCTCCAGTCGATCCAAATAAAGTTCGTGCCCTTTTAATACATTAATGGCCAGTGCATCACACGCAGGGCATTGAAAAAATGGTGGGATGATCTTACCCTCCCACTTGCACTTCTGACACTGCCCGATAACGGGCTGAATTTGCAGGTTAAGCATTGAGCCAGCGGCCACGGTATCCTGGGTTAGCAGTTCGAAAGCAGTGATCATGTATTCCGGTACGATCTGGTGCATCCCGCCCACGATGACACGAACCGCGGTCAATCTTATTGCAGGTGGATCCAGTGCCTCGTACTCTTCAATAGCGGCATCAACCAAGCCACGGCAGAGAGAAAACTCGTGCATCTGTTACCCCCCTGAATCCAGTTCACGCAGCAGGAGATCCAGGTACTCATCCAGGCGTGATTCAAGGGTGGGTGAGAGTTCCAACCCTGGCTGCAGTGAGTCGGGTTCAATGCCAAAAATCATGATCTCTTCGGGACAATCGCCAAGAGTGCGGGCCAGCTCCAGGGTATGCAGCAGGTCCCCTTCGTGCAGTGAAAGCCGGGTCTGCACCTTGCGTGTGATGACCTCTTCCGGGGTGAAGCGGCGCATCGTACCTGGCTGCTCGCCCATCAGGGCGCAATCGACAAACACCGCTTTGCGTCGTCCGGTGATTGCGTGTAAAACGCCTATTCCGGCAGTGCCCAGATCCAGGGTTTCGACTCCCGCAGGAATGAGCTGTCTCGATTCAATCTCTGCAATTAAACGCACGCCAATGCCTTCGTCAGACATCAGGGGGTTGCCCAGGCCGATCAGCACTGTGGCTTGGAGTGAATCAGACGAATTCGACATTTAGGAAATGAGTGGAGCAGGAGATGCAGGGATCATAGGCGCGCACCAGCATCTCCATCTGCAGCCGAATCTCATCCTGCTCTTTGTCGATAATCTGTGGCACCAGGGCCTCCAGATCCTGCTGGATGTTGGCGTGGTTCTGATTGGTTGGGATACACATATTGGCCTGTACGCAGTTCCCTTTGGCATCCAGTTCGTATTTGTGGAATAGGGTGCCACGGGGTGCCTCTATTGCACCTACGCCAATACCGGCGCGTGGTTCCACCCGCGGTGTTTCTGCTTGGATGCCTGCTGTTAACAGCTCATCGATGATCTCCAGGGATCGCTCCACGATATGTACGCTTTCGACCACCTGGACCAGGGTGTTGAGATAGGGATTGCAGCAGCCTTTCTCCAGCCCCAGCGCTTTAGCGGTTGCTGTCGCGATGGGCTGCAGGTATGCCCCATTGAGATTGAAGCGGGCCAGCGCGCCGACCATATAGGAGGTGCGATGCCAGCGGGCCCATTTTGCGGTTGATTGAGGCGTGACATACTCGTTGACGACGCCTTCGAACTCATGCACAGGAACCCTCTCATCAATATCGGTGCTGCCGATGTCGCCAAAATAGAAGGGATAGGTCGGCTCTTTGACCAGGGCCACATATTCGGTATCCCGCTCGAAGGAGGGGAATCCTCCTGCCAGACCCGCCACCGCCTCGGCCAGCACCTGCAGCCGGGGCAGGGTCTCTTCCAGCTGCTGCTTAAGCTCCAGCAGATCGGCTGGACTCGGCAACATGGCAAATCCGCCGGGTACCAGACGCACCGGGTGAGTCTTGCGTCCGGCGAGTCTCTCCATCATAAGATTACCGACCCGGTGGATGGCGATGATGGTCTTGACCAGGTCGGTGTGGCTGGCGGCTAGCGGCAGCACCGATTTTTGCCCCAGGAGATCGGGCGTTACCAGATAACCGACATGCAGGCAGTGGCTCTCCAGTTGCTCACCGTAGTGGGTCAGGATGCGGAGTTTAGTGGTCTGTTCTGAAACCTGTACCTGCAGGGCGTCCTCCAGGGCCTTGATGGCGGCCAGTGAATGGGTCACCGAACAGATACCGCAGATGCGGCTGACAATGGTTTGAATATCCTGAAAGCTGCGCCCACGCACCATCGCCTCAAAAAAGCGGGGAGCCTCCGGCACCTGCCATTCGGCCTGCTCAATGACCCCATCGGTGGCTCTCACCACAATGTTGCCGTGGCCTTCGACGCGGGTGATGTGACGGACATTGATGTCGACCCGCTTAACCATTGTCCAATCCTCGTTTGGTATTAAAGAGCATCAGCTTTTCCCGTAACTCATCGGCGCTTTTTCCGTACTGCTGCATCACCTGTTCAGCGGCCTCCACATTGGCGTCATCCAGCAACCCCCGGCAGCCGAAACACCAAAAGCCGTTTGAAGGGCACCAGGCGTTGCAACCAGCGCGGGTCAGCGGTCCCAGGCAGATCTCACCGTATTCGTAACGGCAGCGGTTTTCCCGTAGTTTGCACTCAACACAAACAGGATGGTTGGGGACCTGTGGTGTTTTACCGATCAGCAGTGAGCGGATGAGTGTGGTCAGCTCCTGTCCATCAATGGGGCACCCCTCGATTTTGTAATCGACCTTAACCACCTCATCCAGCGCCTGCACGGGTGCTGTTGCCAGATGTGGCATGTTGGCGGCATCGGCATAGACCATCCGCTGTACTTCAATGATGGGGAAGTGGTTCTTTAACCGGTTTACCCCACCCATGGTGGCGCAGGCGCCCAGTGCGATCAGGGTTTTGGCTCGGCTGCGGATGGTTCGCAGGTGCTCGGCATCCTGCTTACGTGTGATGGAACCCTCCACAATGGCGATGTCGTAATCCTCGCTCTGCTCCGACATGGCCTCACGCCACTCGACCATGTTGACCACTGTCAGCAGGCTGAGCAGCTCATCCCCCAGATTGACGATCTGCAGTTGACACCCCTCACAGCAAGCGAAATCAAACAGGGCGATACGTGGCCTGTCGTTCATATCGCCTCCCGGATTGCTGCAATATCGGCGTATTTGAAAACCGGCCCTGACTGGCAGGCATAGATGCCATTGATTTGGCAATGACCGCATTTGCCTACGCCGCATTTCATGCGGCGCTCCAGGGAGAGGTAGATATGCTCAGCGCAGATGTCCAGCTTATTCAATTCAAACAGAACAAAGCGGTACATAATGGGTGGGCCGCAGATGATTACCCGGGTATTTTCGGCTGTGAGTTTCACTCTGGGAATCAGCCGGGTGATGACGCCCACGTCTGCACCCCAGCTCGGATCGGCCACATCAACCGTCTCCCGAAGGATGAGGTCGTCACGTAGTTTCCAGGCGTAGAGCTCATCTGTGAATAGGCGATCTTCCGGCGTGCGAGTGCCAAGAAGAATATTGACAGCGCCATAGTCGCTACGTCGATTTAGTACATAGTTGATGGCAGAACGCACGGGAACCAGGCCAATTCCGCCGCAGATAAACAGAATATCACGGCCGAGCAGGGCATCTTTAACTGGAAATGAAGTGCCAAAAGGGCCGCGTACCCCGATCTTATCACCGGGTTGGAGGGCGTGGATTGCCCGTGTGACGTTACCTGCGGTGCGCACCACCAGCTCAAATGTAGTTTCGCACTCACTGGAGGGAGAGGAGGAGATGGAGATGGGGCACTCGCCCATGCCGGGCATGGAGATCTCTAGAAACTGTCCTGGCTGGTAGATCAGCTCGATACCCGCATCCATCTCGAAGCGGAAAAAACTCTCGTGGCTGGTCATGGCCCGTTTTTCCAGCAGAGTGGCGGGTTGGGGCAGATAGATATCGATCTGCTTTTGCTGCTGGGTGACGGGGAGAGGGTTGGTCACTGTGGATCATCCAACAGCCGGTTGAAAATCTCGACCGGGTTGGCGATGTTTGCTGTGCAAGCGGTGATGCATCGCCCGCAACCCACGCAGGAGATCTCTCCGTACTGCTCCCAGGTGTATTTCCCTTTACGCAGATAACGGTGGCGATAACGTGCTGCCCGTTGTGAGCGGAAGTTGTGTCCGCCTGCAACAGAGGCAAACTCCCGCAGCATGCAGCCATCCCATACTCTCACCCGCTGGCCGGTCTTTAGATCCCAGTTCAGCTCATCACGCACGTCGAAGCAGTAGCAGGTCGGGCAGACCAGATTGCAAGATCCGCAGGAGTAGCAGAGCGCCGCTTTCTCCTCCCATACGGGGTGGTCGTAGGATTTGGCCAGCAGTTCGGGCAGTTCGGAAGGAGCCATCTTGAGCTTGTGCTGTTGCAGCTGTTTTCTGTTATGTTTCCACACCCGCTCTCTGGCCTGCAATGCGTTGGCATCCGCCGTTGTGGCTTCTGCCAACGATGTCATCAGTTTTGCACCTTTTTCGGTTGCGGCATCCAGCAGATAACGCCCATCTTCCAGCAGGGTGATGAGCAGATCATGGCCGCTCTGGCCCTCCACCGTGGCGTGCCCCATGCAACCAGAAAATGCATCCGCAGAGATTTTTTGCACGTCGCTCACGATAATGGTCGCAGCCTCTCTGCGTGACAGGTAGTGCTGGTCGCTGTGATCTTTGGAGAACACTTTATCCAGTTGGGATATCGCCGCCATGTCGTACGGATGAACCCCTAACAGCACAAAAGGCTCGTCTTCGAATACAGACTGAAAGTCCATGGTTTCGCGGTCGAATGTCAGCAACACTTCGTGCTGGGGGTGAAAATATTTTTTGGGGGGCAGCAGGGTGATATCGTAGTCGAGGCGTAAATCATCCGCCTTGGTTAATCGATCGAAGGCAAATCTATCCTCTTTTGCCTGCACGCCATACACATTGTGCAGTGCAATCAATCCGTTGACCCACTCATTAAGCGTGGTGTGATCGATTAACTTCATCATAGCCAAGTATGCATCCTGCTAAGGTTAAATATCGGAAGGGTGAAGGGATATCTGTTTAATCAACTGTCCCCTTTCCTTATTTGCTATTTGTTTCATCTTGCAGCTGGATTATTCTATTATAATAGAAGGAGATATATTAGTGAGTGCAAAGGAGTCGGTTAATGAAAAGCCAGGAACATTTTGAGCGCATTCTGCACGAACATCCCTTTTTCAGAGGTATCCCGGAAGATTACCTCTCCACCCTTGTCGGCTGTGCATCAAATGTTCGTTTTAAACCGGGTAGCCTGCTCTTTCAGCGTGGGGCAGCAGCAGATAGCTTCTACATACTGCGCTCAGGTAAGGTCGCGATCGACTTAGGCTCGGTGGATCGTGGCAAGATGACCATATCCACGCTGGGTGAAGGTGAGGTGATCGGTTGGTCGTGGCTGTTTCCACCCTATGAGTGGCACTACGATGCTCGCGCTGTAGAGGATACGCGAGCCATTGCCCTGGATGGCAAATGTCTGCGCAATAAATGCGAAACCGACTCAGCCTTAGGCTATGAACTCATGAAACGATTCTCTGCCATGGTCATTGAGCGGCTAAAGGCTACGCAGCTGCAGGTTATTGATATGTATGACCGGAGCAATCATTCCAAGCACTGACAGAGTGCCTTCATCAGCAAATTCTTGGTAACTGTTCACCGCTCAGCCAATCGACCATCCTTGTTCCACCAGATGTTGTCTGCATGCGTACAAAATGGTGCGCATCCTCAACTACCTGACCGATGATCGCTGCATCCCGGCCCAGCGGATGGGCCTGCATCGCCAGCAGTAATTGTTGAGCCGCATCAGCAGGTACGATGGCTATCAGCTTGCCCTCATTGGCAATGTGCAGGGGATCCAGCCCCAACAGTTCGCAGGCCCCGGCGACCTCTTCGCGCACTGGAATTTGCTGCTCCTGAATTTCCATGCCAACACCTGACTGTTTAGCCAGCTCATTGAGTGTGGCTGCAAGGCCACCCCGGGTAGGGTCACGCAGACAATGGATATCAGGGCAGGTCTCGATCATTGTGGCGACCAGCGTATGCAGGGCGGCGCTGTCAGATTTGATGTTGGTGCCGAAGCTGAGATTCTCCCGCTGGGACATGACGGCGACGCCATGATCACCGAGAGTACCGTTGATGATGATGGCGTCACCAGGGCGGGCTAGTTCACCCGAGATTTGCACTCCCTCTGGAACCACCCCAACGCCAGTGGTGGTGATGTAGATGCCATCCCCTTTGCCACGCTCTACCACTTTTGTATCGCCGGTCACGATTGGTACACCGGCCTCCCGCGATGCACATGCCATAGAGTGGATAATGCGTTGCAGATCCGCCAGAGGGAACCCCTCTTCCAGGATCAAGGCGGCGGATAGATAGAGTGGCTGTGCACCTGCCATGGCTACATCGTTGATGGTGCCATGTACCGATAGGCTGCCGATATCGCCACCCGGAAAGAAGAGCGGAAAAACCACATGACTGTCGGTGCTCATGACCATCCTGCCCGCTGCGATATCAAAGGCGGCCTGATCATTCTGCTGGCGCAATAATGGATTATCGAGCACCTGCATAAAAAGCTCGTCGATGAGCTGCGCCATGGCCTTGCCGCCACCGCCGTGGGACATCTCCACATGACCTGTAATAAAATCCAGTGGGCGGATATAACCTGCATGACTCATGAGATCTGTCTCTCCTGATGACGACCATAGGTGTAATAGGCGGCGCAGGCACCTTCGGAAGAGACCATGCAGGCGCCCAATGGATTATCGGGTGTGCAGACTGTTGCAAACACTTTGCACTCCTGAGGTTGCTTCAGGCCGCGCAGAATATCGGCGCACTCACAGGCCTTATGATCGGCTACGGCAGTGGGTTCGAGTGCAAAGCGCTGCTCAGCATCAAACTCGGCAAATGGCTGGCGTAGCTTGAGTGCACTCTGAGGTATGGCGCCCAGGCCGCGCCACTCAAAGCTGGAGCGCTGTTCAAAAACATCAGCCATCAGCGCTTGAGCACACTCATTGCCCGACTCTGTCACTGCCCGGGAGTACTCATTCTCCACCTCTGCTCGATCCTCGTTGAGCTGGCGGATCAGCAGCTGGATGGCGCGCATCAGATCCAGTGGTTCGAAGCCTGAGATAACGACCGGCTTGCCATATTCAACAGCGGCAAATTCATAGGCATGCATGCCTATGACGACACTGACATGACCTGGCCCCACAAAGCCATCTATCATGACCCCCGGCTGCGCCAGAATGCCGCGCATGGCGGGCGGTGTCAGCACATGATTGCAGAAAATGCTGAAGTTGCTCAGGCCGAGCCTTTGTGCCTCTTTCACCACCATGGCGGTCGGTGGCGTGGTGGTTTCAAAGCCGATGGCAAAGAACACCACTTCACGCTGGGGGTTTTCCTGGGCGATCTTTAAAGCATCCATAGCGGAGTAGAGCATGCGCACATCCGCGCCTTGGCCGCGCGCCAGCATCAGGCTGGTGCGTCGGGAGCCGGGAACCCGCAACATGTCCGCATAACTGCAAAAGATCACTTCCGGCCGGTTGGCCAGCTCGATGGCTGTATCAATTCGCCCCATGGGTAAAACACATACCGGGCATCCTGGGCCATGGATCATCTGCACGTTATCAGGTAGCAACTCCGTGATGCCGTGACGGTAGATGGTATGGGTATGGCCGCCGCAAAACTCCATCAGATGATAGGTGCGCTCCGGCTGAACCTCTGCAGCAATCGCCCGAGCCATGGCCTGAGCCTGTTTGCCATTGCGAAATTCATCGATATATTTCACGGTTTCCCATCCTCCGGGAAACGTGCCTCGATCTCTGCGAACAGCGCCAGGGTCTTTTGAGCCTCATCTTCATCGACGCGACTCAGGGCATAGCCCACATGGACGATCACGTAATCGCCGATGGCTACATGCTCTACCAGACCCAGGTAGATCTCCTTACGCACGCCGCCCACATCCACGGTAGCCATGTTGGATTCATGCAGGGCCAGTACTTTAGCGGGGAGTGCCAGACACATGTTTTGTCTTCTTATTCATATTAAATTGATCCAGCGCCATATGGCCTGCAATCCAGGCCTGGCCAAGGCTGAGGCCCCCATCGTTGGGCGGCGCCTGTTGGGCTGTGAGCGGTTTAAGGCCATGTGTCTGTAACTGCCGAATCAAGCCCTCGGCCAGTATGTGATTGAGTAGACAACCGCCACCTAACAGTACGGTCTCTATTCCTGTGCGTTGTGCCTCTTGTACTGACCACTCTGTTAGCGCAGCAATCAGAGTGCCGTGGAAAAGGTTGGCCCCGGTTATAGTGTCATCGCAATCGACCAGACGCTCTAGTAGTGGTAATAGCTCAAGACTATCTCCTTCTATTCGCCAGCCATTGTGCATCACCTTGGTCTGAGTCACCAACCCCTCAAGTTGCATGGGTGCCTGCCCTTCAAAACTTGTAGTGAGTTGCAGGCCCAATAGGCCGCAGGCGGCATCGAACAGTCGACCGCAGCTGGTGGTGGGCGGACAGTGAATGTTCTTGGTCAGCAGCTCTTCAAGGTGCTCAGCCCCGTGCTGACCACGGAAACGAGCGGCAATCTCTCCGCTACGTCCCACCTTGTCCAGAACCGCTGCCGCCATGCGCCAGGGCTGGTGTGTGGCGATATCACCACCCGGTTGTTTGAGTGGTGCAAGGTGCCCCAGTCGCCTGCAGCTGATGCCATCGAGCAGCAGTAGTTCGCCGCCCCAGGATTTGCCTCGTTCACCGAGGCCAAAGCCATCCAGGGCCAGCCCGATGGCAGGTTCATCTACCTGATGCTCGGCTGCCACTGCGGCCAGATGTGCATGGTGATGCTGTACTGCAACGGTGGGTAGCCCCAGGCTGGTGGCAAACTGGCTGCTATAGAAATCGGGGTGGGCGTCATGTGCCACACGCTCCGGGGTTACCTGCAGGATGCTCAGTAGATGTGCCAAGGTCTCTTCAAAGAAGTGGATTGTTTCCGGATTGTCCATGCTGCCGATGTGTTGGGAGACGAAGGCTTCATCGCCCCGTGTTACACAAAAGGTATTTTTCAAATGAGCGCCAACGGCCAGAGTGGGCGGCAGCTCATGAGATAGCTTGATGGCGAGGGGCACATAGCCTCGGGCGCGGCGGATGAAGCTGGGGGCGCCATCGACCATGCGCAGCACAGAGTCATCGGTGCGCACCAGGATAGGACGATCGTGACTGACGATGATGTCGGCAATTCCGGCCAATCGACGTTGCGCCTCTGCGTCATCTATTACCAAAGGTTCGCCGCCAGGGTTGGCGCTGGTCATCACCAGAGCAAGTGCTTGTGGTTGCTGTAACCACTCTGTACCAACGGGGCGGCCTGCAGCCTCATGAAATAGCAGGTAATGGATAGGGGTGTACGGCAACATCAGCCCCAGCCATTGCAGACCTGGCGCGATGGAAGACGCCAGCGTTGCGGTATGTTTCTTTGGTAGCAGCACGATAGGTCGGGTGCGATCTTCAAGCAAGCTGGCGGAGGCAGCATCGCAGTCGGCCAGTGGCTGAAGGCTGGCCCGGTTGGCGACCATCACGGCAAAGGGTTTTTCTTCACGGTTTTTTCGCTGTCGCAGACGCTGCACAGCCTGTTCATTGCGGGCATCACAGACCAGGTGGTAGCCCCCCAAACCTTTGATGGCCAGGATCTTTCCCTGCTGAATGTGGTGCACAATCTCTGCCACGGGCATGGAAAGCTGTGGCCCACATGCTGCACAGGCGACAGGTTGGGCATGAAAGCGGCGATTGGCAGGATCATGATATTCCCGTGCACAAGGATCGCACATGGGAAAAGTGCTCATTGATGTTTGGGCGCGATCGTAGGGTAAGGCTCGTGTAATGGTGTAGCGTGGGCCGCAGTGGGTGCAGTTGAGAAATGGGTAGTGATAATAACGGCTTTGGGGGTCAAACAGCTCCAGCAGGCAGGCGTTACAGAGTGCGGCATCCGGTGTAATGGCGGTGGTCACCTGCCCGGATTGGCTGTTGCGGATACTGAATGCAGACTCTTTCTGGAGCGGGATCTCATCCTGAAAAAGTTCGTCGATATGGGATAGGGGAGGCTGTTCACGCACCAGATCAGCGATAAATGCCTGGGTCTGTTCACCCTGAATCTCAATACTGACACCTTCGCCATCATTGCATACCCACCCTGTCAACCCATGCCGGGAGGCCAGGTTATAGACATGCGGCCGAAAACCAACGCCTTGCACCAAACCTTTCACTCGGATACGCAGGCGTCTCGGCAGATGCTCTATTGGCTCCGTTTTGTATCTTCCGTGAATAGCATAAGTATCTCGGGACACCTGTACTGTCGCCAGTTAAGGAGCGGGATTTAATTCAGATGCAGGCCGTAGAGGATCAGCGCCAATGGTGCCGATCAGTCCTTTGAGATATTTTGGATCCTTGATCTGCTTCAGCTGTTGTTGAGCTGCCTTTAAGCGTGACTCAAGCTGCATCCGCTCGGCCTCTTCGGCATGACTGGGAAGCGTTATAAAATCTGTTAGTGCTTTGATATGGCGCTCCCATAGGGCCGTATCCCGATCCTGTTTTATTCTCAGACGCTGCTGATACCAGTCGGAAGTGAGCAGGTAGTCGCGGGTGAACATTTTTCTGAAAGCGGGGCTGTGAATGGTCATTCCCTGATGCTCTCCAGTGGCCATGATATGCAGCAGTGCCTGTATAGGTGGACAGGCATCGGCGATGCAACCATCGTCCAGGTATTGTTGTGCGACGCGCTGCTGGGTCTCAACGATGTTGGTGATGCCGTCGACAAAATCTTCCAGGCTTTGGGTCTCCGGGCGCAGAATCTCATCGGTAAATACCGTGTCAGGGTTATCAAAGATTTTGCCCAGAAAGCTGCGTACAAACTGATGGGTAATTCGATAGCCGAGCCGACTGGCCAGTACCTGTTGTCCGTTGTGGTCGAAATCTTGCAATGGCTCCATATAACCCTGTTTGAGCAGGTAGTCGGGGCTGCGCTCTGTTGCATCAAGCCGTGCCCAAATCTCGGGGATCAACAGGCTGACATCGTGATCGATGCGTACATTAGACCCGATATGTCCGGCTGAACTGGAGAAGGCGGGGTAGCCCGTGAGTATGTAGGAGACCAGGGTGTTGTTGAGATCCACCGTTGGCCGCAGGGCGTTGAATGGCCCTTTGGTCAGCGCCCCTTCGCTACCGGCTCCTGTGGTGGAGGGGGATTTTCCAGTCAAGCTGCTGATGAACTCCATGAACAGTTCGGGCAGCTCCTGATAGTGGATGGGGTTGTAGACAGCCAGCGGCCGAATCCCAGGTTCACGGGGATTGTTCCTCCGGCCAGTCAACACGGCATCAACCGGGTGGCATACGGGGGTATCCAGCGCGAGTTTTCTGTGAAAACGGGTGCCCATATCGGCTACGTAGCGGCGCATTGGGGCGGTCAGGTCCGGGCGGATCTGAAGATAGCGCGGGTTTTTTGAAGGTTTGCCATCCACCATGCGGGGGTGGGCCGATGAGACGACATAACGATCACCTGCATCATAGGCCTCTTGCAGCAGGTTTTGCATGGGCGGTGAGAAGTTGCCAAAGGTCAGCACATCCTCAACCACGGCGGCCAGCTTGGCGTCTTTCAGCGGCTCAAAGTTGGCGATGAAGTTATTGGGCTGGGCCATGTCAGCCTCTGTCTGTTTATCAAAACCTGGATGGATGGCGTCGTCTGGTCGTTGAAACAGGCGGTACTCACAGTTCTTCACCAGCTTAACGCTCTGTTGTGATGTTGGGTCCAGGGTCAGCCAGGAGGAGGGCACTACAACAGAGGCGCTGATGTCATCCTCCATTTGAATCTTTTCGGCAGAGAAGAAATCCTGCCTGAGTTTGAAGGTGCGCCATTTGCCCTCTGGGTTAAACCCAATGCGCAGATAGGTGGCGACAACACGGCGGTCATTGAGCTTTAACTCGTGTCCTGGTGCGCCGTCCATCAGATCGACTGAGAGATGGCTGCGCCAGTCATCACCCCATTCCGGACGGTAAAAACGTTTAATCAGAAAAGCGAGTGCCTGGATACGCGGTGGCAGGGTAGCCAGCCATTGGTTGAACTCATCGGTGTAGATGGGTGAGGGGGTGAGCAGTTTGATCACTGAACCCAGGCTACGCTGGCTGCTTAATGGTTTTCGGCTGATGTCTCTATCAGCAAATTCATGCTCCGGTTTGAAGCGGTTGGAGTAGTCCCGGTCGAAGATCTCCTGTATGCGATCCAGATCCTTCTCCAGCTTATCGACAAACATGGGACCATGCAGCACCGCATCGCCCAGTGCCTTGGAGATCTCTGACTTGCCGCCGCCGGAGACGGTACAGGGTTTGTGGCAGAAGATACCTTCAGGGTCGGTGCTGACCAGATTCCAGGTGGGTGCTGCCCGGTGTTTGATCATCTCAATGCGATAGCCGTTGGGCTGCATGTAGACCTTGCCGGGTTGCAGGCGAATGGTCTGTTTTTGCCCGTTGCGTACCCAGCGAATGCTCTGGGTTTTTAGATCCATGCGCAGATTTTGAGGAAGGTAGATAAGGTCAGGGTAGTTATTATCAACGGCATGGCCTTCAGGCTGTAGCGTCATAATCGAGCTGTAGCGATTGAGCATCTCACTGAATCTATATCCAGGTTCCCGGGTGCGGCTGTCGACACCGTACTCTTCACCATGACTGCGGCGTTTGAAAGCCAGTGCGCCACCCGCGTGTTCCTCTTCTGCCAGACCGAAAAGGTTGGCGGCGTAACTGATCTGGGTTTTGACCTCTTTCTTGCAGTAGCCGTAGTAGTTGTCTGCCAGCAGGGTAACGATAACGCCGCTCTCATCGCGTGCGGTTATCTTGAAGGCGTTGCCATCGTTATAACGCTCGTTTTCATCCTTCCAGCACATGCCATCCTTGCGTTGGCGTTCGGTTGCCTCATCCCAATGGGACAGTCCCAACTCCTTTTTGCTCAAGCCTACCAGATGCGGTGCGAGAATGACGCAGCCGGTATGGCCGCTCCAATGGTTAACATCCAGTGCGGCATCGTGATCTGGCAGATGGGGATTGCCCGCATTACCAAAAATACTCTCTACAAAATCCAGATTACTGACCAGGTTAGCAGGTGCAAAGAAACGGACCTCCAGGCTCTTCTCCAGCTCATAGCCGGGAATCTCCGGGCAGACGGTTGGGCGCAACAGCAGCGATACAAACATATGCGCCGGTGTTGGCATCTTGCTGGTAAAGGGGATGGTCAGCAGTTGCTGTGGTGGCTGCAGGGCCTGCTTCAACAGGATGGCGAAGGTGTTTTTGGGTACTGCCTTTTTATCGCCAGGGATGGGCAGGCCACCCTCGGCGACGTGAAAAGAGCCCTCGGTGGTGCGTCGGTCACTGGCCGGATTATGCAGAACCCCCTGCTGAATGCGATAACTGGAGACAATGTCAGAGACAAACTCATCCCCCTGTTCGGGTAATGAAAGTTCACGTGCAATGCCGTGCCGATCCAGCTCAAAAGTGGCAGTTGGCAAAGTGGGGATCTGATTTAGTTTCAGATCACTCAGGTAGCGATCAATAAAATTCTGGATACGCCGGTCAGTAGGGCAGTGATGCGCCGAGAGCAGGCGGCTCTTCTCCTGAAAACTCTTGAGCAGGTCGTCGGCAATGTCCATAAAAGTGACTGCCTTGCCGCTGGTGCAGGTTGGCTGCCCCAGGGCTGCCAGCTTGAGGTTGATGTAGAGATGGAGCCTCTCCCGCTCCTCCTGCTGATTATTAGCTGGCTTATCCAGTCCCAAAGCACGCGTGAAATCCATCCCCTCTCCTTACATGCCACTGTGGGCCTGTATGTAAAATGCACCACAAATAAAGTAATCTGAGTATAGCTGGTAGTTGGCTGATTCAGATAGAAGATTGAATGGTGTGCAAAGGGGCAGCAAATAGTATTTGAAGGGTTCAAGGTTGGAGCAAGGATAAACTGCCGGATATCTGCTTTTAAATTAGGGTGTGTGCGTCAATTGACAGTCTTCCTGCGTTTTTTACTGTGCACACAACTGTGTTTTGACCCTTAATTCTGACCCCTTAACGATTCTGTCATTCTGTTCTGACCCTGTAGTTTCAATATCCAGAACAAGATTATTTCTAAGTTTTACACAAAACCTGTCGATAGTTCATGAGCCTGGGGTTAGGTGCATCAGGACTCATTTCTGCTGCTTGCGTGATCCCCTACGCATTAACAGGACATGTATTACAAAGGAGCTGGCAGTACAGGATCTAAAATACAGACTTGATTTGCTGGTAGCTTGTCCTGCTTATCCACATAAATCAACAAACCAACAAAGGAAATTAAAATGATAAAACGAATAATTTTGAATGCTTCACTAGGCTTATTATTTTATATACCAACAGTCCAAGCCGAAATGGTTACATATGAATTTACCGCAAATGTTGTTTTTTATGACGACTACGGCCAAACCCTAAATGGTAGCGTAAATCAGGGAGATACAATTACCGGCACATATACCATTGACACCGACACACCTAATACAGCTACAGCCAGCTATTTTAAACAATACTTTATGCAAGGCCCTCAGATTGGTTTTGATATCCAGGTAGGATCAAACAATGTAAAGACTGACTCTTACTCCGGATGTCAGGGGTTGCAATACTACAGCATGAACAATTTCACTCACTCATTCAACACTTGGAGCGATTGCGGCTTTACCGGATCAATTCCTACGTACTATGCATCTATTGGTTTACGCGATCCATCAGCAACTCTCCTAAGCGGTAACGAAGACATCAATACGCCACCACCACCTCTTAGCAACTGGCAAGAAAAGAAATTTGAATTAGCTGGTCCGGGCTACTTTATAGATGCAGAGTTAATCTCACTACAGCTTGCCCCTCCAGGTGGCAGCGGATCATCTGAAATTGTTGAAGTGACCCCGGCTGCTGGAACATTTGTAGCCGGTCAGCGTTTTGATCTGGGGCTTGTGATCGACAACTCAGCAGCCCCCATTGCCGATGTTAATCTGATTTTTAACGGAATTCAGGTTGAGCCATCTAACTGTGCTTCTCCCATGGATCTTGAGATTGGCAAACAGGCCATGCTGTGTGCGAACTTCTGGATGCAATTAATACCTGGCCAAAACACACTGAACTATGAAGTGTACTTCATGGATGGAAGTAGCTTTACTGATAGCGTGCAGTGGAATATGTTATTGCCCGCATATTAACAGACTGAGGGAAGTAAGCTCTCCCCTCTTTTACGCCCCCTCCCTTCCTTTCGAAGGGCAGGGAGGGGGAGCAGGTCATGGGGTCAGGCCTCCATATTACACGCCAAATTCTTTTACAGCCCCATTCACAGTGGCATAACTAACACTAAAAAAATCACCCACTATTTTCAACGTATAGTGGCCGTTTCTATAAGCCTCCGCCATAGCTTGATTTCGGACAGGGTGTTTTTCCTGATAACAAAATGGGACAGATCTGTTTTCTTATCTGAATACCTAAATATTCACTTGCTTCCTCTACTGAACGATATGATGCGGACAATTCGATACTAGCAATTTCGCCTTTCTTGGCATGTCTCCCTCATCAAAATAGATCTGTTCCAGTGATAGCCACAGGAGTCAGTGGCGGCATAAACGAAAAAGGATTTTCCTTAATGATGCCTGCGACTTACTCTGGTGCTGTAAAGCACGGATTATCACCCGTAAAGCTGCTTATACGTAGCCATTTTGTGATATTTCGAGTGTACTGGCTGTTGCCCACAATGAGCATTGTTTCTTCTGCTATCGCTCGGATAATAGAAAGTTCGCCATACCAGATTTTAGTCATGTCCCTCAATGAACTGGTGATATAGAGGTCCACTTCAAAACCTAAATTGTGGTCGCAAAACTGTGCTTCTCCATTATGAATGTTGATGTACTGTTTAGCGCTTTCAGAACAATCAGTAATATTAAACTGTATCGTGATGTCACCCTCTGGCAACTCACTGGTATCAAGCGCGCCGGTTAGATCGCGCATCAGGCCATAAACGGTATTTTGTTTTTCTGTCATGCCATCTCTTGCAAAGCGCATGCCCCATTTACCGATCTCAGTAAGCACCGGCCCCAGCGCCTTACCGGATGGCGTGAGGAAATAATCATGCCTGCCTTGCGTCGCAGTTTTTTTGCGCATGATAATGCCGCTATCTTCCAGTGCGCGCAGCCGGTTCTTTAACAAGGTGGGGGATATATTCGGCATATACCTTTGAAACTGCGAAAACTTAGTGGAGCCCAGAAACATTTCGCGAATGATCTGGAGAGTCCAACGTTCGGCGAGGATCGATGTGGCCATCGAAACAGGACAGGCTTCCCCGTAGTCATAATTGTCTGACATCATTATTCCATTTCACTACATATTTTGTAGTCTATTGCAACATTTCTTGGACTTAAAATGAAGGCCGCGCGCTCCTAATATTGCTACTAAACCAGACATTACAGCAATACTGCCGACAGGAGAATAGAAGATGATATACGAAAATATTAGTGAAACTATCGGTAATACCCCAGTTGTGAAATTAAATAAGCTCGCCCCGAAGGAAGCCAATATTTATGTAAAACTGGAAAGCTTTAACCCAGGTGGATCAGTAAAGGATCGCATGGCAAAAGCGATTATTGAAGATGCCGAGAGAAGCGGTGCTCTTAAGCCCGGTCAGACAATTATTGAGGCCACCTCAGGAAACACCGGCGTTGCCCTGGCAATGGTATGTGCTGCCAAGGGCTATCCCTTTGTTGCCACTATGGTGGAAACATTTTCGATCGAACGGCGCAAAATTATGCGCGCATATGGCGCCATGGTAATCCTGACTCCGGCAGCTGAGAAAGCCAGCGGTATGGTTAAACGTGCTGCTGCTCTGGCAGAGAAGAATGGATGGTTCCTGACCCGCCAGTTCGAAAATCCAGCCAATCCGGCGATTCACCGGGTTACCACCGCTCTGGAGATTTTGCAGGACTTCGATGGCAAACCCCTCGATTTTGTGGTCAGCGGCTGGGGCACCGGAGGAACCATTACAGGAATTGGCGAAGCAGTGAAGAGGGCTCGACAGGATACACATATCGTCGCTTTCGAGCCCGTTCCTTCACAACTGTTGCGGGGCAAAGAGTGGCAACCTCATAAAATTCAGGGTGTCGGCCCCAACTTTATGCCCGATGTATTAAACCCGGACGTAGTGGATATCATAGAACCCGTCAGCGATGAAGAGGCTAGGAAAATGGCGCTGCGGCTAGCGGCCGAAGAAGGAGTATTCGTGGGTCTGTCTGCAGGAGCCGCTGTTGCAGCAGCCATAAAAACGGCTGAAAAGGCGGAAGGAAAAGTTACCATCCTCGCAATAATGCCCGATACGGGGGAACGCTATCTTTCCTCTTACCTGTTTGAAAACATCTATGAAGGATCGGATGAGGAATTTCTGGCTGAGGCCATTTAAGGAGGAATTCATTATGAAAACTGTAATTGCACAACACAAAGCAGATCAAACCACATGTTCACTCTCCACTGTGGACAACACTTTTCTCGAAAGACTACCCGGAAAGAAGAGCTTCAACGTGCCAGCAATTCGCGCAAGGGCAGGAGTTTTGAATTTTCTTTTAGGTATAGCGCTGGTCTCCCACCTATTTCTACCCGAATCAGTTACGGTGCTTTACATGTCGTTCTTTCTACTTTTTGACATGCTGATGGCTGTTACATTTGGCCTCGTGCCTCTGAGCCCAACTGGTGTCCTGGGGACATTGCTATCTTTGAATTCACAGCCAGTTCAAACAGCTCATCTGCCGAAACGATTTGCTTGGTCGATGGGTGCATCGTTGGCCCTAATTCTTGTCACTCTAACAGGCTCTAGTGGCATCTGGATCACCGTAGTCCTGACACTCTTTTTTGCATTGACCTGGCTCGATGCCGTGCTCGGATTCTGTATGGGCTGCTGGATATATTCAAAACTCTTCGATTGCCAGAGTTGCCGCTTGGATTAGCCCGGGCCAATAGGGACAGCAGCCTATAGCGAAAAATAGGGAGATACGTTGACTATTCGATAGTTGCACGACCACCATTTTTACCTTCCGTAAATTAATAACTTGCACTAAGCCATAACAATTCAACATCTGTCGCAAGACTAAAGCGAGGCGCGAGCATGTATAAGTGCATGATTTACCAAAAATTTAGCTGTTTTATAGAAATAAAGACCGACGGATGACCGCCCCATCCACGTTACACTTCCCTATTGACTGAAGATGGGTGCATGCTTTCGATGGATTGCCGGTTGGAGCATTATTAATAAACCGTTGTGCGCAGATTTTTGTATTTTTTTGCCTGACACAGATGGAATCTTCGCATGCTGTGAAATGCAACCTACTAAGGCTGGAGCGTCCGCGCCGACTCAGGCTCTATTAAGGTGAAGAGTTGTACTATTTTTTCCAGGTGTTCTATCTTATCGCTGCTCCTCAAATAGGCAGCATAAACATTACGGTCGATATGTGGTGCCCCTTCTAATAAATGTAGCTGTCCATTTGCGATGTAGGGCTGGGCGATAGATTCGGGCAGGTAGGCAGATCCACCATTTTCCAGCATAAAATCCAGGGCGATTCTTCCCGTGCTGGTATGCATAGTTGGAGGTTGTGTGATCTCGAAATATTTTGAGTGTTGGATATTGAACGATGTTCCCCAATCGATTTGCACATAGGAGTAGTTAAAGATCTTGTCAAAATCGACATCTTTGTAGGTTGTGACCAGTTGCAGTTTTGCCGTATGGGTTTTTTCGACCTTGAGCTCTTCCAGCTTGGGTGGGTCAAACATTATTGCGATATCCATGGTATGGCTAAGCTGCTGCCGGATAAGTGATTCCCGATCCTGAGCCACTGCTCTGAGCACAATGCCCGGGCAGTGCCGGTAAAGCTGATGCAGATAGTCCTGAAGCAGCGAATCCCATAGATTGGGCGTTCCTCCGATAGTTATTTGCAGTGACTGGTTGGCACCAAGGGATACCTCCTGCACCGCTCGACTCCATGAAGTAGCAATCGCTTCAGCATAAGGTTTAAAGCGCTCACCAGCTGGAGTCAGGTTGATATTATTGCGGTGGCGATTAAATAGGTTAACACCCAACGCATTTTCAAGCTGGCGGATACGGGAGCTAACGGCGGCCTGGGTCAGATAGAGATTTTCAGCTGCTCTACCAAAATGCCGAGTCTTTTCCACTTCCAGGAAGGTTTTGAGTAGCTCGATATCCACTGAGTATCCTTAGGGTAATTCTCTGATAAATCAGGATTAATAGTCTGAACCCGCTATAGAGTCAAGGCAAACGATCCAGTCATGCATCACGTTATCATTATTAAATTTTCTTATCCTGGCGACAAAATGTTTTTGTTTTACCATTTTTTATAGCACCCACATAATCGCTTCAAATTTCACTCATCCTAAAAACTTTAGGTGATCACTTATGGCAATAGATGGCTTTAAATCATTTGGGATCTTCTCCGATACTAAAAACTTTCCTTGGGGATTTAAGAAGAGCGGTGACTTCACTATTGCACAGGCTGAAATATTAGAAAAATATGGCAAAGCACTGCGCGCACTTGAGAATAAAGAGAGTCCTCCAGCAACCCAAGAGGAGAAACAGTTCGTTGCGGTATGCAATGGAAAAGCGGCTGCTTCATCACCGGTGGAGCTTGCTTGGCTGAAGTACCGTTCACTAACAGAGAAAAAAGTAGTCGCTAGCGCTTTTGGTACCATAAAAGTAGAGCCGAAAGATGAGCTGATTGATTTTGAGGATGATAGTCTTGATGAGAGCTAATGAGTTATGAAAGGCTGAATTATATACAAAGACTCTACAACAACGTTGCGCCTAGATGCCTGCAAGGTTAGGCGGTTAATTGAACGGTGCAGAAAGCGTGACATCACGCTTAAAGCATTTTTCTGGATGGTGAGTGTGTTGACCTACCATGCCCTAAAGAGAGTCATTAATCAAAAAATGAATGCCGCAGAGATTGTCATTACTTTTGCTCAGAGGTATCTTCACCTAAATACAAACAAAGTCTCTGGATATTTAGCGCCAGTACCCACCCCAGGTGCTACTCAATCTGATTAAGTCAAGCCAGCATGTGGGCGCCAATTCATAGAGAGACAGAGGATCTGGCAGTATTCACCAAAGCTAACTGCCTGGTCGGGCATAATTAACAGGCCTATAGTCGTCAACGGAAAAACCGGGGCCTATTTAATTACAGCCCCGGGGCCATCAATAAAAAGATGCAAAGAGATCTGTTTAGATGCTCGGCTACCACTCCTGCCTGGCAGTTGAATTCTTAGCTTTGTTCAGATGACGCACCTTCTGGCTCTTCTGCAGAATCAGTAGATTCATTTTGCTCTGGCAACTCCATGTCTTGGTAATATCTAATACAGTCACTCATGTAATCAGCATGGTTCGCAGGCTCTACAGCATCTTCTATTGCCTGCTCCTCGCAACGCTGCTGGAATGATTCTTTATCACTGCTCATTGCCAACGATGAGGCAGCAATAAGAGAGGATCCTACGAGCATTAACAAAAACATTTTCATCATACATTCCTGTGAAATAGCGGAAATTAAAGTGATGCTCACCGCTAGGGAAAGCACCGTAATAATGGCTAGGCCATCTGCATATATAAGTTAATGCTTGTTATTAATACAGCAAAATGAAATGATCGTTCCAATCAAAATTTTTCATGCTACCGCTATGGATACCGAGTTACTAAAAACCTTTTTGGAAGTACACAAAACCCGCCATTTTGGACGAGCAGGAGAGAATCTTTTTATCACTCAATCTGCAGTTAGTGCCCGAATTCGCCAGCTAGAGGAAAGCCTTGGTATTAAGCTTTTCCACCGTGAACGTAATGACATTAAGTTAACTACCGCTGGCGAACGAATGGTGAAACATGCCGAGGCCATGCTTAGCGCCTGGCATAGAGCGGTTCAGGATACTGCACTGGATGAAGCCCATAGGCCGGCACTTTCAATTGGCGGAATGTATAGCTTGTGGGATATCCTGGCTCAGGATTGGATGCACAAGCTGAATGCAGAGCGACCTGATATTGCCCTGCATGTCGAAGCACAAAGCCATGAAGTGCTGCTTCGCAAGCTATTGGATGGCGTGTTGGATATCGCTTTTATGTTTGAGCCTGTCCATTTAGCAAAGCTGCTTGTCAAAGAGATCGCTACTATTGAACTCATCATGGTAGCAAACCAAAAAGAGCTTACGGTCGAACAGGCATTTGACGGCCAATACATAATGGTTGATTGGGGGACTTCGTTTGCAGTAAACCATGCTCGACTCTTTCCCAATATGCCGCCACCTTCCATACACATGGGACTGGGCCGTATTGCACAAGCCTTTATCCTGGAACGTGGCGGTGCTGCCTATCTTGCTCAACCCATGGTCGCTGAACAACTAGCAAGTGGGCTGCTTTTTCCGGTAAAAGACGCACCTGCAATACAACGTACAGCCTATGCTCTCTATCCTTCAGAAAGTGAGCGGCACAGCTTAATCGAAGAGGCTCTAAAGCTATTTGATCTACCTAGCAACCCACCTGTAGGCTAGTGGTGCCACCATCAAATAGAGGGTCTTGGATTTGTTCGCGCAGACGCATCTCTTCCATATGGCAGTCTATAGAACGCCGACTTTCTGATGGGTGATGTGACTTAAGACCACCCATTCGTTCTGGCATGGTAATCATTAATATCTTACTGAGCAGCTCATCATGCTCGGCATCATCCATAGCCTTATCAGCTAATAATTTAGTATTCATATCAATATCTATAGCCCTATTAAATATTTTCTCAGAAATCTGTTCGCAGCTCGGCATGGTCTAGTGCAAAAAAGCATGCATGCCAGGCCAAACTTGTGCCTGTTATAACGCCTTGTGTTTTATTGTGGAAATCAATCTTTTTTCTCTTTTCAATAAAATATTTTCATCGATACTGGCATGCTAGGGATTAGCGCCATTTAAACAGCAATCGCTAGCCATATAATCTAAAACAAACCAGTTGTTGCACAGAGGAAAACGCCCCTAAGTGCATATCATGTAGTGCAAAACTGAGCGTAGGTAGGTATGACTGAAAATAGGTACATTTAACAAAGATTGAAGCTAGAATATAAGCAGTCGTCCTGGTTTTAGATCAAAGGCACATTACTGAATGAAAACTGAATCACCCATACAAATACTGGCTGTTAATGCAGGAGGTTCTACTTTAAAACTGGTGCTTTTTATGCAGCAAGCAGATCAGCTAACGCGCATAGCTGGTGAGCAGTATTCAATCAATGATGACGACCCTGCCGCCAAGATTCAGGAGTTTGTTGATACCCATACCAATGGCCCCATAGATGCCGCTGTTCACCGCATCGTTCACGGCGGAAAAAAACTGGGTGCCCCTTGCATCATTGATGATCTGATTGAACAGGCCATTGCAGTTCTTCGAAGCCTGGCGCCGCTACATAATCCAGCTGCCTTGAAATGGGTGCGCGCCAGCCGCAGGGCGCTTGGTGACCAGACGCCACAAATCGCTGTATTTGACACAGCCTTTTATCAGGATCTTCCTGAAGTGGCTCAACGTTATGCCCTCCCTCAGCGATGGCTCAAAAAATACCCCATTCGCCGTTTTGGCTTCCATGGTCTGGCTCACCATGCAATGTGGAAACGTTGGTGTGGACTCAATCCAACAGCCAATGGAAAAGGTCGCATCATCTCACTTCAGCTCGGTAGCGGTTGCTCTATTACCGCCATACAAGATGGCAAAGCACTGGACACCAGCACGGGGTTTTCTCCAATGGAAGGGTTGGTGATGGCGACACGCGCAGGCGATCTTGATTCCGGCTTGATGCTATATCTACAAGAACAGGAAGAGCTTACTTCCATGGCCATGCAACGAGAGCTTAATCAACGCAGTGGCCTGTTGGGCCTTTCAGGTATCAGTGGTGATATGCATGTGCTACTCGCCAGCACAGAAACGAATGCCCAACTCGCTATTGATAGCTACTGTTATCGGGTGCGCAAATATATTGGTGCCTATCTTTCTGTGTTGGGCGGTGCAGATGCCATCCTGTTTGGAGGTGGCGTGGGCGAGAATGAGCCTGTCGTAAGAGCAAAAATTCTTCAGGGAATGCAATGGTCGGGGATTGAACTTGAAATGGATGCCAATGGGATAGCTCGTGGCTGCGATGCGCTCATCAGTACAGCACAAAGCTCCGTGAAAGTTTGGGCAGTTAGCTCAGATGAAGCTGCTATCATGGCAGAACAAGCAGCAGGCTTGATTGCGGACTCCTGATTTTTGCTCCAAAGGAAATGTATCTTACTGACTCAATCAAACTTCATAGGCTATCGCTGCCAACATTGCTATTGCCTTCTAATTTTAGGTTGTCATTTGCCATATCGACAAACCATAGGCATGAGGCCTTGTGAAATCATTCGTTACATTTCTGGAGGGACAATCAGCTAGGGTGATTTTATTTGGCACACTCTGCACAGTAATCATCCTTGGTTTTATGGATCATTTAATTGGTCCAGAACTCTCCTCAGCAATTTTTTATGTTATACCCATTGCAGTAGCGTCCTGGTACGGCAATCTCAATATTGGGAAAACTATTTGCGTAATCTCAGCAATTGTTTGGTTGATAACAGACACAACATCCGGCCGAGAATACTCCCATTCGGCAATAATCTATTGGAATGCTTTTGCACGACTAGGGTTGTTTTTAATCATCTCCCATCTTTTACACGGATTTCGTGAACGTTTACGAATGGAAGAGATGGCTGCAGATACCGACGCACTCACAGCCATAACCAATGCCCGTGGGTTTAATGAACAATTGGAGATCGCCACTCAGTATGCACGGCGCTATAAACACCCAATAACTGTTGCTTATATCGACCTTGATAATTTCAAAACCGTTAATGATACCTATGGTCATGCCATAGGTGATCAACTACTCATAACGGTTGCTCAAACACTAAACAATCAAACGCGAATCACCGATATTGCTGCTCGGTTGGGTGGTGATGAGTTTGCAATCCTCTTGCCTGAGACTGATTTCTCCGCCGCCAATGCGGTCTTTCAGCATACCCATCAACAGCTACAGGATGCCATGCAAATTCATAACTGGGCAGTTACCTTTAGCGTCGGCATGGTGACTTTTGAACAGGTTCCAGAAAGCATAAATGAGATGATTGAGATCGTTGATGGCTTAATGTATGGGGTAAAGAAAAATCAAAAAAATGCACTTTCCCATAGCGTATGGCCTGAACCAAAAAAATAACGATTGATGCCTGCTGGCTATGGGGCATGTCATTTTAATCAAGCAAACTTAATGGTTGCTCCCTTACTGTAATCAAAATCTGACTGATTACAGCCCAGGCTTCATTAGCCATAAGATGCTTTATTCAACCTCTCTGAGTCCGCGGGGGTTAATATGTCGACGTTGGTGCTGTGATTTCTCTTTACGCAGCTCTTCCTTCGGGTTACCAGTATGGCGCCGAGAGGTCTCGTGTTCATGCCAGCGATTCCGTGCCCGAACAACATCGGCCCACTCTTCTACTTCATCAAACTCGTCAAATTCAACGTAATTGTTTTTCCTACTCACTTCTTCATCTCCAACAGTATTAAAAGGCGTATGCAACCTCACTCCATTGTGAGTTATTTAGCTTAATAAACGACCTTTTACCAATCAAATTTTTTGATGCCCCTAACAACTTTTTTTGCTAAACATAAGCAGTAATATGGATGACAAGCTGGAACTGTTTAATAGCTGCACTCTATTGACAACTCTCTTTGAATACCTATGATTGCGGCGTCTACCGGTTACCACCGACACAGCAAAAGGTGCGCCTGTTGGCACCTCTCCCTCTAACCTTGAGATTGCATATGCCAATGTCTGAAGAGTGCCAAAAACCTGAGCTACCGGTCACTGCTGCCGATGCCGTTAATAGCGCCCTCAGCCTGCTGGAAGGGAACAAATATACAGACTTACAGGCCCTTCTCAACAGTTGGGGATCTGGTGATATCGCCGCCCTTCTGGAAGCGCTACCGACCCATGAGCGCAGGGTGATATGGTCTGAAGTGCCTGATTCAGCACGTAGCGAGACACTGGCTTGTCTCTCTGAACTTGCGCGAAGCAGCTTGTTGGAGGCGGTGTCTTCGGAAGAAGCCGTGGCAGCCGTCGCCGACATGGAGACGCCTGATCTCGCAGATGTCATCGATACGGTATCCGACAGCCTAGGGGAAGCCATACTTGAATCCCTCTCAGCGTCCGAACGCTCTCTGGTGGAAACAACGCTTGCTTATCCGGAGGATTCAGCCGGGCGCCTGATGGAGACAGATTGGATTGCGGTACGCTCAGATGTCTCTCTGGAGGTGGTCACCCGCTATCTGCGGTTACACGGCGAGATGCCACCTCACACTGACGGTCTTATGGTGGTAGACCGGGAAGGTGTTTATGAGGGCAAGCTATTATTGGAAACCTTGCTGACAGCGGATCTCTCTTCACAGGTTGCAAAGGTCATGCGCACAGATGCAGATTATGTTTTGGCAGACACCCACGAGTCTGATATTGCCACCCTGTGTGAACGACGGGAACTGCTCTCCCTGGCGGTGGTGGATGAAGAGCGTCGACTGATCGGTCGCATTGTTATAGACGATGTCATCGACATCATCCGCGCCGAAGCTGAACAACCATTGCTACAAATGGCCGGCCTACAGCAAGGCGAGGATCTCTTTGCTCCTATTATGCCATCCGCCCGCCGCCGTATGCTGTGGTTGGGGGTTAACCTGGCTACCGCCTTCCTGGCCTCCTGGGCCATTGGTTTGTTTCAGGAAACGCTGGATAAGATTGTTGCATTGGCTGTACTGATGCCCATAGTCGCCAGCATGGGTGGTATCACTGGCAGTCAGACTCTGACTCTCGCAGTCAGGGGTCTAGCCTTGGGGCAGATCACCAATGCCAATACCCGCTGGCTGGCGATTAAAGAGATTGCTATTGCGGCAATCAATGGACTGTTATGGGCTCTCGTTGTCGCATTGATTACCTGGTATTGGTTCGACCAAGCCACACTGGCCTTGGTGATTGCAGTGGCCATGTTGCTCAATATGTTGACTGCTGCTGCTGCAGGCTTACTGGTGCCCCTCGTATTGGATCGCCTGGGTATCGACCCCGCACTGTCTGGTTCGGTTATCCTTACAACAGTCACAGATGTAGTTGGCTTTGTGAGTTTTCTGGGATTGGGAACCTGGTTATTGCTATAGAAATAGCCCACTATAGCTATCAGTGAGTTTGGAAACTCCAGCGGAATGCATGCACGCCTAACGAGTCTTTCCAAGCTGAAGATGAGTTAAGTTGTATGTCGAGTCTGATATAGCTTGAACCGTTTCAGGAGCTGCAGTGGCGATAGAGAAACTAAAGAGGTGGGTAATCCTGCTGCCAATTCTGGCAGGAGTCGTAACCCTGGTTCTGCTCAAGCAAAACCAGAGTGAGCCTTTACAAGCCATTGCGAAAGAGCAGCCTCGTTTGGTGCGCGTGATGACGGCTTTTGAATCAACTGTAATCCCTCAGGCCATAGGACATGGCAGTGTCAGGCCGGCTAAAATTTGGGAGGCAGTTGCTCAAGTCAAGGGCAAAATCCTACAAAAACATCCGGAACTAAAAAAAGGTGCCATTCTTGAGGCTGACAGCCTACTGCTGCAAATTGACCCAACTGATTACCAGCTTGCCATTGCTCAGACAGAAGCAGATATTGCGGCCACTAAAGCGCAGCTTGATGAGTTGAGTGCGCGTGAAGCCAATACCCGTAAATCCTTGGTGATAGAAGAGCAGGCGCTGGTGCTGCGTGAAAAGGAGTTGGCGCGTAATAAAAGTCTTGCGCGGGATGGCAGTATTAGTCGCTCAAAGATGGAAGATCAAGAGCGGGCCTTACTGACGCAGCAGCAGGCGGTTCAGGGTCAACGCAATACATTGAATCTTGTGCCAAGTCAGCGTGCTTTATTGCGTGCTCAGTTGGCGCGGCAGGCGGCTCAACTCAGTGCTGCACAGCGAGATCTTGCTGATACTACAATCCGATTGCCATTTGCCGGCCGCATTGCCGCCGTACATGTTGAGCAGGATCAGTATGTGCGGGAAGGCGAGAATTTAACGGTGGTTGATGATCTCCAGCTGGCTGAGATAGAGGTACCCATACCCATTGAACAGATACGTGGCTTGCTGCATGCCGATGGGCCGGTAGATCTGCTTAATACCCCCTTGCCCGCGCTGCACAGTAGATTAGGGCTTGCGGCCAGAGTTGACCTGAAAGAAGGCATTATTAATGCCAGTTGGCCGGGTCGCTTTGCACGCATGAGCGACACACTGGATCCCAAGACGCGCACTGTGGGTGTTATTGTCGAAGTGGATGCTCCTTATGCCGGGATGCGTCCCGGTGAGCGCCCACCGTTGGTGAAGGGTCTGTTTGTTGAGGTTACCTTGCTGGGTAAACCGATGAATGGCCGCTTGATACTACCACGCTCTGCATTGCATCAGGGGCATGTCTACATTGCCAATGCAGGTGATCGCTTGGTGGTTCGTCCGGTTACCATCTCACTGTTGCAGCCGACGTTTGCAGTTATTGCCTCAGGGCTGGAACCGGGTGAGCGGGTTATTCTTTCTGATTTAGTGCCGGCAATTGAAGGGATGCTACTGCAACCGCAGGAGGATCAGCAGGCACTGACACGACTAAAACAGCAAGCCACTGCTGCGCCATGATCGAATTCTTTGTACGTCACTCCACGGGCGCCAATCTGCTGATGGCCTTAATGGCTATCATTGGTTTGAGTGCGTTGCCAGATTTACAGCGTGAAACCTTTCCTGATTTTGCGGCAGAGAAGCTGGAAATTCGGCTCGTCTATCCGGGGGCCAGTACTGAAGATGTGGAAGAGGCTATCTGCCAACGGGTAGAAGATGCGCTGGATAGCATCAGTGAAGTGGAAGAGGTGGTCTGCGTTGCCAGGGAAGGGCTTGGCAGTATTGTGGTCGAGATGATTGAAGACTCTGATATGGCCCGCTTTATGGATGAGGTGAAGAGTGAGGTTGAGGCCATTGATGACTTTCCGGAGCAGGTGGAGTTGCCGGTGATCAATGAGCTGGGCCGCACTGATAATGTGGTTGCCGTGGCGATCACTGGCCCGATGTCAGTGAGTGATCTGAAGGCTTATGCTGAGCAGATCAAGCAGCGCATGCAGCAGGCGCCTGAGATTTCACAGGTTGATGTATTGGGTTTCTCTGATCACCAGCTGCGCATTGAGGTTTCAGCACAGGCGATGCGTGGCTATGGTGTGAGCATGTCTGATGTGGCCAATGCAGTGAAGCGGCAGGGCATTGACCTCCCAGCCGGAACCCTACAGACGCATGATCAGGAGCTGTTACTTCGCTTTGCTGATGTGCGTCGCTCGCCTGAAGAGCTGGCTGCTTTGGTTGTTGTCAGTGCCAGCAGCGGGGCAGAAATTCGATTGGGGGATATTGCGCAAATTAGTGACCGCTTTGAATTGGATGAGCAGAAGACCCTGTTCAATGGACGCCGTGCTGCTGTATTGCAGGTGATCAAAACCAAACAGCAGGATTCGTTGGTAGTGATGGCATCAGTCAGTCATTTTCTTGAGGCTGAACGGCAGCGTGCACCACCCGACGTGAAATTTACCGTGACTCAGGATCGTTCCTCTATCGTGAGTGATCGACTTAATCTGCTGCTTAGAAATGGTGGTCAGGGGTTGATTCTTGTTTTTCTTACCATGTGGCTCTTCTTTCAGCTGCGTTTTGCTTTTTGGGTGGCCATGGGGTTGCCCGTCTCCTTTCTTGGCGCGCTCTTTATTATGGGTATGCTGGGGCTGACCATCAATATGATCACCATGGTTGCGCTGCTCATTGCCATTGGCCTGTTGATGGATGATGCTATTGTTATCTCGGAGAATATTGCTGCCCATTTGCGCAAGGGTAAACCGCCTGTTCAAGCCGCAATTGATGGCACCCGGCAGGTTGCGCCCGGAGTAATATCCTCATTTCTGACCACGGTGGCGGTGTTTGGTCCATTGGCGTTTCTCTCAGGCCATATGGGTAATGTGCTGAAGTTTATCCCGATGGTGCTCTGCCTGGTGCTGGTGGTGAGCCTGATCGAAGCCTTTATGATTTTGCCCCACCATCTGGCCCATTCATTGAAGCAGCAGGATAAAAAGGTTAGTCGTTTTCGACAGCGTTTTGATGAACAGTTGGATCATTTTCGCCAGCATAAGCTTGGATGGGCAGTTGATTTTGCTGTGCACCAACGCTACTGGTTTGTTGGTGGTGTTATCGCGCTCTTCCTGTTGAGTATGGGCATGGTGGTCAGCGGCAAGCTCAAGTTCCAGGTCTTTCCTAGCATTGAAGGTGACATTATTGAGGCGCGTGTGCTACTGCCTCAGGGGACACCGCTTTGGCGTACAGAATCAGTTGTGCAGCAGATTACTGATGGCCTCAAGGAGGTTGACGATCTTTTTTCGCCTCATCAGCCTGATGGGCAACGACTGATCCAGAATATCCAAGTGCGTTACAGCACCAATCAGGATGCAGGTGAGTCGGGGCCGCATCTTGCTACGGTGACGGCAGACCTGATTACGGCAGAGGAGCGTCGGGGGCGACTGGACGACATCATTAGTCACTGGCGTCACAATGTGGGTGAAATCCCTGATCTGATTGCACTTAACTATAAGGAACCCGTGATTGGGCCGGGCGGCATTCCGCTGGAGATTCGTCTCTATGGCTCCAGTCTTACAGAGTTGAAACAGGCATCTATAGATCTGCAGAGATGGTTGGGGCGCTACCAGGGTGTATTTGACCTCTCTGATGACCTGCGCCCCGGTAAACCTGAACTTCGCATGCGGCTACGTGAGGGAGCGCTGGCTCTGGGGCTGGATGCTGCAACTATTGCCAATCAACTCCGTGCAGCCTTCTTTGGTGTCACTGCCAGCGAGATTTTGGTAGAGGGTGAGGCTTATGAAATTGATGTCAGATTGGCTCGTGCTGATCAATCCACTTTGACTGATCTGGAGGCTTTTCGAATTGTTACGCCCAAAGGTGATCAGGTGCCTCTGAGTACGCTGGTACATATCGAATCTGATCGAGGCTTTTCCCGTATCAAACGGGTGGATGGCGTTCGTACGGTGACCGTCACTGGTGATCTGGATTCCCGCATCGCTAACGCCCAGGAGATAATCAATCACACCCGCCAGTTTTTTCTGCCGGATTTGCTACAGCACTACCCTGACGTGAAGGTCGGGATTGAGGGTCAATCCAAGGAGTCGAGTAAGACCGGTTCCTCTATGATGCGCAGTTTTGCGATTGGATTGGTCTGTGTCTTTATTCTGCTGAGCTTTCAATTTCGCAGCTATCTTGAGCCGCTGGTGGTGATGTTTGTTATTCCACTATCACTTATTGGGGTGATTTGGGGGCATCTGCTGATGGGGGTTGCACTCTCTATGCCCGGCATTATCGGATTTGCCTCGTTGGCTGGAATCGTGGTGAATGACTCCATCTTGCTGGTGGAGTTTTTAAAGCAGCAGGTGCGCAAAGGGCATAGTACGGTTGAGGCGGCAAAGATTGCCAGCAGGTCGCGTTTCCGTGCTGTGATGCTAACTTCCATTACGACAATTGCAGGGCTGTTTCCGCTTCTGCTGGAAAAAAGCATGCAGGCTCAAATTCTAATCCCATTAGCAATTAGTATTATTTTTGGGTTGCTTGCCACCACTTTGTTGGTGCTACTGGTTGTGCCAGCACTGTTTAGCATATTGGATGACTTTAAGGTCACCAAAGACAGAGTGGCAGAGCCTGATGCGGGGTGAGAACAGGCTTATGTTTTGGTGTGGGTCTTCTGTTTTAAATAGAACCAGTACAACAGCATCAGTAGCGTTAACCAGATAGCTGCCAGGTAGCCTGTAATTCCATCGTATGTGCCGGTAAGAAATGCCCATTCGCTACCATGATTATTGCTGGTGAACTTTTTGGTGCACTTGATGATGAGCACCCAGCCCGCATGCAGGCCGATGCAGTAGGCGATGTTTCCGGTCTGTTCCCGTACCAGGCCAAGAAATGCACCTACGGCAAACAGGGCAATAAAAGAGTCAAGGGTTGCCCCATCCCCAAATTGCCAGAATGCCCCGCCAAGAATTTGTAGCCCACTAAGCCAGCCTACAGGCTCGGTTAGTCGTATGGGGTCTATAAAGTGCACGGCGGCATAGAGAAGACTGGTAAAGGCGATGACGGACAGTGCCCGCCCTTGAGTGCGAGCAGCCTGATACATCGCGCCACGAAAAAAGGTCTCTTCAACCAATCCAACGAGCAGCCCACCAATCAGCCCGCTAAGGAGCGTTTTTGTCAGGTCGAATAAGAAATTATCATCGATGGGGTCAGGGGTGCGAACCCCAAGGCCGATCAATAGGGCAGAGAGAATGGACAGAATTAAAATTCCATACAGCCACCCGATAAACATCTGGTGTAAGAAAGTGGGGCGTGGCAACCCAAATCCGAGGGCTTTTCGATTGTATAACCCGAGCCAGATGACAAGTAGAAAAAAACCAGGTAGGGCAATTAATTTAGCTATTCTGGGGACTTGCTTATGGGCAGGTACTTCCAAGAGGCCATCAAATAGCAGATGGATAGGGTAGTGGAGTAGAGCGCTAATCAGCAGGCAGCAGGCTAAAAAGCCGGTAAAAACAGCAAATGCCCGCATTTTATAGACTCTCCTTTATGTGATTAAAGGTATGCAAAGTGATTTTTTGTGTTGCCAACCTGATGTGAGGCCGTACAATATACTGTTCTTAGCGCTTGCGCTATGAGCGGTAAAGAATCTTGTGGCATAGGGCGAATAATTTAACTGTTAACCCATAGAATAGCTGGCCAGCTATGGGTATAATGCGCGCCTAGCCAGTTGAGGTGCCCCATTTATTTAAGGCGCTTCGGTAATTTGCGAAAGTGGCGGAATTGGTAGACGCGCTGGATTTAGGTTCCAGTGGGGCAACCCGTGAGAGTTCAAGTCTCTCCTTTCGCACCATATTCCCTACCCATCCTGCATGCACAGAC
>Ga0316190_10000206_pt1 | contig 38823 bp, 30 predicted proteins | sample Eddworburrow2_MG_FD_204929 | JGI IMG/M metagenome (GOLD analysis project Ga0316190, IMG submission 204929) | Coastal sediment microbial communities from Maine, United States - Eddy worm burrow 2 | ecosystem: Environmental > Aquatic > Marine > Coastal > Sediment | place: USA: Maine | collected...
CAGACAGTGCATGATCCATCCACATGGAGAAGCTGTCCGTTCGACCCAGCTGCTCTGCGAGCAAGCGCTTCAACTCGGTGACGAGCATGCTCACCCACCCCCGCTCAACCTCGGCCGGCGCTTGGTCATCCACGTGGGCATAGCTGACAAAGACGTCGTGTTTGAAGGACATATTATGCCGCAGCCTCCGCTTTCCGTGTCGATGGGCCCATTGCATGAACAAGATACCAAAGACCGAAAACAACGCTGTGAACCGCGTCACAGTCTTCGCCGTCGGTCGCGACAGATCTAGGCTCCGGCACAGCTCGAGTCAACCCGAAGAATCCCTCAGCGCTACGCCACAATTGAGTTGGACACTGCGCCCACACCGTTCACACAGCCGCGTTCTTCGCCGCGCTGCCCACACTCCGACCGACAAAGATCAGCCACCAACCGCTCATGATCAGTTTGATTCCGAACAGCACGCCCACCGCCCATATGCCGGACAGGGGAAACTGTCGCCAGATCAGAATTCCCAGAATGAGTGTGACGATGCCGTTGAACAGCAACCAGCCCCAGCCTTCGGCGGGTTTCACCTGAAACGCCGCAATCAGCTCGAATACGCCGGTAACAATAAAGTATGCGGCCAGGAAGAATGTGATCGCCGCCAAGCCCTCAATCGGCTGACTGATCAAGAAAAAGCCGGCGACCGCGGTCAGGGCGCCCACCAGAAAAATCAGCAGACCTCGCCCGAAGGCACCGGTTTGAAACGCCAGTACGCACTGGGCTACACCGCCGGCAATCAACAGCAGGCCGACCAGAAAAGTGATGGAAATGCCTGCCGCCAGCGGCGCGGCCACCGCCAGCACACCACATACAAGCATTATGATTCCGGCAATGACCGCCATGCGGGAGTTGGCTTTTATGGCGCCTATCAGATTGCCGGCAAGGATATCGGGTTCAGCCATTTCTGGGACTCCTGAGTTTATTGAGTGGATTCTATTTTCTGAGATCGAGGTCACTCGAAAGCGGCACACCGCAAAACGCGGTCGGTGTGGCGCGGGCCACGGCAGCCGACAGCTCGACGGGCGAATCGTCGTCAATGGCGTTCATCACCTCCGGTCGATTCAGGCTGATGCGCGCGATTCGCCCGTCCTTTTCGTACAACACTTTTCCCATACTCATCCCCCAACGGCGGGTGGGTTCACCCCTCTTCCCAGCCACTGACTGATTTCACTTCCATGAAATCCTCAAGACCCCATACGCCGCCCTCTCGCCCGTTCCCTGAGGCCTTCATGCCGCCAAACGGGCTGCCCGCACCCCGGGCCTGTCCGTTCATTTCAACCATGCCGGAGCGCAACATGCCGGCCACCCGATTACGCCGCTCGCCATCGGCGCTTTGCACATAGTTGGTCAGGCCATATGGGGTGTCGTTGGCAATGTCGACCGCTTCTTGCTCGGTGTCGAAGGGCAGAATGGATAGCACAGGGCCGAAAATTTCTTCCCGGGCGATGATCATGTCATTGGACACGTCGGCGAAAACGGTAGGGCGGACATAGTACCCTCGCTCACTTCCCTCCGGACGGCCAGTGCCGCCGGCCACCAGTCGTGCGCCCTCGTCGATGCCTTGCTGAATCAGTTTCTGGATCTTGTCGAACTGCGCCTGGCTGACCACCGGGCCCAGATGCCGGCCCGACTCACCGGGCGCACCGACAGAGGTGCCTGCCGCCACCGTCGCCGCCGTGTCCACAGCCTGCTCGTACAGGTCGCGCTGGACCAGCATCCGGGTCGGAGCATTACAGGACTGGCCGGTGTTGTTGAAGCAGTGCAAAACCCCCCGCTTCACCGCGTTCTCATCGGCGTCATTGAAAATGATGTTGGCGCCCTTCCCCCCCAATTCCAGGTGCACTCGCTTGAGGGTGTCGGCGGCATTCTTGGAAATGGCGATTCCGGCACGGGTGGAGCCGGTGAAGGAAATCATGTTCACGTCCGGATGCCCGGACAGCTGGGTACCGACCCCGGCTCCGTCGCCGTTCACCAGGTTGAACACGCCGGCGGGCACCCCCGCCTCATGCATGATTTCGGCAAACAACAGGGCCGAAAGGGGCGCCAGCTCCGAGGGCTTGAGCACCATCGTGCACCCCGCCAGCAGAGCCGGCATCACCTTGAGCGTCACCTGATTCATGGGCCAGTTCCAGGGTGTGATCAAACCACATACACCCACCGGTTCGTAACGGATACGGTTGCCTGGCGCATGGGCGCCCAGGGGACGGTCAAACTCGAACGCCTTGGCCGCACGAATGAAGTTGGTGATGTGTCCGCTACCGGAGGCGCTTTGCTGCGCCCGGGCCATATCCCTGGGCGCCCCCATCTCACGGCTGATGGCGTCAGCCATTTCGTCGGAATGGGCCCGATAGACTTCGAGAATACGTTCAGCGAGGGCCAGGCGGGTCGCCTTGGATGTAGCGGCCCAGTCTGGGAACGCCGCCTTGGCCGCCGCCACCGCCGCGTTTGTATCGGCCTCACCGCCCAGGGAAATGACCGCGCAGGCCTGCTCGGTGGATGGATCGATCACCTGGAAATCGTGGCCCTCGATCGGCGAGACCCATTGCCCGTCGATATAGAAAGAACGTGTGTCGCGCATCCCGCTGTGCTCCGAATAGGCGTAAAGACCGGATCCGTGTAAGGTCCGACCGGCAATCGAGGATATCCTGATCTGTCGTCGTGGACCGGGTTTAGATCCACAATGGATTAGATGTCAGGCGCAAGACCCTGGGTCCGCTACACGTCTGCGTCCAAGGCGCGCCGCGCCAGACCGGTAGCACCGGTCGGGCGCACTCTACCCGGGTCCCGACCCAATAACACGCATTGAGCAATAAACGATCGCGCCTGGCGGCGTCAGGTATTTTTGTCCCACATCACGTTGCAGTGGTCATTGGTGGCGGCTTTGAGTAACTCCAACAGGGGAAACGCCCGCTGGTCCAGGCCCACCGGCGGCTCATCGTCGTCATCGGCCGGGCTGGCGTCGAACTGCATCTCCGTCTTATCGCTTGCCAGCGCCGCCTCCAGGCGCGCCAACGCGGGCCCTACGTCGTCCGCGAGCAACGCGCTGGGCACAGTACCGGTGTGTCCCATCAATTTGAGCAAATGCACGGCGACATCGCCGAACATAGTGATATCGGCATAAGCCGGACAGGAAAAAGTCACCAGCATGATCAACCTCTCTTCAGCATTGCCGCGCGGACGCCTAGCAGCGTGTTGGACTTCAGGAACCCTGCTTGATCCGCCTGGCCAGCAGGGCCACCAGAGGATTCGCACTCAGGCCATGGGCCAGCACGCTCAGGGTGATGGTGCAGACCACGGTCATGGTTATGGTGTCGCCACCCGGCAGGTGTTCATTGAGAACAATAACCGCGAATACGATGCTGGCCAGACCCCTGGGGCCGAACCACCCGATGAACAGTTTCTCATCGAGCCGCAAACCCATCCCGGTCATGGCGATGAACACCGGCAACATGCGAATCACCGTCAAACTCAGCGCGGAATACAACACCACATTCCAACCGAAAGATCCCAGCGAATTGGCCACGGCCCCGGCCCCGAACACCACCCAGGTGAGCATCGCCAGCGTATCGCCCGTGCCCTCGGCGGCGAGCAGCAGCGCGTGCTTGCGCTGCGCAGCGCGCCACCCAAACAACATGCCGCCGACAAAACAGGCTATGAATCCGCTTCCCCCCAGGTACTGTGCCGTCGCAAAACAGGCCAGGGCCAGCGCCGGGACGCACACCTGCCGCCAGCTCTCGGTCACCCACCCGCGGGCAGCGCTCTCCTTCAGGGTCCAGGCGCCCGCAAGGGTGAGGACGACGCCCACTGCCACCCCGATGCCAATTTCTTCCGCCACCAGTTTCAGGGCCAGAAGATGGTTACCCTGTTCCCCGACCGTCTGTGTGGCCAGGATCAGAAACAAGAACAGAATCGGAACACAGATCCCGTCGTTCAAACCGCTTTCCACGTTCAGTCCCTGGCGAATCCGACTCGGAACCGCTTCGTTTGTCACCACCGCTTTGCCAAGCGCCGCATCGGTGGGTGCCAGCATGGTGGCCAGCACGGCGATCTCGATCAGACCGAGCTGATCAAACATCAGAAAACCAAGTGCGAAACCCAGCAGGATGGTCAAGGGCAAACCGATCAGCAACAGCCGCCGTGGAATGGCGATATTGCTGCGCAGGACGCTCAGATCCGAATTGGCCGCGTCTGTAAACAGAACCAACGCCAACGTCAGCTCGGCCAGCGTCCGCAGGCCCTCCTCGTCCACACTCAGGTTCAACAGCCCCAGACCCAGGGGACCGAAGGCCAAGCCAACGAACACAAACACCAGGGCGCCGTTTATCGACGTTCGCTCCAAACGAGCGGCAACGCTGCTATAGAGGAACACGAACGCCCCAAGCACAGCCAGGTTCTGATACATCACACTTTGCGCTCCACGGCTAATACGAAAAACACTTCACTCAAACCTTTTCTAATCCAGCACGCCTTCCCATGCGTGGGTGCGGTCCCGCATCTGATCCTTCATGGCGGCGGGGAGAAAATCCACCGGATCGCGGCCGGCACGGATCTCCCACCCGCCCCCCAGGGCCCGATAAACCTGCACCAGGTTGTTGGCCACGCTGCCCCGCGTGGTCGACAGCAGGTCCTGCTGCTGGGTATGCGCCGTAAGGGTAGTGATCACGGTATTGAATGTGATCAAACCATTTCGATATTGGGATCTGGATATGTCCACGGCCCGCTGCGAGGCCGCTTCCGCCTGTGTGTAGGCAATCAGTTGTTCATGAGATTTCAGATACGCCACGATGGCATTTTCGGCGTCGCCCTGGGCTTGCAGCACTGTGCTGCGGTAATCGACCAGCAGTTGCTGAAAGCGTGCGTCCTGCAACCTCACGTTACTCTGAAGCCGCCCATAGTTGAGAATGTTCCACTGAAAGGCGCCAAACAGGTTCCATGTGTTGCTGCTGTAGTCAAACAAATCGCCGGTGTTTCCAGCAGTGGTGCCAATCGACCCACCAATGGCGAAAGCCGGGTACAACTCGGTCACGGCGACGCCGATCTGAGCGCTCTGGGCGGCCAGTTGCCGTTCGGCGACGCGAATGTCGGGGCGTCGCCTGATCAAATCTTGAGGCATCCCAATGGCCACTTCTGCCGGGGGTATTGGGATCCTCCCCTCCTCGTCGAGCAGGTAGGCCAGCTCATGCGGTGGTTGCCCCAGCAGAATTGCGAGGGCGTTTTTCGACTGCTGCAGCGACGTCTCGAGAGCGGGCACGCTGGCCCGGGTATTGTTCAGCAGGGTTTCGGCCTGATCGAAGTCCAACGAGCTGACTTCGCCGGCGTTCAACTTAGCCCGGGTGATGCGAACGCTGCTCTCCTGAAGCCCAATGTTCTCCCGAGCCACCTGAAGTCGATTCTGAAGCGTACGAATCACAACATAGGTCTGAGCCACCTGAGACACGATCGACACCAATGCCCCATCGTAGCTGGCTACGCTGGCATCCAGGGCGGCAGACGCGGATTCGATCTGACGGCGGAATTGACCCCAGAAATCCGCCTCCCAGGTTAGGTTGAAACCCAGACTGTAATTGTTGAAAGTGGCGCCATCGAACCGTTGCCGGTCGGCTGAACCAGTGGCCTGCTGCTGCTGCGGATACTGACTGCCAATCGCGATGGCCAGCTGCTGTTGCGATTGCAGCACACGCAGTCCGGCCGAACGCAGACTCAGATTCTGTTGCAGTGCGATATCAACAAGCCGATCCAGATCCGGGTCCTGAAACGCATCTTTCCACCATTCAGGTTGGACCGGCGGATTGTCGTTCATCAGCGGGTCGGGCACCTCGAGCCAACTGTCCTGCAATGGTGCCGAGGGCTCTGAGTAGTCAGGTCCCAGCATGGTGCAACCGGAGACAAGTGCGAAGATCAGCACGGCCAGGCCGGATTTTGAGCATCCGAGTCCCATGCTACGCCGTCACTGCAGCAGAGACGGAGCAGGCGGAACCGGCCGACCCTCGTCGCCAGAGGCACTGCCGGTCATGACCAGAACCGAGGCCGTCGTCCCCACACGCAGCGCCACGCCCTCCGGCAGCTCGCCGAGATGAATGCGCACCGGCACTCGCTGTGCCAGACGGATCCATTCGAAGGTCGGACTCACATTGGGCAGCATTTCAAAGCCCGGGCTGTCATCCTGCTGAGCAATACCCCAGGCGAGACTGTCAACCCAGCCCTCGATCGGTTTGTCCGGATAGCTCATCAGGGTCACGATCGCCCGATCCCCCTTTTTGATTGGCGCGATGCTGTTTTCCCTGAAAAAGCCATGGACCCAGAAACTATTTATGTCGACAAACGCCAGCGCCGGCTGATTCGCGACGGCCTGACTGCCCATACGTAGGTTCAGATTGGTGACATAACCATCGACTGGTGCAACAACCCGGGTGAACCCCAGGTTCAGCTGCGCCTGTTCCAGGTCTGCCTGCGCGACCCGAATACTGGCGTTATCCTGGCCAGGGGCTCCAAGATTGGCTTTCGCCTCCGCCAGATCGGCCTCCACTCCGATCAACGAAGCACGCGCCTGCAGCAGACCGGCCATGGCGCCGTTACGCTGCTGCACCGACACCTCATAGTTTGCCCTGGCCCGTTCCACCGCTTTCTGGGAGGTGGCTTGCTGGGGCAGCAACTCCTGTTGCCGTTGATACTCGGCCTCGTTTTTCGCGATTTCCGATTCCAGCTGCTTTATGGAACTGTCGGCCTGCAGGACTGATCCCTGAGCCACTTTCACCTGGGCTTCGGCAGCTTCCACCTGCTTTTCCAGTGCGTCGTAGTTGTTCTTGGCCTTCTGGAGCTGGGCTTGAGCCTGGGCAAGGCTGGCCCGAAAGGTACGCGGATCGATCTCGAACAAAACGTCGCCCTTTTTAACCAATTGATTGTCCACGACGGGCAACGAAACGATGGGACCGGATACACGGGGCGTGATCTGTATCACCTCGGCGCGAATCTGACCGTCCCGGGTCCAGGGGTTGACGACGTAGTCCCAGTACTTTTGCAGTACCAGTGCGACCGCGATGGCAACGACAATCCCGGTGAGTAGATACTTGCCGATGGTTTTCAAGCGCTAGGCTCCGAGGATGAACCTGCTGATGAACAGATCAAGGGCCGCCCACGCAAAAGACCGACGGCGGAGGAGAAACATACAGGAACTGTATGGTAGCGATTCACGACGCCGGTATCTAGGAGTGTGCGCGGAAGAAATGAATGAGGCGAGGTGCTGTCCAGTTCGAGAACGATTTCGGGATGGTCCGAGAAGCATAGCCGTCGCTATGTGACGAGGAGGATCGCGGAATCGGGCCGAAATGGCTGTGCCGCAGACCGTTCCCTTTCTACCGCGCAGACTCCCAGGGGCCCGCCTCGGGTTCGGGCGCAGGGACGGTTCGCGGGATGCCTGCCGGTGCCCAACACCGCTGCCGGTGCCGCCGGCAGGCTGGTGCCGCAGTCCTTGGTATGCGGTCGATGATCCTTACTGCTGGCCCGGGCCGTAAATGTACTCGGGTAACCACAGGGCGATCTGAGGGAACATCAGTATCAGAAGCAGGCCGATGAGCTGGATTACCATGAACTGCATCATGCCGATGTAGATGTCCCGAAGGTCCCATTCTGGGACCACCCCCTTAAGAAAGTACGCCGACAAGGCCACCGGGGGAGAAAGCCAGGCCGTCTGGAGATTCACCGCCACCAGAATTCCGAACCAGGTGAGGTTGACGCCCATCTGATCCAGCAACGGAATCAGAATGGGCACAATGATGAGCACGATGGGCACCCATTCCAAGGGCCAGCCCAGCAGAAAAATCAGGGCCATGATGATCAGCAGCACGGCGGTCTGGGGAAGGTCCATGCCCAGCAGCAGCTCGGTGAGCATGGTGGGTGTGCCCAGCCGGGAAAAAACCGCGCCAAAAAAATTCGACGCCGCCACCAGGAACAGAATCAGAACCGAGATCTCCAGGGTGGTGATCAGCGCATCCTGAAACCGCTTCCAGGTCAGCTTGCGATAGGCCAGGGTCAGCAACAGAGCGCCCACGGCCCCACAGGCCGCGCCTTCGGTCGGGGTGGCGAAACCGAACAGGATGCTGCCCAGGGCAAACATGACCAGGGCGGCCGGCGGCACCAGTCCCATAAAAAACTCGTACCAGAGCTGCCCCATGCTCTCGGCGCGGTCCTCCATGGCCAGTTTTGGGCCCAGAGACGGGTTCAGCCAGCAGCGGCCCAGAGCATAGAGGGTGTACATGCTGGCCAGCATGATGCCGGGCACGATGGCAGCGGCAAACAGGTCGGTCACCGGTACCTCGAGTACCGGACCCATAACCACCAGCATGATCGACGGCGGGATCAAAATCCCCAGGGTACCCCCCGCGGTGATGGTGCCTGCCGCAAGACGGACGTCGTAGTTGGAGCGATTCATGGTCTTGGCGGCCATGATCCCGAGGATGGTCACGGAGGCCCCAACAATGCCGGTGGCCGCGGCGAATATGGTGGACACCAGCAGCACCGCGACGTAGAGCGAGCCGCTGACGTTGGCGAGCATTTTCTGGATGGCCCCGAACAGGCGTTCCATCAACCCCGCCTGCTCCATCATGATGCCCATGAACACAAACAACGGCACCGCGGCCAAGGTCTGCTCCATCATGACGTTGTAGAACTGAAAGGTCATGAGGTAGAAGACCAGTTGGCCAAAGCCCAGAAAGCCAAACACCATGCCCAGAAAGATGAGGGTGAAGGAAATGGGGAAGCCAACGAATATGGCAAACAGCATCACCCCGATCATGATCAGGCCGAGGATTTCCGGGCTCATTGCGGCCACCTCCCGCGGGTGGCCGCGTACCAGCACTTAAGGACTTCTGAAATCCCCTGGATCAGGAGCAGCACGATGCCCACGGGCAACACCGCTTTGATCGGACCCAGGTAAGGCATCCAGGCCGTGTCCATACCCCGCTCGGCCGAACTGAGAGAACCCCAGGCGAAATCGATTGAGGTCCACAAAAACACCAGGAGACCGGGAAAATAAAACAGCAGGTAGAGTGTGAGATCGACCCTGCCCTGCATGCTTACACTGAAATTGCGGTAGAGAAAATCGGCGCGGATATGCACGCCCCGGGACAGGCCGTAGCCCGCGCCCAGCATAAACAGAGCGCCGTAGAACATCCGGCTGATGTCATAGGCCCACATGGTGGGCGCAATAAAGGCGTAGCGCATCACGATCTCGTAGACCATGACGCAAAAAATGGGGATGACAAGAAACGACACCAATCGGCCGACGAAGCGGCTGAAGGTGTCGATGCCCGCAATGGTGCGCGCCATCCAGGGCGGCATGTCCTCCGGCAGATCGCCGGGATCACCCAGTCGCCTGTCGGCGATCAATTCATCCGGCGCGTTGACAACGGGATCCATGTTCGCTGGCTCCTGTTAGCGCGGTTGACCCGATCCCCAGGGATCCGGTCAAAAAAACCCTGGTCGGGGGTGGCGCCTAAAGGACCACCCCCGACCCCAAAGACGGCGAGGAGTCTGCGCGGTAGAAAGGGAACGGTCTGCGGCACAGCCATTTCGGCCCGATTCCGCGATCCTCCTCGTCACATAGCCACGGCTATGCTTCTCGGACGATCCCGGAATCGTTCTCGAACTGGACAGCACCTCGCCTCATTCATTTCTACCACGCAAACTCCTAGGCCCGTCTTCTACTCGGCCAGGCTTTTGGCGTAGGCCATGCCCAAGCTGGCATTGGACATCTGCGCGCCGGCCCAGAACGGCACCGCGACTTCAGCGAAAGCCTTTTGCGAGTCCCAAACCTTGGCAAAGAAAGCGTTGTCGTCCGCGTTGGTCTGCAAGGTCGCCCGGGCTGCATCCATGTACTCCTTGAAGTAGTCCGGCGGTGTGTCGTGCAAAATGACGCCCCAATTCTCGGTCAGATCCTTCAGCGCCTTGCCGTTTTCGTAGATCCGGTAGGCCAGGGATTTCATCAATGACGCGTTGGCCGCCACCTCGATGGCCTTCTGTTGATGGGGTGTCAATTTGGCGTAGACATCACCGTTGATGTACAGGTCGGCGTTGACCACCACTTGATGCAGGCCCTGCAGATAGTAGTGCTTGAGCACTTTCTGGAACCCGAACACGCTGTCCGGCTTGGGGCAGCACCATTCGGCGGCATCGATCACGCCCTTTTCCAAAGCCGGCAGAATATCGCCACCGCCCATGGCGACCGCGGCGACGCCGATGTCATTGTAGGTCTGACCCGGGATGCCCGGCGGTGCACGGAACCGGTACTTACGAAAATCATCCATGGAATTGATCGGTTCCTTGAACCAGCCCAGGGCCTCGGGACCGACCGGCTGGAGCATGAAGCCTTTCACATTGACGCCCATCTCCTGCCAGAGCTCATCGTAGAGTTCCTTGCCGCCGCCGTACATAAACCAGGAGACAAAGGCGATATTGTCGATACCGACACCGGCGCCGGCCACGGGCGATCCGAACAGCATGGCGGCGGGATGCTTACCCGACCAGTAGTGGGTCCAGGCGAACCCCCCTTCGATCAATCCTTTGTCCACCGCATCCAGTGTTTCGGCAACGCCGACCACGGCGCCGGCGGGCAGGACTTCGATCACCACCTCACCATTGGTGAGATCGCTCACGTCCTGGGCGAAATCCTTGAGCATGGTCACTTCATCCGCCTTGGCCGGTATCACGGACTGAACGCGGATCGTTACGGGCGCGGCCTGGGCCGCGGCGCTGCCTATCAGCAAGGCAGCCGATACGGCCAGAGTCAATGCCCCTCTGGCCAGGGGTTTCAAACTACGCATAAATGGCTCCTCCAATGGTATGGGTATGGGATCACAAAGATCCTTTTGTGCCGGATCTCCACTCTGGACGATCCGTTTCTGCTGCAACGGCCAACTCCGCCCGTCGCTGTGCAATCATGACGAGCGCTCACGCATCATGTCTGCCGCTTTTTCCGCGATCATGATGGTCGGTGCATTGGTGTTGCCGGAGACAATGGTCGGCATGATCGAGGCGTCAACCACCATCAGCCGATCGATTCCCCGAACCCGCAATCTCGGGTCCACCACCGCATCTGCGTCCAAGCCCATCTTACAAGTTCCCACGGGATGGTAGATGGTTGTGGCCCTGGCCCGGACCCAGGCCAGGATCTCTTCATCGGACTCCAGCGCCCAACCGGGCTCACGCTCGTCGGTCACCGACTGGCTCAAAGGCGCGGTCCGCGCGATGCGGCGTCCGACTCGCACGCCGGCAACCGCGACCTGGCGATCCACCGAACTGTCCAGATAGTTAGCAAAGATGGTAGGCGACGCCATCGGATCCGGCGATTGAACACGCACGTGCCCGCGACTTTCCGGCCGCAACTGGCATACCGAGGAAGTGAAGGCCGAGAAATGGTCCAGACCGTGCCCGGGATTGTCGGAACTCAGTGGCTGAATGTGAAACTGGATATCCGGGCGCTTCAAATCCGGGGCGGAATGGGTAAACGCGCATACCTGACTGGCACCCATGCTCATGGGACCGGTGCGGGTGAGTATGAACTGAATGCCGATGCCCATGCGACGGAAGAAGTTGTTGACCTCATCGTTGAGGGTGGGGATCGAACAGGTGTAGACCGAGCGGACCTGCAGGTGATCCTGGAGATTTTCACCCACACCGGGCAGATCGTGCAGAACCTCAATGCCGTGTTCGCGCAAGACGTCGCCGGGCCCGACCCCGGACAACTGCAGCAACTGCGGTGAGCCGATGGCACCCGCCGACAGAACCACCTGAGCTCTGGCCCGGACGCTGCGCTGTTCCCCTCCAACCTGGACACGCACACCCACGGCCGTGTGTCCGTCGAACTCCACCTGGGTGACCCTGGCGCCGGTCAACACGGTCAGATTAGGGCGCTTACGGGCCGGTTTCAGAAACCCGGTGGCCGTGCTGCAGCGCAATCCCCGTCGAAGCGTCAGCTGAAAATAGCCGACGCCGTCCTGATCAAGACCGTTGAAGTCGTCATTTGCCGGTATGCCGAGGGCGACGGCCGATTCGATGAACTGGTCGCAGATACTGCGGCGAATCCGAATGTCCGAGACCCCAAGCGGCCCGCCCGAGCCGTGGTACTGATCTGCACCGCGCTCCTGATCTTCAGAACGCTTGAAGTAAGGCAGCACATCCTGGTAACTCCAGCCACCGTTGCCCAGCGACTGCCAATGGTCGTAGTCCTCTCGTTGCCCGCGAATGTACAGCAGGCCGTTGAGGGCGCTGGAGCCCCCCAGCACCTTCCCGCGGGGCCACTCGATGCTGCGGCCCTCGAGCCCGGGATCCGGGACGGTCCGGTAGCACCAGTCCACCCGCGGGTCGTGCATGGTTTTGAAGTAGCCGACGGGAACATGAATCCACGGATTCCAATCGCGCCCACCGGCCTCCAGCAAGGCCACTGAAATGGCGGGGTCTTCAGACAGGCGGTTGGCCAGAACGCACCCAGCGGAACCGGCACCTACGATGACATAGTCAAATGCCTGATCGATCTCCTCACCCTCCGCTGAGTACCCGCCCCCTGTAATAACTCAGTGTTCGGAGGCTTAGGCACGCAATGCTGTACTGAAATTAAGACCAAAAGTCTCAAAAATGCAAACATATTCGGATTGCCGTACCTTTCCTCCGGTGAAATCGGGCGCGAACATGGCGCAGCAAGCGGGCGATCAGCGATGAGCAAAGAGCGGGATAAGATACCGCCCAATCTAAGAGCACTCAGAATCATGGAGATTCTCGCGGATGCGGGCCGACCCCTGTCCGCCACCGAAATCAACGAGCATCTCGGCCTCCCGAAAGCGACCGTCCATCGCCTCTGCGGCACGCTTGAGGCATCGGGGTTTCTGGCGCGGGACACCCACCGCGGCCGGTTGAGGCCTGCACGGCGGCTTCGGCGAATCGGCGGCGGCGTGCTCGCCACATCTCGCATGCACGTGGCCCGTCACGCGGTGATGGACCGTGTCGCCCGGCACATTGGCGAAACCCTCAACCTGGCGGTCCCGGAGAAACAGGGAATGAGCTATGTGGACCGCGTGGACACCCAATGGCCGCTGCGGTTTCAGTTGCCCGTGGGCAGCCACGTGCCGTTTCACTGCACGGCCAGCGGCAAACTGTTCCTCAGCGCCTATCGGGACCCGGAGCTGGCCGTCATGCTGCGGGCGCTGGAACTGGCACCGGAAGGACCAAACTGCATCACCGAAGCGGACGCGCTGTTACGGGAGATCCAGGCCATCCGTGTCCGGGGTCACAGTTTCGACAACGAGGAGTTCATGGCCGGCATGATCGCGGCTGCGGTTCCGGTGCGCACGCCGAACGGGGCTTTTTTCGGCGCCCTGGCGTTTCATGCGCCGTTGCAGCGTATGACACTGGATCAGGCCGCCGGACACCTGGGGACGCTATCCCGCGGGGCCCGTGATCTGGAGCGGATTCTGTTTATGGATCCGGATTGATGTCCATCTCGACCACACCGACACGCAGTCGATGGCCGATTGCTTGTGCATCGAATCACCCTATGGTTTCATTCCGACCCAGCTCATGATCCCGAAGGAACAACGGTGTATCCACGATACCTCCGCATGCTGGCCGTATTCGCCGCGCTCATCGCGCTGAGCGCCTGCACCACCGAAGAGAGGCGCTTTTGCGGCCGCCAGGCTGGAGCCGGCGATGTGACCTGTGGCCCAGCGGTCAAACCCAATGACTGGCAAAACGCGAACGGCAGGTAACCCGTCCCATAGGTTACGTTGCAACTCAGCTAAGGTCAGAGGCGGGCGCAGGACTGGCCTGTGCTCTTTCAAGCGCTCCCGACACCGCGGATGGGCGTTCATCGCCTTGCCCGTCGGGAGCGCCCCCAGATCCGTGGCCGGTAGCAGGTCATCAATCTCGGCAGACAACGTACTTTTCCACCGTCGGCCCCCAGCGTTCCCCACGCGCCAGCCGATCTGACAGTCCCTCGAGATCCATGACTCGGGCCCCCCCAACACTGTCGCAACCGCGTGCAAACAGAGGCTCGGGAAGACAGCTGGCGGTGGGGCCGATGATGGCGACCCGCTCGGCGGCCGCACAGTGCGACAGGATGTCGTCGACAGTATCGTTGAGCAAAGTCGTTCCGGTGCACAGCACCTTGTTGCAATGACGCAGTTCAGCCGGGTCCAGGGTTACGACGAAGCCCGCCTCTCGGGCCACGAGTTCGGGCTTTTTTTCGATGACCGTAAGCTTCACCTGACGCGCCCTGAGGCGCCTGATTAAAGGTGGGAAGTAGCCCACCATGCCAAAATGGTCTCCCTGCTCGACCTGAAGCTCAGCAATCGAATCTCGACTGGTGTCCAGAGCGCGGCCGCTGCGCCTGAAATGACACTGACTTAGCGCATTGACGAGGCCCAAACCCAAGGCCCGGCGCGCCGGGTCGTCCTCCAGGTAAAGATCGGCTAATTCCAGAGCCGGCAGACCAATGAGGCCGGCCATCGGTTGTTGACGTTGGATCTGCTCTTGGGTGTCACCCAGCCAGACATAGAAAAAACCCGCGCTGCCATCGTCCAGGACCACAAGACCGAACTCAGCATCCTTATGCGGATCAGCCTGCCAGGCCGGTAAAACCACACGTGCGAGCCGCGGCACCTTGGTCACGCCAAACGCGTTTCGCAAACCCGCAATCATCTCCAGTCGCAGATTCATCGCGGTACCCGGCGCTCCACGAAGGGCACCGGCGGCCCGATGCCGTAGCCCTGTGCTCCATCCACGCCCAGAACCCCCAAGGCATCCAGCACCGCTTGGTTCTCAACAAACTCGGCGATGGTCTGCTTACCCATCACATGGGCGATCTCGTTAATCGAGCGCACCATCGCGTGGTCGATAGGATCGTCCAAAATGTCCTTAACGAACATGCCGTCAATCTTGACGAAATCCACCGGCAGGGTTTTGAGATAGCCGAATGAAGACAATCCGCTGCCGAAGTCATCCAAGGCGAAACAACATCCCCGGGCCTTCAGGGCGCGGATGAAACGGGCGGCTGCAGCCAGATTGGTGACAGCGGCGGTTTCGGTGATCTCAAAGCAGAGGATCTCCGGACGCACATCCAGCTCGTCCAAGAGGTGATTGACAAAGGGAAAAAAGGATTCGTCGCTCAGAGTAAGGCCGGACAGATTCACCGCGCAATGACGAACCTCCTGAAACTGGTCGCGGAACTCGGTGAGGTGTCGCAGCGTCCGCTCCACCACCCACCGGTCAAGCCGCGGGCTCATACCGTAGCGCTCCGCCGCCGGCAGAAAGGCACCGGGCAGGACTTCGGTCCCGTCGTCATCCACCAGTCGCACCAATACTTCGAACGCGCGCATGGGTTGATCCAGCCCCGCGCCGGTCCGCACAATGGGTTGGCGACAAAGCACAAAGCGATCTTCCTGGAACGCCCGGCTCATTTTCGACACCCATTCCATTTCGCTTCGGCGCTTGGCCGAAACTTGGTCCCCCTCCCGGGACACATGGGTCCGGTTCCGGCCCGAGTCCTTGGCGATGTAACAGGCCGTGTCGGCGGCGCTCATCACCGCATGGATGCTTTGACTGGAGGCGGTAATCGGCACCAAACCGATGCTGGCGGCCGGGTTGAACGCCTTGTCTCCCCATGCGAAGCGATACTCGCCAACGGCCTCCCTGAGGCTCTCAGCAACCGCCTCGGCGTCCTCAAGAGGGCAGTGTTCCATCAACACTGCGAACTCGTCGCCACCCAAGCGCGCCAGGGTGTCACGGCCGCGTATGCGCCTGAGCAGCAGCTCCCCCAGCTGCTTGAGCAGCTCGTCCCCGGCGGGATGGCCACAGGTGTCGTTGACCAGTTTAAACTGGTCCAGATCCACATAGCACAGCGCGTGAACCGCTCCCCGCTCCCAGGCGGAGCTGAGCAGTCGTTCCAGCCGCCGTTCGAATTCCCTCCGGTTGATCAGCCCGGTGAGCGAATCGTGACTGGCCTGATGGGACAGCCGCGTGGACAGATTATGGGCCTCGGTGGTGTCTTCCGACACGCAAAGGACCTCGCGACGCCCTCTGCCATCCACCAGAACACGGGCGGTTTCCCGAACCCACATGCGCCGGCTGCCACCGTGCCACTTCCAGGTTTCCCAACGGCGGACGATGCCCGGGTGCTCCAGACAGTCCTTCACGTTTGCTCTGACCAGCGCTCGACTTTCCACCGGATAGAGATCGTCGACCATGCGACCGATCAGATTCTCTTTGCGATATCCCAACTGAGCCAGGGCGAAGCTGTTGCAGTCGCGAACCACATACCGATCGTCCAGGGTAAAAAACATCGATGGATTGTGTTCATAGAGCGTTCGATAGCGCGCTTCACTCTCGATCAGCGCACTCTCCGCACGCAGGCGCTCAGACACGTCGTTGATCAGGACCAAACGGGCATTACACCCCCTGAACGGAACACTGTGAGCCGTGATCTCTACCTCGATCCGTTGACCGGATTTCTTCAAGTGCCGCCAAAAGCGGCCGTCTTTACGGAACCGGCCACACACTTCGCGTACGTTCGCGAGCAGATCCGGCAGGTCCTCCGGCGGGTGGATGTCAGGTATTGTGCGGGCCAGAAACTCAGCCCGGGTGTAGCCGTACAGCGCTTCAGTGGCCTCGTTGACTTCTAGAATCGCCAGGTTATCCCGGTCATACACCATCAAGGGCATCGGATTGTGCTCAAACATGAGCTGGTAGGGTGCGGGCGCCGTCGAACCCTCGTGTTCGGCCGGGGCACGGGAGAAAATCCGATCAATGATTCGCTCGACCCATGCGTCGAGGCAGACCCAGTCTGCCTTGCGATCCAGTGTCAACGCAGGGTATCCGGCTGCGCGACCATGGCTGATTACCAGGTGCTCGAGCGCGGCCAGGAGGATGGTGCCGAATACCACTGCCTCAGACCGGGAGCCGCTGTCATCGCCACCAAGCAGCCTCGCCATACTCTCCAATCGCTCGCGGCGAAGCCGACCGAACACCTCCACCACCACACCCCTGTCCGCCAGGGTCGCGGTCAACATCCACTGATTCACCGGTCGATTGCGCAACCATTTCAGGTAACCCAGTAGCAATGCCTTGAGCCGGGTCTGTAGAGGAAGGCAAACGAAGTCTTCGGCCGACGCACCGAGCAGATCCGCTTCGGCAGGGAAACACTGGGTCTCGCGTATCCACGCCAGCGCCAACCCCTTGAGCCCGCCAAAATGCCGGTAGATCAGATGCCTGCCGACCTCCGCCTCATCCACCACTGCGCTCAGAGTGGTCCGATGCGGGCCCTCCCGGGCCAGGGTGCGGCCGAATGCATCCAGAATAAGACGTTCGGTGTGATTGGGATCACCGGCCAACACGAGCGGATGCATTCCTGCTGTCTAGGGAAAACGAAAAGCCCAGGTGCGGCAACCCGAAATGGCCGTTGCGATCCATCGCCTGGGCATCTGCTCTGTGTGTGGCACGGTGTGCCACTGGTGTGACCACAGCTGGGCCAGGTATGGCGTTTGGGTTCAATCGCCCCCGTCGCCGTCCGAAGCACCTTCGTGGCCGGAGTAGTCAGGTCTGCGAGCAGAGGCCGAAGCAAGCGTTTTTCGCAACTCCTGCTCGCAGGTTTCGAGCTGTTGCGATGCGGCCACACGGCGACGCTTGCCTTCGTCGGCGATGGTAAGGCTTTCCTGGATGGTTTCGATCAGACTCTGATTGGCCCGTTTAACCACCTCGATATCGAACACGCCGCGCTCGATCTGTTCCCGCACCTGGCGGTTGGCGGTCTTCAGATTGTCCGCGTTGGCCTGCAGCAGCTCGTTGGTCAAATCGGTGGCCTCGCGCAGTGTGTCAGCCGCTTCCCCGGAACGGTAAATGGTCACCGCCTGGGCCAGCTGCTGTCGCCATAATGGTATGGTGTTGGCCATGGTTGAGTTGATTTTGGTCACCAAGCCCTTGTCATTTTCCTGAACCAGGCGAATGCTGGGCAGGGCCTGCATGGTGACTTGCCTGGTGAGGCGAAGATCGTGAACGCGACGCTCAAGATCATCCCTTGCAGAGCGCATATCGCGCAGTTCCTGTGCCTTGAGGGTATCGTCCGTCGCCGTAACCTGCTGTTCCATTTCCGGCAGAGCGACGTCATCCACGCGCCGCAACATCTCATCCCCGGCGGCAATGTAACGCTCCAAGGTGTGAAAATAATCCAGCGTTGCGCTGTAAAGCCGGTCCAATGAGGTGATGTCGGTCAGAAGCTGGGTTTTGTGGCGTTCGAGATTGTTGCTGATGCCGTCAATCTGGCGACGAACTTCTTCATAGCGCTGCAGAAACCGAACCATGGGCTTGCTCTTGCCCATCAGGCGCCCCAGGATTCCCTGTTTGCGATTGGGGTCCAGTTCATCCAGATCAAAGCCGCGAATGACCGCGACCATTTCGTTAAGCGCGCTGCCGGCGGATCCAGCGTCCTTGTTGCGCACGCCCTCCAGCATACGATCCGACACGTCATTCAGCTGGTGCTGGGCCTTGTTGCCGAAAAAGATGACCGAATTCGCGTCTTTCAAATCAATCTCGGCTATCAGCGCCTCAATTTGACTGCGCTCATCTCCGTCGGCGGCGTCAAAAGCCACAAGTTCGTCTCTGAGTTCAGGAAGCATCTCCCGGCTGAGCGTGTCCATCTGCGCATTCAACTCCCGCTGCCCAACGTCACTCATCGTGTATTCCGCCCATTGCCTTGATCAAGCCACACCCTCTCGCTTCAACTGCGTTGACAGCACCTCGATCTGTACATCGAGATCCAACAGGTCATTCTGCAACAGCTTCCGATGCTGCTCTTCGAACACGTCCTCAATGGTGACCAGGACGCGGCGAAAATTATCCTCCAGGACGCCGTCCGGGTCTGAGGTGTGGCTGCGAGCGTAGCCCTCGGTAACCCTTTGCGCTCCTTCCAGATACACCGTAAGGAACTTGCGGGCACGCCGCAGATCGCGCGGCCGCTCCTCGATGGCCCCCAATACCCGATGCGCCAACTGCACTATCCTTTGCAGACGGCCACGCAACTCCCGGTTCCCGATCGACTGGGCCGATGCCTCGATGGCTCGGATCGAGCGCTCGCCGTCGGCTATCGCCTCCACCAATTCCTCGGTGGTCACGCCATATCGCGCCGGCACCGTCTTTGGCTGTCGGGGATCGGGACCGTACAGCAAATGACACCCGAAATAGGCTCCAACTGCGAAACAAACACCCAACGGCCAGGCGTAACCCCCGGCCAAAGTGGCGCTGAGACCGGTCGCCAGCGCGACGAATCCGGCACCGGCGCCCTTCCAGGGAATCGACGGCGGATTGGCAACCCGGCGACGATGATACTCCGCCTCCTCACGCAAACCCTGCCGGTTGAGTAACGCGCCGACCAGAAACATGGAGTAGGTTCCGGCGTTGACCAGCACTCCGCTCAACTGCCCCTGCCCGAGCGCAGCCAGCGCGGCGAACAAGGCGGGTAAGGGCAGGAATAAGAGCAAAAGCCCCCTGCCGGGCCGTGTCTTGCCGTCCGGTCGAACATAACGCCTGACCATCAATCCGCACCCGGACGCCAACCAGAAGCTGAGCCGGCCACCACTGCGAAGGCCGGCGTGCGCTCCAGTGCGGAACGAACGCCCGCGGACTCATCCATCTCGGATCCATCGAGCCGGTAAGCCTGACAGGTGGACAACCCGACGGTGCCAAACAACAGCAGCACCCCGATAAACTTTCGCAGTCCACCCGGGAGATTGCTCTGCGCACGTTCGGTCATGGCACTGTCTCCGTTATCGGCCACACCACTCGTCTGGCTGCCCGCGGGCGGGCAGCACAGGGCCCCAAAATCAGCCCCGTATCACCATCACCGAGCAGTCAGCGTGGCGCACAACCTTGGCCGCATTGGCGCCGAGCAGATAGTCGGACACTTCGGGTCGGTGCGAGGCCATCACCACCAGATCCGCATCTATGCGCTTGGCAACCTTCAGTATCTCACGGTAAACACTGCCTTCGCCGATGATTGCCTGGCTCCTGATCTCATCAGGGACATGCTCAGCGATGAACTGCTTGAGTTGAACATCGGCATCCGCCCGCAATTTCCGCTCGGTGCCCGGGGGAAAATACTGACTGACCGGCGACAGCCCGTAGTCAGGAACCACGTTCATCAGATGCAGGGTGGACCCAAAGGTCCGGCACAGGGCAAGCGCCGTCGGCAAGGATTTCTTCCAACTGCTTTCGTGATTGAGATCAACGGGAACGAGAACATCTTTGTACATGCCAGATTCTCCGGTCAAGCGGGCTGCGCCACGGGTTGCCTGCGTCGTCTGGAGCGCTGCAGCGAGACAATCACGCCGATCATGGCGAAGGCAGGGAGATACATCCAATATCGTGAAGGTTGTGCTGCCGGCACGTCAACGCCCAGGATGGTCTGGTCGAAATCGAGACCCGCACGCTCCGCCGGACTGTTGAACTCAACATTGTCGACCATCACCCGGTCGCCGTCGACAACCGTCTCCAATCCGGTGGCCCGCAACCGGTCCCCGGGATCGGGCTCAGCCCCGAGGGGCAACAGCACAACCTTGCGAACCAGCTTGTCATCAAAGTTTATGTACTCAACCCTGAGCCTCAGATCACTCTCCGGCGGCAGATCCGCAACGACGCTCTCAATTTCGGCGCCACTGACCGATTCAAACGGGGCAACCACACGATCCATCCAGAATCCCGGGCGCACCAGGGTGAATGCGATCAATATCAAAACCACAGACTCGTAAATTCGGTTCCGGGTAACGAAGTAGCCTTGGATGCCGGCTGCGAACAGACACATGGCAAGCAAGGTCATTAGAAACACCCAGAGACCGTAGAGGGGATTTGTCACACCGTACAGAATCAGATCGGTGTTAAAGATAAACATGAACGGCAACACCCCGGTTCGGATGGCGTAGACAAACGCCTGTATACCGGTCCGGATCGGATCGGCTCCGGATATGGCCGAGGCAGCAAATGAGGCCAGCCCCACGGGCGGGGTTACGTCAGCCATGATACCGAAGTAGAAAACAAACAAATGGACCGCAATCAGGGGTACCACCAAACCATGCTGTGCGCCCAGGGTGACTACCACCGGGGCCATCAGGGTTGAAACCACAATGTAGTTTGCGGTGGTGGGTAACCCCATGCCAAGAATCAGGCTGATGATGGCGATCAGAATCAGCATGAAAATCAGGCTGCCACCAGACAGCCACTCGACGAATTCCGTCATCACCGGGCCCAGGCCCGTCAGCGTCACAGTGCCCACAACAATGCCGGCCGCTGCGGTGGCGACGCCGATCCCGATCATGTTTCGCGCACCGCTCTCCAGGCCGTCCTTGAGTTCCCAGAAGCCCCGTTTCAACTCCGTCCCAAATTGGCCCACGCCGCGAAAAACGGCCAGCAGCGGTCTTTGCGTGACAAGAATGAAAATCATGAGCGCGGTGGCGTAGAACGCCGAAAGGCCGGGGGAAAGGTGCTCAACCATGAGACACCAGATCAACACCACCACGGGCAGCAGGAAATGCAGACCCGCAAGCGCCGTAGGACGCGCCTCTGGGAGTTCGACTACCGGGGAGTTGGGATCGTCGAGCTCGAGTTCGGGCACCCTGGCAGAGACCCACAGCAGAGCCAGATAGACCAGCAAGGCCGTGGCGGCCAAGATCCACGCCGCGCTATCACCTGCCACAATCTTGACCCAGCCGATGCCGTAGTAAACTGCCGCCGCCAGAATGATTACACTGGCCAGATTTATGCCCATGCGCAGCAGGCGAATTTTCCAGGGTGGCGGTGCGATGCGCCGGGGCAAGCCTTCCAGGCCAAGCTTCACCGCTTCCAGATGAATAATGTACAGAAAGGACAGGTAGGACACCACGGCGGGCAGGAACGCGTGTTTGATCACCTCGTTATAGGGGATGCCCACGTACTCCACCATCAGAAAAGCGGCTGCGCCCATGATGGGTGGCATGATCTGACCATCGGATGAGGCCGCCACCTCCACCGCACCGGCTTTTTCGGCGGACAGCCCCATACGCTTCATCAGGGGAATGGTGAAGGTACCTGTGGTGACGGTGTTGGCAATGGAGGAGCCAGAGATCAAACCGGTCATGCCCGACGCCAGAATGGCAGCCTTGGCCGGCCCGCCCTTCATATGTCCGAGCAGAGAAAACGCGACTTTAATAAACCAGTTGCCGGCGCCCGCTTTTTCCAGCAGGGAACCGAACAGAACAAACAGAAACACAAAACTGGTGGAAACACCCAATGCGATTCCGAACACACCTTCAGTTCCCAGCCACTGATGGCTTGCGACTTTGGACAGGGATGCGCCCTGGTGAGAGATCACCTCGGGCATATACGGCCCGGCAAAGGAGTAAGTGAGAAACACCAATGCCACGATCATCAACGGCGGCCCCAACGCCCGTCGCGTGGCCTCGAGCAGCAACACGATACCCACACTGGCCACAAGCAGATCCCGAGTGATGGGTGCACCGGGTCGATCCGACAACTGCTCATAGAAGATCAGCAAATAGGCTGCAGCGAAAGCACCTGCGAACGCGAACAGCCAGTCCAGCAAGGGAACACGGTCCCGCGGCGAAGTCCTAAAAGCCGGATAGCAGGTGAAGGCGAGAAACATAGCGAATGCCAGATGAATCGAACGCGCCTCGGTATTGTTGAACACCCCCACGCCGAGCACGAACGGCAGCGGCGACGCCAACCACAGCTGGAAACAAGACCAGGCAATGGCCACGCCGGTCAATAGCTTCCCAATCGAGCCGGGCGCATGGCGGGCGCCGGTGTCGGCTTGAGCGATCATATCGTCCAACTTGCCGCTCGCGGACGCTGTGGCCTGATTCATCGAAGGCGTTCCTAGATCAATACAACCGACCCACGACCCTCGACCATGGGCGGATGCTGCACTGTCCTGGGGCAAACCGCCCGGGCAGTTGGTCGGTGCTGGTTACCGACGATTGACGGTGCTGGGATGAGGTGCGAGTGGACTGATCGATCACGGGCACCGGGCAGGCGGTTCAATTGACGAGTGCCTCAACGGCCAATCCGTATCGTCACGTCGGCCTCCCCTGCAACAAATGATTCCGAAGGGCCTACATCAGTCCCGCTTCCTGGAAGTACTTCGCGGCACCGTCGTGGGTTGGAGCCGTATTTCCATCCCGAACCAGGTCTTCCTTGTTCAAATTGGCGAAGGCCGGATGCAGACGACGGAAATCGTCGAAGTTCACAAACACGGCCTTTACCACCTCGTAGGCAACGTCGTCAGGCAATGCGGTCGAACTGACAAAGGTGGCCTTGACCCCAAATGTCTGCACGTCATCCGGATTGCCTCGGTACATGCCTCCGGGAATAACGGCTGCCGCGTAGTAAGGATTGTCCGCAACCAGCGTATCCACCTCAGGACCGGTGACTGCCACCAGGACTGTGTCACAGGCGGTGGTGGCTTCCTGGATGGACCCGCTGGGATGCCCGACGGTGAACACCATGGCATCGATCTTGTTGTCGCAGAGCGCTTGGGCTTGCTCCGCCGACTTGAGTTCGGTGGCCAAAGCGAAGTCGTCCTTGGTCCAGCCCTTGCTCTCCATCAAAATCTCCATCGTTCCCCGTTGCCCGGAACCCGGATTGCCAATGTTGACCCGTTTGCCCTTCAGGTCATCGAATGTCGAGATGCCCGAATCCTTCCGGGCGACCACAGTAAACGGCTCGCTGTGCACGGAGAACATGGCGCGCAAATCCTTGTTCGGACCGGCATCGGTGAATTTGCTGGTCCCGTTGTAGGCATGATACTGCCAGTCCGACTGAGCAACGCCCATGTCCAGCTCGCCGGCTCGTATGGTATTGAGGTTGTAGACAGAACCGCCGGTACTTTCCACTGAGCAGCGGATTCCATGATCACGCCGGCCTTTGTTGACCAGGCGGCAGATGGCGCCCCCGGTTGGGTAGTAAACCCCGGTTACACCCCCGGTACCGATCGTGATAAAACGTCGCTCGGCCGCATTCGCCGAACTCAGTAAACCGGCGGCCAGCACCGCAGAACCAAAAACCGCTGCGAGGTGTCTTATTCTGATCATTGGTGTCGCCTCCAAAGTGACAGGGCAATACGCCGACCCATGGCCGGTCAGTGGGATATTCGCGCTTCCCGGGCGAGGATGACCTGGAAAGATATGAAAATAGGGCTCCGAAGCGTCGCTGTCCAGCCCAGCGACGTGGAAACGCCCCGGCAGGGCGATTCCCTCGATTCCTAGCGCCCCCGACGCGGCCGCTTTGTGCCGTGAAGTGTCCCGTGCGCTGGTGTCGTATTCCAGTCGTCAAGAAGGCGTAGGCCTATAATCCGGCGCAACCCTAGCGCAACAATCAGGAGCTCAACATGGCCCGTGCTGAATCAACCATGCTCGAATTGTCGACCCAGGCGCCCCCCTTTAGCCTGCCCGACACGGTCAGCGGAACAAGCGTCGGTCTCGACGACGCACGAGGTCAAGCAGGATTGCTGGTCGCCTTTATCTGCAATCATTGCCCGTACGTGGTTCACATACGCGATACATTTGCTGCCGTTGCCCGCGAACTGCAAACACAGGGGATTGGCGTGGTGGCAATCAGTGCGAACGACGCCGCCGGATACCCGGCCGACGGCCCCGATAAAATGGCCCAGGAGGCACGAACAGCAGGCTACAGCTTCCCTTATCTGTTCGATGAATCCCAGACCGTTGCACAGGCCTACACGGCTGCATGCACGCCAGATTTTTTTCTTTTCGACCGGGAACTCAAACTGGTCTATCGTGGCCAGTTCGATGGGAGCCGACCTGGGAACGGGGAGACGGTGACAGGACAGGATTTGCGTCGTGCCGCTGATAGTCTTCTGGCCGGCACCGGCCCAATTCAGGACCAAAAGCCAAGTGTCGGTTGCAGCATAAAATGGAAAAGCGGCAACGAGCCCAGCTATTTCGGGTAGCAAAAGGTCTCGGCCGAGTGCAAGGCAACACCACGTGGCCCACTGCGGTGGACCGTGCCCTGTCTGGCTAAGAAGAGACCAGCCAAGGTAAAGAGCAGACGGGCGAGGAGCGTCTTCATCGGGAGGTCGCTACCGATGTCACCGTGCGAGAAAAGAAAACGTCAACGGTAGCTAATCGTCAAGCACCGCAAGTGACTGTTTAAGAGAGAAACGCTACGCGCCAGACTTGGCTGCACGGCAGTGGTCTCAGCAGGTCAGGGCGTTGCCGGGAGCAGTTCGGAATCCGATTCCGCGTCGTCCATGCCCGGCGGCGCAAAATCGGTGAAGCCATGGGATCTGAGAACCGCACCGACGCACTCCCGTGTCTGAGGATCCTCGTATTGAAAGCGCAGGGCGGCGCCACCACCGGTGCTGCGCACAAACTGAGCGCGTGCCAGACATTCCGGCCCTTTGAGCAATTCCGGACCCGTCAGGGTGATCAGAATGGTGCGATCCTGTTCCAGCCTGAGATCGCTCGCCTTGACGCGAACGCCGGCCAGGCTGATGTCCAGCACCGCCGCATGATAAAGATCTGCGGTACCAAACTGGAACAGATCCACGTCCATGGGCAAGACAGCCCGCGGGTAAGCTCGGCGGTCGGCTTCTGAAGATTCATTTGTGGTATGCATGACTGATGATCCTGGGGTGCCCAGCTCGGGGCCCTGCTTTCTTGTTATTGACAGGCCATGTTGTCCTTATTGGTATCAAATAACATCAGCGTTGCCAACTGTGCATCCCACATGTGGGTGTAACGGGTGGAACGCGGACACACGTCCGGAATGCTGCTGCGCCGGTCCGTCGGGGGCTGGCTGCTACTGTTGGCCGTATCGACCGCAGGTCTGTCAGCCCTTGTGGGCGCAGTGCCGAAATGGCCGGCGGGCCTTCTAAGTTGGGCCGCCGGGATACTTCTATGGCCGGATTTACACACGGCTTCCCGACGTCCGATAGCGATCCTGGCAGCCATAGGTGGTTTGGGCCTGATCCTCGGCGCCGCCCTGGGCCAGCGACCCGATTGGGCCATGCTGCTGTCGGCAAACACCGCGCTGATCGCGCTGTTGGTGTCGGTGAGTTTTCTGCGCTTGATATCGACACCGGAGCCCACCGGAGAAACAGCTCTGCCATCAGGCCCCCGCGCATTGACAGCCACTCTTTGCGGTGTACATCTGTTCGGCGCCATCATCAATCTAAGTACGATATTTATTGTCGGGGATCGAATGGCAGCCTCGGGACGACTTTCCCGGGTACAAGCCCTGGTGCTGACCCGTGGATTTTCGACCGCCGCCTTCTGGTCGCCGTTTTTTGCCGCAATGGCGGCAGCCCTCACCTATGCCCCTGGCGCGCGGGTCGGCACCCTGTTCATGCTGGGTGCCCCCCTCGCCGTGTTAGCCCTGGTTGTAACCTATCGCGAAGTGATGAGGCTCAGCCCAAATGGCTTTCTGGGCTATCCCATGCGCTACGAGAGTCTATGGCTGCCCTGTCTGCTGGCGATCCTGGTGCTGACCGTACATTCGATATACCCAGCGCTTTCGGTAGTCGGGTTGATCACGCTCATCTCACCGGTGCTGACCGTCCTGGTGCTGGCCCTCAGGGGTGGAACCGAATCCAGGCCGATGCGCAGGCATGTGAGCGCGCGACTCCCCCTGATGGTAGGTGAGGTCAGCCTGTTTCTCGCCGCAGGTGTCATGGCGGCCGGGCTCAAGAGTGTGTTCATGAGTCTCGGGGAATGGTTACCGTTCCACCACTTCGGCGGCATAGAGGCGGCTGCCACATTCCTGATCCTGACCACCCTCTCGGTGATGGGTGTGCACCCGCTGATCGGCATCGCCGCGGCCGGGACGGTGTTGGCGCCAACAGTCACCGACGCCAACCTGCTGGCGCTCGTGTTTCTGGCCAGTTGGGCACTGGGCGCGGTGATCAACCCGATTTCCGGCCTCAACCTGGCGTTTCAGGCACGCTATGACATTGCGGGAACAACCTTGATGCGCTGGCATCTACCCTACGTGATCAAAATGTCAGCGGCGGTGACCGCACTCCTATTGGCATACGGAAGTCTTTGGGCCGTATGAACACCCAACTGGTGCCCCGTCCCATAAGTTCGTTTCAGCATCCAATCTGCTTGGTCCAGAATAAATCAGAGGCTCCCTGAGGCCAGGCTGATATGATCGACTGCTTTGTGGATTCATACACTCAACTCCCATGAACCCAGATCAGATCAACGATCTCGTACAACGCCTGCACGCGCTGCTCGATCGCGTGGAGAACCACCTGCCGCCGCAGCCCGAGGCGATTGATTTCGACCGTTACATCGCGTTCCGGTGGTTCAAGAACGGCGCCAAAGGGGCGCTGGAAGGAATATCGGCACCCCATCGCATTGGCGCGAAAGACCTGCTCGGTCTGGAACGACAACTGACCGAACTGGATCGAAACACCCGCCAGTTCGTGCAGGGACTCCCAGCCAACAATGCGCTCTTGTGGGGGGCCCGAGGCACCGGCAAATCGTCGCTGATCAAGGCCATGTTGGACAGTTACCAGGTTGATGGGCTGCGCTTGGTGGAGGTCGACAAGGATGATCTGGTGGATTTGCCCCATATCGTGGAGCACCTGAAAGATCAGCCCCAGCGCTTCTTGATCTTCTGTGACGATCTCTCCTTCGAAGCAAATGATCCCAGCTATAAGGCGCTCAAGGCGGTGCTGGACGGTTCGGTGAGCATTGCGCCGGACAACATACTGATCTACGCGACCTCCAACCGACGGCATTTGATGCCTGAGTTCATGAGCGAGAATCAGGACAGTCGAATTGTGGACGGGGAACTACACCACGGTGAATCAGTAGAGGAAAAGATTTCCCTGTCCGAGCGGTTCGGACTTTGGCTGTCATTCCACCCGTTCAGTCAGGAACGCTATCTGGAAATCGTCACCCACTGGTTAAACCGGTTGGGCGCACCCACACCGATGGACGCGGATACCCACAGGCTGGCACTGGAATGGGCGCTAACCCGAGGCTCCCGCAGCGGGCGCGTGGCCTGGCAATTCGCCCGGGACCAGGCGGGTCGCCTCGCTTTGGAGGCCGCAACCGTCCAACCGGAAACCCGCTGAATTGTCAGTGATCGGCAAGCAGACAACTCACCAACTCCGGGTGCGCACCGTCCTTTAACCGCTTCCAGTTTTGATGATAGAAATTGATGACAGCACCCCGGATGGATTCCAGGTAAGTGGCGGCCAGCACATCGCCATGCAGCGCCAGAACACCAACTGTGCGGGGCAGGTCCAGAATCTGGTCGATCTGGAAACGCTGATCGTTCAACCCCTCGATCCGATGGAATGCGGCTTCCAGGGTTTGTTCCAAATCCGCCTCTGCCATTTGTTGCCCAGTCAGGAGTTGTCGATAAAGCTCATCGCACACCAGAGGCGGCGCCCCATCTTCGAGACGTTCCAACTGCCTGCACAGCTTCGATCCGGGGTCCAACAACAAGGCATTGACCCGGCTCAGCAGCGGCCCGGGATCGAGACCCGCTTCATTGAGCCATTCGGATGCGAAACTCAGTATAAAGGGCAGTTCTTCCAGGCTGCCCCGGTCATAGCTCAGGAACCCCTGTGCCTGCTCACCCAACTCCCGTGACCGTTGGCGTTTCCAGCGCCAACGCCCATTCACCAGGGTCTGGGCCATTTTGAAAATACTGGCGACGGTGGCCACTTCCCGACCAACACCACCAGCCGAATCGCCATGCAGATCGGCCAGCACGGTGCGCAGCCGGCCCGGGCTGTCCTGGGACTGGATAATGGCCAGCACCGCATCCCGAATCAGGCCAGGCGGAACGCCACCGTGGCGAAGAAAAGCCACCGCCGAGCTGACGTTAATATTGAGCATTCCGACCTGATCGCCGTCGAGATCGCCAGCGCCGTTCGCGTCGGAGGGATTGAGCAACTCCCGCACGACGCGCGTGTCCAACTGACGCCGATCAAGACTGGAAATCCGAGCGAAACGACCCAGTAGCATCGCCTCTTGGCGCTCACCCTCGGCGGTCAATACGCCGCCATACGCATGGTAGGTGCAAAGCTTGTCCAGCATCTGGCTGCCTTGATCGGACAGGGACAGGCTGTCGCCAACCAGGCTGCGTGCAATCGCGCCCACATTGACCAGATGCTCGACCAGACGAGGGTCCTGGATTTGCCTGGTCGCCAGGAGATCAAAGTCCGAATCCGGCAAATGGGGATAGTCGTCGTTTGAGACGGTCAGTCCGAATGAGGTCCGACGTACGTTAACCCGCTGCTCAAGCTTATAGGCGAAAACGAGACCCAACTCAGAATAGGCGTGCGCTTCGGGACTGCGTTCCACGAATGTAGTGGGGTCGGCCTGACGGGCAACCTCACCACCGGTTATGAAGGCTTCATAGCCCTTTGAACCTGAGAACAGACGATACAGGGCGGGCAGGCGGTGCACTTCATCCACCGGCAGCACCACCGCTGTGTTTGTGACGGCATTGTCCACCACCACCAGGTCCTGTACCCCATAGAGGCGAACTGGCAATTCATCGGCGATCACGAGACACCCGGTGCTGCCCAGCAGGCGCACCGCCTTGGGATTGCCGATGCAGGTGTTGCCGTGTCCAAAGTCGTAGTCTGGATTGCCCTCATAGAAGCGCTGGATGTTGCGGCCGGGAACGCCAAAATCCTCGAAACGGGTGCGACTGTCCAATAGCGCAGTGGCGAGCTTCACCGAATCAGGCTGCTGCTGATCCCAGGGCACGGCCTTGGCCAGTAAATCCTCTGCCAGATTGCCCGACTCAGGGTTCGGAGGCACCAGTTTGCGGTACACGCTCTCCTTAAAAATGACGGTCCCGCATTCCCAAGCCAAACCGCCCGGCCAACGGCTGAACTGCTCACGCTGGTCGGCATCGGGTTTTTCCACAAAACGATCGACCTGCTGCGCCCGGTAGCCAGACACCTGCTTCTTATAGAACAGATGCCCAAATCGGCTGTCGACTTTGTCTGTATGATCCGCCGGCTTACCGACGCTAACGATGCAATCGTGCTCATGGGCCGATATCAGTGCCGCACAGACCGCGTTCTGGAAACTCCAGTAGGGTTCGATCACGTTATCGCCCATGCTGATCACAATCAGACGATCATGATCCGGGGCTACCGGCGGCAACCCATCCAGGGCAACGTCCACCGCCGGCACCGTGCCACGAGGCTCAAGCTCGATAACACAGTTGCCCTCAGGCACGCCCTCCTCCAGGGCCTGTTGCGTGGCCAGGGCCATGGCGTTTTCGCTGCACAGAATATGAACATTGTCCGGTGAAATAAATTGTCCAGCAGTGTATCGACGGATGGTCTCCTGCAGCAATGAACGATCTCCCAGCAGAGACATGGAGACCGGTTTTGGGCGGTTTTCGCAGGAAATCGGCCAGAGCCGCGAGCCGATTCCGCCCGCTAACAGAGTCACAGTGGTGCGGCCAGTCAGATACGCGGTGTAGTACTTTACAAAGCCCCGCAAGCAGAACATCTGCGTCCAGTAGCTGCGGGTGTCGGATTCGAACTTGCCGTTGAACTCACGTTCGTAAAAGCCGTAATCGTAATAGCCCCCAGGACCGGTCCGCATGGACAAGACCTTGGTTGCGAGTGCATCCAGGGTTTCGTTGTATTCCGCCCCCAGCGCGCCGATCCGTTGAAGATCCGCGGACAGTGCCAAGACTTGGGCCAGCGAGTCGGTCCTGAATCGTGAGAGCGGCTTGTCGGCCACAAGGTCGAAGCTTTGGGCGATTTCACCATTGCGAAACTGTTTCAGCGCCCAAACAGTTGCGCGACGCGCCACATCAATGAGATCAGCCCGCCCGGCCTGGCGCCCGACATGCAGGAAACCTTCGGTGGCGTAACAGTGAGGATGCAACTCGGCACGACCCGACGAGGTCTCGAACGCCCCGACCTCGGTCTGAAACCGCATCGCAGCCTCGCAGATGGCAATCGCAGAGTCCCGATACCCTTCCTCGCCGGTGCTGCGATGGAGGTCAATCAGCGCCTCGGCCACTTTTGTATGAAAAGCGCTGAAACGGCGCGACCATACCTCAGGGTTTGGTTCGCATGGCGCATCCGCAGTGGCATCAAAGATCGCCGACACTTCCCCATCGATGTTCACCATGCGTTGGCACAGAAAATCCCCCATGCGGCGAGCCGAGTCCAGCAGGTCGGAATCTCCCGAGAAGTCATACAGGTTGATCATGCCGCGCAGACAGATTGCGGTATCAAATGCGTATATTCGGCGGCCCGCGAACGACTTGTCCGACCATGCGGTGTCCGAATCGTGCTCGAAGAAGTAACGGGTCAATACGCCACCACACGGATCCTGCGCCCGGCTGCGTATCCACTTCGCAGCCAATGCCGCCCGTTCGATGTGGCGTTCGTTTCCAGTCAATCCGTAAAGCCGCAGATAGTCCAGCAGGGCGTAGCCAGTCACCTCGGTGAACAGAAAACGCGGGGTGCCGTCTTCGCGCCCCGGCTCTTGCACGGCACCCGTATCCGGATCGAAAAAAAGGCTTAACGACTTCTCATATGGCGCAATTATTTCGTCGTATAAGTTATTGATAATCATATTTTTTAAGGCCCGATTGGGTCAATTTGGTACTCTGGGTTCACAGTGGCGGTCTCACTGTTGTCCTTAATCGGTCTGTTACATGCGAGTTACCCTATTGCGGGCCGGCCACAAAATGTTGGATATGATTCTTTCAGCCAAGAACTCGCCTTACCATCGCGCAGGAACGAATCTTGTGACTGGAGACTGACCCGAACGGATTCAGACCCCCCGATTCAAAAAAGCAGTTGTCAGTGCGTCAACTCTCGGAGACGGATTCAGCCTACGCCCAGACCCCGGTTAAGTTCCCGAAGGTTGTCAAGATTCCAGGCGGACGCAGCGGATCCCGCTCGATCGCCCAGTTCGGCGGCCAGTGCGGAATCGGACAGTACCCGGTTCACCGCTTCGGCGAAAGCATCTGGCTGATCAGCAGTCAGGAAGGCAGTACCGGCGCACCGTTCCAGCCCATCGGCACCCGCCACACAACTCACCAACGGACGTGAGTAGGCCATCGCCTCCAGGTTCTTGATACTGAGGCCGGTGTTGAAGCGTACTGGGTTGATCACAACATGGGCCTGGCGGTAGACCTGTGACAAATCGTCGATACGCCCCATCTTGATCACACCAGGGCGGGCAGCAATCTGGTTCGCAATCGTCCCCACCAGCCAAACTTCCAAGCTGGGGTGACCTGCCTGCAACTTAGGAAATATCTCGTCAAGAAACCAGTTAATGCCGTGCAGGTTTATGGGATTGTCAGAGGCGACAAACAGCAGGCTCCCCGGTTTAACCAAAGCCGGGTCCCGATCCTCACAGGCGATAAAATGACCAACGGTGATGACCGGAACCCGTGTCATGGCCGCGAACACGTCTCGCTCCTTATCCGTTATCGCCACCACAGAGTCTGCGCGGTCAAACCCCCGACCCTCCTCCATCGCCGTGGTCGAGTACCATTGGGGTTCCTGGCCCTGATCAAGATAGCGCTGATGTCGGTCGGTAAACATATCATGGGTATCGATCAGCTTCCGAACGCCGCCACCGAACCTGAGCAGGGCACGCGACATAAAGACGTACTCTACGATCACCGCGTCGAAACAGTGACGACGCTGCAGATCATCCAGCACCTGATCCAATGCGGGATCGTACCAGTCATCAATTTTGTAGTTGTGCACACCATCCGAACGCCACAGGCGGCTCAATTTCTTGCGTAGACGCAGGGCTGGGGTCTTTGGTGCGCGATAATCGGCATGCAGATAGCCGTCCCCCCAGGCAGCCTTCATCGCTTCGCGATCCCCGTCCTCGCGTTCCACATGGAGCAGCGTGACCTCGTGGCCCGCCTCGATCAGACTTCGCATCATGGTTTCGATCCGGGCGCGGTTGCCGGCCCCGCGCGGATGAGTGGGGGTTGGCGATACGATCAGGATGCGTTTTCCGTTCATTCCCGCCCCCTATGCAATTGCCAGACCCGAATCGCAGGGAATATGTGAGATGGAAGTGGTTGGCGCCAGGACCCCGGCGCCGTTCTCAGACCAAATCGCCGGAATAGTCCGCAATCCCAGGGTTGCCGGCCACATTGACCAACTTGGGCGTATTCAGGCGATCGACCCGGACGGTTTTTCGGTCCCGCAGATATTCGGCCACGACGTCCCAGATCGGCGCACCGGGCGACTCGGAACCCACCGTCGCCCATCCGGCTACCTTGTAGACCTTGGCGGATTCTATCGGCTTACCATTGTCCAGAGTCATGTCCGTGATGCGCTGGCCGACGTTGGCCTGTGGATCCATAACATAATTAAGGCCACCTACACGCACCATGTCGCCGCCCTGTTGGTAGTAAGGATCGTCATTGAACAGATTGTCGGCCACATCTTCCAGAATCAGCTTTATGTCGCCGCCGCTCATCTCACGGGCATAAGTCTGTGGATACGTTATACAGGTCTGGTCCAGAACGTTTTCCATGGTGATGGGTTGGCCTGGGAGGATTGTCGTTCCCCAGCGAAACCCTGGCGAAAGAGCGATCTCCGCGTCCAATACAGCACGCAGTGCGTCACACACCACCTGGTCGAAGGTCCCGTTGAAGTTTCCCCGGCGGTACAGCAGCGTGTCTGACACCGCAAGTTCCTCCTCCAGGGTCGACAAATGTGGCTGCCGCACCTCGTCCACGTAGGCGCCCATGCTGGCGTCCGGCTCAAGCAAATTGGAAAACACGGGCAACAGACGGTAGCGGTAGTCCCGCATCCTGCCGCCTTTCAGATCCAGATCCAGCACGCCGACGAACTTGCCGTTGGATCCGGCATTGGTGACCAGGGTCTTGCCCCCGGCATTGGCGATGACACTGGGTGCGGGCACACCGTCGTGGGTGTGTCCACCCATAATGGCGTCGATGCCGGTCACCACCGAAGCCATTTTCAGATCCACGTCCATGCCGTTGTGTGACAGCACAATGACGGCGTCGGGACCTTCGGCTTCCCTCACCTGATCAACGATCATCTGCATGGACTCGTCCCGGATGCCGAACGTCCAGTTGGGGATGAACCTGGAGGGATTGGCAATGGGCGTGTACGGGAACGCCTGCCCGATCACTGCCACTCGCGCACCTCCGAGCTCTCGCATGGTGTAGGGCTTGAAAGCGTGACCCGTGTCTTCGTCGAATGCGGGAACCCCTTCAAACAACGCATCTTCCTTCACCATCACATTCTGGGCTACGAACTCACCAGAAAAGGCCTCGATGTTCGCCAGGATTTCTTCTTCCAGATACGTAAACTCCCAATGGCCGGTCATGACATCGACCCCAAGCCGGTTACAAGCGCCCACCATATCCTGGCCACGGGTCCAATAGGCAGTGCCCGATCCCTGCCATGTGTCGCCCCCATCCAGTAGCAGCGAGTTGCCCGGGCCGGCGGCGCCGCGCAGTCGTTTGATCAGGGTCGTCAGATGGGCGAAGCCACCGACCCGCCCGTACCGTTCGGCAGCGTCCGCAAAATCCAGGAAGCTAAAGGCATGGGCCTCAGCGGTGCCGGGTTCAAGGCCAAAATGCGCCAGTAGGCGGTCGCCCACCAAGTGCGGTGGTTTGCCCAGGGCCGGCCCGACGCCAAGGTTGACGTTGGGCTCCCGGAAGTAGATCGGGCGAAGTTGAGCGTGACAGTCGGTGAAATGAAGGACCCGGGCATTGCCGAACACCGGCAAATCATAGGGATCGCCGGCAGCAAGGGCGGAGCGTGATCGCGACAAACCCGGCAATGCCATACCGGCGGCGCTGGCTATGCCCATCAAGCGAATAAACTGGCGGCGTGATAAGTCCATTGTTCCTCCCAAAATGCGCGATAACGGCCAGCATTGAGCGCGATGCAACGCTATGCCATCCCACCCGCCACTCACGCGGCGTTCGACCCAAATCGATCGGACTCAGCATACCATCGAGAGCAGACTTTGGCGCTCTAACGCACTGTCATTATTCATTTTTATCAGTCCATCAGCGCGATTTTCCGGGTTGCTGGCACAACACGGCGCCACTCAACACCGGCCGGCCTCACCTCTGGCTACATTTTCGCCCTGCCATCCGCTAGTGTAATGTCTTCCACACACTTGATGGTTGAGCTTAGGCATCGTGGTTACTGACAAGGCGCGGTGAGGAGGAATAGCCAGCGCTATTGCGACGATCCGCAACGCCGTCAGGGACCGCGAGGGCCAGCGCAGGCGTTTAGTTATTTGGGAGACACTACACTAGCAAGCCGTCTATCCGCCGACCGGCGCGCAGGCCCAGCCCCATGTCAAAACTCCACGTCATCTCTCATAAGGACGAGCTCGATCCAACGCTGCTCGCGGGCAAGGTGGTTGTGGTTCTGGACATACTGTTTGCCACCAGCACCATCGTCACGGCGCTCGACCGGGGCGCCCGATGCGTAGTGCCGGCAGGGGATGCCGAAACGGCTCGCGGACTTGCGGCAGAACAGCCTGCGGGAAGCCATGTTCTGGCAGGGGAACACCGGGCGCAAAGGATCTCAGGTTTCGGCCCGTTTACGCCCATGGCCCTTTCTGCAACCTTGACCAAGGACACATCGCTCATATTTGTCACCACCAACGGCACGGTGGCGCTGAAGCGGGCTGAGACCGCGCCATATGTTTATGCTGGATGCCTGCTCAATGGTGCGGCCATAGCGAACCACATCAACAATCACCATGCAGACGACACAGTGTTGCTGTACTGCGCCGGGTCACGTAACCGCCTTGCGCTCGAGGATCTTGTGGGCGCAGGCCATCTTGTGCAGCGCCTGACCGAATGCCGCACAGATCACTGGCAGCTTACCGATGCCGCTCTGACCGCACACATGGTCTACACCGGCGCGGATGTGCGCCAGAGCCTTTACCGCTCACGAGTTGGACGCATGGTGGCCGAGATGGACCTCGGCGCGGAAGTGGAATACTCGGCTCAGATGGATACGGTGGTGACCATTCCCCGACTGACGGGCGGGATACTGTGGCCGGAATCCGGTGATCCTTGAATGGTTCTGACGAGCCGGGCCGGGAAAGCTGCGCGGTCTTGACTACGCCGCTTCCTCGGCACCGTGCATCAGACGCAGATACAGGGTCTCGGGCATGGGTTGAACCTTCCGTTCCGCGTAGTCATAACAAACCACACCGGTCTTTGCCCGCGCCACCTCACGGCCGCTTTCCTGATTGAGCACCTGAAAAACGAAATCACAGCCGTAACGGTTGAAATCGTCGGCCCCCACCAGAAACCGCAGGACATCACCCTGGAATGCCTCTGACCGATAAACAATCACGCTGTCTGTCATGATCAAGCCGACTCCACCCACGTCCAATTCCGTGAAACCCAGCCGGTGGAGAAAAAGCACTCTCGCCTCGTGGATCATGGACAACAGCGCATCATTGCCCATGTGGCGCCCATAGTTGAGGTCGGTAATACGAACCTGAATCTCGGTTTCGAAGGGCAGATGCTGGGGCAGCTTGAGTTCGACTCGGGCCATGATCGGATGCAGATTCCGGATAGTTTGGAGGGTCTTTGTCACCTCAATTTGTACCATTTTGTGCATCGCACCACAAGCTGTGAATCGATTCTATGTCGAGCGCACGCCCCGTGGCAGACTGTGCCCCATGCTTACCCTCAAGACTCAAGTGTGCGGAGTGACGTCCACCCATGAGGCGCTCAGTTTCGCGCCCGTGCATACCCCTGACGCAGCCCATTACCCCAGCGCTGAGGCGAAGCGCCGGCCGGGTGGCCGGCTGACGGTGAGTGAAGCGGATGTCTAATACGACAGACATGGTCAGGCTGCGGGATGTCAGCAAGTCGTTCGAAGAGGGGGGGCACCCCAGACCGGTATTGGCGAACCTGGATTTACGTGCCGAAACGGGACAGATTCTGGCCTTGTTGGGGCGCAGCGGTTCCGGGAAATCAACCCTGTTGAATCTGATCTCCGGCATGGATCTGCCCGATCTGGGTGAGGTGGTTGTAAACGGTACACCGGTCCATGCCCTGGACGAGCGCAGCCGCACCCTTTTTCGACGCAGAGAGGTGGGCTTTGTGTTTCAGTTCTTCAATCTCATTCCCACCCTGACGGTGCTTGAGAATCTGCTTCTCCCCATGGAACTGAATCTCCGGACGGATACCGAACGAGCCCACGCCCTGTTGAGCCGAGTGGGATTGGCTGACCGCGCGGGCAGCTTTCCCGACCGTCTGTCCGGCGGGGAGCAGCAGCGCATCGCAATCGCCAGGTCCCTGGCCCACGATCCCCCCCTGCTGCTGGCCGACGAACCCACCGGAAATCTGGATGCGGACACCGGGGAACAAATCGTCGACCTTCTGTTTGGAGCAGTGCGCGAACATGGGAAGACGCTGCTGATGGTGACCCACAGCCATGAACTCGCCCGGCGCGCCGACCGCGCCCTGACCCTGCGCGACGGCGCCCTGGTCGACGCATTTTCATGACACGGTTGCTGACCCTGGCCAGCTTTCGGCATCTGTTGCGACACCCACTGCAACTTTTGCTCGCTGTGCTCGGAATCAGTTTGGGCGTCGCGGTGGTGGTTGCCGTGGATCTGGCGAACGAAAGCGCCCGGCGCAGTTTTTTGGAGTCGTCGGAGTTGGTCAGCGGCACCGCCACGCATACGCTGATCCGTGCGGGCGCGACGTTGCCTGAGGATTTGTATCGGGGGCTGCGTGTAGAACTGGGATTGCGGCGCAGCGCACCCATAGTCGAAGGCTATGTGGCCGCGAGTCTGCGTCCCGAGAGCAGTCTTCGCTTAATCGGCGTGGATCCATTCGCAGAGTTTGAGTTTAGGGACGGCGACCTCGCCAACGCGGTGTGGAGCGCTGATCTGGGCACGCTCATGGCCCAGCCCGGGGCGGTCTTGATCAGCGCCGGGTTGGCCGCAACCCTTGGCGTTGGGATTGGCGATTCGATCGATGTGATCACCGGCAGCGGGGTTCGACCCGTCCACGTCGCCGGTCTGATCGAATCCGAGAATGACACCCCACAGATGGATCAGTTCATCCTGTCCGATATCTCCACGGCTCAGGAACTGCTCGGGCTCATCGGGCAACTCAGCCGAATCGATTTCTGGATTCCGGCTGATCAGGAAACCCGCTGGTCTGAGCGCATGAGCGGACAGTTGCCCAAAGGCGCCGAACTGCAGGCCATCGGCACCCGGAATCAGGCCACCCTTCGCCTGGCTGGATCGTTCCAGCTCAACCTGACCGCGATGAGCCTGCTGGCCCTGGTGGTGGGCATGTTCCTGATCTACAACACCATGACGTTCTCGGTGGTGCAACGTCGCCCACTGTTGGGGAGGTTGCGGGCATTGGGTGTGACCCGGAATCAGCTGATGCGCGTCATCCTGCTGGAAGCGCTATTGCTCGGGGTGGCGGGTACCGCCCTGGGTCTGCTGACCGGAATTGTCCTGGGCCACGCTCTGTTGGGCCTGGTCAGCCGCACCGTTGGCGATCTCTACTACGACTTGAGCGTGGTCGAGTTCAGTGTTCCGGCGGTGTCCATTCTCAAAGCCATCGCGCTCGGTACCCTGGCCACACTTGCGGCGGCATGGATCCCGGCCCGGGAAGCGGCGCGGGCGCCAGCCGGGGCAGTACTGCAGCGATCGGATCTGGAGCAACGAACCCGCCGAATGCTGCCCAGGCTGGCTTTCGCGGGCGCGCTCACGCTGTTGC
>Ga0316190_10000208_pt1 | contig 38588 bp, 40 predicted proteins | sample Eddworburrow2_MG_FD_204929 | JGI IMG/M metagenome (GOLD analysis project Ga0316190, IMG submission 204929) | Coastal sediment microbial communities from Maine, United States - Eddy worm burrow 2 | ecosystem: Environmental > Aquatic > Marine > Coastal > Sediment | place: USA: Maine | collected...
GTCCTGGAACAGGAGCATCGACTTTACCCAATGGCCATCCGCTGGTTTGCCGAACGTCGGCTGACACTCAATGAAAAAGGGCAAGCGACACTTGACGGAGCCATACTGACTGAACCACGACAACTGCCTGCGACGGCGGGTGAACCCTGCTGATGAGAGCACCCACCCTGTCACTGCTGCTGCTCGCGGGGATCTTACCGAGCGGCGCAGCCACGGCTGCGCCGCTGCCGGATTTCGAGGCCAGTTATAAACTCGAGCAGCACAATCTGCGTATCGGCACCGCCACCATCGCATTGCACACAGACAAGCAGGGACATTACCTGTACGAGTTTCGCAGCCAGCAAACGGGCTGGATCGCCTGGCTCCTGAATAACCGGTTACACGAAAGCAGCCGTGGGGAAACGACCGCCACCGGCATCCGCCCGGACGAGTATCACTATCAACGTAGTGGTGGCAGACAGCGCGAGGCCCACCTGTTGTTTGACTGGCAATCCATGACGGTCGAAAACCACGTCGCCGATAGTCACTGGGAAATGGATATCCCGGCCGGCACACTCGACAAGCTGGCCACGCAACTGGGCATGATGATCGCCCTTGGCCAGGACCGGCAGGATGTCACCTTCACGGTCGCCGATGGCGGCACCCTCAAGGAATACCGTTACCGCGTTATTGGCAAGGAAACCCTCGATTTGCCTGCCGGCATCTTCAAGACCGTCAAGGTTGCCAAGTTACGCAAGGACGTTGATCAGGAAACCATTATCTGGTTTGCGCCGGCACTGCACTATCTGCCGGTGCGCATCTGGCAGCGCGACAGTGATGACGAGGAATATCAAAGCGACCTGGAGGAATTCAGCCACTCGCTCCGGGGGAAGAAAAACAAGCGTTAGTATTCAATCCAGGTGCCAGATCTTTTTTAATGGCCACGGAATCCACGGAAAAAAAACCATACATGAAATATTTTCGTGTTCTTCCGTGGATTCCGTGGCAAATGGTTTGATATTTTCTGGTTTAACCCGTACGAGCAAACTCAGGAACTCAACTAGCCGTCAGGTCTTCGGCAGGGTCACACCCTGCTGGCCCTGGTACTTGCCACCGCGGTCTTTATAGGAGGTTTCGCAGACTTCATCGGACTCCAGGAACAGCACCTGCGCCACCCCTTCGTTGGCGTAGATCTTGGCGGGCAAGGGGGTGGTGTTGGAAAACTCCAGTGTGACGTGTCCTTCCCATTCCGGTTCAAACGGGGTGACATTGACGATGATGCCGCAGCGTGCATAGGTGGATTTTCCGAGACAAATGGTCAGCACGTTGCGCGGGATACGGAAGTATTCGACGGTCCGTGCCAGTGCAAACGAGTTTGGCGGGATGATGCAGACATCCGACTTTACATCGACAAAACTGTTGTCGTCGAAATTTTTCGGGTCGACGATAGCGGAATTGATATTCGTGAAGATCTTGAATTCGTCAGAACAGCGGATATCGTAGCCGTAGCTGGAAGTCCCGTAAGAAACGATTCGACCGGCACCGTTTTCACGGACCTGACCCGCTTCAAACGGCTCGATCATGCCGTGTTCCCTGGCCATGCGGCGGATCCATTTATCTGATTTAATCGACATTTACGAAACCTGATGAATTCCTTTATTGTCATCCCGGCGAAGGCCGGGATGACAAATTACCCAGAACTACCTTTAGTCGTTCTGGATTACAATCTGCGGGAAACGCGCCGCATAGTCCTTGGTCTTCAGGGACAGCTTGGCAGCAGTACGGCGAGCGATCTCGCGATAGATCTGTGAAATACGCGAATCGGGGTCGGCCACTACTGTGGGCTTGCCGGAGTCGGTTTCCTCGCGAATACGCTTGTCCAGCGGCAGTGCACCGAGGAAGTCAGCATTGTTCTCTTCGGACATACGCTCACCGCCACCCTGGCCAAAGATAAACTCCTCATGGCCGCATTCGCTGCAGATGTGAATACTCATGTTCTCGATCACACCCAGCACCGGCACTTCCACCTTCTCGAACATCTTCAGACCCTTGCGTGCATCCAGCAAGGCAATATCCTGCGGTGTCGTCACAATCACAGCCCCGCTGACCGGCACCTGCTGTGCCAGGGTCAACTGGATGTCGCCGGTACCGGGCGGCAGATCGACGACCAGATAGTCGAGGTCCTTCCAGTTGGTATCGTTCAGCAGCTGCTGCAACGCCTGGGTCACCATCGGGCCACGCCAGATCATCGGCGTTTCTTCATCCACAAGAAAACCGATGGACATAGCCTGCAGATGGTAGCTGTTCATGGGTTCCAGTGTCTTGCCATCCAGTGATTCCGGCTTGCCACTGACACCCAGCATGCGCGGCTGGCTCGGGCCGTAGATATCGGCATCCAGTATGCCGACCCTGGCACCTTCTGCCGACAACGCCAGTGCCATGTTCACAGCTGTGGTGGATTTACCCACCCCGCCCTTGCCGGAGGCAATGGCAATAATATTCTTGATGCCCTCGATGTGCTTGACACCCTTCTGCGCGGAATGTGCGGCTATTTTGGTGGAAACATCGACAGTGGCACTATTGATGCCGTCGATGGACTCGATCAGTGCTTTCAGTTTCGCCGCCAGTTCATCGTGATAGCCTTTCGAGGGAAAGCCCAACACCACGGTGACTTCAGCCTTGTCGCCATCCACCTTGATGTCCTTGACACTCTTGGTCGAAACGAGGTCGCGTTCCAGGTAGGGATCTATATAGGTTGCCAGTTGTTCTTCAACCTGGGCTTGGGTTACATCGGCCATCGCTATACTCCTCGGAAAATCAAACGCCGGCCTGGTGGCCGGTAAAATTGACCGCGAATTGTACACGATCTTGCAGACACCGTCCCGGCATCGGGAAAATACAGGAACACCCCTTACGACGGGTCTATGGCATAATTGGCGCCCGAATATTCATACATGTTTCAGGGTTTTAATCCCGATATCCGCGAATGAGTCAAGAAAACCGCACAATTCTGGTCACCAGCGCCCTGCCGTACGCCAACGGGCCTATCCACATTGGCCACCTGGTGGAATACATCCAGACGGACATCTGGGTACGTTTTCAAAAATTACGCGGTCACGACTGCCGCTACGTCTGTGCAGATGATGCGCACGGCACACCCATCATGCTGCGTGCCCGCCAGGAAGGCGTTACCCCGGAGGCACTGATTGCAGCCTCGGCACAGGAACACCAGGCGGATTTTGCCGATTTCAGTGTCGCTTTTGATAATTATCATTCAACCCATTCAGACGAAAACCGTACTCTGTCCGCACTGATCTTTGAACGTAACCAGGCAGCCGGACATATTTCACAGCGCACTATCACCCAGGCCTATGATGCGCAGGAAGACATGTTCCTGCCGGACCGTTTCATCAAGGGTGAATGCCCGAGGTGTGGGGCGGCCGACCAGTACGGTGACAACTGCGAGGTCTGTGGCGCCACCTACTCGCCCACCGAATTAAAGAACGCGGTATCGGCCATTTCCGGTACCACCCCCGTTGAAAAGGAAACCGAGCACCTGTTCTTCAAGCTGACTGACTTCGAAGACATGCTGAAGGAATGGATCAAGGCGGGCCACTTGCAACCGGAAGTTGCCCACAAGGTAGAGGAATGGTTCGAGGACGGCCTGCAGGAATGGGGCATCTCCCGGGATGCACCCTACTTTGGATTCGAGATTCCCGGTCATCCGGACAAGTATTTCTATGTCTGGATGGATGCCCCCATCGGTTACATGGCGAGCTTCAGGAACCTGTGTGAACGCACCGAGGGTCTGGACTTCGAACGCTACTGGAACAGTAATTCCGATACCGAGCTGTACCATTTTATTGGCAAGGACATTATCAACTTCCACGCCCTGTTCTGGCCGGCCATGCTCAACGGTGCGGATTTCCGTACACCCACAGCAATCTTCGCGCACGGCTTTCTCACCGTTGACGGTCAGAAAATGTCCAAGTCACGCGGCACCTTTATCAAGGCGCGCAGCTACCTGGATCACCTCAACCCGGAATACCTGCGCTACTACTTCGCTGCCAAGCTTGGCAGTGGTGTGGATGATATAGACCTGAATCTTGAAGACTTTGTGGCACGGGTTAACAGCGACCTGGTTGGCAAGGTCGTCAACATCGCCAGCCGCTGTGCCGGCTTTATCAACAAACGCTTTGCGGGACAACTGGCCGATGAATGCAGCGAGTCCGGGCTGTATCAAACCTTCGTAGCAGAGGGTAATGACATCGCCGGGGATTACGAGAACCGCGAATTCGGTCACGCCCTGCGCAAGATCATGGCACTGGCCGACAAGGCCAACCAGTACATCGATGCCAACAAGCCCTGGGTACTGGCAAAACAGGAAGGCCAGGAGCAAACGGTACAGGCCGTCTGCAGTGTCGGGCTGAATCTGTTCCGGGTACTGATGACCTATTTGCAACCGGTGTTGCCTGTCATGGCGTCCGAGGTGGAAACCTTTCTGAATATTCCGGCCATGACCTGGAACGCCATTGAAACACCACTGACCGGTCATACCATCAATAAATTCAAGCCACTGATGACGCGTGTTGAAGAGGAGAAAATAGACGCCATGCTGGATGATTCGAAAGACAGCCTCGGGAGCAATGCGGCTCCGGCAGAAACCACAACGGGTCCACTGAAAGATGACCCGATTGCAGAAACCATCAGCTTCGAGGATTTTGCGAAACTGGATCTGCGCATCGCGCGTATTACCGCGGCGGCGCATGTCGAGGGTGCTGACAGGTTGCTGCAGCTGACGCTCGATATCGGCGGCGAAACCCGCAATGTCTTTGCCGGCATCAAGTCCGCCTATACGCCTGAAGCGCTGGAAGGCAAGCTAACGGTAATGGTTGCCAACCTTGCCCCGCGCAAGATGCGCTTCGGTCTCTCCGAGGGCATGGTGCTGGCAGCCGGCCCGGGTGGCAGCGACCTGTTCGTGCTCCATCCCGACGAAGGCGCAGAACCTGGAATGCGGGTTAAGTAATAGTCGTATCTTTATGTTTTTGAATAAATATAAGCATGTCGCAGGTTTGCTTCGCAAGCGCGAACAGGCATAGCACCAAAATCGCGGATGCGATCCGCTCCTACGGGTCCTGCAAACACCGGAACACAGATAATATTATGACCGAACTTGCCCTGATCCTTGTCAGCACCGTACTGGTCAATAACTTTGTGCTGGTGAAATTCCTCGGCCTGTGCCCGTTCATGGGCGTGTCGCGCAGCGTCGATACCGCCACCGGTATGGCGCTGGCAACCACTTTCGTACTGACACTGTCTTCCATCTGCAGCTACCTCGCCAATGAATATTTACTGGAGCCACTGGGGCTGGAGTACCTGCGTACCGTGACCTTCATCCTGGTGATTGCCGCCGTGGTGCAATTCACCGAAATGGTGGTGCACAAAACCAGCCCGCTGCTCTACAAGGTACTGGGTATCTTTCTGCCTCTGATCACGACCAACTGTGCAGTGCTCGGCGTGGCGTTATTGAACGTACAGCAACAATTTAATTTTATTGAGTCGGCCGTCTATGGCTTTGGCGCCGCGGTCGGTTTTTCAATGGTGCTGATTCTGTTCTCTTCCATTCGTGAACGGGTCGCAGCCGCCGATGTCCCGGTAGCATTCCGCGGCTCCGCCATTGCACTGGTAACAGCCGGCATCATGTCGATGGCATTCATGGGTTTTTCAGGACTTATCAAGGGTTAACAGTAGCTTTATATAGTTAGTATCATGTTAGGCGCAATCATTGCATTGGGGATTCTTGCCGCACTGATTGGTGTGGTGCTGGGTTATGCGGCGATTCGTTTTCATGTCGACAGTGACCCGGTGGTTGATCAGATCGATGCCCTGTTACCGCAAACACAATGTGGTCAGTGCACCTATGCGGGCTGTCGTCCCTATGCAGAAGCCATGGCGGCAGGTGAAGCAGACATCAACCAGTGCCCGCCGGGTGGCGAAGCCACCATCCAGGCACTCGCTGACTTGCTGGGCATGGATCCCAAGCCGCTGAACCCCGAACACGGCGAGCATGCAGAAAAAACGGTGGTGGTCATTGATGAACAGGTCTGCATTGGTTGTACCTTGTGTATACAGGCCTGTCCGGTTGATGCCATCGTGGGTGCCGCCAAGCAGATGCATACCGTGATCCGCAATGAATGCACGGGCTGCAACCTTTGCATACCACCCTGCCCGGTCGAGTGCATCCACGTTGTTCCGCTTAAGCCCACCATCGGCAACTGGGTCTGGCCAAAGCCAGCCGATCAGGTGTCGGGGGAAGCACAGCATGGTTAAGTCTGCTGCCAGTTTCAGTCGTCCGTCCGTAGCGGCGTTTAATCGCCTTCATACCTTCCACGGCGGGCTGAAACTGCCCGGCCATCGAGAAGTCTCTGCCACAAGGCCGATCAGTTCGGCCGGCGTACCCGCAGTCCTGATACTGCCGCTGCAGCAGCACATAGGGGCACCGGCCGAATGCCTGGTCCAGCCGGGTGACACCGTATACAAGGGTCAGTTGATTGCTCAACAGGTCGGCGCAATCAGCGCCGCCGTGCATGCATCCAGTTCCGGCACGGTTTTGGCTGTTGAAGAGCGCCCGGTTCCCCACCCCTCTGGCCTGCAAGCACCCTGCATCATCATCGAGACCGATGGCCTGGATCGTTACCGTGACAACAATGTAACGCCGCTTGATTATTCCCGCATGGCTCCGGATGAAATCTGCGCTCACATCCGCCGCGCCGGCATTGTCGGACTGGGCGGCGCGGGATTTCCCACACAGGCCAAACTGGGTTGCGGTAAACACGATATCGACTTGCTGCTGATTAATGCCGTCGAGTGTGAACCCTATATCTCCTGTGACAACCGGCTGATTCAGGAACGTGCTGCCGAGGTCATTGAGGGCGTCAGAATCCTGCAACATGCAGTACAGGCAGATAACTGCATCATCGCCATTGAGGATGGCATGGCGGTAGCCGAACAGGCACTGCGCACGACACTGGCGGCTGGCAATGAAACCGGCATAAAGGTGACACGGATTCCGGAAATCTACCCAAGTGGCGGGGAACGCCAGTTGATCAAGGTGCTCACTGGACATGAAGTCCCCAGCCAGGGATTTCCGGCAGACATCGGCATTATTTGCCAGAACGTCGGTACCGCCGCGGCGGTCTATAACGCCATTATTAAACAGCAACCGCTGCTGTCCCGCATCGTCACGGTGACCGGTGACGGTGTGGTACAACCACAGAACTTCGAAACATTGATCGGCACACCGGTCAGTCACCTGGTTGCAGCCGCTGGCGGCTATACACAAGACGTGGAGCGCTTGCTTATTGGCGGACCCATGATGGGTTATACCGTTCCCGTCGACAATATTCCTGTCACCAAGACCCTCAACTGCATACTGGCGGTCACCCGCGAGGAAATGCCTGCACCACCGCCTGCACAGGCCTGCATCCGCTGTGGCAAATGTACCGAGGTATGCCCCGCCGACCTGTTGCCGCAACAGTTGTACTGGTATGCACGCAGCAGCAATCAGGATGCCGCCCAGGACTACAACCTGTTTGATTGCATTGAATGCGGCTGTTGCGCCTATGTCTGCCCGAGTCATATACCGCTGGTACAGTATTATCGCCATGCCAAGGCAGAAATCTGGTCAAGCGAGAAACAGACAAAGTCCTCCGACATCGCCCGGCAACGGCACGAGGCTCACCTCAATCGACTGGATCGCATCAAGCAGGAACGTGCCGAGCGCATGGCCAAAAAGAAACAGGCACTATCGAGCGATGGTGGCAGCAGCGACAAAAAGAAGGCCGCCATAGCGGCAGCGCTGGAGCGGGTAAAGCACAAAAAGGAACTGGCTGACGCGCCGCCTAAAAACGTGGAGAACCTGACTGCCGAGCAACAGCAGTTAATTATTGCGGTTGACAAACGACGCCAGCAAAAAAACGATACGGAATAATGGAATTCAAAACCTACAGCTCACCCCACCTGCCAGTATCTAACAGTGTCACGGCCATGATGCAGCGCGTGCTGATTGCGCTACTGCCCGGTACCGCATGTGTCACCTGGATATTCGGCTGGGGCATCGTGATTAACATCCTGCTGGCCAGCCTGACTGCGCTGCTTGCCGAAGCCGCCATACTGGCGCTGCGCAAGCGTCCCGTTACAACGCTACGGGACGGCAGTGCGCTGGTCACCGGGGTGCTGCTGGCACTGGCACTGCCGCCACTGGCACCGTGGTGGATTCCTGTCATCGGCAGCCTGTTTGCCATTGTGATTGCAAAGCAACTTTACGGCGGCCTGGGTTACAACCCGTTCAACCCGGCCATGGCCGGGTATGTGGTGCTGCTGATTTCCTTTCCGCTGGAACTGACGCTGTGGTCTGCGCCCGGTGCACAACTGGGGTTTTCCGATGCTTTGATCCAGGTATTTACCGGCGCCCTGCCCGCTGACCAGACACTGGATACGCTGACCATGGCAACCCCCATGGATAACATCAAGACACGGCTGGGCCTGAGCGAAACACTCAGCGAAATACACGGCAGCCCCCTGTTTGGCGATTTTGCGGGCGCTGGATGGGAATGGATCAACCTGTGGTTCCTGCTCGGCGGTTTGTGGTTACTGCAAATGAAGGTCATCCAGTGGCATATTCCGGTCGGTATGCTGGGTGGGATGGCGTGTATTGCCTTCGTGTTTTATGCTATCAACCCCGACGTCTTTACCACGCCATTGTTTCAGCTGTTCAGTGGTGCCGCCATGCTGGGGGCCTTTTTTATTGCAACCGACCCGGTGTCCGCCTGCACCACGCCCCGTGGACGCCTCTATTACGGTCTCGGCATCGGCCTGTTGACGTACATCATCCGTACCTGGGGGGGGTACCCGGATGGCGTCGCCTTCGCGGTGCTATTGATGAATATGGCGGCACCGACCATTGACCACTACACACGACCCCGCGTGTTTGGTCATGACAAGTAGGGCAAGACGGTGCAATATCGCCAGATAATCATCACCACGATCATCCTGCTGCTATTCGCCGTGATCGGTACCACCCTGGTGGCCTTCACCTTTGACCAGACCCGTGAACAGATTGCTGCCAATGAACGTGCCACCCTGCTACGCAAACTGCATCGCCTGATCGCACCGGACCAGCATGACAACATACTGCTGGAAGACACCGTGTCTGTCCGCGATGAAGCACTGCTCGGCACCGATAAACCTGTCATGGTTTACCGTGCCCGCAAGAACGGTGAAGCGGTCGCGCTGGTGATCGCGGCCATTGCACCGGATGGCTACAGCAGCTCCATCAAGTTACTGGTCGGCATCAATGTCGATGGTTCCCTGAGCGGTGTTCGCGTGGTGGCACACCGCGAGACACCCGGTCTCGGTGACGCCATTGATGAAGCCCGCTCGGACTGGATACACATTTTTGATGGTAAATCACTGCAATCGCCCGTTACCAGCCGCTGGGCCGTGAAGAAAGACGGTGGCGACTTCGATCAATTAACCGGCGCCACCGTAACCCCGCGAGCCATGGTGAAAGCGGTCCGTAACGCCCTGCTATACTACCGGGACCATCAGGAAGCATTGTTTGCATCAGCTGCACCAGCAGCAGCACCAGATTAAGCTGAGTGCCGGATTTTTTAATGGCCACGAAATCTACGGAAGAACACGGAAATATTTCTTAAAAGGCCTTTATTTTTTCGTGGTTTTCGTGGATTCCGTGGCTAATTTTTTTAGCTTTTTCAGATTGGAAAAGTAGAGGCAGGCAGATGAGCGAACCGTCTTACCCACACATTCTCAAAGAGGGCTTATGGGCCAACAACCCGGGGTTGGTGCAACTGCTGGGCCTGTGTCCCCTGCTGGCCGTCACCACCAACGCCATCAACGGACTGGGACTGGGGCTTGCCACGCTGCTGACACTGGCAGCCTCCAATGTGACCGTGTCGCTGATTCGTAACATTGTCCGGCCCGAAGTACGCATCCCGGTTTTTGTCCTTGTGATCGCTTCCATTGTCACGGTCATCGAACTGGCAATGAATGCCTGGCTGCATGATCTCTACCTGATCCTGGGAATTTTCATCCCCTTGATCGTCACCAATTGCGCCATTATCGGTCGCGCGGAATCCTTTGCCTCCAGACAGACCGTGGACCGGGCCTTACTGGACGGACTGTCGATGGGTGCCGGCTTCGCCCTGGTACTGGTTACCCTGGGTGGCCTGCGCGAACTCATTGGTCAGGGCACCCTGCTGTCACAGGCCCACCTGATGTTCGGCGAATTCGGGAATCACCTGACACTGACACTGATCGACGATTACCGTGGTTTCCTGCTGGCCATATTGCCACCGGGCGCATTCCTCGGACTGGGCTTCCTGATTGCCGGCATGAATATCATCAATGCACGCCGTGAGCGCAAGGCGGCCGCTGCTACCGTAGCGGCCGCTCAGCCGGCACAAGCCTGATTGTTTCAGGAAAACCGTGAACCGCGCCAGGCGTCAGGAGATCTTCACGCGGCTGCGTGATGCGAATCCGGAGCCGACCACCGAACTCCTGTATGGCAATCCATTCCAGCTACTGATCGCCGTAATCCTGTCCGCACAATCTACCGACGTGGGTGTCAACAAGGCCACCCGCGCGCTGTTTAAAAAGGTCAAGACGCCACGTGCCATGCTGAAACTTGGCGAAGAGGGTCTCAGGGAGCACATAAAAACCATCGGTCTGTACAACACCAAGGCAAGGAACATCATCAGAAGCTGTGCCATACTGGAAGAACAGCATGGTGGCAGACTACCAGAGGATCGTGTCGCACTGGAGGCACTGCCCGGCGTCGGGCGCAAGACGGCCAACGTGGTGCTGAACACGGCCTTCGGCCAGCCGACGATCGCTGTGGATACCCATATCTTCCGGGTATCCAACCGCACCGGCATCGCGCCGGGCAAGAATGTCGTCGAGGTCGAGCAACGCCTGCTGCGGCTGGTGCCGGATGAATTCAAGCTGGATGCCCACCACTGGCTGATACTGCACGGGCGTTATACCTGTGTCGCCCGCAAGCCGCGCTGCCAGTCATGCTGTATATCTGACCTGTGCGAATACAAGGACAAAAACATCGACTAGGCAGATCTTCTGCTATTGGCATATCTTACTGATAGTGATACATATTTTACTCTCATACAACAATCGCCCGTTTTTAAAAAGGAAAACATCGCACACAAGCTTCACATCCAGAAACTTTTTGAATGAGTCAATGTCGTATTTGTTGACGTAACAACAGGTCGTGGCAAACGACCGCAACACCCGGGGCATCTGCCCTGCTTTAATTAAACTCACATGGAGGCATTCCTAATGTCACAAAAAGCTATAAAGAACCCCCTGGCCATTGCCCTTGGTGCCGCATTCGTAACCTCTCTGGCCGGTACCCCGGTTGCCAATGCAGCGGATAACCCGTTTGCCATGTCCGAGTTGTCCAGCGGCTATGTGGTCGCCGGGATGGCTGAAGGCAAGTGCGGTGAAGGCAAGTGCGGCGGCGACAAGACCAAGAAGGAAGGCAAGTGCGGTGAAGGCAAGTGCGGCGGTGACAAGGCCAAGGCAGAAGGCAAGTGCGGCGGCGACAAGGCCGAGACAATGGCAACGGAAGGTGCTGACAAGGCCAAGAAAGAAGGCAAGTGTGGTGAAGGCAAGTGCGGCGGTAGCAAGTAATTTAACCGTCGTATCTTGTTGTGAGCAGTAAAACGTATCCTGTTACAGGAACGGGTCTTGGCCTGCGGCGGTCCCTGATGGGACCGTTGCGGGACAATCCGCCCGAAGCGGTTGACTTTTTCGAGATCGCCCCCGAGAACTGGATCGGTGTCGGGGGCAAGATGGGCAAGGATTTCCACTACTTTACCGAACGCTACCCCTTTATTGCGCACGGGCTGTCACTGTCAATTGGCAGCCCTGCCCCACTGGACGAAACATTTCTCCAGCGGGTCAAGCGCCTGCTTGACAAGCACAATATTCGTTTCTATTCCGAACACCTGAGTTATTGCAGTGATGACGGGCATCTCTATGACCTGATGCCGATCCCCTTTACGGAAGAAGCCGTGCACTATGTCGCCGGGCGTATTCGCCGCGTGCAGGATATACTCGAGCGCCGCATTGCGATGGAGAATGTTTCCTACTACGCAGCACCTGGCAAGGAAATGGAAGAAATCGATTTCATCAACGCGGTACTTGCAGAGGCTGATTGTGACCTGCTGCTCGATGTGAACAACATATATGTCAACAGCATCAACCACCGCTATGATGCAGAAACCTTTCTGAAGGCCCTGCCCGCCGACCGCATAGTCTATTTCCACATGGCTGGGCACTATGATGAAGCCGATGACCTCAAGGTAGACACCCACGGCGCGCCGGTCATTGTGCCGGTCTGGTCATTGCTGGAGACTGCCTACCAGTATTTCGGGGTGGTACCGACATTGCTGGAACGCGATTTCAATATCCCGCCACTGCCGGAATTACTTGCTGAAGTCAGTCACATAAAACGCTTGCAGGACAAGTGGAGTGACCATCATGACAAAGACATCGGTATTGAAATCAACGCCTGAATTTATCCGGCGGCAATACGAATTTGCCGCGCATATCCGCGACCCGGATCATCAGCCTGCACCGGGTGATGTAGAAGACCGGCGCATGGCAATCTATCGCGAACTCTTTTACAACAATGTAGAAGGTTTTCTCAGCAACACCTTTCCCGTGTTGCGTGTACTCCATGAGGATGACCGCTGGCATACCATGGCACGGGCATTCTTCGCGCACCACCTGTCACAGACACCGCTGTTCCTGGAGATCCCGCGCGAGTTCCTGAACTGGCTGGAAAATGAATACCTTGCACAGCCGGGAGACCTGCCGTTCGTACAGGAACTGGCCCATTACGAATGGGTGGAGCTTGCGCTCTCGATCTCGGAAGAAAACATCACAGCAGCAGACGTGGACCCCGGGGGTGACCTCCTGGTGGGCATACCGGTACTGTCGCCCCTGGCATGGCACCTGGCCTACCAGTACCCGGTACACAGAATCGGCCCGGACTACCGGCCAGACCAGCCCGGTGACAGCATGACCTGCCTGGTGGTCTACCGAAACCGTGAAGATGAAATCGGATTTATTGAAATCAACCCGGTGACCAAGCGCTTACTGGAGCTCATCGAAGCAGACAAGGTTGAGAGCGGCCAGCAGTTGTTAAACCGTATTGCGACCGAGATTTCACATCCACAACCCGAGGTTGTCATCAACAGCGGTCTTGAGATTCTCAAGGGACTTGCAGAAAAAGACATTATTCTCGGCACAAAAAAACAGTAACCCCATTACCGGTGTTACGCGATCACTACCACACAGAGGAAGACTCGTATGATCGGCATTCTGAATTCCTTCCAGAACCTGCTGGACAAGACCCGTGGCCTTGATTTTCTTGCGCCCCTGGCATTGCGAATATACCTGGCACCCATATTCATCATGGCAGGCTCCAACAAGCTTGCCCACGCTGAATACCTGGGGCCCTACTTTGAATCACTGGGCATTCCTGCCCCGCAACTCATGGTTTATGTCGCCGCACTTACCGAGCTGCTGGGTGGCATCGCGCTGCTTGCCGGTTTTGCAGTTCGCTGGATGGCCATACCCCTCATGTTTACCATGGTGGTTGCTGCTACAACTGCACACTGGGAGAACGGCTGGCATGCACTTCCTGAAACAGAATTGACCGTACCGTGGGAATGGCGGACTGACCTTATCGAGGAGGGCGCTATCCGCAAAGAAAAGGCACGGGAAATACTCGGAGAACATAGTAATTACGAATGGATAACAGAAGCCGGCAGTATCACGATACTGAAAAATGGCATCGAATTTGCCGCCACCTACTTCATCATGTTACTGACCTTGTTCTTCACCGGTGCCGGCAAGTACTTCAGTATTGACTACTGGGTTGCACGAAAGTGGCGCCGCTGACCCGGGCAGTTTTTTAAAAGCAGCAGACTAGACTAAAAACGGGGGCTGTGGGCATGGTGACTAGCGAAATGTTTCCGGTCATTGCAACCATTATGCAGGTCATGGCAGCCCTGTTTGTCACCCTGATCGGCTTCGGGGTGCTCGCGGTCATTGTGCTGTTTTTTATCGATATAACCCAGACCAAAAGCGCCGTCCGCCACAACTATCCAGTAGTTGGACGGTTCCGTTATTTCTTTGAGCAACTCGGTGAATTCTTTCGCCAGTATTTCTTTGCCATGGACCGCGAGGAATTACCGTTCAACCGTGCGCAACGTTCCTGGGCCTATCGCGCCGCCAAAGACCTCGACAATACCGTCGGTTTCGGTTCCACCCGTGATCTGCGGCAGACCGGCACGGTGCTGTTTGTGAACTGCCCTTTTCCAACGCTTGGGGTGGATGCCGTGCAGACAGGCAATCTCACCATCGGGCCGTACTGCCAGCACCCCTTCACAACCAGTTCCTTGTTCAATATTTCCGGCATGAGTTATGGCGCCATTTCGAAACCTGCCGTGCTGGCCCTGTCGAAGGGCGCCAGTAAAGCCGGTTGCTGGATGAATACCGGGGAAGGTGGCCTGTCGCCCTATCACCTCGAGGGTGGTGCAGATATTGTCTTCCAGATCGGTACGGCCAAGAACGGGGTTCGCGACCCTGCCGGCAACCTCAATGAAGACAAGATACGCGAGGTTGCGGCACACGAAGCAGTCCGCATGCTTGAAATCAAGATGAGCCAGGGCGCAAAACCCGGCAAGGGTGGCATCCTTCCCGGTGGCAAGGTAACGGAGGAGATTGCCAGGATACGCGGCATAGCAGTTGGCAGTGATGCCATCAGCCCGAATCGCCACACGGACATCAATTCGAATACGGAACTGCTCGACATGATCGGGCGGGTACGCGCCGTGTCGGGCAAGCCGGTCGGTTTCAAGGCCGTGATTGGCGCCTATGGCTGGCTCGACAACCTGTTCAGGGAAGTGGTCGAACGTGGTATTGAAAGCGCACCGGATTTCATCACCGTAGACGGCGCCGAGGGCGGTACCGGTGCTGCCCCCATGCCCCTGATCGATGATGTCGGCCTGCCGCTGCGCGAAAGTCTGCCACTGCTGATCGACAAGCTGAATGAGTATGGCCTGCGTGACCGCGTCAAGGTCATCGCCTCGGGTAAACTCATCACCCCGGCCGACGTGGCCTGGGCCCTGTGCATGGGCACTGATTTCGTTGTCTCGGCACGTGGTTTCATGTTTGCACTGGGATGCATACAGGCCCTGCAATGCAACAAGAATACCTGTCCCACCGGTATTACCACGCACAACAAGCGATTGCAGAAGGGATTAAACCCGGCAGACAAGGCCGTGCGTGTCGCCAACTATGCAAAAAACATGTCCTACGAGGTCGGCATCATCGCGCATTCCTGCGGCGTCAGGGAACCCCGGGAACTGCGGCGTTTCCATGCGCGGGTTATCACCAGCAACGGTATTTCCATCCCGCTGAACGAACTGCACCCGGACGTTACCCCCCCCGGAGAAACAAGCAGCGCTGCCTGACACACGGCGGACCGGCCATGGGAACACAACATGCCATACTGATCCTGTCAGGGTTGTTATTGCTAGCCATCGCCGTTCAGCCACTGGCACATAAATTACATATTCCTTTCAGTGCACTGCTGGTTATCACCGGCTTTGCGGCCTCGGAATTCCTGGTGCTCTCGGGTATCGACACCGGCATAAGGGCGGACAGTTTCCATGACCTGATCTTTTTTGTCTTCTTGCCGGTACTGGTGTTTGAATCAGCCTACAGCATTAATGCACGGCTGTTGCTGAAGAACCTGTTACCTATCCTGTTTCTTGCCATTCCCCTGATGCTGCTATCGACAGTTATTTCTGCCGCACTGATTTATCTTGGTATCGGCCATCCCACCGGTTTCCCGTGGATCGCCGCACTGCTCACCGGCGCTCTGCTCTCGGCCACCGACCCGGTCGCCGTGGTTGCCCTGCTGCGGCAGATGGGCGTCTCGGAGCGCCTCGCCCTGCTCATGGAAGGTGAGAGCCTGTTCAATGACGCTACGGCCATCGTGATATTTGGTGTGTTTCTTGCTATGGCAACCGGGGTGGAGGACCCCATGTCGGTAAGCGATGCCAGCGTACACTTTTTGCAAGTATTTTTCGGCGGCCTGCTGGTGGGTACTGTCACCGGTCTGCTGTTCATCGGTCTGTCAAAACTGCTGCATGGGTCCGTTGTCCAGGCACTTGCCACCGTCATCAGCGCCTACCTGTCGTTCATTGTCGCCGAGTCCATGTTTCACGTATCCGGAGTAATGGCCGTTCTGGTTACCGGTCTGTTGCTCGGTTATCAGAGTCAACCTGCCACAAGCGACCCATTACCCGATTTTGTACAGCAACTATGGGAATTCAATAGTTATGTGGCCAATGCGCTGGTATTCCTTCTGATGGGTATCACAGTCACCCTCGGGATGTTCGAAGAACGCTGGCTGGCCATGCTGATCGGCATTGGCGGAGTGCTGGTTGCACGTGCACTCGGTATATTCACCTGCGTACCATTGCTGAACAGGGCACCCCCCATTGAACCCATAAAGCGTCCCTACCAGGTCATCATGTTCTGGGGTGGCTTGCGCGGGGCCGTCACTCTGGCCCTCGCCCTGTCGCTGCCAACCACGCTGGAATACTGGTGGACCATCCAGTCCATCGCCTTTGGCGTAGTCCTGTTTACCCTTTTTATCCAGGCGACAAGCACCGCACCGTTACTGCGGCATTACGGATTGAACAAGCCCTAGCCGGGAGCGCTGGGGAACGACTATGGCCGGGGTATTAGGATAGAATAACAGGCCAATATTCCATAGAGGCAACCTCATGTTCAACAGGACTATCCACTTGAATCACCCTGCTGCTTTTCATCTGCCAATGCTTTTTCTTGCCGCGCTCATGTCGTCGTGTGCAACACAACATTCTGCAACCCTGAAGGTAAATCCGCGTCATGTTGAAGGCGTACAATATTCGCCACAGGAAATAACCCTCATGATGACAGACCTGGGCTATCAGCGCCTGCGCGTGGAAGACCCGGTTACTGAACAATCAGTTGCTATTGCAGAAAAACAGGGCGAATACAGAATGCTGTTCCAGTCGCTGGAAAATAACAACATCCTGGTTAATGCTCACATCGTAAAGGTTGATGGCAGTATTACCCTGTACTTTTACAACATCAACAAAAGCGCACTGAGCAGTTCATCACTACAGTTGTTTGAGAAACTCCAGCATCGAGTGAGGCTTGAATACGGGGCAGATAATGTCAGCAGCCATCAACCGTCCGCACCCTGAAAGACAGACGCGCAGGAACCGTGACCACCGTCCCGGTTTCCAGGGTCATCATCAGGCAATAATTGATACAGCACGGGGACTGGATTCGTTGTCACACACATTGCACATCAACACCCCTGACAGAGTGACAAACAGGGTCCGGTCCCCTGCGTTTAAACAGCGGGAATATCACTCCTTTAAGGCCCGCACACTGTTCAGCAATTCCCTTGCGTCCCACTCCCGGCTGCCAATGGCGCGATAGGCAATCGTACCATCCGGCGCAATCACATAGGTTGTTGGCAGACCTTTCACTGGCCACTGTTCAATCACCTCACCCGACTGGTCCATCAGGATAGGGAAATCAGAGGGGTAGTCAGCTGAAAAAACAAAGATGGTATCTTCATCTTCACCCATGTTAATCGCCAGCATGGCGATCCCCTCCTCTTTAATCAGGTGCCAGGCACGGTTCATCGACGGTAATTCCTCCCGGCATGGCGGACACCAGGTCGTCCAGAAATTGATAATGACCGGCCTGCCTCTGTAATCGGACAAACGGTGTGTCTTGCCGTCGGTGTCCTGCAGGGTAAAGTCAGGCGCCAGAACTTTCCCGGGTATGGGTGTCAGGGTCTGCTCGGACAGTGCGGCCGTGGCCAGGGACCAGCAAACCAAACAACAAATAATGCTCTTCATGTTATTCCCGGCCATTAATCTAACCTGCAGAAGCGGCTTGTAGCCGCAATCGCACTCGCGAAGCGCTCCTGCACCAGTAGATGCACCAGTAGGAGCGGATCGCATCCGCGAATATTTTCATTTAAGTTTGTCGACATCCGGTGCACACATAATGTCCTTGATTTCACCACGACGCTGCACCTCGCCTTCCTTCCAGGTGACAGCAAGATCAAACCTTGAACCCGGCGGTACGCCATAGGCCGTCAGACCCCAATTATAGTCGCCCGGCAAATATTCCTGCTGTGTGGGAAACATGCCCCAGCGAATCACCAGCTTTGCAGCCGCGTCAGCATCTTCATCCGACCACGATGCAAGCAACGGCTCCTTTTGCAGGATGCCACTTGTCTTGCCGGCGTGCTGCATGCGCCACTGCGTCAAATCGATGGAGATGGTCTGCTCAGCCCCTGATTTTCCCGTGTTACGGATAATGGTCTGGAACATGCAACTCAGTGCCAGTTGCTCAATCACCTCTCTTGAAAAGGCATGATTCATAAACAGGGCACGCGTCTGGTCGGGCAGCCGTTGCACCAGTTCGATTTCTATACCACTGTCGATGAAATGCCACTTTTCCAGCCCGTTTTCCTCATTGGCACTGCGTTGCACTTCCGCAGCACACAGCAGGGGCATGAATAACAGAAAAAACAGGACACCCGGGGGGCGCTTGCACCGGCAGGCATGAGCCAAATAATCGAACATACGTTCTCGTCACCATTCGCAGCATTGCAGCTATAATAATAGCTGGCACAGAAACACGATGCCGGGATATTTTACCGACAACCTTTATGGCAAGAGGCCATTATGCGCACCCACAATCATTTAACAACCCGATATCTGCTGAACATACTGATGGCACTGATCCTTGTTTCTACCGGCCCGGCAGCTGCCAGTGAACAGATGCAGGCGATCACACTGACTCTGGGTGATTACCAATTTACACCCGACACGATCGAAGTCACCGCGGGGCAACCGGTACAGCTGACGCTAACCAATACCGATACCATCACTCCGCACAACTTCATTTTGAGAAATGAAGCAGCAGGCCTGGATATTGATATCGATGTCTCTGCGCGTAAAACATCCATCATCGAGTTCACGCCCGAAAAAGCAGGCAGCTATACCTTTTATTGCAGTAAGAAGCTGCCCTTCATGAAAAGCCATCAGGAAGAGGGCATGGAAGGGACCCTGACAGTAAAGTAGCCCACATCCATCAGGATTTTGTAATATACTTTACCATTTTCGGACTGAATCATCATAATGAAAAATTACACCTGTATATCAGCCTGGGGCATCTCACGATACCTGCCTGCCATCACGGCAATGATTGCAGTACTGATACCGGCTTCCCTGTTCGCTAGCGAAGCCACACAGGCGGACACGCTCGACCTGACCACGCACACGGTCGGTTATCTCGCCCTTGCGATCTTTGCATTTGCCTACATCCTGGTGACCGCGGAAGAATTCACCCACCTGCGCAAATCCAAACCGGTCATTATTGCTGCCGGTGTGATCTGGAGCATGATTGGCTGGGTTTCCACACAAGCAGGAATGGGGCATGCCGCCGAAGCAGCCGCACGGCACAACCTGCTGGAATATGCGGAGTTAATGCTGTTCCTGCTGGTTGCGATGACCTACATCAATGCCATGGAGGAACGCCAGGTGTTTAATGCACTGCGCTCCTGGCTGGTACGCAAGGGATTCGGTTTTCGCACCCTGTTCTGGCTGACCGGCATCCTGGCCTTCTTCATCTCGCCGATCGCCGATAATCTGACCACGGCCCTGTTAATGTGCGCCGTGGTACTGGCCGTCGGCGGAGACAACTCACGTTTTGTCAGCATTGCCTGCATCAATATCGTGGTCGGTGCCAATGCCGGAGGCGCCTTCAGTCCGTTTGGTGACATCACCACCCTGATGGTCTGGCAAAAAGGCATGGTGGACTTCTGGACCTTTTTCGCCTTGTTTATCCCGTCAGTCGTGAATTTTCTGGTCCCGGCCGCCATCATGCACTTTGCCGTACCCGCCGGCCAACCGATGGCCAATGATGAAGTCATTCAAATGAGACCCGGTGCACGGGGCATCATGACCTTGTTCATCCTGACCATCGCAACGGCGGTATCATTCCATAATTTCATTGGGCTACCGCCGGTTCTGGGTATGCTGACCGGTCTGGGTTACCTGCAATTCTTCGGCTACTTTCTGAAGATGTCCGAGCGCAGACAACTCGCCGTATCGGACACTGAAAAACTTCATGCGGGCAGACTCGGTGACATTGTACCGTTCGATGTTTTCAACAAGGTCGCACGCGCCGAATGGGACACCCTGTTGTTTTTCTACGGTGTGGTCATGTGCGTCGGCGGCCTGGGATTCATCGGCTACCTGGCCATGGTATCAGAAGTCATGTACACGCAGTGGGGCGCAACAACTGCGAACATCAGTATCGGCGTCCTGTCAGCCATTATCGACAATATCCCCGTGATGTTTGCCGTGCTCACCATGAACCCGGACATGTCCCTCGGCCAGTGGCTGCTGGTCACACTGACCGCCGGCGTAGGCGGCAGCCTGTTGTCGATCGGCTCGGCTGCCGGTGTAGCGCTCATGGGCCAGGCACGCGGCATGTACACCTTTTTTGGGCATTTACGCTGGACGCCGGTGATTGCCCTCGGTTACGGTGCCAGCATTCTGGTACATATGTGGATTAACGCCGCACAATTCAGCTGACTTCACGGTACTTTAATTTTATTGCCGTTTTTTTCAACCCATAAGGAGAATCAACAATGCATAGCTTGTTTACATTCATCACCACCCGAAAAGCCCTCCGTATTGCCACCGTGTGTACCAGCCTGCTGGTCCTGTCTGCCTGCTCGGAGGACCAGAAAGAAGCCGCCAGCGAAGCCATGGAAGACACCAAGGAGAACGTTTCAGAAGCCGCTGAAGCCACCGGAGAAGCAAGCAGCGACGCATGGGATAAAACCAAGGAAGTATCCAGCGATGCCTGGGACAAGACCAAGGAAGTATCCAGCGACGCCTGGGACAAGACCAAGGAAATAGCTGGGGAACCTGCTGTAGAAGATACAGAAAAAGCGAAAATTGAAGATCGCTAGTTTAATTTTGCAATACATTTAGTGCTACTTCGCAGGAGCGGGCTGAAGGTGAGGCGCTTGCGCCGAGAGACTGCCCGCTCCTGCAGTCACTGTTTGCTTATCGTGATATTGATAACTGCCGCACTCGACATATCGGGTTGCTCGCAGAAAAGACCACCGGTCGCCCCCATTCCGGTACAGTATTACGAATCCGGAAACAGTCCATCCACGACATTGCTGGTGCTGCTACCCGGCATCCATGACCCACTCGATGAATTCGAAACCCATGGTTTTATTGATGCCGTTCGTCAGTCTGGGCAGCCCTGCGACCTGGTCAGCGTTGACGCCCATTATGGTTATTACGATGCCGGCACCATCGTGGAGCGCTTGCACCATGATGTGATCATTCCGGCACAACAGGCCGGATATTCTGACATCAAGTTCGTTGGCATATCGCTAGGTGGTTATGGTGCCCTGCTGTACGCGAACCGGTATACCTCAGAGGCCAATACACTTGTTTTACTTGCCCCCTGGCTCGGAAGCGATGAGTTAATAGACTCAATCACAGCTGTGAATGGTCTCGAGCACTGGCTACCGGATGACACGACGAATAAAGAATCGCTACAAGGTATCTGGCTGCAACTAAAGGACAATCACTCGTCGGCTACTGGTTTCCCCGAGTTGTATCTTGGCTATGGCTCCACGGACAAATTCCGGCAGGCCCATATCCTACTCGCCAGTACCCTGACAGATGACCACGTCTTCACGAATAAAGGCGGGCATAACTGGGCATCATGGGAACAACTCTGGAAACAAATGCTGGAGGAGAACATCCTCTGCTCTTATTACTGATACGAATTCTTCACTAACTTCGTATTCAGCTCCAGTTCCGCAATGACACCACGGTGATCTGAAACCGCATCAGAAACGACCTGGTAATCACGGAATTCAAGCCCGTTTGATACCAGGATCCAGTCCAGGCGCTTGCCACTATAGGGAAAGGTATTCTGCCCTTTTCCGGTCGGATCGAATGCATTCAGGGCCAGTTCACTGGCTATCAACTGGACAGTCGTATCTTTGCCATTCCAGTCGGCATTAAAATCACCCATGACAATCATTGGCCGGTTCCTTTCCCGCATCAACTCGATCAATTCAAGTGCCTGCTGTCGACGTGTGCCCTTGCTGGAGAAATCCAGGTGCAGCGACACCACATCCACCTGCACGTGCGGCTGGCCCGGCCAGTTGATGGTCGAAACGACAAAGCCCTTGGGCGTCAAGGCAAGATCGGGATTAAAGGTAATGGCCTCTGCGTGACGGAGGTCAATAGTTGACAGTAGCGCAGTTCCGTATTCGAGCCCCAGTCCATGAACATAACTACCATTAACAGCACTGGAGAATGCGCCCTGCCTTGCCAGGTAGTCTACGTGGTGAAAATTCCCACTCCAGTATGACGGTCCATCGGCTTCCTGCAAGGCAACCACATCCGGTTGTTCCCGCTTCAGCATGGCCGAAATCTCATTCAGGTTCTGAATGGTTGTGTCAGTTTTCTGTAACAGCTGATGGAATGCTTCTCCGCGGCCATGGGCAACATTCAATGTCATCACACGCAAGGTCGAATTACCCCCTTCATCCATCGCGACGGATGTCACCGCAGGCCGTTCAAATGATTGCACCTCAGGCCAGCTGCGCAGATCTGCCGTGGCACAGCCCTGCAGACTGATAACGCCCATTAACAAGCTGGCTCCGCAGAACCGCGCCCACTGAAAGTATATCCATTGTGTTTTAGTCTTCATCTTCAGCTCAATCTCCACGCCTGGACACTATGTCCCGCGCACAAACTATTTCTGTTGTCCCTGCTGCAGCCGATAGCGGTCCAGCTCAGCGTTTAGCCACACCCCGGAGGGTATCTCCTTGCCTTTTTTGGTAATGACCATGTACTTTTTTCCTGTCACCAGACTGGCAGTCGCACTCAGCTCAATAAATTTCTCGGGCGTATCGATCTCATCCTTGAAGTGCCGGTATTTTTTTTCAATGTGCCCGGCGGCCTCAACCGAATCATGGCTACTGAAATTACGTTTAAACGTCACACCCGAGTCCTTGACATAGGTAATCAGGTGCTCAATGGTTGCATCGAGATCCTCGGCTTGCTGCGCGGCTGCGCTGTTGGACGCCATAAAAAATAATGCAAACGGCAGGGTCAATAACAACAGCCAGTAAAACACATGCCCCGGCATTACCTGCCGGGTGGTGGCATCCACACCGGGTGTCAAGCTATTGCGAGTTTCAGACCTCATAAGCATTTCCCAGCTTTCTGTAATTCGATGTGGGATTATCACTGAATACAACACCTTACAACATGACCCTGCGCGCCATTCAATAGGCCTCAGATAACCGAAACACAGGACCGTCACCGCCCCTCTCCGCAGTTAAGACACTCCACCTTCACCTGGATTCCCTGCAACTGTCCATCCTGCGTGTTGACGGAGCGGCCGATGCCACCCTGAGTGTCTGAACGCGTCGTATCGAGCCCCCCGAGGTCTATCCATTCCCCAAGCCGGCCACGAACCACGGTATCGACACGCTGCGTATCAATGACACCGTGACGCCGACCGGGCTTGTCATCGTGCTGTACTATTTCCAGGGTGACAGTATCGCCGCTTACACGTGGCACCACATAGAAACCCTGTGTGACATCATGCAGTTGCGTGGTACTCCGCTGGTAGGGAAGGCCGCCGCCATAATAGCGTTCAGTTGTCTGCAGCGGCACACGCAACCCGCTGCTGATATAGGCTGACTGGCCTTCCATTGCCTGTACGAACTGCTGAGAGGACTGTGCCGTGGTCGAACTCCGGTCATGCAGGCGAACATGCGCACGGGAACTATCGACAGGAAAACCGGGTGAATTAATGCTGATCTGGCTGTTACCGGCCTTGATATCAGCGCTGGCGCGGTAGCCACTGGAACTGCGCGCCTGGTCTTCCCCTTTCCCGACAGTAATCTGCAGGCGCTTCGGTGGACGATCGAGATCAACAAGCAACCGTTTGATCTCACTCACCCGCTCTGGTGCAGCCTTGATCACCAGCTTGTTTCCCATTCCGGTAACCGTACCGCCACTGCCGACAAAGGGCTGGATCACCGGCAGAATTTCTTCGTAGCTACGCGAATGCAGCTCAATCACTTCAATGGGATAATCCGCGAATACAGGACTGATGCCGGCAATGCCGAGTAGTGCTGTGAATAGAATAAACGGGTATCGTTTCATAACTTGATCCGATCAGGACAGGAAACACGCCTGTGTAATAACAGTACAATTCTTTCAATTATAATAGGCAATCATCAATACTCCCGACATATATTCTGACAGGAATTACCCACATGACCAGTATAGGTACCCCTTTTTCCCCTACTGCCACCCGGGTGCTGCTGTGTGGCGGCGGCGAACTCGGCAAGGAAGTCGTTATCGAACTGCAGCGCCTCGGTGTTGAAGTCATTGTCGCCGACCGTTATGACAATGCCCCGGCCATGCAGGTTGCCCATCGCAGTCATACACTCTCGATGCTGGATGGCCGGGCCCTGCGTGCAATTATCGAACAAGAACAGCCGCACTATATTGTGCCGGAGATCGAGGCCATCGCTACCGATACACTCGCCGAACTGGAATCGGAAGGCTATACCGTCATCCCTACCGCCCGTGCCGCACAACTGACCATGAACCGGGAAGGTATTCGTCGCCTGGCTGCGGAAGAGCTTGGTATTAAAACATCACCCTATCAATTTGCCAAAAGCCGTGAAGAGTTTAACGAGGCAATCAGTGCCGTCGGCCTGCCCTGCATCGCCAAACCCATCATGAGTTCCTCCGGCAAGGGGCAAAGTACCATCAGAAAACTCTCGGATATCAATTCCGCCTGGGAATACGCACAGCAAGGTGGACGCACAGGTGCAGGCAAGGTCATTGTTGAAGGTTTCGTCGACTTCGATTATGAAATTACCCAACTCACCGTCCGTCATGCCGGTGGCTCCACCTTTTGTGAGCCTATCGGTCATATCCAGATAGATGGAGACTATCGTCATTCCTGGCAACCACAACCAATGAGTGAACAGGCCCTGGCCAGTGCGCACGATATCGCAGGGAGAGTGACAGATGCACTGGGCGGTCGTGGCATTTTCGGTGTGGAACTGTTCATCAAGGGTGATGACGTCATTTTCAGCGAGGTCTCACCACGCCCCCATGACACCGGTATGGTCACCATGATTTCACAGGATTTGTCGCAGTTCGCGTTGCACGCCCGTGCCATACTGGGGCTGCCAGTTCCCGCCATTCGCCAGCAGGGGCCATCCGCTTCAAGTGTCCTGCTGGTAGAGGGCCATTCCACACAGGTTTGTTTTGAAAACGTCGAAGCCGCACTCATTGAGCCGGATACACAGTTGCGCCTGTTCGGCAAACCCGAGGTCAACGGCCAACGCCGCATGGGGGTAGCGCTGGCGAAGGCTGACACCGTTAAAGCAGCTGTCGAGAAAGCCAAACAGGCCTCTGCGGCAATCAACGTCACGCTATAGCCAGATTTTTTTATTTAATAGCCACGAAACCCACGGAAGGACACGGAAATATTTCAAGTAAGAAATTTATTTTTCTGTGTTTTTCTGTGGATTTCGTGGCTGGCATGTTTTTCTTTATGTAGCTGAACAGGAGCCAGAAAACTCCGACAAATCAGGAAACCATATGAACGATAATGAATTAAGCTCACGTCTGGAATCACTGGAAACACGACTCATGCACCAGGAGGCTTCCATTGAGGAGTTGACGCGAACACTGCTCAGGCAGGAACAATTGATCAGTTCCCAGATGGCTGCCATCGACCGTCTCCAGGCCATGATCCGTTCACTGTCAGCGACACACGATGCACCCTCGGGTGAAGAGCCTCCACCCCCTCACTACTAGTGCTCTATCAAGGGAGTACCAGCCGATAGTGACGCTGTTTACGGAAACGTGATCCATGCACGCTATGGCTTTCCTTGTACAGGGGACGTTACCCCCAGCAAACTCAAGCTACACAATAAACACGCCGATAGGGATTCATACTATATTTACAGGCGTGAATCTTACCCAATGAATATTCTTGTCGTGGTTGCCCAGCTCACCGGATTCACCGCCCTCCTTACCTTCATCTGGCTTCTCATCCACGCATTCGGCAAGCACGCCGGCTGGGGCATGGCCGTTTTGTTTTTCTCCCCTATTAGCGCCGTTGCCTTCGGCATCAAACACTGGAAGAATGAAAAACTACCCTTCCTTGCCTACATAACAACCTCGGTAACGGCAATTGCACTGTGCCTGTACCTGTTCACATCCTGGGATGGCTGGGAACTGCTACGGTCCAGCCAGCGGGTCCAGCAAGGCCTTTCATCACAAACGCTGACCGAACATGACACCCAGGAATTAATGACCATCAGCCAGTCATTTGATGAAAAATCCGGGTTTAATATGCAATCCTCGCCGTTACTGCTGCAGGCACAGCAAGCGCTGGCCATGCAGGCAGAGCAACGGGCTGCCGAAGAAACCGCAAAGGCAGAGGACGCCATGAAAGGACGCTTTGATTTCGGTAATATCGCCAGGAAAGCAAAACCCGCACAGCAACGTTACCGTCTTACCTATACGACTATTCGTATCGCAGATGCACCAAACTACGTCGGCACTACCGTGAAAGTCACGCGAAAAAATGTCGCCGAAAAAGAGTACCGCCTGATTGGTGCATCGGGAAACCGGCTTGAATTTTCACAGCGAGCCGGCAGTGGCACATATACCTTCAAGTACAGAAAGAGCGACATTGAAAAAATCAGGGTTCTTACCAAGCAACCCTATTAACCGGGGTTGACAGACCCAACCACGTCTGAAAGACTCGGCCACATGAAGACTCACCTGCATCACCACATGATTTGCTGTAATCACCGACTGCCCGTATGGCATGTTATGCCGTGTACCTGTGGTGCCGTGAGGATATCAGTCGACCCGTAACACCGACCAAGCAATCAATCTTCAAAGGCCGCAGGGTGAAAATCCTGCGGCCTTTTTTTTCTTTAGGGAAATTTTACAAGTTAGGGAGGTAATAAAGTGTCAGTCCCGGCTGCCTACATTGGCATCATCCTGATCTGGTCCACCACGCCGCTGGCTATTCAATGGAGTGGCGCCGAAGCGGGTTACCTGTTTGGCATTACCAGTCGCATGCTGCTGGGTGTCGTGGTTGGCCTGCTGGTCGCTGTCACGTTCAGTATCAAGCTGCCATGGCACGCAGAGGCACGCCGCACCTACCTTGCCGCAGGACTGGGGCTGTTTTTCGCAATGACGTCCGTGTACTGGTCATCCCAGTTCATCCCCTCCGGGTGGATATCAGTCCTGTTCGGGCTGGCGCCTATCATCACCGGTGTCATGGCATCCCTGTGGCTTGCAGAACAGGCACTGACGACCTCGCGAATTATCGGCATGCTACTGGGGCTTGCGGGTCTGAGCATCATGGTAGTGGGCTCACAGACGCTGGGCCCGCACGCCGCCTACGGCATCGCAGGCATGGTGTTTTCGGTTACCGCCTACTCCGCCAGCGCGGTAGCCATAAAACGCATCGGCGCAAATGTGCCGGCACTTGCGACCACCGTCGGTGGATTATTCGTGACCGTACCGTTACTGCTCGGCATCTATATTGTTACCGGCGAACCGCTGCCGGCCATGGTGCCACCCCGGGCCATCATCGCCATTGTCTATCTCGGCATCGTTGGCTCTGTGCTGGGATTCGCACTGTACTATTACGTACTGAAACATGTGGATACGACCCGGGTAGCCTTGATCACGGTGATCACACCCGTTATCGCCCTGATGCTCGGACACCTGCTGAATGGTGAAGCCATACAAACAGAGGCATTGATCGGGACTGTGGCCATCCTGTCCGGATTATTGCTGTTTGAATATGGACAAAAAGCAGGTAAATGGGTGCGGGATGCCATGATCGGTTAACTATTCAGAGAGTGCGATTAACACCAGGCATACAGCTTATGCCAGTTAATCAAAGACTTGAATAACAAACAACGCTTGGCACTATAAATTATCTCATAATGATGCAGGTTGAATTTACCGTCAGATTTGGGAATGATGGCGCCTCATTCTTGCAATCAAGGGATTTCCCTGGATAACCATGAGCGGCACAACGGGCAAAAAGGCAACACAGGCAGCGCCAGCAAAGACAAAGAAGCGTAGCACCAGGAAAAAAGTTGCTAAAACCAGTGTCCGTAAAACCCAGGGCAGCGCCACAGCCGTCAAGAAAAAAGTTGTCACAAAAAAGGCTGCTGCTAAAAAGACGGCCACAAGAAAGACCACGAAAAGATCGACCAGCAAGGGAAAAACTGGGCCCGTTCAGGAAAAAAAGACCCGTAACCCGACACAGACAGGCACCTCGTCCACTGACAGCCCATCAGAGGACGATAAGTCCCTGTCCTGGATGTCTGCACAGGCCGCCAGTGCACTAAAGGCGGTCAAAGCCAATCAGGCTCAAAAGGGACATACGATCCTTGCGAGGACCAGAAAACAGGCTGCAGAAAAGCACATCGATGATGACCGTCTGATAGAGATCGCCGCAAGTATGCCTGTCGATAATGATGCTCTGATTGAATTTTCGGCAGAGGAAAAGATTGAGGAACAACCTCGACAGATTGAGGCCGTTTTATCGGCACCGGCACCCGTCGGGGATGAAACGGGCAGAGATCCTGACACATCTGCTGACAGTGCCGTCGAAGCCAAACCAGAGGCTGATCTGGCAGACGAAGTGGTCGTTACACCTGTAGACCCTGCGCAACAGCCAGAGCCAGAGCCAGAGCCAGAGCCAGAGCCAGAGCAAAGCATACAGCTAGCGGTGCCACCACCCCAGCCCGCCAAACGCAGTGTACTCTTTCACCCCGCCCTGGCAGCCGGCATCCTGATTTCATTATTGCTGGGTTATTATTTCTGGCCCGACGGGGATGACACGAAGGTGAATGAGAATAGCGCCGCCGTGGCAACACAGGAGCCCCCTGTCATCGAGACGCCCGCGGCTGTGGTCGAACCCGACCCCATTGAGCCACAAGTCACGACCACAGCAGAGGTGGCTAGCGCACCGGCTGCAGAACCTGAGCAGGAATCGTCTGAGAGTATCAACGAGCGGACACCCACTGGCATCCCCGGGACACGGGAGCCGTCAGGCCACCCGCAAACAGCTGCAGCGCCACTACCCGCACCTGAGCCGAAAGCGGCACCTGAACCGGAAGCGGAACCGGTACCCACACTGGAACTGACACAGGAACCAACACCAGCAACCCCACAGCCAACGGTAACACAACAGGCACAACCAGCCGCACCAGCACCAGCACAAAGAAACTACCGCGCACCAGCTTACGGTTCCTACCCGCAACAACGCCAACCGGCCTACCCGCAGCGTTATTACAGATAATGGCGTGGCGCTAATCCGCACGGCCAGCGAAGACCCTAAGGTCAGACGGCCTACTCTATTACCGGGTTACGCAACTCACCAACTCCCGTCAAATCCACAACCACTTCATCACCGGGTTGCAGGTATTTGGGTGGTGTGAATCCCATGCCAACGCCGGCAGGTGTACCGGTCGCAATGATGTCACCGGGCAACAGGGTCATTCCTGCAGACAGCACAGAAATTATTGTCGGCACATCAAAAACCAACTGGTCGAAGGTATCACTCTGACGTAACTCGCCGTTGACAAAGCACTTTACTTCGATATCTTGCGGCTCCGGCATAATACTGCGATGCACGATCACCGGACCCATTGGGGCAAACCCGTCAAGGCTCTTGGCACGAAACCACTGGTGGTGGCTTTTCTGCAGGTCTCGGGCAGTGACATCGTTAATCGCAGTATAACCAAACACATGTTCCCAGGCATGCTGCGGCGCAATGTCTAGTCCGCCCGTCCCCATCACCAGTGCCAGCTCGGCCTCGTAGTCCAGTTTACTGGTATAGGCCCGGTAGGCCGGGATCGGTTCACCCGGTGCAATCACGGCCGTGGTGGCCTTGGTAAAAATAATCGGTTGCCGGTGCGCCTCGGCCGACAGCTTCATCTTTTCCGCGATCTCCCGTGCATGTTCCAGGTAGTTCTTTCCAAGACACAGAATATTGCGCCGTGGCCGCGGTATGGGCGCCTGAGGCCTGACCTCGCTGAGGGGCCGGCAGGCGCAATTCTCTGCCTTGGCCTGCTGTGCCAGCGCCCAGACCGCACGTGCTGCCTCATCCCCGGCAGGCACCAGTGCATCGAGAGTGTCGACCCCTGGCTGGACCGACAGAGCCCTGCCTGCCGCGACGACATCGACCACGGTGTCATCAAGCAATGCACCCAGCCTGCCATTCTCAAGAGTTAGAAATTTCATGAGTAATTATTGTTTTCCTGTTGATTCTATTTAATATTACTGGTTTTTTTGTCCTTACACCTGCCATGCCTCGTGGTGTTATCTAATCAGAGCCAAAGGTATCGCAATCAGCGACATCACCACTATCGATCCCTTTCCGGAACCAGTGCACCCGTTGTTTGGAAGTCCCGTGCGTGAACGATTCCGGCACCACATAGCCCTGCGCTTCTTTCTGCAGGCGATCATCACCAATCGCACTGGCCGCATTGAGCGCCTCCTCAATATCACCCGTCTCCAGCACCTGACGACTGCGGTCGGCATGATTACCCCAGAGACCGGCAAAACAATCGGCCTGCAATTCCAGCTTCACTGATAGCTCGTTGCCCCCGGCCTTGCCAAGTCCGCGCTGTGCCTTTCTGACCTGGGTGCTGGTGCCGAGCAGGTTCTGCACATGATGACCGATTTCATGGGCAATCACGTAGGCCTGTGCAAAATCACCTGAGGCACCGTGACGGCTTTTCAGGTCATCAAAGAATGCCAGGTCAATATAGACCTTCTTGTCTGCAGGGCAGTAAAACGGCCCCATGGCCGCACTGGCCATCCCGCAGGCGGAATTCACCTGGCCGCTAAACAGCACCAGGTTCGGCTCCTCGTACTCGTAACCGGACTGCCGAAAGATGGCACCCCAGGTATCCTCGGTATCGGCCAGCACCACGGACACAAAATCCGCCTGCTGCTGCTCCTTTGCCGTCGATTGATAGTCAGTCTCGGTGGCAGAGGGTGCGACGGCCTCCCCCAGCTGCAGCATGACGCGTGGGTCGATACCCAGGAAATAGGCAAGACCAAGCGCGATCACCACCGTGCCAATGCCCCCCTTGAACAGTCCCCCGCCCGCCCGGGTGCCACGACGATCTTCAACATGCGAACTTCTACGTCCTGTTTTCCACCGCATTACTGCCTCCTGATTCCAGCGCAACAGTCCCGGACTATTGGGCACAGTATAGTGCAAAATCACGCAATCCCGGCGGCAGGCCGGCCAATTACCGGCTGACGGTTTACTGTTTTAACCTTTTCAGTCACTATTCAGGCATGAATACTGATACCACCGTGAGTACACCCGACAAGGGCCGCAGCGGCCTGCAGACCTTCCTCATCGTGCTGGTCACCATTATCGTGACCGCTGCCCTGACCTTCTGGGTCGTGCGCAGCTATATCTTTCCCGCCGAATTCAAACCGGTGCAACTATCCGCCAGTGAAGAGCAGGTACTGACCCGCAAGCTGGAACGTATCGACAGCATCCAGTCACACCGGACACGCGGTTCAGCGAAGGCAGTACAACGCACAGCGGCAGACGAGGTCCTCGAACCCGAGGCCTACAGTGAAGAAGGTGCCAGTCGCAGCGTTACCCTGACGGAGCGCGAACTCAATGGCATGCTGGCGAAAAACACCGACATGGCGAAGAAGCTGGCAATCGATTTATCCGAAAACCTGATGAGCGCCAAACTACTGGTCCCGGTTGATGAAGACTTTCCGATTATGGGCGGACAGATTCTCAAGGTCCGCGCCGGGATGGAGCTTGCCTACCGGGACAACCGTCCGGTTGCCATCCTGAAAGGCGTCAGTGTCATGGGTGTACCGATACCCAATGCGTGGCTGGGTGGCATGAAGAATATTGATCTGGTTGAGTACTACGGCAATGAAGCCGGCTTCTGGAAGGCCTTTGCCGACGGGGTGGAAAATATCCATATCGAGGATGGCAACATTACCCTGTTACTGAAGGAGTAGCCTGGCATAACCGGGCAATACACGTTTACAGGACGTTTCCGCATGCAGATTAAAACATTTGGCACCGCCATCATCCTGACCCTCGCCGGATTTTTTGTTGCCTGGCAGTTCGTCAATCCTGCACCACCCGACACCATCACCATCGCCACCGGACAGCAAGGCGGTGCCTACCTGTTGTTTGCCGAACGTTACCAGGCGCTGCTTGCCCGGGAAGGCATTACACTGAATATCCTGGAAACAGCGGGCTCTGTTGAGAACCTGCAACTGCTTGAGCAAGCCGCTGACAGTGTCGATCTCGCCTTTGTCCAGGGCGGCACCGCAAGCAAGACCGCCAGCCCGGATCTGACATCGCTGGCGAGCCTCTACTATGAACCGTTGTGGGTGTTTTATCGGGGGACTGGCAAACTGACCCGGCTCACGCAGTTACAGCACAAACGCATTGCAGCCGGAGAACCTGGCAGTGGCACCTATGCCGTGACCAAGACGCTGCTTAAAGACAATCAACTGCAGATAAACCCTGCTGATATCCTGTCAGTGGGTGACCGGGAGGCCGCAGATGCCCTGATTGCCGGCAAGGTTGATGTTGCATTCTTCGTTGCCTCAGTCCAGTCGCCCCTGGTACAGGAACTGTTACGCCGGCAGGATATCCAGCTCATGTCATTTGAACGTGCCGACGCCTATACCCGCCTGCACCATTTCCTGTCCCGCATTACCCTGCCCGAAGGTATCATCGACCTGCAGGAGAATATTCCATCCCGTGACACCGTACTACTGGCCGCGACAGCAAACCTTGTCGCACAGGATGACTTCCATCCCGCGCTGGTTAGCCTGATTCTGCAGGCCGCAAAGGAAGTTCACGGGGATGGCAGCCTGTTTGCACAACCCGGCCACTTCCCTAATGATCAGCACCTTGAATTTCCGCTCGACGATGGCGCCCTTCGCTATTTCAAACACGGACCACCCTTTCTGCAGCGCTACCTGCCCTTCTGGACCGCCAACCTGATTAACCGACTGACGGTCATGCTTATTCCGTTGCTGACCCTGCTGATACCACTATTCAAGGTCATGCCCCCCACCTATCGTTGGCAGGTACGCAAGAAGGTATACCGCTGGTACCGGGAGCTAAAAACCCTCGACTTTCAACACCCTGAACAATTGCCCGCAGAAACGCTGCGCACCTCAATCGAGAAGCTGGATACCATAGAAGAAGAGGTACGAAAAGTCAGTATCCCCCTGTCCTACTCGGACGAACTATACAACCTGCGCCTGCATATCGACCTGGTACGCAGCAAGCTGCAGAAAGGACAAACGACAAAATAGTCTGTACAAATACTGTTCCGGATCACGCTCAGGAATATACCTGTTTCAAATAGCCATTGATCCTTTTGCGGCCCCCCTGCGGGGACCTGACAATATCGTGTATCAACCGAAAGAGCGGGTAGTCCGCAGTGTTAAACAAGCGATGCTGACTCACCATTTCGAGCGTATGAATGCCTTCCCCTTCGATACCACGGACCTCTTCTCTTGCCAGCATGCGTCCCAACTCATGGTGATGTGAGTCCTCACTGGTGGCCGTCGTGATCAGATCCCCCAGTCCTGCCAGATGATAAGGGCTGCCCGCCTGCCCGCCCATTTTACGCACAATCTGGTCCAGTTCCCGCAAGGCGGCGACTGCAAGATAACCTCGCATGTTATCACCCAGCTGTAATTCGTCCGCCATGCCAAACACCATGGCATAGACATTTTTCAGAACCACCGACCAGCTGATCCCGGTGATATCCGAAGTATGCTCAATACAAAGACGCGTACCCTGATATAACTCGCATACCCTGCTATACGAATCCATGCCCTCACATCCCAGTTGTGCAAAGGCGTAACGGTCGGCACGGATCTCCTCGGAGATCATGGGGCCATACAACAGGGAACAGGGCTGACGTGGTCCAAACACACCGGCAAATATTTGCGCGGCAGTTTGACCTGCTTCGTCCAGCCCCTTGGCGATACTCAAACAGAGACAGGTTTTCTTGAGTAGTGGCGCAATTTGTTTAGCGATCTCCCGGTGCGGATTGACCGGCAGGCAAAATAACACCACATCCGCCCGGGGTGCCGCATCCTCAAGTACCACTGACTGGAAGTTATCCTGCGGGTATTTCTCCCAGATATCCAGTTGTTGCCGTCCCTGGAGAAGGTGCTCCATGGCATGGCCCATTTCACCATGCCCCAGGATTAACACCCTGAACCGTTCTGTCATAGCGTCACACCTTTTTTATTTGTTGTACATCCTTTCGATTGAAGAGCGCAAGAATGGTTTCAAACGGTGGATTGTCGCCAATGGTAATTTCAGCGCTGAACACCTCTGCACCGCGACTCGATAGTTCATCTTCCACCTTGATATTCATCCTGTCTACGCGGACAGAGCCGGGTTTGACGCGCAGATACCGCGAGGGATGGTCGAATACCCGGCAGACCTGTAGCAGGTAATCTTCCAGTGTGTCGGGGTGGGCGTGTGCTTCCTTGAGTTGGCATTCCGTCTCTTCCAGGTGGCGAGTCAGAGCCTGCATATCCTCGGTACCATCCGGGGCGGCGGCAGTGAATGCATCCAGTCCCCGGTGTTGTGCCTGGAGGTTGCGAAGCTTTATGTTCAGCAGGGCGCGCTGTTCCCCGAGTTCAGTGGTCTTCATCTTCAGGCGGGTAATATTCTCCAGTGCCGTGATTGCCAGGTTATGAATCCCGCGCCATCTCAGCAAGTCCCTGAGTTCGCTTTCACTCGAGCCGCATATTCCCAGCCAGTGACCGGAAAAGTTAACCGCAACCTGCGCGACGTCCCTTCTGACCACATCACCATTGAGTTCCATACCCAGAGCCGTCCTTTCAGTCCGGGTCATGGCCAGCGGCACATAGACCACATCCTGCTCGGGATTAGCCTCAAAATATTTTTTCAATACCTTACTGTGATTGATCAGCTCATCGACATCATCAGCCGAACCGAACAGGGCATTGATCTGGGGGACGCTGCTATAGTTCCTGCGGTTGATCTCAAAAGCTCCGGGTATCCTGGTGATCAGGCGGTTGACGTACACCAGGGAGCGGATCACAGGCTTTCTGAGCTTCCGCTTGTAGCCACCCACAAGGCACAACCGGGGGTCGGTTTCCTTGATGAGGATATCGATTGCCTTGTCGATATCCTGTTCATCGAGCCGTTCATGGCCTCGGGTCAGTCCGGGAAAGAGTTTGTTTATCAACCGGGTCAACATGACGTTGCTTGATATCCTGAAAAAGCTTGCCTCTGTGTCTTATTATAGATCCAAAACGATCTTTACATCACCTGCATCTTCCTGTGCACATAAGCTAAATGCCATTCAAATCTGCACCCCTTCCCCCTGCTTCGTTTCACCCGGCACATCCTGCGGCCATGACTTGTTTTTTCTTTAGACAGGGGACATGCCGGAGTTATAATCGGCAGCAAATAGAGAGGTGAATACGCATGGTAAATACTCGAAATCTTGTCCCCCTGTTACTGGCAGGGTGCACCGGTCTGTGGCTGGCACTTCTGTCCAGCCCGGGCGGCGCATACCCACTGGATGGTTATGAGAGCACCGGGATCGGCCGTTTGGAGGCACAGCGCCTGGTCCAGGAGGGCAAGAAACCGGGGAAGAAGCGCCCAGCCGGCGAGTTGCTGCCCCTGGACAGGGTCAAGCTGAGACTGCTTGATCAACCGGAGTTCCGTTTACCGAAAGCTGACCCGGCACTGACAGAACAGGTAAAAAAGATGCTCGGCAGCCACCTGGATCGTTATGGAATTGCACTGCTGGATCTTTCAGATCTGGATCACCCCCGCTACGCGGAGTGGAACGGGAACCAGCATCAGAATCCGGGGAGTGTGGGGAAGATCCTCATCGCGCTCGGGATATTCCAGGCCCTCGCCGACAGCTACCCCGATGACATCGAGGCGCGCCGCCGGGTATTGCGTGAGTCGATAATCACAGCCGATGATTTCAGCAAGTATGATCACCACACGGTCCGATTATGGAACGAGGCGACGGGCGAGATTACCCGGCGACCGATTGAACCGGGCGATCGCGCTTCGCTGTGGGTCTATCTTGACTGGATGATGTCCCCCAGCTCCAATTCCGCAGCCGGTATGGTTCAGAAGCATTTGATCCTGCTAAAGCATTACGGCAAGGCCTACCCGGTTTCGCCAGAAGAAGAGGCTCGCTTTTTCAAGGAGACGCCACGCAAGGAACTGGGGGAAATTTTCGAGGCGGCGATACAGTCCCCTGTTACCCGCAACGGTCTCGATCTTGGCAAGATCCGCCAGGGCAGTTTTTTCACTCGTGAAGGCAAAAAGCGGGTTCCCGGAACCAGTAGCTACGCCACGCCACGCGCGTTGATGGAATTCTCGGTCAAGATGGAACAGGGAAAACTGGTAGACGCGTTTTCCAGCCTCGAGATCAAGCGGCTGCTGTATGTCACGGAACGGCGCATTCGCTATGGATCGTCCGGTGTATTGAGAGACTCGGCGGTTTACTTCAAGTCGGGCTCACTGTACAGCTGTGAGCCGGAAGAAGGCTTTGTCTGCAAGAAGTATCATGGCAACAAGCGAAACTTCATGAACTCGCTGGCAATCATCGAGTCACCGGCCGGACAGAACCGGCTCCATTACATGGTTACCGTACTCTCCAACGTGCTGCGCATGAATTCGGCGCAGGACCACCGGGACCTTGCGCGGGCCATTCATGGCATGCTGCTGCACGATCATCCTGCACAGCCGCCGGGGCCCGGGGAGCTGCCGTTTTCTGCCACCTTCGGTGAAGGATTTATTGGCTATGAAGCGGAAAGGCAGGCAGTACGCCTCAAGTTTGAAACCCAGGAGGCACTGCTGGGGCTCGGTTACGACATCGGGGAGATCGACGGCATTATAGGCGCGAATACGCGCAAGGCCATCAAGGACTTCCAGCAAACGCAGGGGCTGAACGCAGACGGCAAGACATCAGAAAAACTGGTGCAGCAGATGCGCACGGTGGCACAGGAGAAGGGCTTGATCCGGGCAGATACCGTTGCTCATCCGGTACCGTAACAAGCGCCGCTGCATCCTGGTGGACAAGCTGGGGGTTAGCAAATGCACCCTGTTTAGAAAACTGCAGAATTTACAGACCAAATAGTGCAAGCCGGCATTCGACCCTCGCCGCGGTCACCCTTGCCCTGTCCGGCTGGCTGTTCCGGCAGCGGATGATGTAATTAGAGTTTCACGCCGGGTTACCTGGTAACCGTAAACGTATGGGTGGAGGAGTCGACCAGGTTGCCTCCGAACCATGCCGCGGCCGTCGCAGTGGCTAGCCCTTCCTTGTCAGCCTGACCTTGCCAGACCTGGCTCACACTGCCGCCCGCGGGTATATCGGCAACGGCGATGGGGCTGCCCGGACTGATATTCCGGATGCGTCGGTTCGGACTAATCCCGTATGTCAATTCAACACCGGTCATCGTGGTCGTACCCGTGTTTGTCAGTGTCACTGTAAACGATGCCTGTTGACCCCGATTGACTGACAAAGGTCCGACTACTGTCACCACACCTTGTGCAGAGGATGGAGATGGCGGTGGCGCGGGGTTCACCGTCACTGTGACACTACTACTCGTCACACCACCGGCACCGGTTGCCGTCAGGGTATAGGTCGTGGTCGCTGCCAGGGTTATTGTGATACTGCCGTCGGCCACCAGGCCAGTACCGACACCGCTAATCGATACGCTGCTGGCCCCCGCAGTCGTCCAGGACAGGGATACCGATTCACCGATGGTGATAGCTGCCGATGCCGCCGTGTAGGTATCGATCGTTGGTGGCAGCGCAGCCGCGGGCTCGATCTGGACATTGACCTCATCACTCCGGCTAAGACCACCATAGTAGACGAAGACGGCACCCTCATTCAGTTCCCCCGCGTCGAAGAAGCCAAGTCCCAGGGCCACATCCGCAAAGCCATCATTATTGACATCACCCAGCCCGGCCACATCCAGTTCATAGCGATTGAGTCGTCGTACGGCTTCTGACTGATTCGACTGCAGCCGTACGGATGCATCTGTCAGGTTGCTCGCGACAATACCCGACAGAAGAGCGCCGACGATAATGTCATCAAAGCTGTCACCGTTGACGTCCCCGGCCGCCGCCACGCTAAACCCGAGTATCGAATCAATCTGATTGGCATCGATACGTGCATCGGCCATCGCCGGGCTGGTGGCACTGATTCCTGCAGGCCCGCCATAGAATACGAATGCCGCGCCTTTGACCGTCAA
>Ga0316190_10000209_pt1 | contig 38544 bp, 36 predicted proteins | sample Eddworburrow2_MG_FD_204929 | JGI IMG/M metagenome (GOLD analysis project Ga0316190, IMG submission 204929) | Coastal sediment microbial communities from Maine, United States - Eddy worm burrow 2 | ecosystem: Environmental > Aquatic > Marine > Coastal > Sediment | place: USA: Maine | collected...
CGACGTCCAGTCCGTGCAGCGGATCGGTGACCCCGAACTCGACCCGGTTGGTGAACAGGATCCAGTCCACCCAGTGAGACGAGACGCCGACACCGGCGATGAACGCGAACAGCAAGGAGACCCCGCTACGCACCAAGCTGGCGCGTCGACCCACGACCTCGTGATAGCGCTCGAGCAGCTCCTCTTCGGGCCCGGTCGGCCTGAACGTCGGCGCCAATCGATCGGCGATGGCGAGGTTCAGCCACATCAGAACAAAGAACGTGCCCGTAAAGATCAACGACAGCAGAATCTGGGCGCCCAAGCGCGTCGACCAGGTCGATGTCAGCCCGAGCGAGTCGTACCAGAGATAGTCGGTGTAGAAACGGGCGATACCCCGAATAGAGGTGGCGAGCAGGACCACCACGACAGCGGAGACCACCGCCACGACTCGCCCGCGCCGCGCGAAGCCTCTGCGTGCCGATCGCGGCATGTCTTGTGGGGTGCGCATCAGCCTGACTCTAGGACTGACCCGACCCCTTTCGTTAGTCGCGGCCCGCTTTTATGCCCATCACGCACGTCACCGCGGTTCGGGAACCACCACACAGCGGCAACCTTCATGTATCGGGGGGTGGGCGTGGCCGGTCGGAAACGCCTCTCCGACGGTCAACCCACCGGACAGTGAGTTGTCATGACAGTCCGGGCATGGGCTCGTGCTGCCCGAATCAAACACCCACCGGACGCGGCTCGTCGAGCTGAGACTGGTGAGCCGGCCCCGGTTGAACGCGGCCAGCACCCCGTGATCCACGAGGGCGTTGATCCGGCCGGTGCGCACCGCACGGAACCCGGATCGGATCCTCGCATCGACCGAGTCAGCGTCACCCGCCTGCAGGGCGGCTACCAGTCGCTCATGGAGCGGGATTGCGACCGACTCCGCCAACTCTGCAGCCACATCCCCCACCCCGTCGCGGGACGTGCCTGGTGAGGCGACACCGCGAAAACCTGCCCCGTGATCGGCCGCGGCGCTGAGCGCTTCGGTGGCCGCGATCCGATACCGGTCGACCATCGCGTCCCTATCCCCCAGGTCCTCATCGGTCATGGGACTCTTCACCCCACGCGATCGGATATCGCTCAACAATTCGTTCTGATCATCGGAGAGCACCCGCTTCAGGGTCCGGGCCAAGTCCTTGGTGATCGGGGCGATCAACTCGTCGCGCGATTCGATGATGGCCGGATCCCCGTCATCGACCGGCGCCGGGCGATCGTCAGAGACCGAATCGCTGCCGCCAGCCGCCTCGCCCTCCTGGGCGGGAGCCGGTATCCCCTGGGCGGGAGCCGGTATCCCCTGGGCGGGAGCCGGTATCCCCTGGGCGGGAGCCGGCATCGCTTGGGCGTCGGAACGAGGCGTGTCCCGGCCATCGACCTCGCCGGGATGCTCGGTCGCTTCAGCGGGGCCGGCCGGCTCGGGGTCATCGGCCGGCTCGGGGTTGGCGACAACTTCGGCGTCACCGACCTCCCCGGTGTCGTCGTCCGGTCCTGGTGCGCCGACACCCGATCGCAGGCGGGCCAGAACATCTTCCACCGAAGACGATTGCACCTCGGTCTCCGCCTCCGACACCTCGGTTCGTTCCACCGGGGTGTCACCAATCACCGCTTTCCCCTTGGGGACCTCGGCGACGGCGACGGGCCCGCTGTCGGAGACGACCGTGGGAGCGGTGCCCTTCGAGTCGTCGTCCTGGTTGGAGACCTCGGCGGAGGTCTCCCTGCGTGGTCGGTCGTCGGGCCGGACGCTCGAGGTCCGGTTCAGACCCCGACCAGCCCGACCCCGAAACTCCAGAACTTCCGCAGACCGGCCAGGCGTCGAGCGACGTGTCGGGCCTCGCTGAGCCGGCGTGGTCACGACCGGCCGAGACGTCGGTTTCTGAGGGCTCTCGCGCTGTGGAGGCCCTGCGGGCTCCGCTGACCGAGAGGTCGGCTTCGAGGCCGGGTCGGGGCCCAGGATCCGCACTCCTTCGAATCCTGATGTCGTCCCCGGGTCAGGGAGCTCCGACAAGGCGACATCGTCACCGCCCGATGCCCCATGTGAGGCGCTGCGGGCTCTGGTGTCCCGCTCCGGTCGCAACACCTGAGCACCGATAGGCGACGGCACAATCCGGCTCGCATCCACGGCCGGGCTCTGGTCATCGCCCGCTCCCGGACCCGTTACCGGGATCGGACTCTCATCGATCGGACCATCGACAACGACGTCGGGCGGCGGTTCGGACGCCGCTTCGTCCCGCGCCGGCTCCGACTCGCTCGGACACGACTCTGACTCTGACTCTGACTCTGACTCTGGTGAGGTGCTCTCAGCATCATGGCGCGCCGTCTCAACCTCGGCGTCGATCTCCAAGTCGTCGACCAGACCCGACCTCAGTGCGGCCTCGACATCCTCCTCGAGCTCGGCGACGGTCGGGATCAGATCGATGTCGACACCCTCGGCCGCCTTGTCAGCCACCAGCTTCGCCTCACCCAACACCCCTTCAAGCTCGGCGGTCACCTCGTCGAGTGAGCCGCGCACGAACTCATAGACCTCCAGCAACCGATCCCGGCCCGCGCGCAAGCGCTCGACCTGTTGGCGTCCCACGTTCCGCCGCCGGGCCATGTCTCGCAATGTCTTTTCCCGAACCACTCGCGCCTCGGCCACCAGCCGCTCACCCTCGGCCTGGGCGACTTCTAACCGCTCGATCACCTCCGAGTCCGCGTCGGCCAGCTTCCGCTCGACCTCGACCATGATCTGGGCAGCTTGCTCTTCGGCCTCCTGGGCCCGCTCGGCCAGCAAACCTTCGGCCTGGGCCTGGAGGACCTGCGCCTTTTCCTCGGCCTCCGCGATCAGCTCATCGGACCTCGACTCGGCCTTGGCCGTGATGTCGCGCGCCGCCTCTTGGGCCGCCACCAACACCCGCGCCGTCTCCGCTCCCACCATCTGAGTGAGGCGTTCATTGTCGAGCTCTTCGCGCTCCCCCTCTTCACTCTCGGCCGCCTCCTCGAGCCGGGCCTCAGCCGCGCTCAACTGCTCGAGCAGCGTTTCCTCCCGCTCGGCCGAAATACGCAGCCACCGTGCCATGTCCTCGAGATAGGTACGAACCTGGTGCTGGTCGAAGCCTCGGAACGCGTTGTCAAACCTCCGCCGTGCGACCAGGTCGGGATCGAAACCTTCTCGGGGGGTATCCGGGTTTTCCACAGCCATCGCCTTCGATAGTACGAGGCGCCGGGCCACCGCGGGGGGTTACCCAAGAGATCGAGCCGAACTTTCGGCTCGATGCCTCCAGTCACTGCCCCCTGGATCAGTTCTGGCCCACCGTCGCCAGTTCCTCGGCGTTACCGCCGAGCTCCTCCAGCGCCGCTAGGGCCTCATCCAGGTTGGCGACCGGGATGAGCGTCACGTCGTCGCCGGCCAGTTCCCGTGCTTGCACCAGTTCCTCTTCCGTCTGGCTAGCAGGAACCAGAAATACCGGGATCCCTGCCCGCTTGACCGCCGCCGCCTTCTGGGGTAATCCCCCGATCGGCCCCACCGTCAGATCGTCCTGGATCGTGCCGGTGACCGCCACCTGTGACCCTCCGGTGATCTCACCAGGGGTGAGGACATCCAGCACACCGAGGGTAAACGCCAGCCCCGCCGAGGGCCCGCCAACCGACCCGGAGTCGATGTCGACATCGAACGGGAACTCGACATCTTGGCGGGTCTCTATACCCACGCCAAGGAAGCCCTTCGTCGGGTCTTCCTCCTTCGGCGCCAGCATCACGTCCAAGTGCTCGACTTCGTCGGAGTCGGGTCGTCCAACTTCGAGCCGCACCGTGTCCCCCGGTCCCCGCCCGGAGATGGCCTCCACCAGGTCGGTCGCCTCCGCCACCGGTACATCGTCGACCGCTAATATCAGGTCGTTGATCTCCAGAAGGCCGTCGGCCGGTTGGCCGTCTTCCACCCGGGTGATCAGCGCGCCGCCGGGCACCACCACGTCGTAGCCCAACCGTTGAAACGCCAGGCGAACGGCTTGGTTCTTGGAGGTGTCCATGAGCTGTAAGTTCACCCGCCGGTTCTCGTCGGGATCCCGACCCCGCAAGATGACGCTCTCGTGCACAATTTCGACCGCGGGATCGAGCGAACCAGCCAGCCACTCCCACGGCGTGATCCGGCCCCTGATCGACACCGTGGTGAAATGCACGATCCCGTCGGGCTCGAAGCGATGGTCCTCCTCGACCTCGATGAGGGGAACGGTTTCGCGCACCGAACCCGGGGCGAGCGCGTAGTACGGAACCTCAATGAATGCCGCTCCGAGCGCGGCCAAAGCCCCGAGCACGAGCGCGCCCAAGGCGATATACCCGCGAACCCCGATCGGTCGTTGACCGAGGTCGGGGCGCTCGTCGATGGCCGGTACGCTCGTTCTGGTGACGTCCACGTCGATCAAAGATTCCCAACGTCGACGCCGAGCCGTCTAGCAGCGCCGAAATAAGCAACGTCGAGGCAACGAAGCCCCCGCTGCGCACAGCATTTGTTCATCAAGCTACTCACGTCGACGGACAGAACCGCACACGATGTGGCCCACTTCCGCCAACCGCCCGAGGCGCACAGAACCATGATCGACCCGTCCACCATCAATCCCTCCACCGGCGATCCATCCACCGGCGATCCATCCACCGGCGATCCATCCACCGGCGATCCGTCCGGGATCGAGCCGGCCACCGGCGATCCGGACGAAACCAACTCACAGCGCCCCGAAGTTGCTACTACTCAAGCCGAACCCGGTGACCCCGCGCCCGCTCGACGGTCCGGAAACGCTCCGGCCGCTGTAGAGGGCGAGGGGGCGTTGACGCCCAGCCAGCGGCGCCGCTATCGGCGAGCGACCGACGTGCGCACCCGCTGGTGGGAGCGGGTTCGGGCCCTGGTCGTGCTGGCGATACTCGTCGTGGTTCTGGGCGTGACCGTCGCGGCGATGTCCGGTGTCGTGTTCACCGTCGTCACCACCTTGATCAGTCGGATCATGACCTGATCTCGATCCGACTGGATCGGCCCTGCCCTCGACCAGCACGGACTCGGCTGTGCCGGTCCGCGCTAACCCCCCGGCAGGCGGCGTCGCCGCACGACCAGGGACTCCACCAACCAGCGGCGCTCGTCGGTGGATCCAAGCTGAACTACTGGGCTCGGTCAGCGACCAAAAAGACCGCGACGCGAGCCGTTTCCCGTCCCGTCGCCCGCGTCACTCGAAAGGTCGTCGGCCACACTGGCTGGAACCGTCGGGTTCGGTGCCGCCGTCACCCGCTGATCCATGATCGGTCGCGGGTCCTCATTCATCGCCTGAGGCGGCGCTGGGCTGGCAGGCACTTGAGCCGGCGTGGCTACTGGCGGCGCCACCGGCGCCGGTCTCTCAGCTGGGGCTCGACCGGCCAGCTCGTCGTTTCCCGAGATACGAACCCGATAGACCGTCTTGTAGTCGAAAATGATTTCGTCAAGCCGGAAGATCCGAGCACTCTCGATGGCATCCTCATTGCGAATTCTCTCCACGAACGAGGCGGCATCAGCGAGTTCCTCGGTCTGGTGGTAGGCCGGCTTTCCCTCAGCACTGCGGTAGATCACCATATGTGGCACGTGAACGCTCTCCTTTTCAGCCCGCACTCCAATCGACCACTCACGGGTGGGTCTTGAGGTGATCATGATGACCATCGGAGACGGCACCGACCACCAACGCCCCTCATTTCGACGCGAAAAGGCCGTCCGAGCAGGACATATAGGCGACGACGCCACCGCAAGAACCCTCTGCGATGATCCCGACCCTCGGGTCCGAGCCGCCGCGCTCGGCGCGCTATCCCGCCTCCATTCTCTCACCCTAAGTGAATTGATCGGTGCGATGAGCGATACATCCCCGCTGGTTCGCGCCCGGATCGCCGAGATTCTCGCCCTCCTCGACACGTCCGATCGGGCCCCCGACGAAATCGGCCGGGTGCTGACCCAGCTGGTCGAGGACCCGGACTCAACCGTGGCCGAGACCGCCGCTTGGGCCGCCGGCGAACAGGCGAACCACACCCCCCAGCTGCTCGACGCCTTGAGCGCCGCGGCAACCGGCCACCCCGATCCGCTGTGTCGAGAAGCGGCCATCGCCGCGCTCGGCGCGATCGGCGACCGCGCCGGCCTGGCCGCGATCCTCGCCGGCACCACGGCCACCCCCGCCATTCGCCGGCGGGCCGTCATCGCTCTCGCCCCTTTCGATGGACCTGAAGTCGACAGCGCTCTCACCCGCGCCCTGACGGACCGCGACTGGCAGGTCCGCCAAGCTGCCGAGGACCTCCGGGGACGCTGAGAGATCGCACCGAACAGGAGACCGTTCGGTGATACACCCGTGAACGACGGGCCACTACCGACGCCGAGTGGGCCTCGACGTCGAGGACTCCCGATTCTGAGAAGACCGAGACTCGATGAACATCGATTGCAGCTCGTTGTAGTTCTCGACACAGCGACCCGCACCCAAAACCACCGTCTCGAGCGGTTCGGTCACCCGGTACACGGGAACGTCCACCTCGTGAGCAAGCCTCACATCGAGATCGCGAAGCAGGCTCCCGCCTCCGACGAGGTGAATACCGCGCACGATCAGATCGTGAGCCAATTCGGGTGGGGCGAGCGCAATACAGTCGAGCACCGAGGCAAGGATCGAGTCCAGCGGCTCGGCGATAGCCTCCCGGACCTCTCGGGAGGTCAGGTCCACCGTTCGAGGTTTCCCGGTCGTCAGCTCCCGCCCGCGGACTTCGGCCACGGTGTCTGCGCTCGACACGTCAGCTGAGCCGAGGGCGATCTTGACCTGCTCGGCGGTTCGCTCCCCAACCGCGATTCCATACCCACGCCGGATGTAGGCCTGGATCGCGGCGTCGAAGTCGAACGAGCCGATCCGCACCGCCTCGAGCGCCACCGTCCCGCCCAAGGAGATCAGGGCCGTTTCCGAAGTCCCCCCACCGATGTCGATGACGAGATTGCCCACCGGTTCGTTGATGGGTAACCCCGATCCGATGGCGGCAGCTACGGGTTGTTCCAGCAGGCTCACCTCGGCTGCGCCCGCTCGTCGGGCCGCCTCCTGTACCGCTCGTTGTTCAACCGCGGTGATGGCCGACGGCACACAGATCACCACTCGAGGTCGGTTGAACCGATTGACACCCGCTTTGTGGAGGACCAGGCGGATCATGCGCTCGGTCACATCGAAATCGGTGATGGCCCCCTGTCGCAAAGGGCGAACCGCGACCACATGGCTGGGGGTCCGCCCAATCATCTGCCACGCCTGTCGACCGAAGGCCAGCACATCGCGCGTCTTGGCGTTGAGCGCTATCACCGAGGGCTCGTTCAACACGATCCCATCGCCTCTCGCGTAGACGAGGGTATTGGCGGTACCGAGGTCTATGGCGAGATCCCGTGCCAGGACTACTACTCCTGAATCGATTTGCGGTCGACCGTACGCCTCTCGATCGACCGCACGGCGCCCGCCCTGCTACTCGGGGGCGCGAGCGCCTGCATCTCACGGTTGAAGCCCTCGACACCGGCCTCGATGGACTGCGATCCACGGCTACGAAGCCACAGCACGAAGCCCCCGACCACACTCAACGCCAGCGCGAGCAACAGGAATCCGACGCCCTCCATCAGGCCACCGGACCCATGGCCGGCGAAGACGTCCACGGTGTGGGCATGGGGTGCCGCCCATCGACACGAACCGGTATCGCACCGGCTGGCCCCACCGATCCGTTCGCGCAGGCAGATCCGTTCACGCAGAAACCTCCGTGATGTGCTGGGGTTCCAGGCCCCAGCTCTCGCCACCATCCCACCTCTCGCGCTTCCAGATGGGCACCGTTTGTTTCAAGGTGTCGATCCCGAACTGGGCGGCTTCAAACGCGTGGGCCCGGTGCGGAGACGCCGCCGCCACAACGACCGCCGACTCGCCTATCGGTACCGGTCCGATTCTGTGGATCAGCACCAAACGGCCCAGATCCGGCCACCGCTCGCGGGCCTGTTCCGCTATGGCGGCGAGGCGAGGCTCTACCTGCTCCTCGTAGGCCTCATACTCCAGACCTTCAACGTCGGGACGACCCGCGGAGTGATCCCGCGCCGTCCCACTGAAGACGACGACCGCCCCACAGTCAGGTCGAACGACCCAGCTCGACGCACGCTCGAACGGGAGTGGCTCCGAACTCAGACCCACCCACGTGTCACCGGACTCTGGAGGTATCACGATCCACATGGTAGTACCCACCCACTCGCCAGGCGCGGCCCAGAATCTGGCTAGGACCCTGACCAGGTACGATTCCGCCCTTGCTCGTCCTACCAGCGGGCCCCGACGAAGACCCGGGCGGGGACCGAAAGCCTCGGCTGGACTCCAGCCAGGAGACTCCCGTTCGGTTCGATCTCCGAATCCGGTCAAGAAACCTGCGAAGCCGCGGTATGACCAGGCATCAGGCTCACTATCCTCAAAGCAATGGGAGAGGCCGACAACTTCGATGCTGATGGGTTCGGCGACGACGAATTCGGTATCGAAAACCTGTTCGGCTTCCACGGCGAATCTCCCGAATCCGAAGATGTCGAGGAGTTGGGTTCGCCACCGCCGGTCGAGGACCGCTTGTGGCGCCACCCTTCCGAGATGGCTCACCAAGCCCGCGCCGACGCTATCCAACCGCCACCGACGATCGTGCTGGCCAATCCGTCGCGAGCTCATTCGATAGGCGTGGGTGTCGCCGGAGGCCTGGTCGGGGCAGCACTCGCCCTCGGGCTGGTCGCCCTACTCGGCCGCTTCGGCGCTCTCGTGGTGATCGAACGCCCGGCGCCCGCCGTAGTACGGCTCGACGCCCCCACCGCGACCGAGGCCATCTCCGCCCCACCCGATGGTGTCCCGGTCTTGACCCAACAGACCGCACCCGCCATCGCGCGCATCGAATCCCAGACGCCCACCGGCGTCATCGCGGGTTCGGCGGTCGCCATCCGAGAAGATGGCTACCTGCTCACCAGCGCCGAGCTGGTCCGAGGCGACCCCAACGTCGATGTCGTGCTCAGCTCCGGCCAACGGGTCAAGGCCGAAGTCGTCGGGTACGACCCCTATACCAACGTCGGCGTCGTCCATCTCCGCAATCAGCAACTCCGCGTGCCGGCGTTCGACGCGGAATCCGAGCACTTCAGCGGAGAGGACGTGGTGGTACTCAGCGCCGTTCCGGCCGGAGCGCAGGCGCCGATCGTCGCCAAGGGCATCATCGGCACCCCCTCCCGCACCGTGCCTCGTCCCGGGGGGCGCACCCTGATCGACATGATTCAGGTTGACGCGTCGATGGCCCCAGGGGTTACGGGCGGTGCCCTGCTCACCAAGGATCGAGGAGAGGTGATCGGCATTCTCTCGACGGTCGTAGCCGACGAGACCGGATCGCAGAGCATCGGTCTGGCCACGACAACACGACGAGCCCTGCAGGCGGCGGAGAACCTGATCGAGGTCGGGATGGCGTCGAAGGTCTGGTTGGGGGTCGACGGGTCGAGTGTGCAAGACCCCCAGGCCGAGGAGCAGGACCTGCCCGACGGGGCGCTGATCACGAGCGTTGCGGACGCCAGTCCCGCAGAGCTCGCCCAGCTTCAACCCAATGACGTCATCACTGAATTGAACGGTGTCCCCACCCCTTCGCTGACCCATCTCGTGCTCGCCCTCCGCGACCATCGGGTCGGTCAGATCGTACAGATGTCCTTTGTCCGCGACGGTGAGCAGCTCACCAGGTTGGTCATCCTGGGTGAGTCGCGGAACGCGTTCTCCTGACCATCCGGGTGCACCATGCCACCAGCCCGACCAAGGGCGCAGTGACGATCACACCGGCCAGGACCAGCAAGGCTTCCTGACGGCGTTGAGGGCTCAGCTCGGACAACAATGCTGCGTGACCGGCGACAAAAGCCTCGTCGTTCGCATTGGCCGGCGACCAGCCCTCAGCGCGCAACCGATCGTTGGTGATGACCCACGGATACAGGGTGTAGGGGACCATCCCTCTTGGCGTCGGTGAGTACCAGAACCGCCGGAGCACCCAGGCCACCGGCCCTACCGCTCTCTGCGGAAGGCCGATCTGAGGTGACGGTCCGGCCAATTCACGAACAACCTCGGCATCGAGCCACCCGTCCGGGGCCACGTTGTACACCCCGTCCAGGCGGTTCATCACGGCGATGATGATCGCCTCGCCCAGGTCGTCGGCGTGCAGGAACTGGCGAGGCGGGTCCGATTCGAGGGGCCGCAGCGACGCCAACACCCGCAGACTCTCCGCGGCCCAGTCCCGCGAGGAATCCGCAACGGTGAGCGTTGGGCGCAGGATTGTCGAGGTCATCGCGTTCCGAGCTGCGCAACGCTGGGTGACCCGCTCGATCTCCGCGCGGCCCGAAGCGTAGGGCAGCGCCGGATTGGCGCGCAGGGGATCATCCTCGCTCAGGGGCACCGGGTTGTCGTCCCATGCGCCATACACCATCGCCGTGGAGCGGAGCACGACATGGCTGACGCCGCATCGGACCGCAGCCTCCATCACCCGCGTCGCCATCTCAACATCGTCGGCGGCCGTGTCCACCGCGTCCGAGCCCGTGGTCGCGACCGAGGCCAGATGCACGACCACATCGGCACCCGCCACGACCTCATCGATGTCCATCGTGGCCAGATCGGCCAGATGCCAGACCACTGCGGCGGACTCGCCCTCGGGCGAGGCCTGTGTGTCGAGGGGTGGAACCGTGCGATCGACCGCCACCACACGACCGACACCAGATCGGTTGGCCAGTCCGTTGCAGACCCGATAGCCCACGGTCCCGGCCGCGCCGGTCACGACAACTGTGGTCATGGCCGGACCTCCGGGCTCAGCAACAGTTGAATCAGACCTTGGCGGGAGAGAGCGTCCATGGGAATACCATGCCGGTGTGGGCATCGATGATCCAGCCAGCGACGACGAAGAGCCGCAGAATCCCTTTGCAGGGCTGCCCTTGTTCGGCGATATCGCCAAGTTGATCGGAAACCAGGCAGGCATGGGCTGGTCTGCGGCGAGCCAGCTGGCCACGTCGATCGCGACCGGCGGCGCATCAGAAGCCAACGTCGACCCGATGGAACGCATGGAGCTGGAGCAGCTGGCCCGCGTAGCAGAGATGCACATCGAACGGGTGAGCGGCCTGTCGTCATCGACGACGGGTCTCGGGCTCACCATCCGACCGGTCAACCGATCGTTGTGGATCCACTCGACGATGCCGGCCTATCAGCCCCTGTTCGAGCACATGTCAGAGGCGCTGGCCCGAGTCGAACCCGACGACGAGCTGGGGTCGGACCCGGCGATGGCCATGTTCGGACCGTTCCTCAACATGATCGGGCCGATGATGCTCACGATGACCGCCGGCAGCATGGTCGGCCATCTCGCCACTCGAGCACTCGGCCAATATGATCTGCCCATTCCTCGTCCGGTCGGTGACGAAATTTTTGTGGTCGTGCCCAATATTGATGAGTTCGGCTCGGAGTGGAGCATCGACCATGCCGACCTCCGGCTCTGGGTCTGCCTCCATGAGATCGCCCACCATGCGGTGCTGAATGTGGCTCATGTCCGGGCCCGCATGGAGAGCCTCCTGCTCGAGTACGCGGACTCCTTTGACGCCAATGCCGAGGCTCTTGGCTCATCGATCGAACCGTTCGACCTCACGAGCCTGGCCGACCCAACCAAACTGGCCGCGCTCCAACAACAGCTCGGCGACCCCGAAGCGATCCTGGGCGCCATGCAGTCCGAACGTCAACGCCAGCTCATGCCGGAGCTCGATACGCTCGTCGCCGTCGTGGTCGGGATGGTCGACCATCTCATGGATCAGATCGGCACCTCGTTGATCAGCTCGTACAGCATGGTCACCGAAGCTCTCCGCCGCCGCCGGGTGGAAGCGAGCGCATCGGACCGTTTTGTGGAACGCCTCTTGGGTCTCGAACTGAGCCAAGCCACCTACGACCGAGGCTCGGAGTTCGTGAAAGGTGTGGTGGAACGGGCCGGCGACGAGGGCCTGGCCCGCCTATGGAGTGATGAGCGCAACCTGCCGACCCCCAACGAAATCACCGCACCCGGGCTCTGGCTGGCCCGCATCGATCTCCCTGAAGAGGACGACGACCCGTCCATCTGACCTGGAGCGCGAGGGGTGTCCTACACCGTCACGATCTGATGTTGTTGAATTCGGCCCTCGCCGAGATCCAGCACCCCGACCGAATGGTGAGGGGCACGCCGTCGTTCGGTAGGCGACCCGGGGTTGAACAACCGTTGGCCCCCGACCCCCAACTCATCGAGCGGCATATGGCTATGCCCGAACACGACCAGCTGAGCCTGCGGGAATCGACGAGCCATCCGCCTCTCCCGGCCTTCGGCGGCGCCGCTGTTGTGGATCATGGCGATGGCGACCCCGCCGATCTCGATCTCCAAGACGGGTGCGAGTCTCGTCTCGAGCCCATGATCATTGTTGCCGAGCACCGCGTGGAGCGGAGCGAGGGCGGCCAGCTCATCGAGGAAGGCGGCACACACAACGTCCCCGGCGTGCAGGATCACGTTTGCCGTGGCCAGCAGATCGGTGGCGGCGGGCGGGAGACTCCTCGCTGATCCTGCCCTCAGATGCGTGTCGGCGAGCACGACTACTCGGGTGCTCACTTTCGCCTCGGCCGCGGTTCGTCGTCACTCGGCACAATCGGGTGCAGTTGTGTCTCGTCCAGAGGGTCCCCGCCCCGGCCCGGCCCAGACACCTCGGGGACAACATCTGACGCGGACGGCTCTCGGCGCGCCCCACGGCGTACGCGCCGCGCCACGGTGGACGAGCCGTCGGCCAACTCGGAGGGGGACGAGGGCGGAGGATGCAGCGCGTGATCGAACACCCCGGGCCCGGCCTCCGATCCTGGCCCGGTGTCCCGCGGAGGCTCCACCTGTTCGCCCTGGGACAATTCCGCCCGCGGCTCGGGGTCGGGCCAGTCGGCCACCGTTAAAGCGGCGGAGCTCGCGGCGTTGTCGACCGATGTGCGGCTGTCGGCCGATGAAGCGGTCAGATCCAGGTCAATGTCATGGGCGGAGCTCATCTTGTGGGTCCCGACCAGGTACCAGACAAGGCCTCCTGCCGCAGCCGCCACAATGATCAGAAACCCGACCTGAGCAGGTATGGGCAGCGCGACCGGAACGATGGCGCCCAGCACCCACATGAGCTGGAACCTACTCTCGAACTTTGCGAAGGATCGGCCCTGGTTCGCGTGCGGCGCATCACGCTGAACGATGGCGTCGAACGCCAGTTTTCCGGCTGCAGCGGTTATGCCCACCGTGAAGGCGATCAATGATCCGCCCACCAGTCCACCGGCGAAGGCTGCGACCAGTCCCAACAACACGGTGAGCGCCAGCGCACCGACCAGCATGTGCTCCTCGGACACCAGTCGACGGATTCGGGGCGCGAGGACGGCGCCGCCGAGCGCTCCGGCCACGCTCGCAGCCAGCACCACACCGAGCCGGTAGTCCGTACCCCCATCGGTGGTTGAGCGGTACACGAACGCCAACAGGAAGGTCAGGAACCCAACGACGCCTCGCATCAGGCCCATCGCCCACGATGCCAACCGGATGCCCAGTGAACGAAGCGTGGCCAATTCGGCGGCACCCGCCGGTTTCGATGCCACCGTCGTGGCCGGAATTCGAGTCGCCAACACGGTCGCCAGACCGAACACGACTGCGGCCAACGCCACACTCCACGATGGGCCGGCAAATCGGTTGAGCAGCAACGCAGGTGCTCCGGCCACCAATCCGGCCAGCGCACTCACGATCTGAAGTTTAGAGTTGGCCTGGACCAGCTCGTTCTCGTGGCGCACCGTGGACGGAACGACCGCGCTTTTTGCTACGTGGTACCCCTTGCCCAGCACCAGCATGGCGAACGCCTCGGGGAACAACAAGAGACTGTCCAGGTCACGAATCATGAAACCGGCGACGATCAGTCGGCCCACACAGGTGCCGACGATCATCCATCGGCGACCCCCCTCGGCGCGATCCATCACCGGACCGACCAGGGGCGCTACGACCCCGAACGGGGCAACGGTCAACAACAGGTACAGCCCGACCCGCCACCGGGCGGCCGCCGGATCGATCGAAAAGAACAAGGATCCGGCCAGGGCGACCGCTATCAGCGCATCTCCTGCTGCGGACGCGGCATGGGTCCGCGCCACGCGGGCAAAAGGCGACGTCACAAAAGAGTCGGCACCACCAGGCTCCGCTCTAGGGTGCCGTGGCTTGCCGAGCGGCTTCCAGCCGTCGGATCCCGAACTCATGACCCAATCGTAGAGCGCCGATGACGCGGCGCCAGCGTGGTCGGGCACGACGGCCGGGAGGATTTCTCGCAGGGTCGACTTCGCAACTACCGCTCCATCCCGTTGTCCGCCAGGACGCCGGACCCGCGCCCGTGGCCGTGGCCGTCGGCCCACCTGTGGGTGAAGGCCATTCGTTCGGCCGCCGGCGGGTGGCTCGCCCGGAGCCTTGTCCACAGGCCGGGATCGATATCGGCCAGGTTCTTGGTGTGAAGACGGCGCTGCATGTCGAGCATTGTCTCCGGATCCTCCAACAGCTCGAGCGCCCACTCGTCGGCCTGGCGTTCGAAGGCCCGCGAAACCCACGAGGCGATCATGCCCACCGCACCGAGCGCGGGCTGAGCGGCCAACAGCACTACCGGCAACCCCCGCGGATCACCAATGCCCTCAGCACCGGCCCAGGCCCACAGGCCATCCCACTCTGCCAGAGCTCGCAGCCAGACGAACACGAACAGCGACAGTGCGCTCAACAGGGGGATCTGGCGACGCAGATGACCAAGTCGCCAATGACCGAGCTCGTGAGCGACCACTTGGGCCACCACCTCGATGGGATGCTCAAGAATGGTGTCATAGAGCACCACCCGACGGGTCCGGCCGAGGCCGGAGACATACGCGTTATCCCGGGTCGAGCGGCGACTGGCATCGATCACGAACGCGCCTTCGATGTCGACACGGCCCGCTCGCGCCAGTTCCCGGATCCGATCGGCGAGTGGGCCCGGCCCCAACGGAGTGAAGTGGTTGAAAATCGGGGCCACCACGACCGGGAAAACGAAGCCGATCGCTACCAACAAGGTGCTGACCAGCGCCCAACCCCATAACCACCATTGATCGGTAGCCCGCACCAAGGCGTAGAGCGGCAGGGCTATTCCGATCGTCGCCACCAGCACGACGACCAAGCTCTTGGCCTGATCGGCAAAGAAGCCGCGAGCGGTCTGATTCGAGATCCCCCAGCGCTTGTCGTGGATCATGTCGACCCACCAATCGAGAACCGGGTCATAGATGAGCGCCGCCGCTTGCACCGCGACGATGATGATGACCAGGGCGCCCACCCACTCCGTCGCGCCCAATGTGTCGGTCAACCAGCCCGCGAGGCCGAAGAAGGCGATGAAGGCCAGAACCCCCGCACCCAGCGATGACCGAGCCAGGCGCATCCGGGCCAAGGGCCGCTGGTAGCGACGCGACCGCCCCAGCTCCTCGTCGGTGAACCAGACCGCGGGATCCGCCACCGTGGCCCGCCACACCGGAGGGCTGGCACTACTGGCAGGGCTGGCACTACTGGCAGGGCTGGCACTACTGGCAGGGCTGGCACTACTGGCAGGGCTGGCAGGGCTGGCACTACTGGCAGGGCTGGCGTTACTGATGGGAGCGCGCTCTCTGCTGGGTGAGCCGCTGAAGCTCGCGGTGGGTGTCAACCATCTCGTCGCCGGCTTCCGGTCTCGGTCTCCGACGCCAGGTACCGTCGGGACCAAGAATCCATGAGAGCTGGTTGTCCCGTGCGTTGATATCGAGGATCTGGAACACACGCGCCTGCAAACCCGGATCCAGCACGGGGGCTAGTGCCTCCACCCGACGGTCGAGGTTCCGCGGCATCAGGTCTGCGGAACCGAAATAGATCGCCGGCTCCCCGGGGCCCGCACCGTTGGCGAACACATAAATCCTCGAGTGCTCCAGGTATCGGCCGAGGATCGATATCACCCGGATGTTCTCTGAGAGCTCGGGCACCGCTGGCCGCAGACAACAGATGCCGCGGATATAGAGGTCAATCTCCACCCCCGCTTGGCTGGCGGCGTACAACTCATCGATGATCTCCGGGTCGGTCAGCGAGTTCATCTTCATAAGGATTCGGCCCTCACCGGGCCCGAGCTGGGCCTCCCCCCGGATCAGGGCCAGTATTTCGTCGCGAAGAAAGCGCGGCGCCACCAGCAGCCTTTTCATCTCCTGGGGTCGAGAAAAACCGGTCAGATAGTTGAACAGCTGCCCCAGTTCGGCTCCGATCTGCGGATCGGCGGTCAACAGGCCGAGGTCTTCATAGATTCGAGCGGTTCGGGCGTTGTAGTTCCCCGTTCCGATATGGCAGTAGGTACGCAGGTCTCGCCCTTCTTCGCGTACGACCAGCACCGTCTTGGCATGGGTTTTCAGCCCGGGGAGGCCGTACACGACATGGACTCCGGCCTCTTCCAGCCTCTTCGCCCAGTCAATATTCGCCTGCTCGTCAAACCGAGCCTTGAGCTCGATGAGTGCCGCCACCTGCTTACCGGCCTCGGCGGCCCGCACCAACGACGACACAATCGAACTCTCGCCCGAGGTCCGGTAGAGGGTCAGCTTGATGGCCTGCACGGCAGGATCAATGGCCGCCTGGTGCACGAACTCGTTGACCGAGGTCCGAAACGAGGTGTATGGATGGTGGAGCAACACGTCTCCCTGGCGGATGACGGCGAACAGGTCGGTGTCATCGTCGGCCGCCAGCCGGGGCTCGGTCACCGGAGCCCAATCCTCGTATTTCAGCTCGGGTCGGTCCAGGTCATAGACCGCGAACAAGCCCCCGAGGTCGATGGGGGCCATCTGGTCATACACATCGTCATCGTCGACCTCCAGCTCACGCTGCAGCAGCTCCCGGACTTCCGAAGGCAGCCCGGTCGGCACCTCGAGGCGCACGGCGGGCCCGAAACGACGCCGGGCCAGCTCGACTTCCATCGCCGACAACAGATCGTCAGTCTCTCCCTCACCGAGCGACAGGTCGGCATCGCGGGTCACCCGGAACGGGTCGGCGCTGACCACATCGACCCCGGGGAACAGCTCGGAGATGTGGGCGGCGATAACATGTTCGACGCGCACGAACCGCTCGCCGTCGGGCAACGGGACGAACCGTGCCAACAGGGGTGGCACCTTCACCCGGGCGAAGCGCATCCCCTTGTCCAACGGATCGCGAATCTGTACGGCGAGGCTCAACGAGAGGCTGGAGATGTAGGGGAACGGGTGGCCCGGATCGACGGCGAGGGGGGTCAGCACCGGGAACATGCGCCGCTCGAACTCTTCGGTGAGGTGTTTGTGATCCTGGGTATCCAGCTCGTCCCACGCCGGGAACTTGATGCCGGCCTGGCACATCCCGGGAACCAGCACCTTCATGAACAGTCCGTCAGCATCGGCGCTCAGTCGGCGCACCTCATCGCGCACCTCGATCAGTTGACGGGCGGCGGTGCGCCCATCCGCAGACCGGCTCGAGAGCCCCGCGGTCACCTGGTTCTTCAGACCCGCCACACGCACCTGGAAGAACTCATCGAGATTGGTGGTGAAGATGGCCAGGAACTTCACCCGCTCGAGTAGCGGCACCTCGTCGTTGCGCACAAGATCGAGCACACGATCGTTGAACGCCAACCATGACAGCTCGCGATTGAGAAATCGGTCCGGACCAAGGTCGGCGACCGAGGAGTCGGGGTCCATAGTTTAATAGTAGGGCCGAGGCCGGCCATCGTGCCGAGAATCCGGCGTTGGTGGGCTCGGGGCCGTCACCGCAAGAGGCGCTATTTCAGCTGTCGCCGGGTAGTCCCAGGTCCCACACGAGCTCAAAATTCTCCCGCTCGGCGTCTCGCACGACCCGCTCCCGATTTCGCCTGAACTGGGGGTCGTGAGGCGGCAGCAACACCAGCCGGGCCATGACCCGGGACCGAAAATTGTCGATCGCCTGGGTATCGCCCCAGTCTCCCCGTAGTTCCCAATGGGGGGCAACGGGGCCCAAATAGATCATCGTCACCTTCCCGACAGGAGGAGGCGCTGGTTCTTCCGCCGCGGTATTGGCGGCCACATCGGACATGAGGAGCATGCTACCCCGGCCACTCCGCCCCGACCGGCGTGGGGCAGCTCGAATCCCGTCGACAGACGAGGCGACAAACCCGGCGGTCGTGGCCAGATTCGTGGCGGTGACCCAACCATGGTCGTCGACGGGCTAAGCTTTTGATCGATCATCGTCCGGTTCTGCCGGTTCGGTGGTCCGGTTGTGGTGTGTACCCTGACTTCTTGGACTCACAAAGATCTCCGTGACCGGCTCTCACCCCAGGGTGGGGAGCGGTTGGGAACCAGGTCCACGCCTCGAGCGTCGAACCCCGTGATGGCCGCCAGGCCATCGAGAGGGAGTTGGAGACCAAGACATGAATAACAGCTGGATGAGCGAAGGCGATTGTGCCTCGCAACCACCTGAGTTCTTCTTTCCCAGCGATGGCGTCGGCGTCGAGTTGGCCAAGAAGGTCTGCGCGAACTGCGCGGTGAAAGAGCAGTGCCTGGAATATGCCCTGCGAAACCGTATCGATCATGGGGTCTGGGGCGGAGCCAGCGAGCGTCAACGGCGCCGGCTCATCAAACAACGCCGGGCCAGCCGACGCATCAAGAGCGTGACATCCCGATCTCGTGACGAGATCGCTCCGTCAGAGACCCCCCAGGCTCAGCCCACCCAGATCCGCCGCCCCTGAAGCGCACCAGGTCGAAGGCGAACGTTCGGAACTGAGGTTCCGTTTCGACGCCGGGCGCGGGCCTTCGGCCCCGAAACAGCGCCCGGGAACCCGAAGTGCCCCGCGCCACTGCCAAACACCGCGACACTTCACATCACAGGGGGGTGGAGCCGGGTTCAGGCCTCGTCGTCGTCGGCAGTGACGCCTTCGGCGATGCCCTCCTTGAACTCTTTTTGTGCTTGGCCCAACGAACGAGCCAACTTCGGCAGCTTGGCCCCCCCGAAGAGCAACAAGATCACGAGGAGGATGATGATCAGTTCTGGGGTTCCGATATTCGGCACACGCCCAGCCTACACCTGGCACCCGGTGCCTCGGCCGCGACCGAGATGGTCAGGCCGTGGCGGTCTTCAGTCCTGCGGCCGCCGCTTGACGGGCCAGGGCGCGCTGGCGGCGAATTCGCCGCCGCTCGCGTTCGCTCATACCACCCCAGATACCGAACTTCTCACTGTTGGTGATGGCGAACTCCAAACAATCGCGCCGAACGACACAGCCGCGACAAACCTCTTTGGCCTCTCGGGTGGACGCTCCTCGCTCGGGGAAAAAAAGGTCGGGATCGACGCCAAGGCAATTGGCGAAGTCCTGCCAGTTCTCCCCGATGTCACACGGCTGCGACATGTCGAATGTGTCTGTGCTGTCCATTGGGCATCCTCCCGCCCGAACAAAGCACCCACCAGCTCCGCGTTCACGGCGAGTCCCTGTTGTCTGATGATGTCGGGTTGTGCAGTCACGCGGATCGTGATCTCGCGAGATGCCACCTCATCCTTGAGGGCCGATCTCTCGACCTTCGGATTCAGCGAGCATCCCCCCGATTCACCGTCAGTGTAATTACAGTGATGTCATCTTGGCGCGGAATCCGCGAAAAAGCAAGAAAACATGTGCTCACCTGCCCTTCCGCACGTGAAGGCAACCGGATCGCGCCCGCGTTCGGCCCCGATACACCCTCGAAGACCCCGGGTGGGCTACATCGCTCGGCGGCCACCGACCATGGTGCGCTTGTGCTCGATGAAGTCGACGAGCACATAGTCGCCGAGGTTCTCCGGAGTGGTGAAGAAGGCCCGACCCTGGTTCATCTGGGTCAGCTTCTCGATGAAGCTGCGCAGGTAGCTGTTGGGATCGAGCATGAAGGTGTTGATGAGAATACCCTCACGGGTGCAGCGGGCGACCTCGGTCAGGGTGGCATCGACGGTCTCGGGCACGGGCGGGTAACTGAAGAACGGCTCCCCGGACGCCGTGATGTGGGCCGTAGGTTCACCATCGGTGATCATGATGATCTGCTTGGTCCCCGACTGTTTGGACAACAGCCGCCGACTGATCATGAACGCGTGCTGCATGTTGGTGCCATAGCTGAAATCCCAGGAGACTTCGGGTAGCTCCTGCGCCTTGAACTCCCGGGCCACCGCACCGAAACCCACCAGGCCCAGATAATCACGGGGATACTGGGTGGAGATGAGCGAGTGGAGCGCCATCGCCACCTTCTTCGCCGGCAAGAAGTTGTCGCGCATGGGCATCGACAACGACAGGTCGAGCATGAGGACCGTGGCCGACCGAACCATGTGCTCGGTACGTTCCACCTCAAAATCGTCCGGCGTGAGCCGCACCGGGGTTCCCCCACCCGAGCGGCGGATGGCGTTTCGCACCGTGCGCTCGATGTTCAGGTTGAACGGGTCCCCGTACTCATAGGGCTTCGAGTCGTAGTCCCGTTCGTGGCCGAAACCGGACTTCTCGGTCTCGTGGCGCCCGACCTGGTCCATCTTCAGCTTCTTGAACAGATCCGACAACGCGTTCTGGCCGATGCGCCGAATGGCGTGGGGCGTGAGCTCGAAGCGACCATCCTTGTTCTGGATAAGGCCGGCCTCTTCCAACATGCGGGCCAGTTCCGCCAACCGCTCCAGGCTCTCGGCGCTTTGGTCGCCGAGTAGTTGGCGGGCGCGATCGACATCGACCTCGGCGAGGGCCCCCGGATTGGTCGCGTTGCGCAGCAGGTTCTCGAGCTGATCGAGATCGCCGAGCTCGTTCATGAGGTCGGCGGCCTCGGAGAAGTTCAATGGGTCCTCGCCGCTGAAGTCGTACTCGCGCTCCCACCCCGCGTCGGGAAACGCCGCCTGAAGATTGGCGGTGAGCTGTTCGACCTGCCAGCGGAGGTCCATGTCCTCGAGCAGTTGTTCGCTCAACCCCTGGAGCTGGGCCCGCTGTTCGGGGGTCATCGAGTTCATCATCGCCTGCATGGCGGCCATGCGCTGGGCCATGACCTCCAGCAACTCGTCGAGGTTCTGGGGGTTCTCGGGGAAGAAATCGCCGAAGCGCTGCATGAAGCCCTCGAAGTCGGGGTCTTCGCCGTTGGCGCGCTGCTCGAGCATGTGGTTGAGCTCGGCCATCATGTCTTTCATGCGGGCCATGTCCTCCGCGGACATATCCTCCATCGAACCCGACACCTGATCGACATAGCTCTGCATCAGCTGGTTGCGCAGGTCATCCATCAGCTCGTTGAACTTGTCCGCGGCCTCCTGGCTCACGAAGTCGTAGCTCTGTAGCTCGCGCACCTGGCCGGCCAGGTCGTGGGGCATCATGTCCAGCTCGGCCGCCTTGAGCTGCATGGAATCAGAGGTCACCTCTCTCTGCCGCTCATCGGGATTGCCGGCCGCGTCCTCGAGGCGCTGATCGACCGCGTCGCGTTCGATGTCGAGCACATCGCGTAGATCTTGCGCGATGTCGTCATAGACGCCACCGAGATCATGCTGTTCGAGCTTTTCCTTGCGCGTGCGGCGGAGGTTCTCGAGCATCTCTCGCAGGCCCTGGACCCGATCGCCGTTGGCGTCGTCAAACCCCGATTGCATCATGCGTCTCATCGCGGCGTTCAGATCACCATGATACAAAAGATCATCGGTCATCTCGCCGAGCAGGTCATCGGCGGAGAACTCGAACCCCGCTTGTGTGCCATCCCAGCGTGAGTAGCGGAACCGTCGAGCGATTTCCATAGGCCAGAGACTATCGGGCTGCCGATCCCGGGACCCGTTCTAGGTGACTGGTGTCGAACACTCGCCGGCATTTACCACCAGCCACCTGGACCGTTCCGAAGGTCCGCCCCGATAACCGCAAGCCGGACCGACCTCGATACGGTAGGGGCCTGGATGCGGGCAACCATTCATCCTGGTGGGCTGGAGGAGAAAGAAAACGTGAAGAAACGTATTGTCGCGCTAATCGCCGCCATGCTCATGGTTGGCACCGTCCTGGCGCCGCCGGCAGCGGCGCAGACCCCGTTCACCGATGTGCCAGCGGGGGTGTTCTACACCGAGCCGGTGGCCTGGATCGCCAACGTAGGCATCACCACGGGAACCTCCCCGACGACCTACAGCCCAAACGAGATCGTCACCCGGGCCCAGATGGCCACCTTCTTGTGGCGCTCGGTCGGCCGGCCGCTTCCCACCGGAGCGAACCCGTTCAACGATGTCCCGCCGGGCCTGTTCTACACCGACGCCACCAACTGGTTGGCTCAAACCGGTATCACCACCGGCACCGGGCCCGGCCGCTACAGCCCCGGCGAGTTCGTCACCCGGGCCCAGATGGCCACCTTCCTTCACCGCTCGGTCGGCCAGCCGGCACCCAGCCAACCCACCCCCTTCACCGATGTGCCAGCCGGCCAGTTCTATAGCACCGCCATCCAATGGCTGGCCCAGACCGGTATCACCACCGGCACCGGACCCAACACCTTCAGTCCGACCGAGTTCGTGACCCGCGGCCAGATGGCCACCTTCTTGTTCCGGTCGGCAGGCCAGCCCGCACTACCACCGGCCGACCTGTGCAACGCCCAGAACCTGCAGAACTATGTGAACGTGACCTTCTGGTACGCGGCACCCACCCTCCGCAAGTTCAACTGCTCGTTCGGACACCTGTACATCGAGTGGACCGACGCTGCGGGACACCAGCATGAAACGCTGGTCTGGAACAACGCCGGGTGGAAGCTGGTGGCCTCGGCCAATACCAGCCTGAGCCAATCGCTCAACCTCGCCGGCGCCGCCCTCGGCCACGGCCAGGTATCGGTGATGCGCACCAACGCGGTCGCGGTGTAGGGAGCGAGCCGAAAGGCCTCTCTCGGCTCGCGGCCCGGACGTGGCGTGCGGCTCCGCCACCCGCGTGTCTAAGCATGGATCGCCCCAGCGGAACGGTAGGGTCCGGCCCATGGTGCCCATCGACAAGACCGAGTTCGCGTGGGGTGCCTCCATGGTGTCGACCCAGATCGAGGGGGCGGCACCATCGTCGGACTGGGCCCGGTGGGAACGAGACGGCCGCCTGCCTCCGTCGGGATCCGGAAACGACTTCGCTACCGAGTACGCCACCGACCTGGCCTTGCTCGCCCACCAGGGAGTGACCGACCTTAGGATCACTCTCGAATGGGCCCGCGTCGAACCCCAGAACGGGCAGGTCGACCAGGCCGAGATCGAGCGCTATCGCCAGATCCTGGCGATAGCGCGAGAGCTCGGCCTGCGGGTGTGGGCCTGTCTGGTGGACCGCACGTTGCCGGGATGGTTTTCCCTCGACGAGCGAGGCTTTCGTGACAAAAAGGCCCGTGGCTACTACTGGCCTCGTCATGTGGATCTGATCGGAGAACAGTTCTCGGACCTGGTCGACGTCTGGGTACCCATCGTCGATCCCGTGCTCACCGCCGCCACCGGCTACCTCGGCGGATCCGCACCACCTGGGCGCACCGATCCCGACATGTTTCGTCGGGCGTTGCTTGGCATGCACCTGGGGTTGTACGAGGCATGGAGAGTCCTGCGCGGCTCTCGACCGGTCGCGACCTGTCATGACCTGAGCCCGACCTACGCCCAGCCGAGCACCGATCCTGAAGCACGGGCCGCGGCGAACGTGGCCGACGGGATCTGGTGGAACTGGCTGACCAGCTACCGCGACGGGGAACTCGAGCTGCCCGGCACAGGGCCCATCGAGACACCCGGGCTGGTCGAGGCGTTCGACATCATCGGCTTCACGTACCGCGGGGCGCTTTCGGTCGATGCCAACGGCGATCTGAATCCTCACCCGCCCGACGACAAAATCGGCCCGTTGGGCGATGTCGCGTGGAACGAGGGTCTCGGACTGGCCATCAGACGGCTGGCAGAGGATGGGCCGGAACGGCCATTGGTGCTGTTGGGTCACACCCTGGCCACCGGCGAACCCGAACAGGACTACACGTTGGTCGGCCAAGCCCTCGACGAGGTCACTGCGGCGCGCCACGAGGGCATCGACATCCGCGGGTACTTCCACACGCCGGGGATCGCCGGCTACGACTGGCACCACGCCAACCTGGTCGACCACGGCCTGTTCGACCGTGCCCGCCGGCCATTGCCCGTGGCCGAGCTGTTCGCCGAGCGAACGACACCGCCCGGCTGAGAAGGGCTATCCCCGGCCGACCAGGCCGCTCAGCTACGCGCCCGGTAGGTCGCTTTGGCGCCGAGAGCGTCCTTGTTCAGCCGTTTGGACAGATGGAGCCCTTCGAGGATCAGCTCGACCGCCGCAGCTATCGCCGCCGGGGACTCATCACCGTCGGCGAGGGCCTGGACCGGAGCGCTCAGCGCCGGGATCTCCGACAACAGCGTCACATAGTCGCTGGTCGGCACGTCCTCGCCGGTACTGACGACCTTCTGATCCTCGAAGGCTTCCAACACCTCACGCACCGCGCCGGGATCGGTCCGCTCCTTGTAGACGGTGAGCAGCGCGGACTTGACCAGCTGTTCGAGAATCTGGCCGTCGCGCCCTTCTTCGATGCTCTCGATCTCGATCTTGCCCCCGGTGGAGGACGCGAGCGCCTCAAGGTCGGAGACTCGAGGCACGACATCGGTCTCGCCTAGGGCCAACGAACGACGTACCGCATTGGCGACCAGCGTCTCCAGGTTGGAGACCGTGAGCCTCACCGACACGCCGGAGCGCTGATTAATGTTGGGGCTTTGCCGGGCGAGATGGGAGAGCGTCGCCACGATCTCACGCATGTATTCGGGGAGCCGCACCGAGATACCCTCAGCCTCCAGCGGCACCGCCTCCTGCAGCGCGATCTCCATCTCGATATCTACATCGAGGGGATAGTGGGTCCGGATCTGAGCCCCGAACCGATCCTTGAGCGGGGTGATGATGCGACCACGGTTGGTGTAGTCCTCGGGGTTGGCCGAGGCGAACATCAACACGTCGAGCGGCAGGCGAATCTTGTAGCCCCGGACCTGGACGTCACGCTCTTCGAGCACGTTCAACAGACCGACCTGAATCCGTTCGGCCAGATCAGGCAGCTCGTTGATAGCGAAGATGCCCCGATTGGTGCGAGGCACCAGCCCGTAGTGGAGCGTCAGCTCATCGGACAGGTACCGACCCTCGGCCACCTTGATGGGATCGACCTCACCGATCAGATCGGCGATCGAGGTGTCCGGTGTGGCGAGTTTTTCTCCGAATCGATCATCGCGATGCACCCAGGCGATCGGGGTGTCATCGCCCTGCTCCGCGAGGAGATCTCGGGCGTGTTTGGAGATGGGATGGTACGGATCATCGTTGATCTCCGATCCCGCCACGATCGGCATCCACTCGTCGAGAAGATCGGTCAGCGACCGGATGATCCGTGTCTTGGCCTGACCCCGCTCGCCGAGGAACACGACGTCGTGTCCCGCCAACAGGGCGTTCGCCAGTTGGGGCAACACCGTCTCCTCGTACCCGAGAACGGTGGGAACGAGGGGCTGTCCAGTCTTGATCCGCTCGACGGCATTTCGCCGCAACTCCGTCTTGATCGGAACCGAGGTCCAACCGGACTCGCGGAGGCTACCGAGGGTCTCTGGGCGCGAAGGCATGCTCGGTAACCTATAGCCCACGCCGTCACTGCGCTCCTTCTGCAGCTCGAGCGGCCGAAGGAGCGAGCCCCACCAGGCCACGGCTGGGAGGCCGCGCTCCACTCGGTCAGGGCAAGCCGATCGGCGCTGGCAGAAGCCCACGGGCGAAACCCACTGGGCGCAAGGTTCGCAGCCTCCTCAGCCGGGGGGTACGGTCAGGCCAGCCAAGAAACGATCGCTAAGGTCTCGTTGGCGTAAAGCATCCGTCACACAGAGGAATCGTCCTCGCCGAAGTGGACGAATCGGGAGGTCACAGGTGGCGACAACAGCGGGTCCTCGGACATCGACGTCGACTCCGACGTTCAAGCGGCCACAGCGGGAGTTACCATTCCCGCTCAACCTCTACCAGACCACCGTGGGCCGAAAATGGGTCATGGCGGTCACCGGCATCATGCTGCTCGGCTTCGTGCTGGTTCACATGATCGGCAACCTTCACCTCTATGAAGGGCCGCTCGAAGTGCACGAATACGCCGAGGGACTCCGGGACATCGGAGGGGATCTGGTGCCACGGACCTTGGCTCTGTGGCTGCTGCGCGTCGGTCTGATCGGGGCGTTCGGCCTACACATCCATGCCGCCACGACCCTCCACATGACCCACAACAGCACGGCCCGCGGCACGAGCTACCAGTCCAAGAGGGACTGGATCGCCGCCAACTTCGCCAGCCGTACCATGCGCTACACCGGTCCGATCATCGGCCTCTATCTCCTGTTTCATCTGGCCGATCTCACCTGGGGATGGCTGAACCCGGACTATGTGCGGGGCGACCCATACCACAACGTGGTCGAAAGTATGGCCAACTGGCCGGTGGCGCTGATCTACATCGCGGCCAACGTCGCCCTCGCCATTCATATCTTCCACGGCACATGGAGCCTCTTCCAGACCCTCGGCCTCAACGCACCGGTGTTCAATCGGGCGCGGCGAGGGCTGGCGACGGGTCTCGCCGGTTTGATTCTGCTCGGCAACCTCAGCTTCCCGATCCTCGTGACCGTCAACGTTCTCGACGAGGACAACCGCCAGACACCCGTACCGCCCACCAGCCATTCGGAGAATGATTCCGAGGCCAGCGAAGGGAGCCGTTCATGACCGAAGGCAGCTACACCTTGGATGCTCGGGTCCCAAGCGGTCCGCTCGCCGATCGGTGGACAAACCACAAGTTCGATATGCGGCTGGTGAACCCGAACAACAAGCGGAAGTTCGAGATCATCGTCGTGGGGTCCGGGTTGGCCGGGGCGTCCGCGGCCGCCACGTTGGCCGAGCTCGGGTATCAGGTCAAGATATTCACCTTCCACGACTCCCCTCGGCGGGCCCACTCCATTGCCGCGCAAGGCGGTATCAACGCGGCCAAGAACTACAAGAACGATGGTGACTCGGTCCACCGCCTGTTCTACGACACGGTCAAGGGAGGGGATTACCGCAGCCGTGAGGCCAACGTCCATCGACTGGCCGAGGTCTCCGTCGACATCATCGACCAGTGCGCCGCCCAAGGCGTGCCTTTTGCCCGCGAGTACGGTGGCCTGCTCGACAACCGCTCCTTTGGCGGCGCTCAGGTCTCCCGCACCTTCTATGCCCGCGGCCAGACCGGCCAACAGCTGCTGTTGGGGGCTTACCAGTCGCTGGCCCGCCAGGTCGATGCCGGCACGTGCACGTTGTACAACCGCACCGAGATGTTGGATCTGGTCGTCAAGGACGGGCGAGCGGCCGGGATCGTGACCCGGGACCTGCTCAACGGTGACATTGTCAGCCACTCCGCTCATGCGGTGATCCTGGCGACAGGCGGCTACGGCAACGTTTACTACCTGTCGACCAACGCCATGGCTTCGAACGTATCCGCGGCATGGCGGGCCCACCGACGAGGGGCGTTCTTCGCGAATCCGTGTTACACCCAGATCCACCCCACCTGCATTCCGGCCAGCGACGACTTCCAGTCCAAGCTGACCCTGATGTCGGAGTCGCTGCGCAACGACGGACGCATCTGGGTTCCCCAACAAGAAGAGGACGACCGAACCCCCGACCAGATTCCGGACTCGGATCGGGACTACTACCTGGAACGCAAGTACCCGGCCTTCGGCAATCTGGTGCCGCGCGACGTCGCCTCCCGCAACGCCAAGACCCAGGTGGACGACGGCAGGGGCATCGGCCCACTGAAAAACGGGGTCTATCTCGATTTTGCCGGCGCCATCGAACGCGACGGTGCAGACGTCATCGAGGAGAAGTACGGAAACCTGTTCCAGATGTACGAACGGATCACCGACGAGGACCCGTACAAGGTCCCGATGCGCATCTATCCCGCCATCCACTACACCATGGGTGGTCTCTGGGTCGACTACCACCTGATGAGCAATGTTCCAGGGTTGTTCGTGCTGGGCGAGGCCAACTTCTCGGACCATGGAGCCAATCGACTCGGAGCGTCGGCCTTGATGCAGGGCTTGGCCGACGGGTACTTCGTGATTCCGTACACGATCGGTGACTACCTGTCGGACTATCTGGGTGAGCAACCGGTACCCACGTCCGACCCGGCGTTCGAGGAGGCCGAAACCACGGTGCGGGATCAGATGTCCAGGTTCTTGTCGACCAAGGGCAGCCGCTCGGTCGACTGGTTCCACCGCGAGCTGGGCAAGATCATGTGGGAGCACTGCGGCATGGCGCGCAACGCCGCCGGCCTCGAACAGGCACTCGTAGACATCCCCGCCCTGCGCGAAGAATTCGAGAACAACGTGAAGGTCCTAGGCGAGAACGAAGGGATCAACCAATCGCTCGAACGCGCCGGCCGCGTCGCAGATTTCTTCGAGCTCGGCGAGCTGCTGGCTCGAGACGCCCTCCAACGCGAGGAATCGTGCGGCGGCCATTTCCGCGAGGAGAGCCAAACCGCCGACGGCGAGGCGCTCCGCAACGACGACCAGTTCGCCTACTCGTCGGCATGGGAGTGGCACGGCATCGACCGCGCCCAGACCTTGCACAAAGAACCGCTCACGTTCGAGCACGTGAAACTGACCCAGCGTTCATACAAGTAGCGACCGGATCGACACAGAGGATTCCCGAACATGCACGTCACCCTGAAGGTCTGGCGCCAGAACGGTCCCGGCGACGGAGGTCGCTTCGAAACCTACGAAGCAAACGAGATCTCCGAGGACATGTCGTTCCTCGAGATGCTCGACATCGTGAACGAGGCCCTCACAAACGATGACAAGGAGCCCATCACGTTCGATCACGATTGCCGCGAGGGGATCTGCGGTACCTGCGGGCTCATGATCAACGGGCAGGCGCACGGGCCCGAAACCGGAACGGCCACCTGCCAGCTCCATATGAGAAAGTTCTCCGACGGCGACGAGATCGTCATCGAGCCCTGGCGCGCCGCGGCCTTCCCGGTGGTCAAGGACCTGATGGTCGATCGGAGCTCGTTCGATCGGATTATCGAGTCCGGCGGCTACATCGGAGTGCCGACCGGTGGGGCGCCCGACGCCAACCTCACCCTGATCCCCAAGCCTGCGGCCGACGCGGCCATGGACGCCGCGGCCTGCATCGGCTGTGGAGCGTGCGTTGCCGCGTGCCCGAACGCGGCGGCCCAGCTGTTCACGTCGGCCAAGATCGCGCATCTCAGCCTCCTACCCCAAGGCCAGGCGGAGCGGTGGAGCCGGGTGGAGAACATGGTCGAGACCATGGAGAGCTTCTTCGGTAGCTGCACCAATCATGGCGAGTGCCATGAAGCGTGCCCCAAAGAGATCAGCCTCGACTTCATCGCCTTGATGAATCGGGACTATGTGAAATCCAAGATCAAGAACCGCAAGCTGCTCGGTCAGGACTGAGCCTCGGCGACGCATGGGAGCGCGGGCCGTCGCCGTTAGCCTGGACCGGATGAACCGAGCACCAGGCACCGGCGGGGCCACCGTTCGATGAGCATCGCCCTCCAGATGATCCGCGGCTTCTTCATGGGCGTGGCCGACCTCGTTCCCGGGGTCTCGGGCGGCACCATGGCTCTCGTCTTTGGGATCTACCGGGACCTCATCACCAACGTGCGCACCGGTGCCGGTGGTCTCGGTCGTTTGGCCAGAGGCGACGTGGCGGGCTTCGTCACGGCCCTCAAACACGTCAACTGGCCCTTCCTTGTCCCCCTTCTGGCCGGAGTCGGGATCGCGGTGCTCGCGCTGAGCAGCGTCATCCAACACTTCTTGGAGACCGAAGCCATCGCCATGTCCGGGCTGTTCTTCGGGCTGGTCATCTCGTCGATGATCGTGGCGTGGCGGCTGTTGACGCGCCAGGACCTGATCCGCGTGGCAATCATCGGGGCCGTGGGGGTGATCATGTTCTTCGTCCTCGGGCTGCGATCAGGGCCGGTGGATGATCCTTCTCTGATCTTGTTTGTCGGGGCGGGGGCCGTCGCTATCTGCGCCATGATCCTGCCCGGAGTCTCGGGCGCGTTCTTGTTGCTCATGCTCGGCATGTACGGCCCGGTGCTCGACGCGGTCAACGATCGTCAAATCGGGGTTCTGGCGTTGTTCCTGGTCGGTGCCGTGCTGGGTCTATCGCTGTTTTCGTCCGCCCTCAACTGGGCGCTCGAACGGCACTACGACACCGTCATGGCTGCGCTGATCGGTCTCATGCTCGGCTCACTGCGTGTGCTTTGGCCGTGGCCCGATGGCGTTGGGATCCCTGAGACCCATAACGACGCCGGCGATATCATCAACGCCGGAACGTCGGGTACGGCTCTCGGCGCACCCTCCGGTGATGTCGTGTTACCAGTGATCCTGGCGATCGTCGCCGCCGCCGCCGTGCTCATCGTGTCCCACCTCGCCGAACGCCGCTCGGCCGCCGCTCAGACCGCAGCGGTGCCAGGCTGACCGTACGCGGTCAGCCAACCGACCGCCCGCTCGCCTGACAGCGCCCGGTAGCGGACCATCGCGCGGGCCATCAGGCGGGCCGGACCCGCCAGGGACGGCGTACGGGCCGGTATGGGAACCGCCGACCAGCCCACGAGCTCGTCGACCACCCATTCGGTTCCGAGAAGGCGCGCCCCCAGGGGCGAAGCCAGCCGATCCGAGGTGACCGGGCCGGTCACGATCTCACCTCTCACCACAGGGGTATCGCTCGCGGCGGCCCACCCCTCGCCAGGGGCCTCACCCCACCCGGAGGTACCCCACCAATGGGAGCGGCTGCCCACCCCGTCGATAACCAGCACCTCTTCGCCGACGAGGACCTCTCCGGTCACGACGGCGCCGAGGTCATACCGTTCGAAGCCCTGCTCAGGGTCCGATCTCACCAGCTGAGCCGGGTCGTGTTCCCACTCCAGGTCATGACCGATCGGCACCCGTTCACCGAACCCTCGGGCAAAGGCCTCGAGCGGGTCCTCGAGCGCGACACCGAATGCTTCCATGGCCGCGGTCCAGTGCCGGAACGGTGTCTCACAGATATGGTCGGCCCAGAGGCCCGGCGCACGAAGCTCGAGGGTCCCCGATCGGGGAATCGGGATGTCCTGGTCGACCACGAGCACGGTAGGTCGACCTTCGCGGACCAGCGCGCCCCAGAACCAGAACCGCCGGTGGGCAGGCCAGCGCGTCAGCGACACCCAGACGCCAACGGTCGCGTCGAACGAACACAGCTCGAACAGGTGGGTCTCGGACCAGTCGGTATCGCCGTTGAACTCCTGCTGTTGCTCGAGGTGACGGCTTGGTCCTTCAGGGTCCATCGGAGTCGAGGATGTTCATGGTCGATTCACGGCGTTCGATCACGACGCTTCCTGCGAACAGGTCGTGGATCCCGCGCCGATCCGGCAACACGAGGAGCGGAACGGTGACAACAGCCGACACATAGATGCCCACCACCGGTACGAGCAGCACCGCGTATACTGCGGCCCAACGAATCAGCACCTGAGGGAAATCGAGCCGACCGAGATCCTTCGCGGCCACCGTACGCAATCCCATCATAATTTTGCCCGGGGTGGCGTTCCACACCGCGAGCGGTATCAGCTCGTAGATCACGCTGGTCACGACCGCCAGCACCAACGCTCGTTCGGCGGTGATGTCGGCCAGCGGTGAACGGGTGGCGAGGGCAAACGGGTCCCCACCCAGCAGCCGGCCGTCGATCTCGACCATGACGAACATCCACAACCAGCCGTAGGTGACGATGTCGACCATTCGCGCGCCGAGTCGCCATCCGAGTCGGGCGACACTAGGACTCGGACCCTCACTGGAGTAGGTAGCGATCTGATGCTCCTGGTGATCTCACGAGTGGACTCGAACCGACAGAGTACTGTCCTGATCCATGCGGTATCTCAGCGACGAGTGGGTAACGGCACTCGGCGCGGCCCTCGCGGCCGACCCGGATCTGGCGGCCACCTGCCCGAACCCTCCACTGGTGATCGAACAAACGATACGAGACGGGACCGAGGGAACCGTCGTCTATCACCTCGTGCTGGATCGCCGTGCGATTCGGGCCGAACCTGGTGCGGCCGAGTCACCGACGATGCGATTTACCCTGGACCTGGTTACAGCTGTGGCCATCACCCGAGGGGAGCTGAGCGCTCGGGCCGCGTTCATGGAGGGACGGCTCCGCCTCGACGGCGACACCCAGGCAATACTCGTCGCGGCGCCCTTGCTCGACAAGCTCCACGACCCGTTGGTTTCCCTACGAGAACGAACGGAGTTCCCGACCCTACGACGGCCGGGATAGGTTGAGGACGTGTTCAACAACACGCCGACGGTGTATGTGCGGGCCTGGTGGCGACAAAACCGGTCCATCGAGGTGGCGGCCGTCCGCTTTCGTACCCCACCGACCGGCCAGGATCTCGAAACGGTGAACCGCATCCTCGACGCCTGCGCGGCTGAACGGGCGGTGGCCACCATGGTGCGCAAGAAGCTGTCCGAGCACCCGGACCTCGAGCGCAAGCTGCGCCTGTACACGTCGTGGATCGGTCCGGATCGCCGCGAGGAACCCACCCCGGCCGATCTGGCGGACGCCGCCGAACGGTACAAGGCCGAGGTGGTCGAAGAGGAGTCCTGGAAGACCGGCGTCTAGCAGGGTCAAACCGAAAAGGGACTCGCTGTCGGAGGGCTAGCGTGGTCGATGACCGGTTTCGAGCACATCTCGGTTGAGCGCGACAGCTCGATCATTACCATCACCATGACCAACGCCCGCCGGCGCAACGTCTTGTCGATGCCCGCGTTGGTGGAGATCACCGCCGCCCTGAGCGAAGCGGGCGAGTCCGAGGCCCTCGGGGTCATCATCGCCGCAGAGGGCCCGGCGTTCTCCGCCGGCCACGATTTCTCCGACATGGTGGGAGCCGACTTCCACCAGGCCCGCGAGCTGTTCGATGTGTGCGGTAACATAATGATGCTGATTCAGACCCTTCCCCAGGTGGTGATCGCCCGGGTGCAAGGTCTGGCGACGGCTGCCGGATGCCAGCTGGTGGCCGCGTGCGACATGGCTGTCGCCGGGGAGTCCGCCATGTTCCAGACGCCGGGCGGAAAGGGTGGACTGTTCTGTCACACCCCGATGGTCGCCGTCGCCCGCGCCGTCGACCGAAAGCGCGGCCTGGAAATGGCGCTGACCGGCGATCCGATCGATGCTTCGACCGCAGCCGAATGGGGCCTGGGCAACCGGGTGGTTCCCGATGACCTGCTGGTCGAGCACACGGCGGAGCTGATGCGCCGAGCTACCTGCGGCAGCGCGTACTCCAAGGCGATGGGCAAACGCTCGTACTACACCTAGGTCGACATGGCCACCGATGAGGCTTATGAGAACGCCACCTCGGTGATGTCGGCCGGCGTGACGACTCACGACGGCCAGGAAGGCATCGCCAGCTTCATGGAGAAGCGCCGCCCCACATGGCAGAACCGCTGACGCCCTGACCAGGTCGGACCAGGCTTGCCGGTCCGACCTGACCAAGTGTCAGGACACTAGGCGATGGCCGAAAGGTTTCCTTCCGGCTCGATCTGCTAGATCAGACCCATGCCCGCCACCGTGTCGCGCTCGTCGGAAAGTTCGGCTACCGAGGCGTCGACAAGGGTGCGAGAGAAGTCGTTGAGGTCGAGACCTTGCACGATCGAGTACGCACCGTCCACAGCGGTGCAGGGGAACGAGCTGATGAGACCCTCGGGTACCCCGTAGGAACCGTCGGAGGGAACGGCCATGCTGACCCAGTCTTCCTCGGAGGTGCCGAGCGCCCAGTCGTGCATGTGTCCGATGGCAGCGTTGGCCGCGGATGCCGCGCTCGACAAGCCGCGCGCCTTGATGATGGCCGCGCCGCGTTGCTGAACCGTCGGGATGAACTCGTTCTCCAACCATGCCTGGTCGTCGACCACGTCGGCGGCGATACGGCCGTTGACCTCGGCGTGGAACAGATCCGGATACTGGGTGGCTGAGTGATTGCCCCAGATCGTCATCTTCTTCACGGCGTTCACGCTCGTCCCGGCCTTGGCCGCAACCTGAGCCATGGCTCGATTGTGATCAAGCCGGGTCATCGCCGTGAAGCGTTCGTCGGGAATGTTCGGCGCATTGTTCATGGCGATCAGACAGTTCGTGTTGGCCGGGTTTCCGACGACGAGCACCCGGATGTCGTCCGCAGCGTTGTCCGACAGCGCCTTGCCCTGACCGGTGAAGATCTTTCCGTTGGCCGCAAGAAGATCGGCTCGTTCCATACCTTCGCGGCGGGGCATCGAGCCGACGAGCAGGGCAAAGCTGGCGCCGGAGAAAGCCTCACCGGCGTCGTCGGTGGAAACCATCCCGGCCAGCAGAGGGAAGGCACAGTCATCGAGTTCCATCGCCACCCCGGACAGTGCGTCCATCGCGGGTGTGATCTCCAGCATCTGGAGGATGACCGGCTGATCGAGCCCCAGCATCTGGCCGCTCGCCACGCGGAACAACAAGCTATAGCCGATCTGACCCGCGGCTCCGGTGACCGCTACGCGTACGGGATCTTTGCTCACCACATGGCTCCTCGTCGATGTTGGATCACGTCGGAGGCTACCCAGCGTCGCGGCGCCCGCTCGAACCATGACCAACGCGACACGTGCACTCACCACGCCTCTGAGTTACTGAATCAGCGTTAGTGAATCAGCCCAGACACCCCATTACGAGCTAAACGCATTTTTTGTCGCCTCCGATACGGTTTCATGGCGTCAGCTACGGACACACTTGCGTTGGTACCTCCGGCACGACTCGGCCAGCTCCTCGTCGAGCATCGGACCAGGTCGGGCCTGAGTGTGGCCAACGTGGCCTCGCGCTCGTCAATCTTGATGAATCACCAAGCGGTCCGGGATCTCGAGGCGGGCATGGTCCAGCTCACCGACACGGAGCTGCGGGCCATCAGCCAGGCCTACGGGGTGACGCTGGAACGCCTCGCCCCGCAGCGGTCTGAGCTGATCATCGATCTCGACCGGCAGGCCTTGTCGGTCAGCGACCATCGGGTGAACTTCGCCGGCACGGCCAAGGACGTGTCCGATGAGGTGTTGGCCCAGTACCTCGCGTTGGTGCGCGCCCTCAGGTCGCTCCCCGACGATGCCGAGGTCATTCTTCGCGACCGCGACATGGGGCGGTTGAGCACCGCCCTGGCCCAGCCGCCTGACCTCGTCTACCAACGCCTCGGCCAGCTCATGGCCTACCAGCCCCTCGAGCTGCGGGAACGGGCCAGTCGACTCTGGGGGAGGCCGCTCATCCCCTCACTTGGAATCCTCGTCGGGATCACGTCGATCGGGGTCCTCGTTTTTGCGTCGCCGAGCTCCGAGACCGAGCTGCTGGGACCCCCGCGGGCCGAGGCCATCTCCGTCGTCGCCTCGGCCTCCCAAGCCGCGCCCTTCACGGTCGGTCGCTCCAGCACGGCCGAGACCGCCGCACCAGCCCGGGCGACCATCCTCAGGCCCGAGGTGGGCGAGCAGAATAGTCCCGATGGGTCACCGGCCTTTGTCGCCTCCGAGTCGGCGGACACCCTGGCGGGTACCGATGGGCTGATCAAATTCAGGCCCGCGGCGGTCCTGTCCCCACCCGAGACGGTCCCGCCAGCCGCCCCGGTCAGTCCCACCACGGTGGTACCCGCACCCCTGGCACCGGTCGCGCCCGCACCGACTTTGGCTGAGATACGGCACCAGGCCCTGGCCCTCATCCCCTACCCATGGGAACAAATGCTGCCGGGTTGGCAGATCGAGGTCCACCCGGCCAAACATGGGTACCTGGGGGCCACGTACTCGTTCGAGAACCGGATCGAGATCTACTACCGATCGGGTCAAACCCCTAAAGAGGTGGCGTTCACACTGGCGCACGAGATCGGCCACGCCATCGATCTGACCTACAACACCGATGTTGATCGAGCGCGGTGGCGCGATGCCCGAGGCCTCGCGGCGGATCATCCGTGGTTCACGGGTTATGGGATGTCCGACTTCGAAGTAGGTGCCGGCGACTTCGCGGAGAGCTTCGCCGTATGGCAACTCGGTGAGAGCGGCCATCAGCTCAAGCTCGCCGGAACGCCCGATGCCCCCCAGCTCAACCTCCTGCACGAGCTGTCGAGCTTATGGCCGCCGCTGATCAGAAGCTCCACCGAAAGGCCCCGCTCTTCGGTGGATATGGCGGATCCAAGCTAAACCTGGGGCTGACAACGACTGGGGGACAGCATGGGACGGTTGGACGGCAAGGTGGCTTGGATCACCGGAGCAGGGTCTGGAATTGCGCGCGCCGCTGCGGGCATCTTTTGCGCTGAGGGCGCCAAGGTCATCATCGCGGAGCTGAACGAGCAATTGGGGCAAGCGGCCGCGGACGAGGTGAACACGGCCGGGGGCGATGCCCGGTTCGTGTCGACCGACGTGACCGATGAAGCGAGCGTGGAAGCCTCGATCGCCGAGGCCATCGGGGCCTACGGCCGCCTGGACGTGCTCTACAACTGTGCGGGCGGGTCGATCGCGGAGGATAAGGCGGTCACCGAGGTGGACCTCGACGCGGTATGGGATTTCACGATGCCCCTCGATCTGAAGGGCCCGATGCTGGGAGCCAAGTACGGCATTCCTCACCTCATCGAAGGCGGGGGTGGATCGGTGATCAACATGACCTCGGTCGCGGCCCTGCGCGGCAATTTCGCCGGTCATGTGTACTCGGCAGCCAAGGGTGGCGTCATCGGCCTGACCCGGAGTCTCGCCGGGCGCTACTCGCGATGGAACATCCGCTCCAACGCGATTGCCCCGGGCCTGATCCTCACCGATCGCGTGACCGGTCGGATGAACATCGACGCCGGGGCCGGCTATGACGAGCAGTACGAAGCGGCCACCGGGGGCCAGATGAAGCGATATCCCTTCGGCGTCGGGGCTGCGGCGGACATCGCCAACGTTGCGCTGTTCCTGGCCTCGGACGAATCGCGCATGGTCAACGGCGCCACAATCCCCGCTGAAGGTGGTCTCAGCGTGTACTGAAGCGGCTCTTGCGCACCCTGTGCAGAGATGCGGTTCGAGAGGAGACGGGTCAGGTCGGGGTGCCGTCAATCCGTCCAGGACCTCAGGGTCGCCATAGCTGAAGGCCACATCGGGGAACATCACACCCCTCGGCCCGGCAAGTGTCGGGCCCGGCGCTGAGGCGGTTTGGGCCGTGGCGCCAAGACTCTCTCAAGGTGTCACCTAACCCTCAGCTCGTGGAGAAGATCCGTGACATCGTCGGGCTATACATGAACCCGCCGGTGGCCGCGGTGGCGTTCGCTCTCGATGAGAAACCCTAGATCCAAGCACCCACCTACGGGTCCTCCCTTCAACTTGACAGGACACTAAATACCTCCAGTTCAGCGAGCGGGCGAAACTGGGACCCGACAGAGGCACGCGAATCGATCAGGCTTTCGATGGCGAGTTGTCACGGTCCAACAATTCCAGTCGAAACCGCACTGAAGACTACGTCGACCATTCGAGACGACGCTTGTTGTACCTACTAATTGACTAATTAGAGGTCCGATACAAATATGGATTCAGACCAGTTCGGTCTCCACGGAGCACCCGACCGCGCCCCCCTGCCACCACCTCCTGCCGCCGTCCCGACCATAGCCACCACCTGGCCCCGATCAGCCATAGACGGTTCTTGATTGGTGGTCAAGCAGCTTGTTTGGTCGCTGCGGGTAAGAGAATCTGGGTGTCGAGTCGGTCGAAGGCGCCAGGGACCAGGGGCCGTCGAGGTGGAGGACCTTGCCCACACCGTACCGAGTGTCCGACCTGACCCCTGACGGATTCAGAATCTATTACTCAAAGACTTGACACACGTCTCCGTCAGTTCGCTATAGCACTCGCCAATAGTCTTGCACGGTCGCGGAATTTAGCAAGTATTGTAAGGCCCAATTACTAGATCAATGGCTCACGACAAACAAGGCAATCCGAATCGATTGGAATAGCGATTTAGTGAGCTACCCTACCCAGGAGGACCAGAACCTCACCACCGAGGAATTGGAGCCTGAACGACATTTCCCTTACAACTTTGGAGTATCCGTCGCGTGCTTCTATCGAAACGACCCAACCGTCGCTTAGCCGTGTTTCCGTTTCTCGTGCTCGCTCTGATCGCCAGCTTGGCCTTTGCCACCCCGGCCTCGGCCGCTGGCTCGCCAATACGCCCCGACTTCTGTTTCGCGGTTAACCCGGGCGGGGCCGATGTCGAGATTACGTTCTTTCCGACCAAGTTGAACATCCTCCAAGGCGATGGTGCTGACAACGCCGCCTTTTACCGCATCGACCGTTCCGATGGTCAAAGCTGGAACGTCCAACCCGACGACCGGAAGAACATCCACGACACCACCGCCGAAGGCGGGAACTACAGCTACCAGGTGTACAGCGTCGGCGACGGCGGCCAGCTCAGCCGCCCGACCAGATGTGTCGCCTACTACGCCGAGTCATCGATCTCACCCGGCCGGCTCAGAG